>Ga0306926_10006693_pt1 | contig 12402 bp, 10 predicted proteins | sample flu12Cox44000178_FD_203759 | JGI IMG/M metagenome (GOLD analysis project Ga0306926, IMG submission 203759) | Lab enrichment of tropical soil microbial communities from Luquillo Experimental Forest, Puerto Rico - flux8day.12C.oxic.44.000.178 (v2)... | ecosystem: Environmental > Terrestrial >... | reverse complement strand
GGCCGCTGCCACGCTCCCACAACAATGTCGTCTCGCGCTGATTGGCGATCCCGATCGCGGCAATATCGCGTGCGGCGGCGCCGGCTTGGTAGAGCACCGCGCGACAGGTCGAAAGCGTGGACGACCACAGGTCTTCGGGGTCGTGCTCGACCTCGCCGTCGGCCGGGAAATGCTGCGGAAATTCCTGCTGCGCGACGACCGCGATCGACGTGTTGGCGCGAAATAGAATGGCCCGCGTCGAAGTCGTTCCCTGGTCGATGGCAAGGACGTAAGCAGCCACGCGTTTCCCTTAAATTTGCTCCGGCAGTCGCCCCCGGCAGACGATTTCCCTCAGCGACCGGCGGCCTGCGCCAACCGTTCCTTCGGACCTGCAATGGATAAGTGCTGCAGCCGCCGCTCGCAGGAGGTGATTGTATTGACCAGGAGCATGGAAACGGTCATGGGCCCGACGCCGCCCGGCACCGGCGTAATGTAGGACGCCTTTGCCGCGACAGCGGCGAAATCGACGTCGCCGACCAGCCTGCCATCCAGCAAACGATTGATACCGACGTCGATCACCACCGCACCGGTTCGCACCATCTGCGGCAGAATCAGATTGGGATAACCGGCGGCCACGACCAAGACGTCGGCAAGTAACGTGAACTGCGCCAGATCGCGAGTCTTGGCGTGGCAGATACATACCGTTGCCTCATGCTGCATCAGCATCAACGCCATCGGCTTGCCGACAATATTGCTGGCGCCCACGACGACGACGTTCTTGCCTTCGAGCGAGATATTTTCGTGTTCAAGGAGCTTGAGCACGCCGTAGGGTGTGCACGGTGGGAAGACCGTGCCGCCCACCACAAGTCCGCCGACGTTGTAGAGATGGAATCCATCGACGTCCTTGTCCGCGGAAATGGTGTGCAGGATACGCGCCATGTTGAAGGAGCTCGGCAGCGGCAGTTGAACCAAGATGCCATGCACGGCGAGATCGTCGTTAAGCTGGGCGATCTTGGCGACGACCTCATCCTGCTTGACATCGATCGGATAGTCGAAGCGGAACGAGCGAATGCCCACATCGGCGCAAGCGCGGATCTTGTTCTTGACATAGATTTTCGAAGCCGGATCTGAACCGACGAGGATCACAGCCAATCCGGGCGGCGCGCCCGCTTGGGCAACGATACGCTGCACGCGCTGCCGGCATTCGTCCCGGATCGTGCGGGCGACCGCGTTGCCATCGATGATTTTCGCAGTCATGGGCAGCCCAACGCAATCGAAGTGGTCATGGAGATTGTGGTGATCTTGCAGAGCAACGTCGCTTCATCTCGAATTGGTATCCGCTTCGGGTTGATCGCCATTTTAATCCGGGGCACAACGAAAGTTAGCGCAGCGCGGCGGAAAGGGAAAACAATAATGCAACGGCGCCATAGCGAGTAAATATTCGTGCCGTTATCGGAAGTCGTGTGGATCGCGCTCCTCGGGACCTTGTCCGGCCTGATGATCGGATGCGTCGGCATTGGCGGGGTCATTCTGGTGCCGGCGCTCGTCTTCGTTGCCGGCGTCGCTATTGAGATTGCGATCCCGGCGGCGATGTTCGCCTATATCCTGTCGGGGCTGGTGGCGACCGTCGTATTCGCCCGCAATAAATCGATCGATTGGCGGATGGCAAGCTCGCTCTGCATCGGCGGCACACCGGCGGCATTCGCCGGCGCGTGGGCGGTCAGCGTTTTCGATAGCCGTTTGTTGGCTGGTTGCCTTGGTCTCCTGACCCTTTTGTCGGGATTGAATTCGTTACGGCGGCGAACTCACCCTGAAATCGATCGCGCCTCATTATCCCACGGCATGCTCTTCTTTATCGGAGCGGCCAGCGGATTTCTCTCGTCGCTGACGGGGACGGGCGGACCGCTCTTGCTGGTGCCGATCCTCCTTTCCACGGGGCTTGGGGTCCTCGCCAGCGTCGGATTGAGCCAGATCTTTCAGCTTCCAGTGGCGATTGCCGCGACCGCCGGGAATATCGTTTATGGCCAGCTCGATCTGGCGTTGGGCATCATCCTCGCGGCGAGCCTGAGCGGCGGCTCCTGGTTCGGGGCCAAGCTGGCCCATGCCGTGCCCCGAGCCAGGTTGCGCGACATCGTCTGCGGCGTCCTGGTCATCATTGGCCTCGTTATTCTCGCCAATGTCGGCTGGCGCCTGATTGGGTGAGCAGGCTTCGACGTCCCCGCCCTCCCCTGATTTCGATTTTGCCGCGACAGCGCACGAAAGGCGACGTGCGCGGCATTCATTAACCGTTTGTGGACAAGGACTCCGTCTCCGTGCCGCGGCACCGGATTCGTTGCGATCGCTGCGGATGTGGAGTACGACGAGCTTGAGCCTGACCCTGTCGCAGTGCGCAAACCGGCGAAGCTCCGGCGGCAGTGTTGGCGGTGCAAACAGAACGTACTGAGACGGAAATGACGCGGAGCCACGCCCGCTTTGGAGAGTCTCATCAACCGCCTGGTGTGCGGTGATTGCGTTAATTGCCAGGGTCGGGAACCCCTTGGAGATTCCGCGACGGCTGCGGGCGCTCGTACGAGCGCGAGAATCCAGCCTCATCCTGCTCGCGGTCATCGTCGGCGTGCTGGGCGGTCTAGTCGTCGCCGCGATGGGCAGTTGCGTCGATCTCTTTCATGAGATGCTGTTTCATTTGCAGCACGGCGAACGCCTCTCGGCACGATTCACGCTCGATCCGGTCCTCGCAATTTCGGTGCCTCTCTTCGGCGGACTGCTGTTCGGCATTGGCAGCGAGGTTCTCCGGCACTGGCGTCCGGAACGGGAGATCGACCCGATCGAAGCCAATGCGCTGCACGGCGGCCGCATGTCGTTGTTGGGCAGCATCATCGTCACCGCGCAGACGGTTTGGTCGAGCGGCGTCGGGGCTTCCGTCGGTCTTGAAGCAGGCTACACGCAATTTGCCAGCGGCATTGCCTCGCGCATTGGGGTCGCCTTTCGGCTGCGCCGCAGCGACCTCCGCATCCTGGTCGGGTGCGGCGCCGCCGCGGGAATCGCCGGGGCCTTTGGCGCGCCGCTGGCCGGCGCATTCTACGGTTTCGAGCTGATCATCGGCAGCTATGCCCCGGCGAGCCTTGCACCGGTCGGCATATCGGCACTGATCGGATATCTGGTGGCGCATTGGGTCGAGCCAGCCGACCTCGGCGTTGTTGCGCCCGATAAAACCGTCCTCCTCACCAACGATCTGGTCCTCGCCGCGATTCTCGGACTGCTCTCGGCCGTCCTCGGCATTATTTTGATGCGCGGCGTGGCCCTGTGCGAATCCCTTCTCGCCACCATGCGCATACGGCCGACGCTGCGGACCGTGGCCGGCGGGCTCGCGGTCGGACTCATGGCGATTGTATCGCCGCAGGTGATGTCGTCGGGTCACGGCGCGCTGCGGGTGATCGGCACGCTCGATCTCTCGGTCCGCACGATCGCGATAGTATTTGCGCTGAAGATCGCCGCGTCGATTGCCTCGCTTGGCTCCGGTTTTCGCGGCGGCTTGTTCTTCTCCTCGCTGCTGATCGGCTCGCTGGGCGGTCACCTGCTCGCTGAAGCGATCACGATGACCTGGCCCCAGCTCGATTTCGACACCAACGCTTCGGCGGTGATCGGAATGAGCGCCTTGTCCGCATCCGTCATCGGCGGACCGCTCACCATGACCTTCATCGCGCTGGAGACGACCGGGGATCTGTGGCTGACGACGGCAGTGCTCATTGCCGTCATCATTGCCGCGCAGGTGACGCGCGAAGCGTTCGGGTATTCGTTCGCGACTTGGCGCTTCCATCTGCGCGGCGAGACGATCCGCAGCGCTGCCGATATCGGCTGGATGCGCGACCTCACCGTCGAGAAGATGATGCGTGAGAACGTTGAAACAACCAAAGCGACCGCAACGATCGGCGAATTTCGCGAGGCTTATCCGCTCGGCTCGACGGTGTATGCGGTCGCGGTCGACGATCTCGACCGTTACGTCGGTCTCGTCCTGGTGGCGGAGGCGCACGGGGCGGACGTCGCGCCGGAGCGGGCCGTCAAAGATCTCCTACATGTTCCCGACGAAATGCTGCTGCCGGAAATGGCGGTGAAGGAAGCGGTGCTGGCTTTCGACCGAGCCGAGGCCGAAGCGCTGGTCGTGGTGAATTCCTTCCTCGATCGGCGCGTCGTCGGGCTGCTCACCGAAGCTTACGTGCTGCGCCGTTACGCGGCGGCTCTCGAAGGACGGCGCCGCGATCTCACCGGCGAATAATGGGTGACGAATTCGGTGCCATCCCTGGCCGAGCAGCAGGCCATGCCGCGACAACTCGGTGCTATCGCAGCGCCAAAATGACATGGCCGCGTCAGCAAAATATTGAACGTAAAATCATTGCCTTCATCCCAGCCGGGCGCTTTACTAGAGAAAAATAGTCCAATGGATCGGCAATATCGTCTTTAACGTTCTACCAAACGCGCCTAGGACAGTCTGCTATGCTCAGTAATCCCTTCGCCGTGCTTTCGGCATCCGTACCGCCGGCGATCATGCAAGCCTATGTCGTCTTAATGGCGCTGCTGGTCGTGGCCGGCACCTTGTTCGACATTATCCACAAGCAGAGCGCGACCTATTTTTTTAGCAATTGGCGCAATTTCCAGAGCAAGGCGAAACGTCAAGTCGGCGCCGGGCAAATGGCGTCGCTGGCGGTGCAAAGCGCGGTCGTCGATGTGCTGGCGTCCGGCGAGTTCTGCAATCCGCGGCGCCGAATAGCCCATCTGCTGACGATGTATGGCTTCACGATCTATATCGTCACCACGATCATGATGGTGTTCGGCTATCCGACAAATGCGGTGCCGACACCCGGCGGCGTCGTGGCACTGTGGTACATCGGCGGCCTGATGGCTTGCGCGGGTGGCTATTGGTTCTGGTTTTTTATCAGGGTCGACGTTGTTGCCGAGGGTCATTCGCCGTTGCGTTTTGTTCGCGCCGATTTGTTCATCGTCTCGCTGGTCTTGAGCGTCACCTTCGGCTTGGTGTGGGCGTGCGCACAGTCGATCGGCAATGCCGCATCGAGTTACATATTACTTGGTCTATATCTGCTCGCCACCACGATGTTATTTGGATCGATTCCGTGGTCCAAATTCTCGCACATGTTCTTCAAGCCCGCCGCCGCCCTGGAAAAAAGAGTAGCCGAAGCCAACGGCACGATGAGCAATTTACCGCCGCCCGCAGACGCACCGAGAAAATTCGGCGGCGGGATAACGCATGTGCGGCATTATTGACCGCTCGATCGGCTTCGACACAGGAGATAGGGACACCTCATGCCGACTTTTGTTTACATGACGCGCTGCGACGGATGCGGACATTGTGTCGATATCTGCCCGTCAGACATCATGCACATCGACACCACTTACCGGCGCGCGCTCAATATCGAACCGAACATGTGCTGGGAGTGCTATTCCTGCGTCAAGGCCTGCCCGCAATTTGCGATCGACTGCCGCGGCTACGCGGACTTCGCGCCACTCGGCCACAGCGTCCGCGTTCGCCGCGAAGAAGACAAGGCGACCATTTCCTGGAAGATAAAATTCCGCGACGGCCGGGAGAAGAATTTCGTCTCCCCGATCAGAACCACGCCCTGGGGTTCGATCAAATCGCCGGCTGACTATGCGGCGCCGACCGCCGAGGCGATGAAATCACAAGAGCTCGCGCACGAACCTGAAACGCTCAAGATCGCCGCACTGCCGACAGTGTCTCGTGACCGCTTCAAGCAAGGCGTAATCTGATGCGTCGCCGCAAGACTGTCTCCGTGGATGCCGACATCCTCGTAATTGGCGGCGGCATGGGCGGCTGCGGCGCCACCTACGAATCCAGATATTGGGGCCGCGATCTGAAAATCGTTTGCGTCGAGAAAGCGAATATCGAGCGCAGCGGCGCGGTCGCACAGGGGCTTTATGCGATCAACTGCTATATGGGCATGCACTGGAATGAAAATCAGCCCGAAGATCACGTCCGTTACGCGCGCAACGACCTGATGGGTCTGGTTCGCGAAGATCTGGGTTACGACATCGCGCGGCACGTCGACGCCACGGTTCACAAATTCGAGGAATGGGGCCTGCCGATCATGCGGGATCCCGAAACCGGGAGATATCAGCGCGAAGGCAAATGGCAAATCATGATCCACGGCGAAAGCTACAAGCCGATCGTCGCCGAAGCCGCGCGCAAAGCCGCCAGCGAAATCTACAACCGGATCATGGTGACCCACCTGCTGATGGACGAAGCACGGCCCAATCGGGTCGCCGGTGCGGTCGGTTTTAACGTTCGCACCGGCGAGTTTTATGTGTTTCGCGCCAAGGCGGTCATCGTCGCCGCCGGCGGCGCGTCGCACATTTTCAAGCCGCGCGCGGTTGGCGAAGGCATGGGGCGAACCTGGTATGCGCCCTGGAGCAGCGCGTCAGCCTATGCATTGCCGATTCTCGCCGGCGCGAAGATGACGCAGATGGAAAACCGGATCGTGCTGACCCGCTTCAAGGACGGTTATGGTCCGGTCGGCGCCTATTTCTTGCACTTAAAGACCTATACGCAAAACGCCTACGGGCAGGACTACGAGGCATTCTGGCGCGACTCGATCGAGAAGATGGTAGGAGACTACGTCAATCATCATCCGGTGCCGACGTGCTTGCGCAACCACGCACTGCTGGAGGAAGTCAAAGCCGGCCGCGGCCCCATCCGCATGGTGACCAAAGAAGCGTTTCAAGACCCGCACAAGGAGACAGTCGGGTGGGAGAACTTCCTCGGCATGACCATAGGCCAGGCGGTGGTGTGGGCGTCGCAAAACATCGATCCCAAAGAGATAAATCCTGAACTGACCACTTCCGAGCCTTACGTAATGGGCTCGCATGCGACCTGTTCCGGCGCCTGGGCGAGCGGTCCGGAGGACTGCGCACCCGCGGACTATCAGTGGGGCTATAACCGCATGATGACGGTGGAAGGCCTGTTCGGCGCGGGCGACGCCATCGGCGGCTCCGCCCACAAATTTTCGTCCGGATCGTTCACGGAGGGCCGCATCGCCGGCAAAGCCGCGGTGAGGTACGTGAATGAAATCGGCCGCGAGCCGCCCGCGGTCAGCGAAGCGGACTGCGAAGAGCTCAAGACGATCGTCTACAAGCCGCTGGAAAACTACCGGATCGGGCGCAACGAAATCGTCGCCGGGACTGTGTCGCCGAGCTACCTCCTACCACTGCATGGCCTGCAGCGGCTGGAAAAGATCATGGACGAATATGTCGGCGGAATTTCCGCCTACTATACGACCAACGAACCGCTGCTCACCCGCGGGCTCGAACTACTGGGCATGCTCAAGGAAGATCTCGCGCATCTCGGCTCCGAAGACCTGCATCAACTGCAGCGGGCATGGGAGCTTCATCACCGGGTGCTGGCGTCGGAATGCGTCACCCAGCATACTTTGTTCCGCACCGAGACACGGTGGCCGGGATATTATTATCGCGCCGATCATCCGAAGCTGGACGATCAGGATTGGCATTGCTTCACCCTATCGCGCTACGATCGCCATTCCGGTAAATGGGCGATGGAGAAAGCGCCGGTGTATCACATCATCGATTGATCGGCGGCCGCTCTGGCATTGCAAACATGACTCAACTGGTGCCGCCGCATCGTTCGGAACAGGTCAAGCCGCTTCTGATGCCGGAGCCGCATCGCGAGGAACAGCGCAAGCGGGCGCAAACGCTTAAAAAAATTCCTCTCGATTCGCGCACGGTCTCCGATCTGTTCATGCTGGGGATGGGCGCCTATACGCCGCTCGACGGCTTCATGGGCCACGACGACTGGCGCGGTTCATGCCGCGATATGAAATTGACCAATGGCGTGTTCTGGCCAATCCCGATCACGCTTTCGGTCGGTGCCGATGACGCCGGCAGCATCCGCGCCGGACAAGAGGTCGCGCTGGTCGACGGCGAAAGCGACGAGACCCTCGCGATCATGACGGTTCGCGAGAAATATGCGATCGACAAGACAAGCGAGGCCGAGCACGTCTATCGCACGACCGATCCGAAGCATCCCGGCGTCGCCAAACTCCTCCAGCAAGGCGAGGTCAACCTGGCCGGTCCGGTGCTGGTCCTGAGCGAAGGCGAGTACCCCGTCAAATATCCGAAACTCTATGTCCGCCCCGCGCAGGCCCGCGCAATGTTTTCGGAGCGGGGATGGTCGGTTGTTGCCGCCTTTCAAACCCGAAACCCGATGCATCGCAGCCACGAGCATCTGGTCAAAATCGCGGTGGAGGTCTCAGACGGCGTTTTCATTCATCAGGTACTCGGCAAGTTGAAGGCCGGCGACATACCGGCCGAGGTCCGCACCCGTGCGATCCAGGCGATGATCGACAATTATTTTCGTCCCGGCACGGTCATCCAGGCTGGCTATCCGATCGAGATGCGCTATGCCGGTCCGCGCGAGGCGCTCCTTCATGCTCTCATTCGTCAGAATTTCGGTTGCTCGCATCTCATCGTCGGGCGCGATCATGCCGGCGTCGGCGATTATTACGGCCCCTACGATTCGCAAGTTATCTTCGACCAGCTCTGGCCCGGCGCGCTACTCACCAAGCCGTTGAAGATCGATGTCACGTTTTATTGCCGCAAGTGCTATGGCATGGCGACGGGAAAAACTTGTCCACACGACCCAAAATACCACATCGCGATTTCGGGCACGGAGCAGCGCAAAATGCTTTCGAGCAATGCCGAAATACCACCGGAATTCAGTCGGCCAGAAGTGGTGGCGATTTTGAAGGAATATTACGCTGAGCTGAAAGCGAGGGGCGAATCGTGATTTTAATAGAATCGTCATTGCGAGCGAAGCGATTGCTCCTCGCAATGACGATAGCTGCTCCTTGCAGATGATCGTCGCGCAGATCTCCGACACCCATCTCGCGCTCGACACGCGCGACGCCGAGCGGCGCATGCGCGATTTCGCGCTCACCGTCGCGGATGTCAACGCGCTCGATCCGGCGCCCGATGCGATCGTCCACACCGGCGATATCGTCCATAACGGCCGGCGCGATGAATATGCGCAGGCCGCCGCGCTGCTCGCAAAGGCGCGCGCGCCGGTTTATGTCCTGCCGGGCAACAAGGACGAGCGGGCCAATCTGCGCGCGGCCTTCTCCGAAGCCGGATATTTCGCGCCCGGCCGTAAGTTCATCGACTACGCGGTCGAAGATTATCCCGTGCGGCTGATCGCGCTGGACACGCTCAGTGACGGACATAACCGCGGCGATTTTCGCCGCGAACAGGTCGAACATCTCATCGAACTGATCGATGCCGAGCCCAATAAACCCATCGCCGTTTTTACCCACCACCCGCCGTTTGAGGTCACGGTCGGACCGGATCGCTTTCATTTCGAGACAATGGAAAGCATGTCGCGGCTGCGCGAGGTTTTGCAGCGCTGCAAGCGGATCATCGCCGTCTTCAGCGGCCACGTGCACCGTGGCACCTCGGGCCAAGTCGGCCGCATCCCCGCGAGCGTGATGCCATGCATTGCAACGACGCTGCGCAAGGGCGAATATCCACCGGCGATGAAGACATGCCCGGTCTATCACGTGCACCGCTTCGATCCGGCGTGGGGCTTCGCCACCGAAAGCCGCATCGTAAGAACAGATTCATCAACAGCAGACGAGCGAAACACCGTTTCACCGGTCGCTGCCGTCTCCTCGGCCGATCGTTGAAAGCTTACGCGGGCACGACGGCCGTGGCTTCGATCTCGACCTTTGCCTCGTCTTCAACCAGTGCGTTGACCGCAACGAGCGTCATGGCGGGAAAGTGCTTGCCCAGGACGCTGCGATAAACGTTGCCCAGTTCGCGCAGGCGCGACAGATATTCTTGCTTGTCGAGCACGAACCAAGTCAGCCGCGTGATATGCTCCGCGCGGCCGCCGGCCTCTGCAACCAGCGTCACGATATTGGCGAGCGCCTGCCGCGTCTGCGCGACAAAGTCCTCGCTCTCGAACCGTTGCTCGGCGTTCCAACCGACCTGGCCGGCGAGAAAAATCACCCGGCCCTGGGCAACGACACCGTTGCTAAAGCCCTTGGCCGGCTTCCAACCTCGTGGATGAAGAAATGTGTGCGCTTCCACCTGCTCTCTCCTCACGAAGCGCCCGAGGGCGGGCTTTGTCGCAGCCGAAACCGTTGAATCTTGCCGGTTTGGGTCTTTGGCAGCGCCTCGATAAATTTAACCGAGCGCGGATATTTGAACGGCGCGATGGTCGCCTTGACATGATCTTGCAAGCGCTTGGCGCATTCCGCGCTTGGCTCGACCCCATCCTTGAGCACGACGTGGGCCTGAACGATCTGGCCGCGCTCATCGTCAGCCGCGCCAATCACCGCGCATTCCTTGACGTCCGGATGCGACAGCAAGGCCGCCTCCACTTCCGGTCCGGCAATGTTGTAGCCGGATGAAATGATCATATCGTCGGCGCGCGCGGCAAAATGGAAGTAACCCGCCTCGTCCTGGACAAACGCGTCGCCGGTAAGATTCCAGCCGCCGCGCACATATGAATCCTGGCGCTTGTCGGCGAGATAACGGCAGCCGGTGGGGCCGCGGACCGCGAGCTTGCCGATCTCGCCACGCGGCTTTTCTTTCATGTCGTCGCCGACGATCTTGGCCTCGTAGCCGCCGACCGGCTTTCCGGTCGAGCCTGGCGCGGCGTCGCCGAGCCGATTGGAAATGAAAATGTGGAGCATCTCGGTCGAGCCGATACCGTCCAGGATCGGCTTGCCGGTTTTCGCCATCCATTCCTCGAAGACGGGTCCCGGCAGCGTTTCGCCGGCCGAGACTGCAACCCGCAACGAAGAGAGATCCGCGCCCTGGTGCATGGCCCCGAGCATGGCGCGATAGGCGGTCGGGGCGGTGAACGAGACAGTGGCTTTATAGGTCTCGATAATTTCGATCATGTTGGCTGGCGAAGCGTTTTCCAGAAGCGTCGCGGTGGCGCCGAAGCGCAGCGGAAAGATCGCCAGCCCGCCAAGCCCGAAAGTAAAAGCGAGCGGCGGCGAGCCGACGAATATGTCGTCCGGCGTTACTGAAAGAATTTCATTGGCATAGCTGTCGGCGATGACAAGAAGGTCGCGATGAAAATGCATCGTCGCCTTCGGCTCGCCTGTGGTGCCCGAGGTAAAGCCGAGCAGCGCGACATCGTCGCGGCCGGTCTTCACTGCATTGAAGGTGACGTCTTTGCTGAGCGCGATGCGATCGAGCTCGGCGTCGTGATTTGCCGTACCGTCGAACCCGATGACCTGTTTGAGATGCCTATTGGTTTTGGCGCAATTGACGAGCTCGTCCATCAGCCTGGTGTCGCACAGCGCCAGTGTCACCTCGGCCTTGTCAACGATCTTGCCCAACTCGCCGGCGCGCAGCATCGGCATGGTGTTGACCACAACCGCGCCGGCTTTGATCGCGGCTAGCCAGCACGCCACCAAAGCCGGATTGTTCGCCGAACGGATGAGAATGCGGTTGCCTGGTTTGATGCCGAAATCCTCGACCAGCGCGTGGGCGATGCGATTGGTCCAATCGGACAGTTCCTTGTAGGTGCGGCGACGGCCATTCCCGATCAGTGCAACATGATCGCCAAAGCCGCGCGCCACCATGCGGTCGGTCAGTTCGACGCCGGCGTTGAGCTCCTGGGGATAGTCGAAGCCGGTCAGCAAAATATCCGGCCATTTCTGCGCAGGCGGCAGATTGTCCCGAGTGAAAGTATCGACATGACTCGAACGGCCAAGCCCAGGCGCTGCCATGATCATCCTCCCGCAAGCATCGTTCTTGCGATGACGACTTTTTGCACCTCCGAAGCGCCCTCATAGATGCGCAGCGCCCGGATGTCACGGTACAGCCGCTCGACAATGTGCCCGCGCCGCACGCCGTCACCGCCGTGAAGCTGTACGGCTTTGTCCACCACCCGCTGTGCGCGCTCGGTCGCGAACAATTTTGCCATGGCGGCTTCGCGGGTGACCCGCGCAGCGCCGGAGTCCTTGGCCCAGGCGGCGCGATAGACCAGAAGCGCCGCCGCATCGATATCGAGCGCCATTTCGGCGATCGCGCCCTGCACCAGCTGCAGGTCCGCGAGCGCACCGTCGAACATGCGCCGCGAGCGCACCCGCTTGAGCGTTTCATCAAGCGCGCGACGAGCGAAGCCAAGCGCGGCCGCGGCGACGGTCGCGCGAAACACGTCAAGCGTCGCCATGGCGATCTTAAAGCCTTCGCCTGGCGCGCCGATCATCGCGCTTGCCGGCACGCGCACATGATCGAAGGCGACGCGCGCCAAGGGATGCGGCGAAATTACATCAAGGCGCTCGGCGACGGAGAATCCGGCTGCATCGCCGGGCACGATGAAGGTGGAAATACCCTTTGCGCCCGGAGCCTCCCCGGTGCGCGCGA
>Ga0306926_10006692_pt1 | contig 12403 bp, 10 predicted proteins | sample flu12Cox44000178_FD_203759 | JGI IMG/M metagenome (GOLD analysis project Ga0306926, IMG submission 203759) | Lab enrichment of tropical soil microbial communities from Luquillo Experimental Forest, Puerto Rico - flux8day.12C.oxic.44.000.178 (v2)... | ecosystem: Environmental > Terrestrial >... | reverse complement strand
GCTTGCGCCGCCATAGCTCCGCATGGTGCGGTTCAAGAAATACGTCAGTGTCTCATATGATCCCTTGTCGACGCAAAAATCAAAGTGATAGCGGTTCAGCGGTTTTCTTAGGACTATGAAGAACATACTGGTGTTGACCAAGAATATCGACGAGGCCGTTAGCTGCTTGACCGCTGACAGCATTGACGAGACGGAGCGATTGACCGTCACGCAGCTCGAGCAGGTTGCTATACGCCACTGCTTTGAAGAATGATATTCCTTGAACGAATGACAAGCGACTATCTGGCCCTATACAATGCCGCGCTTGCCCGTGGCACGCACAGGTGCGGTCTCGAGCTCTTCCCCGAAATCAGGAGTTCGCCTCGGCGAACCTCACAGGTCGTGTAGTGGAGTTACCGGAAATAAACGTAACGGCGCCTCCGACGGGGGGCAACGAGCCGCTAGCTATCGGCTCTGGCGGCTCGAAAACGAACGGCCTGAAGACAGCGAGAAAGCGATGTTCACAGTATCGCCGCCTCGACGCATTGACCTGACAACCTGAACGGTTAACGGATCTACGCGGACATCTTGAGGGGCGGATCCAGTTCGTCCGGCAACGGGCAGACATAGGGCGTGCGTCCCACGCGCGCCTGGTGATCGGCCTTGGCGCGCGCCAGCAGCACGTCGTCCTGCAACACATCTACCGCCGTGCACGCCATTACCTTCGCGACGTGCGCAAGACCCTTGTGCGCCGCCGCCGTCTTGCCCTGCGCCGTCAACTGCCAGGAGTGGCCCGGGGTGCCGATCGCATAGGTCGCACCACGCGCCTGCACCGTCGGCACCACCCAGCTCACATCGCCGACGTCGGTCGAGCCCATCATCGGCGCACTCTTGGCGTCGAGCGGCACGATCTCTTCGCATAGCGGCACGTCCTTGATCGGCATGCCGGCGCGGCGGAACGCGGATTCGATGTCTTCCTCGGTCAGCGTCGCCTGGATCTTGCGGGCGAAGTCACGATCTGCCTCGTCGAACGGCGGCGGGCCGAGGCGCAGCAGATTGTCGTGCATCGCCTTCTCCAGCGGCGTGTTCCCCAGCAAATTGGAAACGGCGCTGACGACCTGCACCTTGACGGTGGTCTCGGTCATCAGCGCGGCGCCGTCGGCGATCTTGCGCACTCGTTCGATCAGCCGGGTTAGCTCCGGCAAGTTCCGTGCACGGATCAAGTAGCGTACCTTCGCGTTCGCCTGCACGACGTTCGGCGCGATCCCGCCGGCATCCAGCAGCGCGTAATGCACGCGCGCATCGGACGGCATATGCTCGCGCATGTAGTTCACGCCGACATTCATCAACTCCACCGCGTCGAGAGCGCTGCGTCCGAGATGCGGTGCGGCGGCGGCGTGCGCGGCCCGGCCGGTGAAGGCGAAATCGATGCGGGTGTTGGCTAGCGATGCCGGTTCATAGACGCCGGAGAAGGCGGAGGGGTGCCAAGTGATCGCGACATCCACGTCGGAAAATACCCCGGCCCGCACCATGAACCCCTTGGCGGCGCCGCCTTCCTCCGCCGGACAGCCGTAATAACGCACGCGCCCCTTGATGCCGTCTGCCGCCAGAAAGTCCTTCACCGCGGTCGCGGCCAGCAGCGATGCGGACCCCAAGAGATTATGACCGCAGCCATGACCATCACCGCTGCCCGGCAGCGGCCGCGGCTCAGCGACGCCGGCTTCCTGCGACAGGCCCGGCAGCGCGTCGTATTCGCCGAGGATGGCGATCACCGGTCCCCCCTCCCCGGCCTCGCCCACCACCGCCGTTGGAATCCCGGCGACATCTTTTGTTACCCGAAATCCCTGCCGCTCCAGCGTTGCGGTATGCTCGGCGCAGGAGCGGAACTCGCCATAACACAGTTCCGGCATCTCCCAGACCCGGTCGGACAATTGGGTGAAAGGTCTCTCTTTGGCATCGACCAGCGACCAGATCTCTTCCGTATTCTTCATTCTGCACACTCCCCTTTTTGCCCCTGGTGGCAAAAGAGCCGACCGGATGGTCGTTCACCATGCGCGTCAACTGCCTGAATGCATAGCGCTTTAATATCAAAACGTGGGTCCCCTCGGTTCGACTTAGCGCCGGATTGCCGTCGATCGGCCAAGCAGCATGTTCCGAAAAGGCGCTGATCCGCCGAGTTCCAGAGCCTTGAGTGCCTCTGTGCCCTCAATCCCGGCCGGCACCCCGCCACGCGGCAGCGCGAGCATTTAGAGCACTCCGGCGGCCAGTCTCAAATCGTTGCCGTACCGGCCGAACGCGCCGCCTGCCGGCCCTGTTCCGTTCGCTGCGGCGGCGACATTGGGCTACCATGCCGGACCCGGATCGGCGCGATTGGGGAGGCAGCATGAAGTTCATCGTCAGCATGGGAATTCGCAAGCTGCCGGGCAGTCCGCAGCCGATGCACGAGAGCTACCGCGACTTCCTCGAAGAGGCGGTCTTGGCCGAAGAGCTTGGCTTCGATGCGGTATGGGCGAGCGAGCACCATTTCTCGCCCGACGCGTGGAGCCCATCGCCTGTCCCGTTCCTGGCGGCGGTGGCGGCGCGCACTCAGCGCATCCGCATTGGCACTTACGTGCTGCTGTTGCCGCTGCACAACCCGGTGCGTATCGCCGAGGACTTCGCGGTACTCGACAACATTTCGGGCGGGCGCGTCGATCTGCCGGTCGGGGTCGGGTCGGCGACCGAGGAATTCCACACCTTCGGGGTGCCATTCGGCGAGCGTCTCGGCCGCATATTCGAAGGGCTGACCGTCATCGAGCGATGCTTTACAGGCGAGAAATTCAGCCATCACGGCAAATATTACGACTTCCCCGATGTGCACATGACGACGCCGACCGTGCAGCAGCCCGGACCGCCGATCTGGGTCGCGTCGATGGGCGAGCAAAGCGTCCGGCGCACCGCGCGGAGGGGCTATCACCTTGCCGCCGGCGCCGGGCGCGGCCACGCATTATACGAGCAGCAGTTGCGCGAGCACGGCCACGACCCGGCGACTCGCCTGATCGCCTCGATCCCGTTACGCCTGCATATCGCCGAGACGCGCGACAAGGCATGGGACGAATGCGAGGCCGGGCTGCACCAGGTGCTGAATTTCTACCGCATGCGCGTCAACCCCCAGGCCGGCAGCATCGGGTCGGGCGCGCTCCAACAGTTGCCGCCGGTCGGGGAATTCCGCAACGTGTCCGGCATTGGCCATGGCGGCGCGCCGTTTGCGGTCGGCACGTCTGAGACCGTGGCCGAGATGCTGTCGGCCTACCGCGACAAGCGGCTGACCCATCTCGTGCTGACATTCCACGCGCCGGGCATGGCGAGCGAGGCGGTGCGTCGCTCGATGCGCACCTTCGCCCGCGACATCATGCCCGCGATCGCGGTGTGGTGAGATGTTCGGCGCGCTGGACGGCGGCCGCCTCATCGATGATAAAATTCACGGGTGACAACCCGGTTACCGCGCTGCCCTGCTCTCGGTTGGCTAGTCGGCGTGTCCGGCGTCGGACGAACGGAACCGGTCCGCCGCTCTTGCCCGGGCCTTGGCCGCTTCCACTTCGCGAAAGCGGGGTGGGGCATTGGTCACGAGAGAGTGAAGCAGCTCGCGTGCTGCGCTGGCCACCTGGTCGACGGCGCGATCGAAAGCAGTCTGGTTTGCCTTGGAGGGCCGTGTAAAACCACTCAGCTTGCGGACGAATTGCAGCGAAGAAGCCCTGATTTCCTCCTCCGTCGCAGGCGGTCTGAAGTTATGAAGCGTCTTGATATTGCGGCACATATAATCCTCGCCAATTTTGACTGTGAGACAACCGTCCCAGCCGGGTGTGCGGACCCTCTCGCTCTCACTTCAATCACTGAACGCAGCGAACACTTGCCTCAGTGCAGTCTTCTGGTCGCCATCTGCCGATAGTGGCACCAATATCGGCGTCTTGATGCCCGCAGCGCGCCATGCTTCAACCCCGTCACGGATTTTTGTCGGCGAGCCGAACAACGTGATGTCCGCGAGCCAGCGATCGGGGAGGTATTTGGGCACGTCGTCGAGCTGCCCCTCCGCTACGGCGGCCTCGACTCCCGTCATCTCCGCGACGTAGCCGGCCTCCTTCCAATAGTTGCGGTAATAGGGCATCAACGCGTAATTCGACACGGTGCGCCGCAGCACTGCCCTGGCTTCGGTCTCGTCATCGCAGATGCAGGTGCGGATCCGATTGCCGATGAAGAAGTTGGGGTCATCGCGCTTGGCCGCAGGAAGCGCACCCAGCGCGGCGGTCATATGCGAGCGGCTGCCATTGGCGAAGACCAGTCCATCGGCGATTTCCGCCGCGAGCGCGACCATCCGTCTCCGCAAGGCGGCGAGAATGATCGGGGGCAAGGCGCCGATGCCCTCGTCGGACCTGATCTTGGCGACGAAGGCGCGGATGTCGGCCAGCGGCTTGCCGGGTGTCACGCCCATGCGGATGTGGCTCGGCGCATGCGCGACGCCGATGCCGAACTGGAACCGGCCGCCGGATACCTCGTGAATGTAGGCAGCCTGCTGGGCAAATTCTTCGGCCGTCTGCGCATAGATCGGCGCGATCGCTGTCGCGAAGGGGATACGCTCTGTAGCAAACGCCAAGCCTAGGCACTGTGCCATGTTGCTGAACTGGCTCGAGACGGAGATGCCGGCAAATCCGCGCTGCTCGATCTCGCGTGCTATGTCGAGGGTCGCGCGCCGATGACCCGGTTGCGCGATGAGATTGAGGGCGGGCAACGGTTCGGGCATCACCTACCCTCGCGAGCCAGCGTAAGATGCGCAGTGCAGAAATTAAATCCCGCTCCAATTGATGTCATAGCCGTTGCTCCCCTAGACTCGAACACGGCAGGCTGCTCGCCCGCGATTTTGCCAACCGGTCAAGCTCGCGTCGACCTCTAACAGTGAACTCCAACGGAACCGGCCGAGGGGTGCTACAGCTTTTCGGGGGCCTGGCACCTTTCGAGGGCGGCGTCGATTGCGACTTTTCCGAAACCGCAGGTCCGGCGCTTGATGAGGGAGATGCAGCGACGTTGAATGGCGGACTCGCCGAAGTTGGGATAGCCATCGTCAACGAGCACCGCGAGTCGTGGCCCGCGATGTTGAAACCTCATGACGTGGCCTTCATTCGCCAGCCAGTGAAGGGGAAATTCCATCACGCCTCTTTCGTCCTGGACAACTGGGGGGATGTACTTAAGGCGGCTAGTCTGAGCTCATCGCTCTCGACCGCGAAATGGCGAGCTAAATCCTCCGACGCCTATTCCGTGTAGCGCACCATGTCGTCGCAGCGCGGCTCGCTCCCGTGCGGGATTTTCGGCGCGAGGAGGACCGGCAAGAACGAGGTGCGGATCGATACGGCGGGCGACATGATCCCTTAGCGATACGGCCGCATCCATGCCGTAGGGCGTATTTGGATTGCCGATTTTGAGGAAGATTGCGGCGGTCCTGTCGTGGTCTGGCGCCCACTCTTCACCCGCCTCCGCCGAGCAGCATCGCCGCGAAACAGGAAGAGGCAACTAGGCTTCATCGCTTTCGCAGGGGGAAGGTGGGTATGATGCCAGCGGGTGAGAAGCGCTTCGGGATGTGAGATCTGTTGGCCATTGAAGGGCTGCGCCGGCGCATCGGTCGACAGACAACGGGCGGCCTAGGCAACATCGCCCGCGCCTTTGCGCATCGCAACTACCTCGTTTACGTCAGCGGCAACAGCATCTCGCTGATCGGCTGGTGGCTTGAGCGGGTCGCAGTCGGTTGGCTGACCTGGACCTTGACCCATTCCGGTGCCTGGCTCGGATTGATTTCGTTTGCCGATTTCCTGCCAGTCCTGTTTCTCGCACCTTTTGCCGGCGTGCTCGCCGACCGCCGCGACCGGGTCCGGACAATCCGCCTCACTCAGTGGATCGGCTGCGTGCAGGCAAGCCTGTTGGCGATACTGGTCGTCAGTGACGCGATGACGATCGAGATCCTGTTCGCCCTGGTACTGATGCTTGGGATCGCTAGCGGGGTGGCGCAGCCTTCGCGCCTGGCTCTGGTCCCGACCCTGGTTGACCGCGAGTCGCTGGCTTCAGCGCTGGCTATCAATTCGGTGATCTTCAACCTTGCGCGGTTCATCGGTCCGGCGCTGGCGGGCATCGTGATCGCGGAAATTGGGATTGCCGCTGCTTTCGCCGCGAACGCGGTCAGCTATATCGCCTTTCAGATCTCGCTGCTGAACCTGCGCGGGCTGCCGCCTCAGCCAGCAGTCGGCCGCCAGAACCTGCTGCGCGCGTCGGTCGAGGCGTTCTCCTATGCCTGCCGGCATTCCGGGATCGGGCCCATGCTGTTGCTCTTTGCCGTAACGACGATTGGCACACGCGGCTTTATCGAGCTGTTTCCTGGCTTCGCCGACCGGGTCTTTGGGCGCGGGCCGCAGGGCTTGGCGATCTTGACCTCGACGGTCGGGCTCGGCTCGATCTGTGGCGCCAGTTGGATGGTGCTGCGCTCGGCGATCACCGGGCTCGCTAATGTCGTGCTGGTCTGCACTCTGATCATGTCGCTGGCGATCCTCGCCTTCACCGCGACTGACGCGTTTTACCTCGCGCTGCCCTGCGTGTTTGTCGCCGGCGCGATGATGACGATCACGGGCACCGGCGCCCAGACGTTGATCCAAGCGGCGGTCGATGCCCGCATGAGCGGCCGGGTCATGGCGCTTTACGGCATGATCTTCCGCGCCGGCCCGGCGGTCGGCGCGGTGCTGATGGGGACCCTGAGCGAATATCTCGGGCTGCGCCTCGCGCTGGCGCTAGGCGCAATCGTGTCGGCCAGCTTCTGGCTGGCGACGCGGTTTCGGCACAAGTCCATGGCGGCCGGGCTGGAATGCCCGCCCATGGGCGCGGCGGAAGGCGGTCCATGCCAGCCCGCTTAAACATTAACCTTTGAGGCGGACTTTTCCCGGCGCTTAAATACGCGATTTCGCGTTGCCTAAGGCGTTCAGAACCGCGATTCTGGCCGCGAAACTGGTGAAGCTTGCGAGTACCAGCTGGAACGATGCCCGAGGCCGACGCGATCCCAGTGATCAGCTATCAGGCGCGGAGCCATAACATGTTCGATGACCAGGCCAATGACGCGGCGGAATGACAGCTGCGGGCGGCCGCCGTAAAGCTTCGGGCGCTTCGTCATTGAGTTACGTTACCGGGCGGTTCGTAGAAGGCGCGCTGAGTTTGCCAAGAAAAACATACGAAAAAGAAACATTTGATTTCCGTGCGAGCCTGCCAGTGACGTCGCCAAAATCGCTTCTTCGCTGCCGCCACTCGAACCGCCCGCGCGTGCCACAAAGCCTCCTTTGATTTTCGGCTCGCCCGTTCGTCCTGCCAAGCCTGACTTTCAGCGATCGGGGTAACTGTGGCCGTCTGAGCCGCATGAGGGATCGTATTGGCGCTATTGGCCGCCTCTCTTATGGCTGCTTGATTATCATCGTGATTGGGGTAACCGACAGGACTCAAACGTGCGACCTCCGGCTTTGAGGGTCGTCGCTCTGATCCAACCGGACTCTGGTCAGGTGGAGGATTGACAACCGGCAGCGCAGGAGGAGGGCTTTTCGCCGGCTGGTCCTCGTGAGCGACCACTGGCATTGGCGCTGGTATAAGCGTGCCTTCGCTCCACGACAAAAGTATCAGCGCGCCTATGGCCGCGATGCCAAGGCCATAAAAGGCGACAGCTAAGGTAAGATACCTCTTACGCGGTTGCGTGTCTTCTGCCGCAGGAGGCCGGTCTTGACTGGCCGTAATCGTACTCGACTGATCAACTTCGAGATCAACCTCTTCAGGGGGACTCTGATCCTCGACCCGCAAGTTGTGATTCTGCGCGCCCGTCTTGCTGTCGAGCAACGATAGCGCTTCGCGTATTTGCTCTGGACTAAGCTCGCGTTGGAACTCTAGATCGCTCATTGCCGCGTCACCAGGAGATCCCAAAGACGTCCTGCGCTGAGATTGACCTTTCGACGGCGGAGGAAACGCTATAGGTCTGAAACCGATCCACGGGAACGTAGGTCATCAATGTGGCAAAAAATGCTCAATCGCTCTCGATGCCGTAATAGTGGTTGTCGCGCGCAACACGGAGGTACGCTACTACACCGAGGCAACTGAATTAGGGCACGCCACCGTCTTCAGACATGATCGGCGATCCGGACATCCCGCCGCGGATGGGCTCGGCCGGGTCGGCGATCCACAGCGGGGCAGAACCGCGAGAGAGATAGGTCACACGGCAAGAGGCCCACCTTCCTTTTAGAGACAGCAGCCGCGCGCGGATAGGCGGCGTGAGGCGCTTGGTAATCGGGGTTTGAGTAGGCTAGCGTCATTTGCTTGCCGCGCGCGGCCTCGGCCATTCTGACGAACCGCACGCGCCCTCTCTCGGATCTCCGTTTGTGGTGTCGCCGAGCCCGAGTTCTCTTCGTGAAAAGAAAAAAGCGGGTCACGGGATATTGCCCATTTTCTGTTTGCAAACTGTCAGCATTTGTCGATCAGCGCACGCACTGCTGGAAGACGCGAAACCTCGTACCCGGTGGCCATTACATTCAAATTTTTCGCTGTATGTCCTGCGGCCCGCGCGGCTCTAGAAGCCGATCTCCCGTTGGCTAAATATTCCCGCGTAAACGTACGCTGCTTATCGTCGAGACGGTTTAGGGGTTTCTGTAACTGGACGCGCTTTACCATAGCTGGGGAGGGCGGCCCTAAGCCAGACTGCCACATTCATCGGATTTAGCCCTCGGCACCCGGACCACGCCGCAGACCCGGCTCTCGCCGCGATATCGCTCTCACGACGCGCCCGCCGGCGCAGCTCTTCCGTCGGTCCCTTCGCCATAAAAAGCGTCACCGCCCAGCAGCTGGCGGCGGCCATTGAGCCGCCAATCGCGGCCGCGAGCCGAAATTTACATGACGCCGAGCTTTTGCACCTCTTCGCGGACCAGCTGTTTGATGTGGCGCTCCAGTGCGACGAATTCCGGTTCCGAGCGGTCGCGCGGATGGGCCAGCCGCACGTCGATCAACTCTTTGATCGACCCCGGCTGGGTCGCCATCACGACAATGCGGTCGGCCAGGAAGATCGCCTCTGATATGCTGTGAGTGACAAACACAACCGTTTTTCGCTCGTGCTGCCAGATCCGCAGCAGCTCCTCTTGCAGTACCTCGCGGGTCTGCGCGTCGAGTGCGCCGAATGGCTCGTCCATCAAGAGGACCGACGGGCCGTTGGCAAGGGCGCGAGCAATCGCGACACGCTGTTTCATGCCGCCGGAAAGCTCGCTGGGATACTTATCCTCGTGCGCTTGAAGCCCCACCAGCTCCAGGTAATGCCGGGCGATAGTGCGCCGTTCCTCGGCCGCCTTGCGCCGCATCAGCGGTCCAAACTCGACATTGGCGAGCGCGGTGCGCCACGGGAACAACGCGTATTCCTGGAAGACGACGCCGCGGTCGGCGCCCGCCTCGACAACTGCATCGTCATCGACCAGCACCCGGCCCGCCGTCGGCGGCACAAAGCCTGCGATCATGTTCAGCAAGGTCGACTTGCCGCAGCCAGAGGGCCCGAGCAGGCAGGTGAAGCTACTTTCCATCAGCTGCAGATCAACTCGGCTTAGCGCCAGCTTGCCGTCATAACTTTTGGAGACGCCATCGATGCGGATCTTGGGCCGCGCCGCGACCGGCGCCTCAACCGCGGGCATCCTTGCGCCACCGCAACAGCCGCGCCTCGAGCCGGCGCAGCAGCGCGTTGAAGGTGAACCCGATCGCGCCGATCACCGCCGCGCCCAGCAGCATGTTGGAGACAAGAAAAAAGGTGCGAGCGTCGTCGATCAGAAAGCCGAGCCCGGAATCGGCGGCGATAAACTCGGCCGCGACGATCACGAAGAACGACAGGCCAAAGCCGATGCGCAGTCCGGTGATGATGTTCGGCAGCGCAGCCGGCAACACGACATAGCGGAAAATATCGCGTTCGGAGGCGCCGAGGCTCGATGCTGCACGGATGAGCAGCGGATCGACGTATTTGATGCCTTCGACCGTCGTCGTGAAGATGGGGAAGAACGCCGCGTACGCGATGAAGGCAATCTTCGACATCTCACCGATGCCGAACCACAGCACCATCATCGGCAGGAAGGCGAGCGGCGGGATTGGACGCAACAGTTCTATCGTCGGCTCGACCAGCTGTTCGAGGCGGCGCGAGCGGCCGACCGCCGTGCCGACCGCGACGCCAACCACCGCCGCCAGCAGAAACCCCTGAATGACCCGTGACATGCTGGCGAGGATGTCGCGTTGCAGCTCGCCCGAGCGCACCAATTGGACCCCGGCGAGCAATACGGTATGGGGTGCCGGCAACAATATTGGGTTGAAGACCTTGAAAACGTACGCGTTCAAAATTGTCGCCGCGTACCACACGCCGAAAAACAGCACGATCGAGGCGGTCCGCAGCAATGCCGCCGTTCGCCATTCCCGGCGCGACGGCGCGACCGGATTCGGCGTGGTCCAGGCGTCGGCAATTCCCGTTGTCATCCCGCCCCTGTCAGGATCTCTCGGCCAGCTTGACGAGGCTCGGATCGATCGAGCGCAGCAAGCCCGGCGCGAATGCCGTATCAGGGTCGGCGGGCCGGGGCACCCGATTGATCGATACCGCCCATTCGCCGATAAAGGCGAGGCTGTCGGCCACCCCAGCATCGAGGGCTAGGCTGTATTTGTTAGCGTCTGCCATGACAATCAGCGCATCCCGATCGACGCGCAGCTGCTTTTCCATCGCCTCGAGGGCCTTCGGCCTATTCTTGGCCAGCAGATCGTTGGCGCGCAACAGCGCGCGCAATACCGCCCTCAGCGTGTTCGGCTTGCGATCGATCCAGCTTTGCGACGCCAGCAGGATCGAGTGGTTCATCTGCAGACGATCAGCGGGGGCCAAGCGCTGCGGCGTGCCGGTCACGTAGAGCGTCGTGCCAGTCGCGTAGAGCGTGCCGCCCATTGTCGTCAGCCGGTAGAGGTTGGGCTGCCAGCCCAGCAGGCCCTGCACATCTCCCTTCGACGCCGCAACGATCCCTTCGGACTGGTTCATGTTGACGAGCGTCACCTTCGCCATGTCGAAATCGAAGGTCTTGGCCATCTTGGCGAGCAGCAGCGGCGATGGCGTTCCCTGGGTAAACGCCAATTTCTTGCCTTCGAGCTCGCGCGGATTGGCGAGCTTGACGCCGGGCGACAGGACAAGGCCCTGGGTCTCGGCGATGTCGGCGAGCGCAGAGATCGTCCGTATCGGCAGACCCTGAGCGCTGAACAGTACTTGGCTCAATACGCTGGCGGCGCCGAGATAGACGCTGCCGCCAGCCATAACGGTTATGATGTCAGCGCCCGACTGGGTCCAATGGAGCGTGACGTTGAGGCCTTCATCCTTGAAATAGCCGTAAAAGTCGGCGATCGCTACTTGTGCGCCGATCTGCGGATCGCGAACGGCGGAGAGGTCGACATCCTTCTGCTCGATCGTCTCGGCGGCACGGGCCGAGGCGATCCCGCCCAAGACCGCGAACAGCGCTACCATCAGCACCTTCCGGCAAGCTTCCAGCAAGCCCCGAGCATGCATCCTCGCCTCCCAATTTCGCGACGTGCTCGTTTCGCACGCCATAATGCGTGTGCCGTAGCTCGCTTTTCAGCAGCCGCCGCAGACTACGTTCGCGGTGTCCAGGTGACAAGATGCGGGTCGATCTCCCGCAGCAACTGGGGCGCGAATACCTCTTCCGGCGTGACCGGTTTCGGGATGCGTTTGATCTCGAGCGCCCAATCGCTTTGAAACTTCAGGCTCGCGGCCACTGCATCGGTGATGTCCATTGCGTATTTGTTGGCGTCGGCCATGACCGTTAGCGCGTCGGGATCGATGCGCAGTTGTTGCTGCATCGCCGCCAGCGCCTTTGGCCGGTCACTTGCGAGTAGCGCGGTCGCAGTGCGCACGGCGCGCAATACCGCTCGCAGTGTGTTCGGTTTGCCGTCGATCCAGCTTTTCGCGGCCATCAGGACCGAGTGGTTATATTGCAGCTGGTCCGACATCGGCAGCGGCTCGGGCCTGCCGGAGACGTAGAGCGTCGTGCCGGTGGCGTAGAGCGTGCCGCCCAACTGCGTCAGGCGGTAGAGATTGGGCTGCCAGCCCAGCAGCCCCTGCACATCACTCTTAGACGCCGCGACGACGCCCTCGGCCGGATTCATGTTGACCATCGTGATCTTGGTCGTGTCGATGTTGAACATCTTCGCCATCTTGGCGAGGATTAGCACTTGCGAGTTGCCCTCGGTAAAAGCGAGCTTTTTGCCTTCGAGCTCGCGCGGGTTCGCTAGCTTGACCCCGGGCGAGAGCACAAAGCCCTGCGTCCCGGCGATGTCGGCGAGCGCGGTGATGATCTTGATCGGCAGGTCCTGG
>Ga0306926_10006688_pt1 | contig 12405 bp, 9 predicted proteins | sample flu12Cox44000178_FD_203759 | JGI IMG/M metagenome (GOLD analysis project Ga0306926, IMG submission 203759) | Lab enrichment of tropical soil microbial communities from Luquillo Experimental Forest, Puerto Rico - flux8day.12C.oxic.44.000.178 (v2)... | ecosystem: Environmental > Terrestrial > Soil... | reverse complement strand
GCCAGCGGGGAGGTAGGAGGATCGGTCAGCGGCATGGCCGGCCATCGGGCTGGCGAGGAATCGCCCACCGCCCTGCAGGTCGATGACGTACATGACCCAGGAGCGGATCACGTCGGTGACCCGGCTCGCGTTCGCCCGGTAGATACGGCTGCGGGTACCCGTCGGCATGCTGGACACATCATCCGTTGATCACAGCGCCACCCGTGGGGTCAAACGATAATGGATGACCTGCTCGCAGAAGACCCGACCGACCTATGCGCCCGGCATAAGGAAATACTCGGCAATTCCGGTCGCTCGCGCTCAGGACTGTCGGTCGCGCTGCGTGATGATCGCTGGCCGCGGCCATCGCGCGAGATCCGCCGATCTGCACTGCCAGCAGGTTCCCATCGCTTATCAGATCAGGCGCGCAGATCAGGTACTTATGCGTCGGGTCCTGTTGCCTGGCTCGCTGCGGGGCGCTCAATCATAAGTTGTCATGATCTGGCCGGATCGTCGTATGCGATCGGCTCTAGCGGCGAGCCAGTCAGGATCAATCCCGGCGGCAGCGGTTCAGCCGTCAGCTGGGAGGTCGCGGAGGCGGCTGGCCACCTGCCGCGCTCGCACTACGTTTCCCTTCGATTCAAACAACGGTTGCGCCGCAGCCAGGTAGTCGCGCTCTGCTGCGGTGTTGCCGAGTATCTTCTCGACGTCGGCGGCAGTGAGGTAGGCCTCACCGACAGAGTCAGGCGCCTCGTCTTCTGGCTCGCGCTGTATGGCGTCGGCGACGGCTGCGCGCGCGAGATCCGTCTGGCCTGCGGCCGCCGCGAGCAAGCCCTCGGCCTGCCGCACCAGCGATTGCGTCGCAACGTCGTCCGGAGAGCCATGCCGGCGGGCCAACTCCACCGCCGTCAGGGCCTCCATGGGCCTGCCGCGCCGTGCGAGCAGTCGGGCATGCAGCCCCGCGACAGTGGAGAGATAGGAGCTTTCTCCCAGCGCTTGGAGATCATCACAGGACCGCTGGTACTCGCGTTCGGCGGCATCCAGATCACCGGCGAGCTCGGCGACGTGACCGGTGCTTTGCGCGAGGTTGGCCAGGAACAGCCCGAGCCCGACCTCGGTCAGGTGCTGGCGGGCCTCGGCGCCGATCGCCTGGGCCTGGCCGAACCGCCCGCACATCGCGTGCATGACACACGTCACCTGCTCGGCCTCGGCCCGGACACGGGGATCGTTGCCAGAGGAGGCCACCATCTGGTCGAGTGAGGCGATCACCTCCTCGGCGGGCGCGGGGCCGAACAGCAAGGTCACCCCGAACAAGCTGCGTGCCCGTGCGACGCAGCCTGCGTCACCGGCCGCCTCGCCATGGCTGAGAGCGAGTTCGAGCAGCTTCGCGCTGCGTGACACGTGCCCGCGGACGGCGGCCAGATCACCCAGAACGAGATAGGCCTGCGCCAGGCCGCGATCATCGCCCCACTCATGGAAGCGGCGCGCCGCCTCCCGGACGATCCGCTCGTTGTCTTCGGCACGTCCCTCGGCGGTGATGGTCTTCAGCCGGCACATCAGCACCTCGGCCAGGACAGCCTGGGCAGGATCCGCCGCACCCGCGGCGAGCCGCAGCGCCTGCCGTGCATCCTCGACCTCACCTAGCTCGATTCGCTGTGCGGCCAGGTTCAGCAGGCACTCCACACGGTAAGGATCATCCGGGCCGAGCATGCTCGCCGCCCGCTGTAGCAGTGCCGCGGCCGCGGTGACGTCGGATAGCTCCAGCCGCCGGCTCGCGGCGGCCAGCTTCCGCGCTGCCCGGGCAGCCAGCTCGCTCACCTGGTCAGTGCGGGGGCCGAGTTGCACACGGTATTCCCACGCCGACGCGAGATGATGCCCGACGATTTCCTCCGGCACGGCATCGCCGGCGAGCGAGGATAGCCAGTCGGCCAGCTGCTCGTGCCACGCCGCCCGGCCGGCCTTGGCCAGCCCGTCATAGGCCGCGTCGCGGACCAGGACGTGCAGGAATCTGTAGGCCGACAGCCCCGGCAGGTCTGTTGCCGCCGTCCGCAGGAGCTCCTTGCGGACCAGCTGCCCGAGTGCCAGCCGCACCTGCGGCAGCGGGCTGCTGGTGAGAGCGGCGATCGCCTCGGCGTAGAAGACCGTGCCGATTACCGCGGCACAGCCGACGATGGCGCGCTCGTCGTCGTGCAGCCGGTCGATGCGCGCAGCTAGCAACGCGGACACCGAGGGCGGCATCGCCCATCTGACATCCCCGGCCGGGCCGCCGGTCCAGGTAGCGACGCCGTCGGCCAGGGCAACGTGGCCCTCGTCGGCGAGCATAGCGACCAGCTGCTCGGCGAACAGGGGGTTGCCCCCGGATGTGTCAACGATGCGGCGCTTGATGACCTCAGGCAGATCGTGCTTATCCACGAGGCTGACCGTGGCGGCATCATCAAGCGGGGACAGCAGCATCGCTGTCGCGTTGAGCTTCCCGCCTCCCCACGTCGGCCGGCTGTCATAGAACTCGGGGCGGGCCAGGCCGAGCAGCATGATCGGCGAATCGCGGCTCCAGTCAGCGACATGCTCCAGGACGTCCAGGAGCCCGGACTCGGCCCAGTGCAGATCGTCGACCACGAGCAGCACCGGCCGCTGTGCCGCAACCAGTTCTAGGAACAGCCGCACCGCCCACGGCCCATCCTCCGGCACGGGCGCCTCACGGTTGAACCCGGCGAGCGCGAGCAGCCGGCTGACAATGTTAGCGGTATCGGGGCCGTCGCCGAGCACCGCGGCGAACGCCGCCTCGGCCGCGTCAGCAGGCTCCTCGCCGGTCAGCCCGGCGGCACCGAGCACGGCCTCCCGCAACGGCCAGTAGGTGGCACCCTGACCATAGGACAGGCAGCGTCCCGCCAGCACCAGTGCGTCACAGACAGTCGCGGCGAACTCCTCGGCCAGCCGGGTCTTCCCGATGCCTGCGGCACCCAGGACGGTGACGAGCTGACAGGTCCGTTCGCCGACCGCCCGCCGGAAGGCGTCATCAAGCAGCCGTAGCTGCGGGTCACGGCCGACAAACAGATTCGTGACCCGCTGCTTCACAGTCTCCGCTGATATGGCCGCATCGATCAGCCGCCAGGCGGCAACCGGCCCGGCCTTGCCCCTCAACGCCAGGGGCTCAATCGGCTCGGCTGTCACACGGTCCCGGACCAGGCGGTACGTGCTGCCGCCGAGCAGCACCTCACCAGGGCCGGCTGCCTGCTCAAGCCGCGCGGCGACGTTGACCGCATCACCGGTCGCGGGCGAGCCGCCGGCGCGATGCTCCCCGACGATGACCTCGCCAGTGTTGACGCCGACGCGGACCTGCAACGTGACGGCGAGGTCCCGCTGCAGCTCCTCGTTCAGCGCCGTCAGCGAGCCGCGCATGTCAGCAGCGGCGCGAACCGCGCGAAGCGCGTCATCTTCCCGGACCCGCGGCACACCGAACAATGCCACGACCGCATCGCCGATGAACTTCTCCACCATCCCCTCATGGCGCTCGACAACCGCCCGCATCGTCTCGAAGTAACGGCCGGTGACATAGCGCAGGGCCTCGGCGTCCAGCGACTCGCCGAGCACAGTCGAGCCGACCAAATCGGCGAAGATAATCGAGATACTCCGGCGCAGCCCCGGCACCACCGCCGGCTCGTCATCCAGCGGGTTCCCGCAACCAAGGCAGAAACGGGCCCGCGCCGGGTTGCTCTCACCGCACGCCGCGCAGCCACGCATGGAAGCAACGATAAGACGCCGCGGCGAGAAGCGATGAGATCGCCGGCCGCCAATTCCAATGCCGCTCCGGACCCGGTACACCCGCCGTGACCATCAGGCTGTTCCGGCGGGTCGGCTGCGGCGGCTCTCACCGAGTTGGTGACTACGATCCGGTCGCCGGCGGCCGGGACAGCGCCGCCGTGGCCGTGCACGCGATAGTTGGCGGTAGATGCTCAAGCGAGCGTCGGTGAACGCGTAACACTCCCGGGCTCAATGGCCCGTCCAGCTTGGCGTCAAGGTCACCAAGGGCCCCGGCCCGGGGCCTGCAGGCTTGGCCATTGCGTTCAGGTGTCTCGAATCCGCCCACGACCCGATGCCGGGCTGTCGCGGATCGAGCCGGGCGGGCGGCGCGCACACTACCTGGCGGGATGGGCTATGTAGGCAGACCTATGGGCCGGCTCCCGTAAGCGGCGTCGCCTCGCGAGGCTCTCCTTCTGGGGCGGGCGATGGCTGGGTGACCGGGGAAGCCACCGAAGCGCCGGTGGCTGGGTCTGGTACCGGATGGGCAACCCCGAGATCGTCCCGTACCCACCTCACCGGTCGTCGGTAACCGCGTGCGGCCGCCATGTGCGGCGGGTCGTGTCCCGCCTCCAGGTCGCAGTGCAGCAACGCATAGACCCAGACGTCGGCACACCTAGACCGGCCTGCTGCTTTTGCCTGCGGCGTGGGACCGGGCGGGGGTTCGGGCGCGGTGGCCTGCGCGGCGGCCATGTGCAGCGCCTCTTCTGGCGACCCGGCCTGCACGACGTCGCTACGGACCTGCCCGGCGTCGGCTTGCTCTCTGACCACGACGCTGTATCCGTGCTGCGGCGCAGGACCAGGCGGCGGTCCGGCCGCGGCCAGCCGTACCGGCTCCTCGCGGGGCGCGGCCCGCGCGACGTCTGTTTCCTGCCGCCCAGCAGCGGTCGGCCTCGTCACCGCGACACCGGACCCGTGCTGTGGCGTGGGGTCGGCCGGCGGCCCGGGCACGACGGCATGCTGGGCGGCCACCTGCAGTGCCTCCTCCGGCGACCCGGCCCGCACAACGTCGCTATAGAACCGCCCGGTGTAGGTGTGCTCTCTGACCGCGACGCTGAACAGTGGCATAGACCGTCACTCTATTGGGCACCGGGACCAACAGACAGGCGACGCCCGCCGCCGTGGAGCCGGGCGAGCGCGGCACGCGGCCGTACCTCGCGGTCGACGGCATCAAGGCAGGTGCGGCGCGGGTGACGAAACTTGGCGGGCAGGCAGGCGAGCCGATGCCGGTTCCGGGCATGGGCTGGTTCTCGGCCTGAACCGACCCGCAGGGGAACGAGTTCGGGCTGTGGCAGACCGACGCATCGGCCCCAGCTCCCGGCGCAATAGACCGGTGCGGTAGAAAGGCCAGGCCTGGCTTGCTGCGCCAGTGGCCTCACGCTCATGACAGGCTCGGTCTGACCACGCACCCGGAGCCGCCGTTAGGTGTGTCCGCACGCTCTACGATGCGCGTCAGATAAGGCACGCAGATCAGGGAGATCGGCAGGGATGCCAGCGCGGTTGCTGCGCGGGACGCGGGTAAGGTTCCGGCATGGCTGCCTCATCGTTGATGGTCCCGCTCGGCTCGCAGGCGCCCGACTTCACCCTCCCCGACACCACCGGCGCGATGATAGGCCGCGACGACTTCTCCGCCGCGCCCGGGTTGCTGGTCGCCTTCTTGTGCAATCACTGTCCCTATGTCCGCCACGTCGAGACCGCGCTGGGCGCGCTGCTGTCGCACTACCCTGAGCTGGCCGTCGTGGGCATCTGCACCAACGACGCCGATGCGTACCCCGGCGACCGGCCGCGCGAGCTTGCCGGGCAGGCCCGCCGGGCCGGCTGGAATTTCCCGTACCTGGTCGACGCCGACCAGAGGGCCGGCCGTGCTTACCAGGCCGCCTGCACGCCGGACTTCTTCCTCTACGACAGCGCCCGCCGGCTGGCCTACCGCGGCGCGTTCGACCAGTCCACACCCGGTAGCGGCAAGCCGGTCACCGGCGAGCTGCTCTGTGCGGCCATCGAGCTGACCCTGGCCGGCCAGCCGGTGCCCGAGCCGCACCGGCCCAGCATGGGCTGCTCCATCAAATGGCGGTCCTGATCATCTGCATGACCGGCACAGCCCGTCGCCTTGGCCAAGGCCTGATTAGAACGCTGGCCAACTGCCCGCCGTCAAGCCGCGCCGGTGCGGATGCGGAACACGGGGTAGTCCGCGGCAACCTGCGCGAACTCCGCCAGGGGAGCGTTGCGGTCGACCGGGATATGGGGCCGCGCGCCAGGGGCGACCTGCAGGTAACGCCGCAAGATCGGGGCGCGGGCGCCGGGCTCGACTTCCTCCAGGGTCACGTCTTCGCGGCGGCCATGGCGGAGCACCGCCTGGCCGCCAGCGGCCTTCAGGTTGCGCACCCAGTTGGCGTTCTTACCGAGCATCGAGACCAGGTAGCGCTCCCCGTCGAGATCGGCTATCGCGACGGGGAACGAGATGACGCGGCCGCTGCGCCGTCCCGGGATCTGCAGCGCCGCGGCCCGGTTCGGCACGATCCCGGCCGCGAACGCGATGGCACTACCGCGGTTTTGCAGCCGCGCGAACGCGTTCGGGCGACCGCCCTGGTACAACCACCGCAGGTAGTTGTCGTAATGCTTCATGGGTGCTGTCCCTGCCTGCCGGTGACTGACGCCTCACTCAAGCCCACGGCGAGCCTGACGGCAGCGAACCCGGCCCGCCAGGGTCGAACGTCCCAGGCGCTGTCCCGAACGTCCCGTTCGGGCATCACCCGGGCAAGGTAGAACGCCCTGCCGAATATTTGTGCCTTGTGCTCAGAGACCACAGCCGGGGCTGCGGTACGCAGATGCTCTAGTTCTGTGCGCTTCTCGCCATCGAGTCGGCGCTCTCATCGCGGATGTTCGCTCGGACACCGCCAGACGCGAACACAGTCTGGCTGAGCGCCTGCCAGTCATAGTCGTGACCGCCATGCCGTCATCACGCGAAAGAGGTCTTGATAATCGGGCGTGGAGTCGTAGCCATGAATGGCATGGAGTTGGCACGGATTTGCTGCCCCTGTCGCAACTGGGCATTCTGTTATGCCGCTGAAGGGCGGTCTTCAGAGCCTGCGCATCGCAGGCCGACGGGGTCAGATGAGGCCCGCGCGCGTACCCCAGGCCGCGGCCGCGGCGCGCGAGGAGAGATCGAGCTTGCGCAGGATGTTGGCCAGGTGCCGGTGGACGGTGTGCTCGCTCAGGAAAAGCCGCCGGGCAATGTCCGGGTTGCTGAGTCCCTGCGCGACGAGCTTGAGCACGTCAAGCTCGCGCGGCGTCAGCGCCGTCACGGCCATACCCGATACGGTAGTGTCCGGTTCGCTCCCCCGCGCACCCGAGCGTGGCGCCTCGCGCCCCGCCTCTAGTCCTTGCAGGGCGTGCTGAGCCGCGCCCGCCAAGTCGAGAACGCGGCCCGCGGCGTATTCGGCCTCGAAGGCATCGGCGCCCATCGCGGCGCGCCGCCGCTGGCGGTCAAGGTCGGCCAGCCGACCCTCCAGCGGCTCAAGGGTCTCACCCAGGTCCGCCAGGGCCTGGTCGGCCGTGCCGTGCAGCCGGGCGGACCAGCCATGGCCGGCCCCGCCGTGGTCGGCCATAGCCAGGCCGATCAGCGCGTAGGCGGTTTGCCGCTTCATCCCCATGCGCCTAGCCAGGTCGAGTGATTGTGCGAACGAGGCCCCGGCGGCGCCCGGCGCGCCGCCGAGGTACTCGGCCAGGCCGAGGTTGAACGTCTGGTAGGTGATGCCGTCGCGGTCGTTGAGCGCGCGGGCGATGTCAAGCGACTCGGCCAGATGGGTGCGGGCGGCGTCCAGGTCGCCCGCCGCCAGCTCGTGATAGCCGAGGTTGCCCAGCGCCGTCCCTACCATCTGCCGGTCACCGGCCTGGCGGAAGAGCGGCACGGCCTCGGCCGCATCACGGGCTGTGTCCGCATAGTCGCCCGCAACGTAGGCCGCGTACGACCGGGCAGAGATCAGGCGGGCGGTCAGGTGGGGTTCGCCGAGGCGGCGGGCCAGGCCCAGGCCCTGCTCGATCAGCGGCAGCGCGGCGCCGCGCTGCCCCTGGCGCAGCAGGACCCAGGCTCGCTTATAGAGCAGGTCGGCGACCAGGTACTCATCCCCGGCGGCGCCGGCAATGGCCAGCGCCTCCTGGCAGTAGTCCCCGGCGATCGCGTAACCGCTCATCTTGTCCAGGATGTGAGCCGCCGCAGCCAGCGCCCGGGCGCGCGGCAGCGTTGCTTCCTGGGCCGCCGGTGCGTCCAGCAGCGCCCGCATCACGCCGGCGCCTTCGGCGGCGTGCCCGCGTACCGCCCAGTACATGTGCAACGAGGCCGCCAGCCGCAGGCCCGGTCCCGGGTCGGGCTGGGCCTGGCTGAAGGTAATGGCGGCCCGCAGGTTGCCCAGCTCGGCATCCAGCCGGTCCAGCCAGGCGGCCTGATCGGCGGCCACCAGCTGCGGGGCGGCCGCCTCGGCCATGGCCAGGTAATACTCGAGGTGGGCCAGCCGGGCCCCATCCGCTACCGCCGGGCCTAGCGCGTCCAGCCGCCCCGCTGCGTACTGCCGGACGGTCTCCAGCAGCCGGTACCGGCCCGGCCCGGCCCCGGCATCCCCGAACTGCACCAGGCTCTTGTCCACCAGCGCACCCAGCAGCCCGGCCACCTCGGCGGCGGGCACGTCCGGGCCGGCCGCGACCGCCTCGGCCGCGGCCAGGCCGAACCCCCCGGCGAACACCGACAACCGGGCCAGCACCGCCCGCTCCGCGCCGGTCAGCAGCTCCCAGGACCAGTCCACCATGGCCCGCAGCGTCCGCTGCCGCGGCAGCGCCGCCCGTGACCCGCCGGTCAGCAGCGCGAACCGCTCATCCAGGCGGGCCTCCAGCTCGGCCGGCGGCAGCATCCGCAGCCGCGCCGCGGCCAGCTCGATGGCTAGCGGGATGCCATCCAGCCGCCGGCAGATCCGCCCCGCCACCGCGGCGATCTCCTCATCCTCGGCCAGCGGCACCCCCTGCGCCGCGGCCCGGTCGGCCAGCAGGCGCACCGCCTCACTGGCCCGGATCGCCCCCGGATCATCGCCGTCGGCCGGGACGGCCAGCGACGGCACCCGGTGCACGTACTCCCCGCCGATGCCCAGCGGCTCGCGGCTGGTGGCCAGCAGCGCCAGCTCCGGGCAATGGCGCAGCAGCGCGTCGGCTAGCTTGGCGCACGCCCCGATCACGTGCTCGCAGCTATCCAGCAGCACCAGCAGCCGCCGCCCGCCCACCGCCGCCACCAGCGTGTCCAGCACCGGGCGGCCCGGCTCCTGGCGCACCCCCAGCACATCGGCGACGGTCACCGCGACCAGGTCCGGGTCGTCCAGCGGGGCCAGGTCCGCGAACCACACTCCGTCCCCGGCACCCTCGGCCAGCCCGGCCGCCACCTGCAGCCCCAGCCGGGTCTTGCCCGCCCCGCCCGCGCCGGTCAGCGTCACCAGCCGTGAGCCGCCCACCAGGGCGCGCACGGCGGCAAGCTCGGCCTCCCGGCCGATGAAGCTCGATATCTGCGCCGGCAGGTTGGTCAGCAGCCCCGGGTTACCGGCCATACCCGGCCAGGCCCGCCCCGGCCAGCCGGCAATAACCGCCCCCCGCCCGCCGCACCATCGCGGCCGGAACCCCGATGCCGGCGAACAAGAACACGAGCGTCTGCGTGGCCACCAGACCCAGGCCCCTCATCCCGATCGACGCCAACCACACCGGCCAGAAACCCACTGGTCCCTTCAACCGCGCGGCCAGAACATCATACGTCCGCCTCCGGAGGCGGACCAGGCGCCGCAACACCGACGGTCAGCGCACTGGCACCGACCGCATGCGGCAGGCTAAGGCGACCCAGAATTGCCGGTTATGGCGCAGTCCACCCGATAGCAGATCACCACGTACTCCCCGCACCGAACGGAGGATCTCGCGCGGCGGCTGCGGCTAGCGATCGCGCAGTGTGGCTGGCACCTTGGAGCGTCAAGGGCCTGCCGGATATCTTCTACTCCGAGCCACGTTGTCCTGGACTGGCGTGTCCGTGGCCATAGTCCCCACAGTTCGAGGTCCCCGTTTCTGGCCAGTTCGAGGTCCCCGTACAGATCGGCGGCTGCGCGCGCAGGAGCCCGGGCCAGCAATGATCACCGACCGTAATGACTTCTGAACCGTACGTGCGAACGGAACGAATAGGAATGTCTATCAACCGAGTGGACATTTGTCTATCGCGAAGTCCAGAACGTCCGGTTCTGATCAGTGGTTTGGTGCTGTCAAGCCGGCACGCCAGCGCCTGCGAGGTCCGGGCGCAGTTGCGGGCCCTGGGCGTCCGCCCTCGCCCGCGCGTGCCCCGGCTCCGGTCGCCGGGCGGCTGGGACAGCCTGACCGGGACCGAGCGGGCGGTGTCGCTGCTGGTGGCCGGGGACTGGCGAACGGTGCGGTGGCAGCCTGTACATCTCCCCGCACACCGTGAACACCCACCTGCGGCACGTGTTCGCGGAGCTCGACGTGCCAGACCGGACCGCGCTGGCCGCCGTGGTATCTCGTTCGATCAAGTGATGTCTTGGCCGTCGGCACAACAGAGCGCGTGCAGTCGGTTGCGCTCGCCGTTCCCCCTCCGCCCGGCCAGGCCGAGGCGGCCCGGTGGACAGGCTGAGCCGGTGACCCCCAGTGGCCCCAGCGCTCCCATCCGCAGGATCTGGGAGGTGAGGTTCATGATGGCCTGCTGAGAGGATTGGGGTCGCTGCGGGCGGGCGGTGGCGGCGGATGTGCTGTGCTTACCTGCCGGGTTGGGTCTCGGCTACGGCTGGCTGCGGCAGCGCGTGGGCCAGGGCCTCCAGCAGGTCGCGGCCGACGCGGAAGTAGGCGCTGGTGGGCTGGACCCGCCGGCACGGGATGAGCTCAAGGACAGTGGCAGTGGCCGACCAGTGGTCGATGCCGAGCCGCATGCGCGCCGGCGGGCGCAGCGGCCCGCGGGCCAGGTCGGCTTCGATCCGGCAGGTGCCGAAGTGCGGATCGTGCTCTGCCGGCCCGCGCAGCACGCTGTGGCCTATGCGCAGTTCGCCGCCGGATCCGGTGAGCTGCCAGCGTTCCACCGCGGCCATCCAGGCCCCGAACGGGATGGGCACGATCCGCCGGAACGACGGCCAGTCCGCCACCGGAGGTATGCCCGCGCCTTCGCTGTCGTCGGCCCAGGGATCGGGTGGGCTGGGCGGGGGCTGCCAGCGGTGCCCGGCCCGCCCGGCGGTCGGGGCGGGCACGCTGAGCCAGCGGCGGGTGCGCGGGATGCGGGTCCTAAGTCTGCTCTCCTCAGGAGGGATCGGCTCAGCGGTCCTGGCTGGGTTCATGACAATCTCCTGTGTGATTGCCGGTCACGGTCCGCTTGGAGTGACAGGCGCGGCGGATGACCGGTAACCGTTCGTGAGTGAATGACTACTGATGGTTCTCCGATGGCCGCGAGTATCCGCTGCATGCTGGTGGCTAGGTCGAGGCGGAGTCGCATCGATGTCAGCTGGATGACCCGCGCCACGAGGGTGGTGCTGGTCTCGGGGCTGGTGCCGGCGGCGAGCTCGCGGTCCAGTCCTGGTGGCTTCTGTGAAAGCGGGGAGCGGCTAGCCATGGCTCAGCCAGGTGGGCCCGGCCAGTTGTCAGTGGTAGGTGCCGAGGTAGTGGTAGTGAACGTTCAGGCTTCCCGGGGCGGGGGGTGACGGGAGCAAGGGCGTTGTAGGGCCGCACCTCCTGATAGAGCGTGATCTTGTCCAGGGCGCGGGACCAGGTGTCCGCTTCGATGGTGCCTGGCGCGATGCCGTGCTGGACCCAGGAGATCAGCGCGGTGAGGAGGTCTGCGAGGTTCACGCTGATGCCATGAGGTGCGTACAGGCAGTGGTATGCGCCGAGATTCATGTAGAGGCGGGAGAAGGCCTGGCCGGCGCGGAAGCAGCCGCTGGCGCGCTCGACGGCCGCGTAGTAGTCCAGGGTCGACCAGGACGGGATGGTTTGGTCTGCCCAGCCGTGGTAGAAGATCCAGCGGCTGGCTGATCCGCCGGCCTGGATTCAGGTGCCGGTCAGCGGCTGGGGTGGTCGTTGGGGCCCCAGGGTGCTTGCAGTTCGACCATCCGCCGGGTGGCGTAGTTCATCTCCGCTACGGTCAGGCGGAGCCGGTACCACAGGCAGCGGAGCCGTTCACGGCCGGACCAGGAGACCGACTTCTCCAGCTGTCGCCTGTGGACAAGATCAGCAGAGCCAGGGGCGGCGCTCGCCATGGCTGCCGTACCGGGTGCGGGCAGGCGGCCTGGGGGTTGATGATTTGGTGTGGGATGATTCCGGGGCATGTGATCTCCTTAATGGCCCGGCCGGGACGGATAATTGAGCCCGTGAATGCCATGAATTCCGGCGATTGCCGACGATGAAAGCGGCTGAGATTCGGTCGGCTAGCCAGTGCCGAGGCAACGATAGGTGTAAATCCTCATAGACTGATGGACTTAACGTCCTAGCGGGTTAATAGCTCCGGCATAGGCCGGGCTGCTGGCCTCGTGCGCCACTGCGGGGGCTGGCTGCGCGAAGACCGGCGCAGGGCCGGGCTTTGCCGCCATCTCGGCGGGCTTTGCGCTGTATTCACTGTTCCAG
>Ga0306926_10006687_pt1 | contig 12406 bp, 13 predicted proteins | sample flu12Cox44000178_FD_203759 | JGI IMG/M metagenome (GOLD analysis project Ga0306926, IMG submission 203759) | Lab enrichment of tropical soil microbial communities from Luquillo Experimental Forest, Puerto Rico - flux8day.12C.oxic.44.000.178 (v2)... | ecosystem: Environmental > Terrestrial >... | reverse complement strand
CTTCGCGCCGGCGCTGGGTGCTTGTTGCTGGTCACGACGCGCTGGTGACGATGGGATCGGGGCCGGCGCTGGGTGCTTGTTGCTGGTCACGACGCGCTGGTGACGATGGGATCGGGTCGGGGAAGTCGGGCCGGAGGCCTACCTGTCGTTCGCGATCTGAGCGGCTGTCACCCTGGTCGGTGGGCCCGAGAAGGAGCGCGAGTCCGGACCGGATAGAACCGATCCAGCCAATGGCTCGGGTTCGCGAAGCGATCTCTCAACGAACGGCGGTGGGCGTCGCGTCTACTGGTGGCGTGATCGCAGCCAGTCGGCGATCGCTCGTCCGATGTCAGGTCCTGCGTCTTCCTGGATGAAGTGCCGGCCGGTGACGGTGACCTCGGTCTGGTTTGGCCAGGTGCGACAGAACTCTCGGGCGGCGCCGGTCAGTACCTGCCCGGGGTCGGCGTTGACGAACAGCTTGGGGATGGTCGAGTCGGCGAGCCAGCTGGCGTAGCCGCGCATGATCTGGGCGACGTCTTTGGGGTCGTCATCGAGCGGGATTTGCCGCGGCCAGGTTAGGGTGGGTCGCCGGCTTTCGCCGGGGATGGTGTAGGGCCGGCGGTACTCGGTCATCGCCTCGTCCGAGAGGGGGTTGAGCACGCCCGAGGGCAGGATCGTCTCGATGAACATGTTCTGCTCAAGGATCATCTGCTCGTCGGCGGGCGAGCGCAACGCGCGAAAGAGCTCGCCGGCCTGCGGGGGCAGGTCCGCCCACCGTGCGGGGCCGACGGGGGCTTCCATGTAGGCGATCCCGCTGACCGCGTCTGGATGCCGGCGCGCCCAGTCAAACGCCAACGCGGCGCCCCAGTCGTGACCCACCAGGGTGACGGGGTCGCGGACGCCGACAGCGTCAAACCAGCCGTCGAGGTAGCGGCGGTGCTCGACGAACGTGTAGGAGGCAGGTCCACTGTCGGGCAGCTTGTCGCTGTCGCCCATGCCGACCAGATCAACAGCCAGGCATCGCCCGAGGCCCGCCACCTCCGCGATCACCTCGCGCCACAGGTACGAGGAGGTCGGGTTGCCGTGAACAAACACGATCGGGTCGCCGGCACCGGATTCCGTGTAGGCCATCCGGAGCCCGTCGACGGTCGCGTAACGCTTGCTGGTGTGCGTCATGATTTTCCTCCGATCTTGGGTGACGGACGACGCCGGCAGCCACACCAGCGCCGACGCCGCTCCATCCATCGAACCGGCACGCTCCGAGGCTTCAGGGCCTCAGGCGTCGACGATCTCCCCAACTTCGACGCTGCCGCCTTGCTGAAGGATTGGACAGCCACCGGCCACGGCTGCCGCACTGTCCAGGCTGTTGGCGTTGATAACGATGTAGCCGCTCAGGGCATCGGACCGCTCTCGCCCGCCGCCAACTTCGCGAACCTGCCCAACCCGGCTGCCGAAATCCGCGATCGAGTCTTTGATCTGCTCAAACCAAGTTGGCCACCGACCGTCCTCTTCGGCCGTCAGTTGCCGCCCCACCTGCCCGCGAAACGTCAGCACGTACTTCATCTCACCCTCCTTATGGAGATTGGCTTGTCGTCTTGATGACGAACGAGCAGCCCCCACTTCGACACCGACCCTTTCAGTGCCGCCACCACTTCCAGACGAGCAGCGCCGCGACAACCAATCCGCCATAACCCGAGCGCCGATTGACCCCGCCTAGGGCGACAACGTGACCCGATCGCGGCGGTTGGGCCGCGTTGTGCGCAAACGTGACATGCCCGGGGTCCAAGGCACCGCTCCTGCCCTCTCGCCGCCGCAGGCACAGCGGTCGCAGTTCTGGTCTCGAGGCTGGCCGGCGCGAAGGAGACGTCATGGTCTTGTCCTCCCCGCCGATTTGACGTGGCGTGCGGACCTACACTGTCAAAGATCGCGACCGGTGAGCTTCCAGGCCCAGCCGAAACGGCCGTCCTCGACGTGCTGCATCGAGGCGCGCTGCGCACCCGATGCTCAGCGCGTGCGATCCCCGCGCTTCGCGGCCACCTCGCCGGGGAGCAGCTCCTGCACGAGATCCTCGACCGGTGCGAAGCGCGAGGGCTCGTCCGCAGCGATCGGTACCGCGACCGCCTGGAATGGAGACTCACCGCGGCGGGGCGCGCTCGGCTAAGCACGCGCCGGCGCTTCGCACGCGCCCTCGCCGTCGTCTTGACCCGCACCGGCTGACCGATCACCAGGCCTCAAGGGCGGTCGCTGGTCGGGGGCTAGCGTGCTGGGCTGTTGCTCACAACCGCAGTCGTGGATTCGGCTTCTCGTCAGGCGAGACATATTCGGACTCCAACAGGCCCATCACGACGAAGTCTTTCCACCCATCTGGGTAAAGCTGAGCCTCGCGCCGGACCCCTTCCTGGCGAAACCCACATGCCACGTAGCAGCCGATCGCGCGGCTGTTCGTGGCCAGCACCTCCAGCTGGATCCGGTGAAGCCCCAAAACGTCGAACCCCCAGGCCAGGACGAGGCGGGTCGCCTCACGCCCCAGCCCACGGCCGCGCAGCGCGGCGACGAACAACCCGACCGTGTAGCTCGCGCAGTGCTGATCAGCATCCACAACAAGCCCGGCGCTGCCGACGCAGTGGCCCTCGTACTCGATCGCCCACCGATAGGCGCTCGAATCCTCGGCACCCCGGTCGCCGGTCAGATCCTCACGGGCGTGATAGCGCCGCCCATCCCATCCGCGCCGCCATGAGGAGCCATAGCCGTCCTCCTCCTCTGGGTCGATCGGATGACGCAACCGATCACCGATATCCGATCCACGGAATCCGCGGAGGGTGACGCGGTCCCCATGCAACGTGGGCAGCGGCGGGAGCGTCAGTGAATCCAACACGAGATCGAGATTACGCGCGCCTCGCACCTCGACGCCGAAGGGAGCTCGGGCGGCATCGATCAGGCCACCGGTTCGGTCGACGGACCGGCCGCCCTCCGCGCGGTGAGCGGACTTCCGTCTCGTCGCCGCACGGCGGTCAGCGACTGACGTCCGCGTGACCGCCTCGCACTGTCGAAGGAGAAGCCGCGCTCGGCGGTATGAAGTGGAGGGCCTCCCGAGCGATGAGTTCAGATGCCAGTCTCCGTCCTAGACGTAGATGCAACCACGTGCTCCAAGAGCCTGACGACCGTGATCGTCGTCGCCGGCCACATTCGCGTCGCCGTCGCTGACCGCGACGCATTTCTCGATCTCTCCCGTCAAGCCGTCGAGCTCGCGCGCGAGGCGGACGGGTGCCTCGACTTCGCCGTCAGCGCAGACCTGGCCGATCCCGAGCGAGTCAACATTTATGAGCGATGGGTCGACAACGGCGCGCTTCAGGCGTTCCGGGGCGACGGCCCAGGCGGGGATCTCGGTGCGCTGATCATCAGCGCCGACGTGCGCGAGTTCGACGTACGGTTACGCCAGTCGTGAGTCTCGCGCGGGCCGCGCACTCTCCTTCTTGCGAGCAGGTGCGGCTCGAGCCCACTCAGGCGTCCGGCCCCGCACGTGCTTCTGGCGCCTCAAGCGGCAACGCTAACGTCGTCGTCATCGTGACCGCTCTGATGCTCGCAGGTCGCGGGCCTTGAGCCAGCGGCCGAGCGTATTCGGACCGATTCTGCGATCGGCGAGGTGCGCACTCGGTGGCGACAAGGAGGGCAGACTCGGTCTGCGGCGTCGAGCCCTGCCTTCGCCTCCGTACGAGCATTATCCCGCGTGGCCGCACGCGTGGCTGGTTGTGGTCCGAAAGGGTCATGCTGAGCGGCCGCCTCTGACGGCCGCAACGACGTCAGCCACCAGTGCATCCCGGCCACCGTGGAGCGACGGCCCGTGAAGCTGCGGATCAGTTTCGAGCCCGCGTAGCAACCGCTGAGAGTCCGACCACAACCGCATTGCGATCACGATCTCAGGCGACCGCGCGAAGCACCGTCACCGACGCGGGAAGCCGGCAGGCCGCCCGTGACGCCCGGACCGCGCTGTCACTCCACGACGCGCTTGCTCTGGCTGCAGGTGAAGATGCAACCGCTGAGACATCGACAGGGGATCTCACCGTTCCGGACGGGAGACCACGGCGCGATCACCGCGGGCCCCGACGGCAACGTGCGGTGGCTGGCGAGCGGCGCTAGCGACGCGCGCGTCGCGCGCCGATGCGGCTTTCGGCCCGTAGGAGGCCCGGTGCCCGCCGGGCGGTGAGCAGCACGACGCGGTCGGTTGGGCGGAGTTCGCGGGTCTGGTCGGGTGCGGGCAGCGGTGCGCTCTCGGCGCCGAGCGCGAACAGCTGCCACGAGCCGGGCACCCCCTTGAGTTCGTGCTCGCCGCGTGGTTGCAGGGCGATCCCCGAGCCGGTCACGAGATCGCGGACCGTCCGAGACACGAGCACCTCTCCGGGCCCAGCCTGTGCGCTGACCCTCGCGGCGATGTGCACGGCGATCCCGGCGACGTGGCCGTCGATTAGCTCGCACTCGCCGGTGTGCAGCCCCGCGCGAACCCTCAGGTCGAGCTCGCCGGCGGTCGCACAGATCCGCTCCGCGCACCGGATTGCGCGGGCCGGACCGTCGAACGTGCTTAGCGAGCCATCGCCGATGCGCTCCACTAGCCGGCCACCCGCCCCCTCGACCTCGCGGCGCAGCATCCGCTCATGCGCGACCAGCAGCTCGCGCCAACGGGCGTCGCCCAGCAGCGCAGCCCGCTCGGTCGAGCCGACGATGTCGGTGAACAGCACCGTCACCAACGCCCGATCGGCCCTCACATCGCTCGTAGCGCCGAACATGAACTGCTCGTGCCGGCGCTGCCATGCGGCGAAGAACTCGGCCATGCTGTCGGTCTCTGTGAGCTCCTCGTAGCTCGCATGCGGCAGCAGTTCGGCCACATAGCGCACCCGGCGGCCTCCGGCAGTTTGTTGCTGGCCAGCCGTAGCACCAGCGCGCGCGCGCACCAACGGCAGCACCTCGCGCACATCGGCGGCGCTGGCGATCTCGTGCGCGGTGCGTTGCATCTCCCGGCTCGCAAACGCGCGCTCGAGCATCCCCCACACGCGCAGATTCCGCGGAGTCGCAAGTGCCGGTATCGCCGTCCGCAGGGTGTCGCCACGCCCCCAGTGCTCGTAACAATGCTCCCAAGCGGCCTCGTAAGCGGCAACCTGCTCTGCATCCTCCCAACCGACAAGCTCCTCAACCGGTGCCGACAGCCACCCCTGCGCAAATGGGACCATCAGCACTAGCCCGTCGACCCGCTCGGGATGCTGTGCAGCAAACAGCACCGCTCCGAGGCTCGAATCGTAGCCGGCACTAATGGTCGCGCTGACAAATCCGGCCGCATCCATCACCTGGCCCAGGTCGGCCGCGCGCTCCTCAATCGTCGGAACATGGTCGACCGGGTCAGACAGCCCCGTCCCGAGCTGGTCATACAGCACGCACTCACTGCGCTCAGCTTGCCGCGCCAACGCCTCGCACGTGCGCGCGTCGGCCCAGAAGAGGTCCAGGTTCCCAAACCCCGTCGGGATCACAACCAGCCGCCGGTCACCCGCACCGAAACGCTGGAATGCGATGCTCTCCCGTCCCGGACCGCATAGTGAACATCGGGCGGGATGTCCATCGCGCTTGAAATGCTAGATCAGGCCCCCAATCGCGGCACACCCCACGGCGTGCGCGTCCCAGCCCGCCACCGGCCTCAGAGCCCGCCTGAGCGGGAACTCAACAGTCGGGGACCTGCGGTTCCGCCTGGCGAACCGGGCCTCTCCACCGACACCGACGTTCGGGGCGAATCGAGCAGCCCTCCTAGGCGGCCACCGCGCCCGCTCGGCCATCGAACCAGCCACCATCTAGCCGTCCAGCTGACTGCCGGTAGGCGTGGAGCAGTCAGACGGGATCCGATGACCATGGCTGGCGGGGGACGTGCTCCTCTGGTCGCACGGGTATCTCGGCGACCTCGGCCGCAGACCAGCTATGCGCGGAACTCGAGAGCTTCGGTGCGGCCCTGGCGTACCGTTTGAGCCCGTGCGACAACTCGTGCTCGTCTACCAGCAGCACAGGGGGCCGTGGGACTGGTCGAAGGGCCTGCGTGATCAAGAGTTGTTCGACGAGCACGCTCGGTTCTTGGACGGACTTGTCGATGAGGGGTTCATCATTCTCGGAGGGCCGGTGGACGAGCGAGACCTCCTTCTCGTGGTGCAGAGCCAGACCGAGGCTTCAGTCCGCTCGCGGTTTGCCGCTGATCCTTGGATTGAGAACGGCATGGTGACGATTACGGCCGTTCGTCCGTGGACGATCTTCCTCGAAGGACGGCTTTAGGCGGCGGACATCGACCACGCCAACCGGCGGCGGCAGCCGGCACGGCAAGCCTCCTGCTCCGTTGCGATGGCGACCATCTTTGCGATTCCGCCAACTTCCCTCGTCCGCGCGGTCAGCAGGGCGCTCCTGTGGTCTCCTGAATTGCCAGGCGAATCCACCGGTCTCACGCGCGCGTCGACGTCGATGCTGCTAGCCCAACGCGAAAGCCGAGCGGCCGAGAGGGACTGGACCGCCAAGATGCGGTCGCTCACACGCAAGCTTGGCTGCAGCAGTGGTTGCGCCGCAAGCCTGGGCCGAGGGTCAGCGGGACAGCGTGCCGATCTGGCGGCTGTCAGCTGGCGGCAGCGGCCGCCGAGGCGACCGAACGCGAGCTTTGAAAACGCGGCCCTAGCGCCAGCCGTCGAGCGCGATATACACCATCGGCGCCCCATTGGGGTGTACGAGGATCACCGGCGCAAGGCAGCTTGACGGCACGCCGAACGACATGTCATGAATCCGGGCATCGCCCTTCGGCGACAGGGGAACCTGGTTGCTCGTGGCTGCCGCGGCGTTCAGGTCCGATCCGCAGTACAGCGACGCGCTGATGCTGGTAACCGGACCCGGCGTGCCGGTCGTCGGGATCACTAGGCCCTTTACGAGCAGGTCCAGGCTCCCGTTACTCTTCAGCCGCACGTTGCCGCGCTGCAGGACCCATGGCAGTCCGCCCGGTGCGACGCTGTGGAAGGCGGGGTCACCTGGTTGCGAGGGCGCGAGCGGCTCGTCGATCAGTGGTGCGCCCGTGCGCTTGCCGTGGTCACCCGGATGAGCCGGGTGGCTCGGGTGGCTTGGATGGCTCGGATGGCTCTTGCCGGACGCACCGAACGCGCCCGTCGCGAATGCCATCGAGAACGCTGCGGTCGTGACGGCAAGCATCCCGACCAGAACTCGCTTAGAGATCCACATAGGAAGTCCTCCCCTCAGTCGTGTCGCCTACCACAACTCGCGTGAGCGGGCGAAAGTTGCGTTGGTGGCCGCAAAGGGCCCTTCTGAGCAGTGAATCGTCCCGCATGGCCGCTTCCGCTGTGATCGAGCCGCAGCGGTACCGATTGACCGCCCCTTTCCCTGGAAGCACCGGCGTCGCGGACGGGACGGCGTTGGCGAGACACGCTTCCGTCGCGCCGCGGTACGCCCAGAGACCTTGAGGTGTCGCTTCGCGCGGAACGGAGAACGTAGGCCTGCTTCAGCTGCGTGCGCAGAAGCCGGCGACCTGGCCGGTCGCATCCATCGTGAGGTGAGATACTCGCTCGCGCGATGGACTTGGAGCTGGTGAACTTCGACCATCCGAGCGAGGTCCGGAACTTCGAGAAAGGGAAGTTCGAGCTGTACAGGGTCGGACCGACCACGCTTGGCCGCGCGACCTACGAGCCTGGCTGGAAGTGGTCTGAGCACGTTGGGAAGGCGACCAGCGAGACGTCGTGCCAGGTCGAACACGTCGGCCTCGTTCTGAGCGGTCAGGCGATCGCCAAGATGGACGACGGACGCGAATTCGTGATGCGCGCCGGCGATTTCTTCTACGTCCCGCCGGGACACGACAGCTGGGTAGTCGGCGCCGAACCGTACGTCTCGCTCCACATCCTCGGCAGCGAGGACTACGCGACCTCCTAGACTCTTCCGGACGCTCGGGCGAGCGGCGAGGCCGCAACGGGTCGCGCGATGGGCTCACCACGTGCCTTAGACAGACCACCGCGACCGTTCCTGCTCTGCGCGGCAGGCAGGGATGTCGGCGGGGTCAGGCTTCGCTCATGCCGACCGCGGCTGTTGGCGACGGTCGAGGACCTCATAGTGCGCCGACCTTGCGTCGAAGTGCGATAGGACGTTCCGCGCGCGCTCGGGCACGTGCGCGACTTCGTAGTCCTCGCCCATGAACGCTTGTACGGATTCGATGTCGGTGAACCACATGATCGTCGCGAATTCGTCGCCCTCGGGTACCGGCCGACGCACAAGGTCGATCGACAGAAAGCCCGGGATCCGCTGGTCTTCAATCTCGGGTATGACCTCCCCGCGAACGATCTCTTCGTAGCGCGATGAATTCTCGGTCGTCGTCCAGCCGTGCCAGATGCGGCAAATCATTCGCGGCCTCCTTCGCGGTCGTCCCGGTACTCGACAAGGAACATACGAATAAAACGTCACCGGGCGCCACAACGTGAGATCGCTCAGACAGACGCTCACTACCCGAAGTGAAGACAGCAACGAGCGCCGCAGCGACCTGCCATACGCGATAGGCCCGCTCCTGCATCGCCAGCAGCACGAGCATTTTGCGACTCGACGCGAGCGTCTCGCTATGCGCGGAAACCAAGTTCCCTCAGTCTTGCGAGACCGCTGATTTGTCGCCGCCGCAGCACCCAACCACGCGCTCCCGCTTCGGCCGGCTGGAGATCCAGAGCAGAAGTCCGGAAAGGCCACTTCCGGTCCGGCGCGGTGGCCCACTGTTCGTCCGAGCGCGTGGGTCCGACGAGCGTCGCCGCGTGCGCTCGCTGCGCTACTGCGACTCCAGGCGGGCCTTTGACCCGATCGTACTTGCGGCTGGAGTCGCGCTCACCTTCGCGAAGCCCATACGTCGGCAAGACGATGCGGCGTAAAACCGAATTGCCGCCCGATCTCGGCCGGAGGCGCGGCGGCGACGTTGTCGCAGAGCAGCAAGTCCATTAGCGCCGGGGTTAGCGAGGGAGAGAGACGCGCAAGCATTCGCGCAAGTCCTGGTGGGATGTGGCGGATCCTCACACCGGGACTGTTGAGGGCGCGGACGAAGTCGTCCATCGTCATCCGATCCGGCCCGCCGAGGTCGAAGATCCCGGTCGGTGCATCGGCTCTCTCGAGAGCTCCGAAGACGGCGTCGACCACGTCGCCTATGTAGAGCGGCTCGATCTGCTGTTTCCCGGTCCCGGGCACGGTCACCGGTCGCCGGCCCCGGGCGATGAAGGCCCCAGCGGTAGGCCCCGGGCTCCCGGGCGGCCCGTAGATGTGCACGCAGCGGAAGACCGTGGTCGGGATCCCGGACTCGATCAGCAATCCCTCCGCCAGCGCCTTCGAGCGCAGGTATGCGTTCGGCGAGGCAGTATCGGCGCCTACGTAGCTGAGAAAGATGAGCCGCCTAACAGCGGACTCGCGTGCCGCCGCCACAACGGTCGCGGTCGTCTGGACGTTCGCCGAGTCGTAGCTGTTGCGGCCCTTCGGTTGCAGCGTGCCAGCGAGGTGGATGACCGCGTCGGACTTGCCGATCGCGTCGGCCCAGTCGTCTCCGTGGTCGAGGGGCAGGACCTCGATCTGCGTCTCGGCCAGCCGTCGACACACCAACTTGCCGACCTGACCGGACGCACCTGTCACGGCAATCGCCACCGAGCGCTTCTCGCTCATGCTTCGCTCTTGCGATCGGTGGCCCATCGCCCGCTTAATCCGCATCGCGCAACAAGCTCCTTCATACGACCGATGCGATCGTATCTCGGCGCAACGGTGGACAACCGCGTTGGCGACAGAGGGAGTCGCCAGCGCAGCGACCGGCTGACCGAGCGCTCGGCCACGAAGGCGCTCGTAACGGCTCCAACGTTTGGATATCGCAATGAGCGACCGACAACGCCAGGGTGACAAGCCCCAATAATGGAAGCAGCCACGGCGCTCCCGTGGCCTCTTAGGAGTGACACAGCCGCCGCAGCGGCGGAGCCGCTGACGCTGCTCTTCCGCGGCAGGAGGAGCCGCTGTTTGTTGGACCCGAGCTAACGCCGACCGCCGCGTCGGACGGATCTCGCGGCACCGGTGACGCCGACCTCGGCCGCGTTCTCCCCTGCTGAGGCCCGGGGCGACCTCGTGCCCACGCAGGCGCTGGACGCAGCGCGCGTAGCGCCGAAGCCAGCATTAGGGCGCGGGGCTATCTGCAGGCCTTTTGTTATCGTTCGACGGGTCATAGAAGTAGGCCTTGACCGTCGGTTCCGCGCATCCGAGGCGGCGCGCGATCTCGGCGATCGTCAGGTTCTCTTGGTCGCGATAGTGGCGGGCGAGCTGCGCGGCACGGCGGCGTTCACTAACCCGGTCACTCATCGATTGACTTCTTTGGTTGGCTGTTGCCGCCGGCACCGCAGAGGACTGACACTCTGTACCGGACGTGCTGGACAGCCACCGGGCGCGTAAAAAAGTACCCTTCGGGCTCTCGATTTCTCTCGGACGCGACACCACAATGTCAGGGTTTGCCAGCGGCGTTTGCGCGCCGACCGAGGCCGTCGATGTTGGTCATTCAGGTTCGTCGACGGCCGGAGGCTCGGAAGGCCCGGGTGGCTGCGCGGTCCGGTCCTCCGTTTCTGCGGCAGTGAGCTCGCGCTCAGCCTCGGCGGCAGCCTCGTTCAGCCAAGCGGGGAGCTTGCCGGGCGACAGCAGGATCGCTCTCCTGATTGCCTCGCGTGCGGTCGACGCCTCGCTCCACCCGCTTGTGCCCCTTCTTCGCGCGAGCCAGAACCACGTCCAAGAGGTGCCTCGCCTCAGGCCGCGCATCTCCTGGCGGGCTACCTCAACTTCGCCACGCGGGGTCGCGACAGTCATGGTCTCGGACCGATTGCGGACAGCGCTACCGGCTGGCATATCGTCCGGAGCGTACTCGTGCGGGGCCTGGGAGCGTTAGGGCCCGACAGATTGCTTCCGCCTCAGGCCTATGCCGAGTCGCGGGGACCCCGCTGGTCACGAATCCACGCCGACTGGCCACCGGTCGGCATCATCCCGCCAGTCCAGACGATGCGTGCGCCCCCGCCGGCGCTGCATCGTCCCGGAGTTGCGCCCTGTCGCCTATGCGTTAGCGCGGCGCAAGGCGACGAGACGTGGAAAGCAGTCGTGCGGGCGGGATCGGACGCTTCACGGTGGGACGGGCTAAAGCGTCACGGCGCTCAATCGGAAGGCGACCACCCGTCGCACTGACGAGCGTCGCGCCGTGCGCGGCAAGCGTACCCTCCGCTTCACAGTGGGACTTGAGCTAGACCTCAGCTGCCCTCAATGCGGCGAGCGGGTTCTCGACACCGGGAGGTGTACCGTCGGCCAGGATCGTCCACGGCGCCAACGCGAGACCTGCCCGCAGTGCCACGCTGAACTCATACGCGACCCTGTCCTTGAGGACAAGACGTGGAGGGTCGACGACCCCACCCCGCCATCGGATGAAGAGTTGGGCGACGGAGACTAGCCGGAGCTGCGCGCGTACGTCGCAAAGCAGTCCTGCGACGCGGACGAATCCGCCCCGTCGCCGCGCGTCGGCCGTGACCGGTTCACGCCTACAACGGCAGTGCTGACGTCGAGGCCGTCGTGACCGCTTTCGTGCTTGCAGCTGCCCGAGCTTCGGTTAGCGGCGGCAGCATCGGTCGAACCGATTCCTCGGCTATGGGTAGCGTGCGCGCTGGTCGCGGATGGTGGGTGCGCCGCGACGCGTGGGCCGAGACTCGCTTTTACTTATCGACGGCGCAGACGCGGATCAGGTTGCCGTCGCGGTCAGTGATCACGAAGGTGCGGCCGAGCACGTCGTCGTGGAGCTCTCGACGACGTTGACACCCTTGACCTGCCACGCCCGATGCAGTCAACGACAATCGAGTCGGTCCACAGCCCGAACACGTTGCCGCTGCCGAGAGGGAACGGCACTACCGGACATCTCGCGGTACCCCGAGCTGCCCGTGTTCCTTGCGCTCTCGTCCTTAGCATTGGAACGGGTGTCGGACACCGAGGCGTGCGCGGTCCTTCCCGCTGCGAGCGGGAACGGTAGACGTCATCTGTTTGGGGTGATGACCGCATCCCAACTTGAGCCCAAGCTCGTACTGGAGTCATGGCGGCTACCGATCACGAGCAGACCCCGCTAGTCGCCCACGATGTGGCCCGTGCGGAGCGGATCCTGACGCTCGAGTTCGGTTCGCGGGAGGACTTCGCGGATCCGAGCCTCGAGTATCGACGGCTGTTCTCCGAGTTGCTGGGTACCTTCATGCTGGTGCTGGTTGCTGCTGGTGGCGGGCTGTTGCACGCCAAGGGCGAGATCAGCCTGGCCGCGGCGGTCGTAGCGCCGGGGCTGATGGTGTTGGCGATCATCCTTTTCATGGGTGCGGTGTCGGGTGCGCACCTGAACCCGGCGGTG
>Ga0306926_10006686_pt1 | contig 12407 bp, 9 predicted proteins | sample flu12Cox44000178_FD_203759 | JGI IMG/M metagenome (GOLD analysis project Ga0306926, IMG submission 203759) | Lab enrichment of tropical soil microbial communities from Luquillo Experimental Forest, Puerto Rico - flux8day.12C.oxic.44.000.178 (v2)... | ecosystem: Environmental > Terrestrial > Soil... | reverse complement strand
CCACGTGCCCCCCCGCTACGGCAGCGGGGCGCGTCGCCCCCCCCGCCGCGCGGCCGGGCCGCGCCAGCGCCCAGCGGCCGGCGTCTTCCATGCCGAATTTTACGGTGCGCCGCCGACGGCGTCCGTTAGGACCGGGCCGCCGCTCGCCCGACGGCACAAGCAGTGCACGCAAGCCGGCGAAGCTGTCGGAATTGACCACGCCGAGAGCGACGAGTTCGGCGAGCGCCTCTTCGAGCTGCGACGGCAACAGACCGGTGGCGCCGATCATCTCATCGAAGAAGGAAGCGCCGTGGGCGCGGATCGCCTCGGCAACCATCTGCGCGCGCGGGCTCAGCGGCATGTCCTCGACGCCCGCGCGCGCCGCCCAGAACTGCGCGTTGCGCCGCGCGACTAACGCGATCGGCGTGCTGCGCACCGGGGATGGGCGCCGCTCTCCACCGTTGGCGTAGCCATTGCGCGATGCGAGCCGGCGCCACGTCACGCGGCCGGCGAGGCAGCGATCGTCGAGCCACTCGGGCTCGTAGCCGGCAAGCCGCGCCGGAAGGATTTCGCTTTCCCACGCCGCGGCGGGCGCAGCGAAGCCTTCGAGCTGCTCGACCACCGGCTCGATCGCCTCGGGGCCTTCCATGCGCGCGTCGTCCGCGACGCGCTGCCACACGAGAAGGAAGCGCAGGAAGTCGCGCGCCGCGACCGGCTCGATTTCGGCGCGCAGACGCTTGATCGTGTAGCGATGGATGCGCGCGAGCAGGCGGCGCTCGCACCATTGGTCTTCATCGACCGGCAGAAAGCGGCCGCGGAACGCAAAGCCTTCCACTTCGAGCGCGGCGAGCGCCGCGGCGATTTCGCCCGCCGGCAATCCAAACAAAGCGGCAAGCGAGGCCTGCGTCACCGGCCCCTGCCCTTCCAGGCGCCCGCGCACCAATTCGACCAGGGCCTCTTCGCGCGACCAGTTTTTTTCCGCATGCGCGTCCGGCGTGGCAATTGCAGGTTCGAGCCGCGCATGGGGCCAGAGTGCCTGCACCTGCGGCAGGCGCTCCGCGGTGAGCCAGAAAGTCGCGCTCGGCGTTTGCAGCCGAGCGACGCGGCGCTCGCGCGCCAGCGCGGCGAGCCACTCGCGCCAGCCGGGGCCAGCGTCCGCTTCCGCCTCGCTTAACACACCGAGCCACAGCAGCGCGTCATGCAATTCATCGGCATTCGCGGCGTCGGGCCAGGCTTCCTGTTGCACGCGCACGATCGCCTCGGGATCGAGCCGGCCCAGTTCGGCGGCGTCTTCCGGGGCGAGCCAGCGGCGGTTCATCACCGCCTGGGTACGGCGCTCTTCGAGCGGCGCGTCGTCCAGATAGGCATAAGGCCGCGCCGAGAGCACTTCGAGCGCGAGCGGCGACGGCTCAGTCAGATCGCGCGCGACGATGCGGATGTCGCCCTGCTCGATGCGCGCGAGCAGCCGCTCGAGCCCATCGATGTCCATCGCCTCGGTCAAACAATCGGTGATGGTCTGGCGCACCAGCGGATGGTCGGGGATTTCGCGCTCACCCACCAGATTTTCCGCGCAGGCGATCTGGTCCGGGAAGGTCGCGCCGATCAGATCTTCGGCGTCCATGCGGGCAAGCTGCGGCGGCACCTTGCGGCCGCCGCGGAAACGCGGCAGCGCGAGCGAGACGCCGGCGACCCAGCGCCAGCGCGTGATGAACATAGGTGCGTCGAGCATCGCCTGAATGAGAACTTCGCGCACGCTCGCCGAATTGAGATAGCGCGCCACCTCGGAGAGTTCGAAGCTGTGCGCAGCGGTGAGCGACAGCACGATGTTGTCTTCGGTCGCCGCCGCCTGAAGTTCGAAGTTGAACTTGCGGCAGAACCGTTTGCGCAGCGCGAGGCCCCAGGCACGGTTGACCCGGCTGCCGTAAGGCGAATGGATGACGAGTTGCATGCCGCCGACGGCGTCGAAGAAGCGTTCGAGCACGATGGTGTCGAGCGTCGGCAGGCAGCCGAGCGCCGCGTTGCCGGCGGCGAGATAATCGATGAGTTGCGCGGCGGCGACCGGCGAGAGCCCAACCTCCGCTTCAAGCCACCGGCGTGCGGCCTCGCCGGTCGCATCCGCGCGCAGCCGCGTCGCCATCTCCTCGCGCAGGCGCGACACGGAAGCAGACAGCTCGGCGCTGCGGCCGGGCGCCTCGCCGAGCCAGAACGGGATCGTCGGCGGCTGACCGTGCGCATCCTCGACCCGCACGGTGCCGCGCTCGACGCGGATGATGCGATAGGAAGTGTTGCCGAGCTGGAAAATGTCGCCAGCGAGGCTCTCGACAGCGAAGTCTTCGTTGACGCTGCCGATGATCTGGCTTTCCGGCTCGAGCAGCACGGCGTAGTCGGCGTTGTCCGGGATGGTGCCGCCCGAGGTGATGGCGGTCATGCGCGCGCCGCGCCGGCCGCGCAGCATATGATTGACCGCATCGTGATGAACGAGCGCGCCCCGCCGGCCGCGCCGCGTGGTGAAGCCTTCCGCCAGCATGGAGACGACGGCGACGAAATCCTCCCGCGGCAGCTCCCGATAAGGCCAGGCGCGGCGGACGAGCGCGTAAAGCTCATCTTCGCTGCACTCGCGCGCGGCGACTTCGGCGACGACCTGCTGCGCGAGCACATCGAGCGGCCGCTCGGGGATCGCGACCTGGTCGAGCTCGCCGCGACGCACGCTGTCGAGGAGCGCGGCGCCCTCGACGAGCTCATCGCGCGAGAGCGGAAACAGCCGACCCTTGGGCATGCCGTCGACCGCATGGCCGGAACGTCCGACCCGCTGGAGGAAACTCGCGATCGAGCGCGGCGAGGCGAGCTGACACACGAGGTCGACGTCGCCGATGTCGATGCCGAGTTCGAGCGAGGCGGTCGCCACCAGTGCCTTGAGCTTGCCGTGCTTGAGCCGCTGCTCGGCATCGAACCGCGCCTCCTTGGCAAGGCTGCCGTGGTGCGCGGTGACGTGCTCCTCGCCGATGCGATCGGAGAGCTGACGCGTCACCCGCTCGGCCATGCGGCGCGTGTTGACAAAGATGAGCGTCGTGCGATGCGCCTCGATCAGTTCGGCGAGGCGGCGATAGATCTGCTCCCACACCTCGGCCGACATCACCGCTTCGAGCGGCGCGTCGGGCAGTTCGAGTGCGAGGTCACGCGCGCGCCGATGCCCGGTGTCGGCGATGGTGCACGGCTCGCTCTCGCCGACCAGGAAACGGGCGATTGCCTCGATCGGCTTCTGGGTCGCCGAAAGGCCGATGCGGGGCAGGCGCCGACCGCACAGGGCATCGAGCCGTTCGAGCGAAACGGCGAGATGGGTGCCGCGCTTGTTGGGCGCGAGGGCGTGGATTTCGTCGACGATCACCGTGCGCGTGGTCGCGAGCATCGCGCGGCCCGACTCCGAGCCGAGCAATATATAAAGCGACTCCGGGGTGGTGACGACGATGTGCGGCGGGCGGCGGCGCATTCGCGCGCGCTCGCCCGAGGACGTGTCGCCGGTGCGCACCCAGGCGCGGATCTCGACCTCCGGCAGACCCTGCTCGCGCAACGTCTCACTTATGCCCGCGAGCGGAATCTCGAGATTTCGTTTGATGTCGTTCGACAGCGCCTTGAGGGGCGAAACGTAGACGACCTGGGTCTCGTCCTTGAGCTCGCCGGCGACACCCTGGCGCACCAGCCCGTCGATTGCGGAAAGAAACGCCGCGAGCGTCTTGCCGGAGCCGGTCGGCGCCGCGATCAGCGTGTGGCGGCCGTCTGCGATCGCAGGCCACGCCTGCGCCTGCGCCCCCGTGGGCGCCGCAAAACTGCGGTCGAACCAGGCGGCGACCGCCGGATGGAACAGGGTCGTGGCGCGCATGGGATGAAGGTAAAGCAGGCCAAAGCCTGCGGCCACCCCGCATATGCGCCGATTCCCGCGGGATTCAATAGGTAGGCGTCATTGCGAGCGGAGCGAAGCAATCCAGGGGCGGCGCAGACGGTGCTTGCCGCCCTGGATTGCTTCGTCGCTTCGCTCCCCGCAATGACGGCTAGGCCGGCAACCGTCCCGCCAGCCCGGCGAGCACCTCGATCGCGCCGTCGAGCACGTTCTGCACGGCAAGCGCGGCAAGCACCACGCCGAACACGCGGTCGACCACGTTGATGCCGGTGACGCCCAAGCGGTCCATCAGCGGCACCGCGAAAAGGAACGCGAGCAGGCACAGGCCGAGGATCAGCAGCATCAGCCCGATCACGATCGCCTGCAGGATGAGGTCGCCGTGAGCGCGTCCCATCAGCAGGATCACCGAGGTGAGCGCGCCCGGCCCGGCGATGAGCGGGATCGCGAGTGGGAACGCCGCCACGTCGATGCTCTCTTCCGCCTCCTCGGTTTCTGCAGCCGTGGTCCAGCGGATGCCGCTCTTGCGCGCAAACACCATGTCGATCGAGAGGAGCAGCAGGAGGATGCCACCGGCGATGCGGAACGCCGGCAAGGTGATGCCCAGCAAGCGCAGCAGCAGCTGACCCGCCACTGCAAACACCGCAAGCGTCACAGCGGCGACGACGATCGATCGGATCGCAGTAAGGCGGCGCTCGTCCTTGGGCTGGCGATGCGTGAGCGCCACGAACAGCGGCAGCGTACCGACCGGATCGATGATGACGAGAAAGGTGACGAAGACGGTCGCGGCAAATTCAAGCATCGAAGGGGTCTTTCGCGCGCGGACCTGCTAGGCGACCATAGGGGCCGCGGCTCGAATGACAAGAGCAGCGGTCGAGCCGGGTTCCCTCTGCCGGGTCGATTGAGGTCCCGCGTGCATGATAAGTCAGGCAGCCCGCGGGGCTGGAGCAAGTGATGATGGACTCGGGGAACTGCGGCCTGCTCACCGATCTCTACCAGCTCAACATGCTCCAGGCCTATCTGGAGCATGAGGTCACGGGCACGGCGGTGTTCGACTTTTTCGTGCGCGACGTGCCGGAGTGCCGCAATTTTCTGATCGCTGCCGGGCAGGAGCCGGCGTTCGATTATCTCGAGAACCTGCGCTTTTCCCAAGACGACCTCGCGTGGCTCGCGGACAGCGGCCGGTTCAGCCGGCAGGTGATCAACTATTTGCGCGACTTCCGCTTCACCGGCGCCGTGAACGCGATGCCCGAGGGCACGGTGTTCTTTGCCAACGAGCCGGTGCTTCAGGTGATCGCGCCGCTGCCGATGGCACAGCTCGTCGAAAGCCGGCTCATCAACCTGCTCCAGTTTCAGACAATGATCGCCTCGAAGGCAGCGCGCATGATGCTCGCCGCGCCCGGCAAGCTCTTGGTCGACTTCGGGCTGCGCCGTGCGCATGGCGCTGAGGCGGGCGTCATGGCGGCACGCGCGAGCTATCTCACGGGCTTCGCCGGCACTGCGACCGTGCTCGCCGGCAGGCTCTACGGCATGCCGCTTTACGGCACGATGGCGCATTCCTTCATCGAAGCTTGGGACGACGAGGCGGCGGCGTTCGAAGCCTTCGCGCGCGCACGGCCCGAGAATCTCGTGCTCCTCATCGACACCTACGACACGCTCGCCGCGGCGCGCAAAGTGGTGGCGCTCGCACCGCGTCTGCGCGCCGCCGGGATCACAATTCGCGCGGTGCGGCTCGACAGCGGCGACCTCGTATTGCTGTCGAAGGGAGTGCGGCAGATTTTGGATGCAGGCGGACTCAACGAGGTCACGATTTTTGCGAGCGGCGGGCTCGACGAATTTGAGATCACGCGCCTGCTTGGAGCGGGCGCGCCGATCGCCGGCTTCGGCGTCGGCACGAGTCTCACCACTTCGTCCGACCGGCCGGCACTCGATTGTGCCTACAAGCTGCAGGAGTATGCGGGCGTTGCTCGGCGCAAATATTCGAGCGGCAAAGTCACGTGGCCCGGCCGCAAGCAGGTGTGGCGCAGCTTCGGTGCGGACGGACGGATGGCTGGCGACGTGATCTCGCTCGCCGACGACCGACAGGAAGGCGAGCCGTTGCTGGTCCCGGCGATGCGCGAGGGGCGCCGTATCCGCGCGGCCCAGACGTTGGCGCAGGGACGCGAGCGTGTCGCGCGCGAACTCGAGCGACTGCCGGCGCCGCTGTGCGCATTAGATCGGGCGGCGCCTTATCCGGTCACGGTCGGCGACGCGCTCAAGCGCCTCGCGGCCGAGGTCGATGGACGCCTGATGACCGCGGGAGGCAAGCCATGACTATGGCGTTGGCGGACACAGATGTGCTCCTTGCCGTGGACGTGCAGAAGGATTTCTGCCCGGGTGGGCGCCTGGCGGTGCCGCGTGGGGACGAAATCGTGCCGATCGTCAATCGCCTCGCCGCGAAGTTCGCGAACGTCGTACTGACCCAGGACTGGCATCCGGCGGGGCATCTGTCGTTTGCGTCTTCTCATCCCGGAAAGCAGCCGTTCGAGACGATCGAAGTCGCCTACGGACCTCAGGTGCTGTGGCCCGATCACTGCGTGCAGGACACGGCGGGGGCTGAGTTCCGCGAAAACTTGCACGTCCCCCGTGCCGGCCTCGTGATCCGCAAAGGCTTTCGCCGCGCGATCGATTCCTATTCGGCGTTTTATGAGAACGACCGGGCGACACCCACCGGACTCGCCGGTTACCTGCGCGAACGCGGCTTGCGCCGCGTGTTCCTCGCCGGCCTCGCCTTCGATTTTTGCGTGCGCTACTCGGCGGAAGACGCCCACCGCGAGGGCTTCGAGGCCATCGTCATCGAGGACGCCTGCCGCGGCATCGACATGGACGGTTCGGTCGCGGCGACGCGCCGGCGGTTGGCGGAGCTTGGCGTGGGGTGCGTGCGGGAAGCAGACATTTCGTAAAAACTCTCAATCGTCATCGCCCGCGAAAGCGGACGATCCAGTAATCACCGGGCGTTCAAATAAAACTCCGACCGGTGTTTACTGGATGCCCCGCTTTCGCGGGGCATGACGAGTCGGAGTTCTGATCACAACCGCCCTTCTTCGAACTCCTCGATCGAATAGCCGAGCAGCGCGAGGCCCTCCTCGAGGAAGTCGCCGAGCTGCGGCATGCCGAGCAGATAGGTCGCGGTGCGCTTGTTGTGGGCGGCGGCCGCTTCCTCGCGCACGCTTGCCCAGTCGGCGGCGGTATAGTCGTCGCGGCCGAGCCAGGCGAGCGCGACGAGATCGACCTGTTCGTCGACCGACATCGCTCTAATGAAGCCGATGATCTCCTGAACGGTCGGGTCGTCGCGGTGATCCTCCAGCACGGCGGCCTCGCCGTCGTCGGTTGGGTTCGATCCGTCGTTCGGGTCGGTCACCGGGTCCTTGGCGTCGAACTCGCGCGCCTTGACGATGATGAAGAACACCTTCTCGGGCGAGATGGTGAGCACGCCGGCGTCGGTGTCTTCCGGGATATCGTGAACGTGGGTCATGGCGTACCTCTGGAGGCATCGTGCTCCTGCAATCGCGCCGCGCTTTGACGCAAATCAAAAAACGCACCAGGAAGCTTTTAGTTCTTCAAAACCTGGTCGACCGGCAAATAGGCGAGGCCCAAAGCCTCCGCCACGACCGGGTGCACGAGGTGCCCCCCGTGCAGGTTGAGCCCCGCGCGCAAATGCGCATCCTCGGCAAGCGCGCGCAGGCCCCTGTCGGCGAGCGCGAGCACAAAGGGTACCGTCACGTTAGTGAGCGCGAAGGTCGAGGTACGCGACACCGCGCCCGGCATGTTGGCGACGCAATAGTGCACCACGCCGTCCACGACGTAGGTCGGCTGGGAATGGGTGGTGGGCCGCGAGGTCTCGGCGCAGCCGCCCTGGTCGATGGAAACGTCGACGATGGCCGAGCCCGGCTTCATGGCGCGCACGGTCTCGGCGGTAATCAGCTTGGGCGCGGCGGCGCCGGGAATGAGCACGGTGCCGATGACGAGATCGGCGCGGCGGCAGAGGATCTCGACGGTGTCGGGCGCGGAGAAGATCGTGCGCACGCGGTTGTGGAACTGAGCGGCCAGACGGCGCAGCGCGTCCGGGCTGCGATCGACCACGGTCACTTGCGCGCCCATGCCGAGCGCGATGAGCGCCGCATTGCTGCCGGCAACGCCGCCGCCGAGGATGAGGACGTCGGCCGCTGCAACGCCCGGCGTGCCGCCCAGCAGCATGCCGCGCCCGCCGAATTCTTTTTCCAGGCAACGCGCGCCCGCCTGCGGCGCCATGCGGCCGGCAACTTCCGACATAGGCGTGAGCAAGGGCAGCGCCCCGCTCGACGACGTGACGGTCTCGTAGGCGATCGCCGTGCAGCCGGAAGCGAGCAGCGCCTCGGTCAGCGCGCGGGCGGGCGCGAGATGCAGATACGTGAAGAGTATTTGCCCACGCCGCAGCATGGTGGGCTCGGCGCCGACCGGTTCCTTCACTTTGACGATCATATCAGCGCGCGCGAACACCTGAGCGGCGCTCCCGACGATTTCCGCTCCGACTGATTGATAGGCCGCATCGGCGATGCCGGCGCCGGTTCCGGCACCCTGCTCGACCAGCACTCTGTGTCCGCGGGCGACGAGTTCGCGCACCGCCGAGGGAACGAGACCGACGCGGTATTCGTCGGTTTTGATTTCCTTGGGAACGCCGACCAGCATCCGCCTGCCTCGTGGGTTTCGCCGCAGCGGCGGCATCATACCCGAGCGGCCGGCCCGTGTCCTTGGCGTCGAGGCGGATGGGATCAGCTCAGGCAGCGGCCCGGGAGTTTTGCGAGCTGAGGATCGACATAGGGGCTTGCCGGCGGCTCACAGGCCTCGCGCAGGTCCTGGCTTCGTACCCGTTGCATCAAATGGCCGAGCGCGATGCGGCCGCTCGTGTTCGCATCGGGAGCCGGCGAAAACGCCACGGTGAGACGGTCGCCCTTGTGAGCGCGATCGATAACCTGCACGGCGAAGCGATCGCCTGCTGCGCCTGAGGAGCCTAGCAACTGCGCGGCCAAAAGCCCGGCGAGAACACCGCCGAGCGCCGCGGTGAACCGCCCTTTTGCGCCGATCGATAGGTTTTCAGCCATGGTCCTACCCATTCAGGCTGACGCACTGCTCGGGAACCCGAGCGACGTGATTTGAACCGAGACCCCGTTGTCCCGCGTTGACCCAGATCAAGCAGGAGCGCGAACCGCCCCGGCGCTATAACTCGATCAGGGCCGAACGGTTCCGGCCGCGGGGGCTTGGCCGGTCTAAGGGTCGGAACGCAGCGCAGGTGAAAGAGTTGAGATCGATGTGCAGAACCACCGTTCTGGGCGACATCATCCCGCAGTCCTACTTCTCCCGCCACGCGCTGCGCGTGAGCGGGCGGCTGTTTCCGTTCCTCGTCTTCTATCGGATCGCCCTTTTTCCCATCGCCAAGCCGACCGCGCTGTTCCTCAACTGGTAGCTCGGGCCGGAAGGCATCGTGCTGCTCAAGGAGCGCGATTTCCGCGCCCTCATTACGCGTCACGTCGGGGCGACCAGCACCGAGGTCGGGCAGCTGGAAGCGCTCGGGGCGGTTAATTTTCTCGACCTAGACGACATTCCGGTCATCGAGGAAGGCGAGGCGGTCGACCCGCGCAGCATTAATCGGATTGATGAAGGTCAAGCCGGAGCACCCCGAGGACGACGTGATCGACAACGATCTGATTCTTGTCTGGTGGAAAGAACGGCGCATCATCACCGGCGCCGATCTGCTCGGGCGCCTGCTGCGCGGTATTGCGGGGAAGGAGGCTATCCCTTCCCCGAAGGGGGAGGGTGGCGCGCGATAATCATTAGATCTCGTCATCGCCCGCGAAAGTGGGCGATCCGGTAACCACAGACCATTCAAATAGAACGACGGCCCGTGTTTAGTGGATGCCCCGCTTTCGCGGGGCATGACGAAGTGTGTTTGTTTGTAAGGCGTGGATGGCCGGGACAAGCCCGGCCATGACCCTAGCCGTCGACGAACGTGCGCAGCTTGCGCGCGCGGTCGGGCCGGCGCAGCTTCTCGAGCGCCTTCGCCTCGATCTGACGGATGCGCTCACGCGTCACGCCGAAGGTCTCGCCGACCTCCTGGAGCGTGTGCTCGCTTGCGCCGCCGAGGCCGAAGCGCATGCGCAGGATGCGCTGCTCGCGCGGCGTCAGATCGGCGAGCGCCTCGGCGACAAGCTTGCCGAGTTCGCCGGCCGCGGCCGCGGCGAGCGGGTTGTCCTGATCGGGCGCTTCGATGAGATCGGCGAGCGTTGCGTCACCGTCCTCCCCGACCGGCGCGTCGAGCGAGATCGGCTCGGGCACGGTCGTGAGTGCGCGCTCGACCTGCGGCAGCGGAATTCCGGTCCGCGTCGCGATTTCGCCCGGCGCCGGATCGCGACCGTAACGCTGATAGTGGCGGCGGCGCTCGCGCGACACCTTGATCGTCGTCTCGGTCACGTGCACCGGCACGCGGATGGTGCGGCCTTGATCGGCGATGGCACGCGCGATCGACTGGCGGATCCACCAGCTGGCATAGGTCGATACCTTCACGCCGCGGCGATGGTCATACTTCTCCACCGCGTGCATGAGGCCGAGGTTGCCTTCCTGGATGAGGTCCAGGAGGTGCAGCGAGGTGAAGCGCCGGTACTTCTTGGCGATCGCGACGACGAGGCGCAGGTGCGCCCGCACCATCTCCTCCTGGCCGCGGCGGACCTCGCCGCGCGCGTGTGCGACCGCGCGCGCGGCCGCGCCATACGCGTCGAGCGGAAGGCCGACGCGCCGCGTGAAGGAAACGATTGCCTCGCGCAGCTCCGCCGAAACGGCTACGCCCGGGCGCTGGCGATCGCGTTCGATCTGGCGCAGGCCGCTGCGCTCGTGGTCGATCATGGCGATCAGGTCGGCGAGCCGGTCGGGATGCAGGCGCACGGAACCCATCGCGGCGGCGAACTTCGCCAGCAGCGTTTCAAGCCGCGCGTGCCGGGGCTTGGAAATGTCGCGCCCGCGCACGGCGGCGTCGACGCGCGCCCGCGCGAGTTGGGCGATCTCCTTCGCCGGTGCCGACAGCTTGCGTACCCGTGCGAGGATGGCGGCTTCGCGCGCGTCGGGCTCCTGATGCTCGTCAGCTTCCGCCGGCTTTGCCTCGGCACCCTCGCCTGTCGCAGGCGTCGGCTCGCCCTCGGACTGCGAGAGGTCGACGAAGTCACGCAGCGAGCGGTTGCCTTCGCGCAGCTCCTCGCCCCAACGCACAATCTGCCCCACCACCATGGGAATGGCGTAGAGGTTCTTCAGCATCGCGAGCTGCGCTGCCTCGATGCGCTTGGCCAGCGCGATCTCGCCCTCGCGCGAGAGCAGCTCGCGCCCACCCATCTGGCGGAAGTAAGTGTCGATGAGATCGCGCGACAAATAGGCTTCGTCGCCGGCCTTCACGGCGCGCTCGGCGACCGTGGCCTCATGCTCCACCGGCGGAGCGTCAGGCTCCTCGGCCGGCACGTCGCGCACGAGCGCCTTCGCCCGGACGACTTCCGGTTCCGCCTCAGGCATGGCCGGGCGGCGATCTTCCGGCCTCTGCTCCTCCTGGAGCAATCCGCTGTCGCGCGACAAATCCATATCCACGTTCCTTCGCGGCTATCCGCTCGTCCGAGGCGAACTGTTGCGGCGGGCCGAACCGGCCTGCCGGTTCAGGCGCCTTGGCGCCAAATCAGGGGGTCTGCCGAAACCATTCCCGGCGTTTGACCCCGGCTCGACCCGCCCCAGGGGCGAGGCTGCCGGGGACGCGCCCCAAATCGCGGTCGAACGCGACGGTTCGCGCACCACGCTCGCCGGCCTGAAATGGTATTTTCCTGGCCATATTCAAGCCTTAGCGGGCATTCGAATGCGGCACGATACGCAACCGCCAGAGGCGGCCGCGCCCGCGCCACGGGCTCCGGCAAGCAGTACCGGTGGGCGGGCCTGGGCCCGGCTTCCGGCGCGCGCCAACAAGCACGTCCTGCCGGCTCAATCAAGCGTGATGAGGGGCGACCCAGCGCCGCCGGTCTAACCCCTGCCAACGGTTGTATAATCCCGCCGCACCCATGACCGGCTGGCATTCCCGGCGCCGCCCGGAGTCAGCATCGAGCGCAGCGGAATGCGGGGGTGATTCCCGGATTCCCGCATGCTTTCGCGGGCTCCCGTAACCCGCATGATCGTAGCGACGCGCTCATCCGGGGTACGACCATCAATGCGACATCAACGTCGGCACCGTCATTGAGGCGAGCATGCCCCGGGTGACGCCGCCGAGGATGAACTCGCGCATGCGCGAGTGGCCGTAGCCGCCCATGACGACCAAACCCGCCACGCTGTCGGCCGCGTAGTTGAGCAGCGCGTCTTTGACGTCGAGGTCGCCGCGCGCGATCCGCTGGACCGTGACGCTTACTCCGTGGCGCGCGAGGTGCTCGGCCACGTCCGCGCCGGGCATTTCGTCGCTCTTCGCCTGCGCGATGATGACGACATCGACCTGCTTCGCGCGGGT
>Ga0306926_10006681_pt1 | contig 12410 bp, 10 predicted proteins | sample flu12Cox44000178_FD_203759 | JGI IMG/M metagenome (GOLD analysis project Ga0306926, IMG submission 203759) | Lab enrichment of tropical soil microbial communities from Luquillo Experimental Forest, Puerto Rico - flux8day.12C.oxic.44.000.178 (v2)... | ecosystem: Environmental > Terrestrial >... | reverse complement strand
GGCGCGGCGACCTCGGCGAACCAGAAATACGGCGGCCCGCCGTGTCGCTCAGCGGATTTCGCCGCGACAGTCCCGTCCGGCGCGACCAGCGAAAGCTCGCCGGTAAGCGGCTTCTCTGCCGCGAACACGACGCGCAGCGGCGCGCCCTTCCACGGCGCAATCGGCGAGGACAAGACCGCAAGCTCGGCCGCGTCTTCGCATCTGGTGCTCGACGTCTGCGCCTGCGCCGCGACGACGGACAAATTTGACAGGAAAGCCGCGCCCGCAATCAGCGCCGACGCTGATGCGGTAACGATAAATCGGCGTACTGGAAACACCGGAGCCCCCCTTGGCCGCCTTTCACCCCGATGCCGAATATCGGGGGGGGGTTCGGCTGAATCGTGGCAACCGCTAGGCGAATTCGCGGGTAACGTTATTCCCTACGATTGTACGGTTCTCGACTTCAGCCGAGCTCGCGCGGTCGAGATGAATGGCTGGATGGGCCTGCGCGCGGGCGCACGTCAGCCCGCATCAAGCTTCGCTCATGCGGGCTGGTCGTACTTGCTCGAGGCTAGAACGCGCGGCGGCCGCCGCCAAACGGACCCGAGGCAAAAAACCCGAACGGGTTCCAGAAATCTCGCTTCCGGTCATGGCGAGCGCCGCTCCGCTTCTTTGGCGTCTTTTTCGGCTCCACAGGGGCGGCTTCCGTGGACTCCGGCACTGCCGCCATGGCCGACATCGGCGATTCCGATGCGGCGGCGGGGGATGCCGGTTCTGAGTTGGAGGTTTCCTTCGTCTCCGGCGCCGCCGCTGTCGCGGTCGGTGGGACCACCGCAATGGGTGGAGCTTGCGATTCCGCCGAAGGCGCCGGCTGCGATGGGGCGCTCTCCTTCGACTCCGCTACCGTTGCGGATTGCGGTACCGCTGTCGTGACAGGGATGACGGTGGGCGGCTTGGCCGCGGGGCGCGACGGCTCCGAACGGGCAGTCTTCTTGGAGTCCTTCGACCCTGGGGCCGCCGCGACCGTTGAGGTCGGCGGTTTCGCCGCGGCCCGCGACGGCCGTTCCAGCCGGTCGGCCTTCTTGGATTCGGATGCCGCCGTGATTGCTGCAGGTGCTGCCGGCCCTTTGGCTGCGGTGCTCGATGCCGCTTCGGAGCGCGCGGCAGGCGTAGCCGCCCGCGGGTCCTGGACGGTCCGCATCGGGACGGGATCGAGGGCCGGTCCTCGGTTTTTCGCTACCGTCGGCTCGACTACCCAATGGAATCCCACGGCACAGACGGCATAGACCCCGAGGCAGCCTGCGATTATCGCCAGGGTCGATCGGCCTCGAGACCGTGAACTATGCAAACGTAATTTGCCCCGCACATTGGCCCCCATCGCTTTCCCCACTTAGTCGCGGACACGGGCAAATTGGTTCAATCCTGCAGGCATTTCAGAACCGTAGGGCGGGTTGAGCGAAACCCGCCATTAGCGGGTTCAAAAGCTCAAATTCGTCAGCCGGATTTTGAACCTCTGCGCCCCCTGGGCCGACCAATCAGCGGGGACAAGGGGGCGATCATGAACAAGTTGTGCCGTTTTGCGACAATCGCGGCCATTGCCATCGGCGCGAGCGCGTTTGCGACCCAAGCATCCGCCAATCCGTTCGCCTGGCTCGGCTTCGGCTACGTGCCGACCGACAACGGTAACCAGGCACGGGCCGACCTGCAGCGCCGCGTGGTCGAATATCCGGGGGACGAGGCGCCGGGCACGATCATCGTCGATACCGCGAACACCTATCTCTATTACGTGCTGCCCGGTGGCAGGGCGATCCGGTACGGCATCGGCGTGGGCCGCGAGGGTTTCGCCTGGTCCGGCGTGAGGACGGTCGAGCGCAAGGCCGAGTGGCCGGATTGGACGCCGCCGCCGGAGATGATCGCCCGCGCGCCCTATCTGCCGCGCTTCACCGCCGGCGGCGAAGGCAATCCGCTCGGCGCGCGCGCCATGTATCTCAGCGGCAGCTTCTACCGCATCCACGGCACCAACGCGCCCTCCACGATCGGCAGCCGCGCCACGTCCGGATGCATCCGCATGATCAATGAGGACGTGATCGACCTCTACGATCGCGTGAAGATCGGCACCAAGGTGGTGGTGCTACCGGCGCCCGAGCGCCAGGCCAGCGGCGGCTGGTTCGGCGCCTACCGCTAAACACGGCGTCACCCCACATAAGTCGTCATGGCCGGGCTTGTCACCGCAAGTCGGGTTTACCGACTTGCGGCGCTTATATATGCGCAACTCGGGCGAGCCCGAGTTGCGTGCCATCCACGTCTTTACCCACTAAAAAGAAAGACGTGGATGCCCGGCAGCGCAGACAAGTTTACGCCGTCTGCGCAAGCTTGACTGCGTTGCCGGGCATGACGTTGGTGAGATCATCGCAAATTCGGACGAAGCTTCACTGGCGGTTCGCCAGTACTTGCAGCCGCCGCGTCGCCTCGGCTGAGCCGAGGCTCTCGGCTTTTTGATACCAGCTGCGCGCCTGCTCGACATCCGCGCTGAAACCCACCGCACCAATCTGTGCAAGCACGACCGGATCGTAGGTTGCGCCGAGCGCGACGGCGGCGGTGGCATCGCCGGCCTGGGCGGCGCGTTGCAGCACCACGCGCGCGCTCGCGAAATCGCCCGCGCTGGCGAATTGCTCGCCTTGTTTCAGGAGCAGCTTGATCTCGTCGGGATCGAGTGCACGCGCCGTTTGGCTCAGAGCGGGAATCGAAACTGCAGGCTCGGCCGCCGGCGCCATCGCGGTGGCGCCGCGCTCGGACAGCTTTGCCAATTGTGCAATCCCGCGCTCCCGCTCCGACGGTTCAGGCGCGCGCGGCGTCTCAGGATTCTCTTCGCGCGCCATGGCGGGGCCGTTCTCCTGCGTCGCGGCCCGGCCCGGGCCTGGTGATGCTGCAGTTGTCGGCTGCGACGAAGCAGCCACTTGTACCGACGCCAAAAAGTCGGTCGGCGACCACCACCCGCTTCGCCCGAGGTAATAGCCAAGTGCCGCCACTGCGATGCTGGTGGTGAAAAGGACGAGCGATGCGCGCAGATAGCGGCGCCGCGACGCGGCCGGCGGCGGCGGCATCACTTCCGGTTCAAGAGATTTTGCGCGCCGCCGACCGATCTCTTCACGGCTATACCGCGGCGTATCGGGTGGCGTGAGCCCGGGGACGAGCGGTAGAGGCGTGACCCGCGGCAGCCGGTAGGCCGCGTCCTGGCGCTTGAGCCAACGCAGGCTGTCCTCGAGCCGTTCGAGCTCGGCGTCCTTCGCGCTAGCGTCACCAGGGGAATGTGCGGCACCGGCGGCCTCAGCGGCCGCAGGCGCCGTGCCAACGCCGTCTTGCGTGCGCTCAGGCGCGTGTGGCGACGCGAGCGGATCACCCTTTGCGGCGGCGGACAAACGCTCCATCGCAGCGCGTTCCCGCGTCGCCCGCGGCGCCCAATCAGAAGGGTCGACAGGACATTTGCTCGTTGGGCTGCTCATGGCGTCGTCCCTCCGTTCTGATGCCTCCAACCGGTTTCGCGTGTTGCTTTTTTTATCGTCGATTCCCCCGTTCCCCCGCTGATCGAGCGGAGCCGGCGATCGCGCCATCGGATCGCAGCGCCGAGCGGCTCAATGCGGCGCGCTGCCGCGCTGCTTTTCCCGCCACTGCAGGAATTCGCGGAACAGCGCCTCACGCTGCTCCTGCGTCAGGTTGGCGGGCGCGGAGCCGGTATTCTTGAGAAACGCAGCAAAATCGCTGCTCGCCACCTGCGCGTCCGGCTCTTTCGGGCGAATGCGCCGTAACATCTCGTCCGCCGGTCCCCAACGATTCCAGCCGGGGACGGTGGCGGCGAGGTTGACGTCGCGCCACTTCGGATGACGCGGTGGCTCGCGAAACTTGTCCCACTTGGTGAACAGACGTTCGACGAACCGCTCCACCCGGCGGTAGCGATCGCTGCCCTTCTGCCAGTTGAACACGGCCAGCACCGCCGGCACCGCGATCGTATCGACCGGCTGACCTTCGGGAACGAGCGTTGGATACTCTTTGTTGGTCAACTCGCCGAGCGTGTAGTAGTCGGCGAAGGTCTTGGAGAACGGGATTGGCACGAAGTGCAGGCCCGAATTCGCGGGAATCTTCGCAAAGAAGTCGATCGGGCGTCCGATCACGCGCACCAGCGCGGCAAGCTCGCCGCTCTTGAGCTTCTGCAACGCGGTGGGATTATCATAGAGCACCTGCTCGACCTGCACGCCAAGCCGCTGAAACACGATGGTCCCGGTCAGGCTCGAGGCGCTGCCCGCCGGTCCAAAGCTGACCTTTTTGCCGCGCAGGTCCTCGATGGTCTGAATCTCGCCGCGCGCGAGCACGTGCATTTCCGAAACCGGCAGGCGCAGGATGTAATTGACCCTGTAGTCGAGATTGGAAATTTTCCGTTGCGTGCGGAAATAGTCGAACACGTCGGCCTGGGTGACCGCGACGTCGATCTGGCGCAGGTAGAGCAGATCGTCGAGATTGGAAGCGGCGCCGTAGGTGACGATCGGAACGACGCGCAGATTGTCGCCGTCGTCGAGCACCTCCGACAACTCGTTGGCGAACGTCATGTAGGTTCCGGAGAGCTGCCCGCCGGCTACTCCGACCGTCCAATTGTTCTTGCGCGCGCGCATGGCCGCATCGCTGCCGCCCTCTTCGAGCGATTTCGGCACCGACTGCGCGTGCGCGCGTGGGAAGAATTGGACGTCGAACGAGCCGAAGGCGAATGCGAAAGTCAGAACTGATAGCAGGCGCACTGCGCCGCAAGATGCCGCCACACGCATGCAACCACCTCCCCAGGTGAGGTCGCGATAGTAAGCGCGGGTTAACGGACGGGTCAAAATCGCGGCGCAACTCCGAAACTTCGAACAACGTCTTTTCGAATTTGTATTTTTTCGATTCGTCGAATTTGTTTCGGTACGCCGTTACTGCTTCGCTACGCAGTAGTACTTACGAAATTCGGTACATGCGTACTACCAAATAAAACGTTGTCGCGCCCTCGCGCTGTCGAATACAATTGAAAATTGCACGACAGACAAATCGGCCGGCAAAGAGTGCACGCTGCGCCTCGGCCACGAGGCAGCGGTAGTGTCATCTCTCTGCGGCATTTGCCGCCTTCAGGATCGGCGACCAGCGAGCGATCTCCGCCTGCACGAAGCTGCCGAACTTGGCGGGGGTCCGTTCGCTCTTGGATGGGATCGATCCGCCGAGGTCGGCGAGCTTCGCCGCGACCGTGGGGTCATCCAAGGTTCTGTCGAGTGCGGCGGCAAGCTTGTCGACGACGGCCTTCGGCGTGCCCTTGGGGGCGAAAATTCCCGCCCAGATGCTCATCTGATAGTCGAGCCCTTTGTCCTTCGCGGTCGGCACGTCAGGAAGAGTCGGCAGGCGCTCGCTCGACGACACGGCATAGGCCTTGATCGTGCCGGCCGCGATTTGCGGGGCGACGCTCACGACTTGCTCGCAGAAGAAGTCCACGTGACCGCCGATCAAATCGTTCAATGCCGGAGCCGTGCCGCGATAGGCCACCAAAGCGGGTTTGACGTCGGCCTGTGCGGCGAACAGCAGGCACGCCATGTGCGAGGAGGCGCCGATGCCGCCGTGCGCCTGTTTCACGCGGTCGCCGTTTTTCTTGAGATAATCGACGAATTCACGCAGATCCCTGGCGGGAAAATCCTTGCGCGCAACGATGACCGCAGGCGATTGCGCTGTGAAGCCGATCGGCACGAAGTCGCGCTCGGAATCGTATTTCACGTTGGGCGTGAGCACGGGCGCCGAAACGTGCGATCCCATGCTGCCGGCGAGCAGCGTGTATCCGTCGGGGTGGGCGGCCGCAACGCGGGCGCTGCCGATCGTGCCGCCGCCGCCGCCAACGTTCTCGATGATCAGGGATTGCCCGAGAATTTTTCCCATTTGATCGGTCACGACGCGCGCCACCACGTCGCTTGGGCCACCAGCGGGGAACGGCACCACCACCGTGATCGGTCGCGCCGGATAAGTTTGACGCGACACGAACCATGTCGCGGCAGTGACCGCGACTACCGCAATGCCGAGCAGCCCCACCAATGCCGCCAAAAACCACTTTGTGCGCCACATGACCTGCCCCTCTCACGACCGCGCATCGCCTTGCCGGCTCGCGGCTGATCTTCCTCACGCGAACCCGCGCGCTTCGATCTCGACTATTGCCGATGCTTAGCGCGCGCGCAAATGCAGCGGGCCGAGTGTTTGCTTCCCGCCATCGCAGCGGGAACACTCCGACACCACCACGCTGTGTTTGGATACCGCTGCGACGCCAAGGCGAAGTTTTCACCCAGTCTCCATTGCCGCAAGCTGCAGCGCGGAGCCGCGTGCGCGCGGTTTTGTGTGAGTTGTTGCCTTCGAACGTCGAGCGGAACTCAACGCGCCGGCGCGTAGCTCAGCCCCTCGAACTTGCGATCTTTTAGAAACTGATCGAGACCCCAGCGTTCGACTTGCGCCAAGGTCGCATCGAATTCCTCGCGCGGCAGCGCGCGGTAGTAGAAGCGTTCGCCGCGGCCGAACTTCGAATAATCCCAAGGGTGGAAATTCTCGAACTCGGCCGGTACGGCGAGCTGCCAGAGAGGCAGATATTTGGCGAGGTCGGCATCCATGGCCTCCTCGGCGCGCTCGAGCGCGCGCAGATAGGCACGCACGGCCTCCGGCTCGAATCGCTCGGGAACCCACCAGAGCGTCTTGAACGTGTCCTCGATGACCTTGCGCAGGCCGAGTTGCTCGGCCATGGCGATCTGCGGCGGCAACAGGCTTGCCGCCTCGACTTCCCCGTCGAGCAGCGCCTTGAGGCGAGCGCCGAAGCCGCCGGTGTTGACGACCTTGATATTCGCGAGCGGCAGATATTTTTCCAACCGGTACAGCACATTGAAGTGGCTGCCCGCGCGCATGCCGACCGAAACCGGCACGTCCTTCAAATCCTCCGGGCGGCGGATCTTTGAATCGGGCCGCACGAAAATCGCCCACGGCGACACCCCATACGCATCGGGCACCATCTTGCCCATGCCGGCGCTCGCATTGCAGATCGTCCCCCAGACGCACGCCCCCTGGATGATGTCGCGCTTGTCCTGCGTATAGGGACGATCCTGCGGGCGCTGGAAATAATCGAGTCCCTTCCAGCTCGATTGCGTGCCGCGGAATGTCTTCCAGTCGAGCCCGACGTCCAGCCCCTCGGCGGCAAAGAAGCCTTCCTGCTGGGCGACGAAATCGTAAAGCCCCATGCCTTTCGGGGCGACGGTGACAGGGCGTAAGTGGCTGGCCATTGGGTATCCTCCAGCGGCTCGCCAGTAGTTTCTCCGGGGCAGACGAGCACGTCTGTTTAACGCATTCCGATATCCCGATCATCTGCGAACTAGAGTTCCAGGTACGACAAATCAACGCGCGCAATTCCGTGTCCCAAGTGGCCCCACCGCCGACATATTAAGGTGCTTCATCCGAAGCGGCGCCGATTGCTTGCGCCGGCTCGGTGGGCGGGAACTCCCTTGCAAAAGCCGTTGCTCGAAGTAGGCGCGGACGGGCCGCTGTTGAGCGCGTCGCGCCACTTTGCCCTCGATCTCAAGCCGACGCCGGCCCTCTATTGTGCCGTGGGCCTCGAGGCGGGCGCGGTGATCGCGCTGCAAATCTGCATCATGCGCATCTTCGCGGTCGGCAGCTGGGCACATTTCGGCTCGCTGGTGGTGAGCCTCGCCATGCTCGGCTTCGGGCTGACCAGCGCGGTGATGTGCATCAACAAGGATTTCTTCGACCGGCACTGGCGCGCGGTGGCGGCCTGCTCGCTGGTCCTGTTCGGACCGCTCACCGTGGCGGCAAATTTTTTGGCGCAGCAGATTCCGTTCAACGCCATCTTCCTCGTGTCCGATCCGCTGCAGAAATGGCAGCTCCTTGTAAATTTCCTGCTCTACATGCTGCCGTTTCTCGCCGGCGCGCTCTATCTCGGCACCGTGTTTCTCAAGGCCAATAAGGTGTTCAACCGCGTCTATTTCGCCGATCTCTGCGGTGCCGGCTTGAGCGGACTGGCGCTGCTGCTGGCAATGTACCTCGTGGCCCCCGAGAACCTGATCACGGTGCCGCTCCTGCTCTGGTTCATCGGCGGCGTCCTCTGGTTCACCGCGCTCGCAAGCCGACGCGCGCTCGCGTGGCTGGCGGCCGCCGGCATTGTATCGCTCGCTGCGCATTTCACGCTGCCGCCGCTGCTCGGTGTGCCGAAGCTCGCCGTGTCCGATTACAAGGGCGTGGCCTATGCGCGCAAATTTCCCGACAGCGTCCGCGTCTATGCGCGCGCGTCGCCGTTCGGCTATCTCGAAGTCTATTCTAGCTCGTACCTGCATTTCGCGCCCGGCCTCTCGGACAACGCCGCGTTCAATCTGCCGAAGATGCCGGACAACGCGTATCTCGGCCTTTACATCGACGGGGATGGCCCGAGCGGCATCATCCGCGATCTGCCGGCGAGCGAGACGGCGTATTACCGCTTCCTGCCGATGGCCTATCCCTATCTGATCAAGGAGACGCCGGACACGTTCGTGGTCCAGTTCGGCGGCGGCATCTCGACATCGGTGGCGCTGCGCATGAATTCGCGCAGCGTAACCGTGGCGGAGGGGAATCCGACCGTGCTCGACGCCTTCCGCAGCGCCAAGGCCTTGCGCGATTTCACCGGCGACGTGCTGCGCGACCCGCGCGTGCGCGTGATCGATTACGACGGGCGGCTTTATCTCGCACACGCGGGGGAGCGCTATGACGTGATCGATCTGAGCCTGGCGGATTCCGCAGGCCTCTCCAGCCCGGGCGGCTTCGCCATCGTGGAGAAATTCTCCTACACGACGGAAGCAATGGCGAGCTACATGCGCGCACTCAAAGACGGCGGCATCCTTGCGGTCACGCTCTGGAACAAGGAAGAGCCGCCGAAATCGGTGCTGAAACTTTACGCCACGATGGCGGCGGCGGCGCGCGAGGCGGATCCGGGCGACATCGCTGGGCGGTTTTTCGCCGCCGCGAGCTATCTTTCCACCGCAACCGTGCTCTACAAGCGCGGCGGGTTTACCGCCGACGAAATCGCGATGCTGCGTGAACACACGCGCGCGATGTCGTTCGATGAGATTTATTCGCCGGGCTTCGACTATGACGCATTGCAGACGGCCACGCTGTTGGACGATTATCGCCGGCAGATTTTTTCCGAGCTCGAGGCGGAGCGCGAGGAGGACGCGGAGGCAACCGCTCCGCCGCCTGGCGATGCGCCGGGGAGCACGCTTTCCGATAAGTCCGACGAGGCAGTTCCGTCGACACTCGTGGGCCGATTGGCCTGGTATCATCTCGTGCACGGCGGCTGGGATGATATCGCGCAGCGCTATGTGTTCGACACACGACCCCTCACCAACGCGCGCCCTTATTTCGCAGCTTACGTCAAAACCGGCGACCTGCCGCGCGTGATCGACAGGCTCGAGCTGTTGCAGGACGAATGGGGCTATCTGCTGCTGTGGGCGACGCTGGCGATCGCCTGCGCAGCCGCCCTGTCGCTCATCCTGATCCCGCTGATCTTCGGCTGGCGCAGCATCTTCAGCCACAACCCCGGGAAGTTTCGCACCATCGTGTACTTCGCGTGTTTGGGCGCAGGCTACATCATGGTGGAGGTGGGCCTGATCTCCTATTTCATGCTGGCACTGAGCAACGCCATCGTTTCGGCTTCGGTACTCATCACCGGCATGCTGGTATTTTCCGGGCTCGGCGCCTTGGCGTCGGAAAAATTTCTCGATCGCGCGCGCAAGGTGATGCCGCAGATTTTTATCGCCATCGGCGTGCTGCTGATCGGCTACGGCCTTCTGCTCGACCGCGTGCTCGATCTGATCGGCACCTTGCCATACCTCCTGCGCCTGCTCTGCTGCTTCGCGCTGATCTTCCCGCCTGCGTTCCTCATGGGCTTTCCCATGCCGACCGCGATGACCTCGCTGGCGCGCCTCGGCAAGGACCACATGTTCCTTTGGGCCTGGGGCATCAACGGCTGCTTCTCCGTGATCGGCGCCGCCATGGTGCCGATCGTCGCCACCTCCTTCGGCCTCAGCGCGGTGCTGATGATCGCAGGCGCCGCCTATCTCATCGCGCTGCCGGCATTCTTCGCGGTGCTGCTGCCGGTGCGACGGGTGTCGGCGATCGCTGCATAGGCGATAATGCTGCGTCGCCCGCTACTCCGATTCTACCTCGTCATTCCGGCCGAGCATGCCGCGCGAGGACCGGAATGACGGACGAGAGAGCTACCTCATTTCAGTTTGCGGCGCTGGTTGCGGCAGCATTGTCCCTGCACGGCTCCGCCGCTGCCGCGCCCGCGGCCAAGCGCGAGCTGGCGCCGCTCGCCACGGCAAAGACGGCGCTGGTGCCGTTCGAGGTCTCTCCCTTTCCGTATCGCGGCGAGGTGCCGCCAACGAACCAGCCGTTCCTCGACGTGAGCGAAGGCGAGCGCCGCGGCCACACGTCGGCACGCGGCGGCATCTATTGGGAGGACGAGACCTACAGCGATCGCCACGTGCTGCTTTTCATTCCGAAAGGATTCGACCCGCGCCGGCCGGCGCTGATCGTCGTGTTCCTGCACGGCAATGAAGCGACACTCGCGCGCGACGTGCGCAACCGGCAGCAGGTGCCACGCCAACTCGCGGAGTCCGGGCTCAACGCGGTTCTCGTTGCACCGCAATTTGCCGTGAACGCGCTCGATTCCAGCGCCGGCCGCTTCTGGGAGCCGGGCGTGTTCAAACAATTTCTCGCCGAGGCGGACGGACGGCTCACGCAGCTCTACGGTGACGAGCGCGCACGCACTGCCTTCGCCGCCGCGCCGGTCGTGGTTGCGGCGTATAGTGGCGGCTATCAGCCGGCCGCCTTCATTCTTGCGGTCGGCGACGCGGACGAGCGTCTGCGTGGCGTCATTCTGCTCGATGCGCCGTACGGTCAGCTCGACAAGTTCGCGGACTGGGTGGCGAAGCGGCCTCCCGCTTTTTTTATCAGCGCGTTCGGCAAAGCGGCACGCGAGGAGAACACGACGCTGCAGCGCATGCTGCGGGAGCGCGGTCTGCTGTTGCAAAATAAGCTGCCCGCGCGGCTGGTGCCCGGCAGCATCGCTTTCGTCGCCGCCGACGATGAGGTCAAGCACGACGACTTCATGACCGCCGCCTGGGTCGATGATCCGCTGAAATTTTTGCTGCGCCGGATTCCCGGCTTCCCGCGTACCGCGGGCGCGGCGGCCGGAACGCCGGCGACCAAGAAGAAGTAGCCATGCGCAGCTGTTGGCCGCCTCAATTGCGCCGTTGACCGCTGGCATGTGGCGGCGCTCAAGCATCCCAGACAATGCGAGAGGCTTACATGAATCTCAAGATCGTCGTTGCTGTTGCCGCGCTCACCGCAATGCCTGCATTGGCGCAAGCGCAACAGGGACGGCCCGCGCCCAACGCGCCGAAGCCGACCAAGGCCGAGGTCGAACGGGTGGTGAAAATCATCAGCGCCGACAAGGCGAAGACCCAAACCTATTGCGAGCTGGGCAAGCTCAACGACCAGATCGCGCAGGCCGAGGAGAAGAAGGACAATCGGCGGCTCCAAGCGCTCAGCAAGCGCGCCGACGATCTCGCGCAGAAGATCGGATCGGAATATGTGAAGCTTATGGACGCGCTCGAGGATATCGACGAGAACTCCAAGGAAGGCCAGGAACTCGGCGCGATGCTACAGTCACTCGACCGACTGTGCAGCCAGCGATAGCAATAGCAGCCGTCGTCCCGGCCGAGCCCGCGAAGCGGGGGGAGAGCCGGGACCCAGTAATCACCGATCGCGCCGTCCCTCGCTTTCGCGAGGGCATGGATTACTGGGTCCCCGCTTTCGCGGGGACGACACCGTGAATGTGGCCGCGGCTTCATTCACCACAGCCGGTTACTCATCCAGCGCGCTGGTGCGGCCGGTGCCGAGCCCGCGCATGAAGCGATGGCGGATGAGCGGCGGATCGCGCACGGTCTGACCCACCCCGGGCTTGTCGTCGATCTTCTGCCGCCGGTTGCAAAGATAGTGCGGCATGCGAGGATGGGCGCGAGGGCGAGCAGCACCGGAGCCAGCGGCGCATGCGCAAAATCTCTGCTCTGCTCGCAGCAGCGGCGGCGCTTGCCGCGGTGGCAGCCGCAGTCGCGCAGCCCTATCCCGCGCATCCGATCACGCTGATCGTTCCGTTCGCGCCGGGCGGTAGCGCCAGCATCGCCGCGCGCAGCGTCGCCGACAAGATGAGCGAAACGCTTGGCCAGCAAATCGTGATCGACAATCGCGCTGGCGCCGGGGGCACTGTCGCCACGCGACTTGCGGCAAAGACCGCGCCCGACGGCTACACGCTCCTGGTGGCGACGAGCGCCACATTCGGCACCTCG
>Ga0306926_10006677_pt1 | contig 12414 bp, 12 predicted proteins | sample flu12Cox44000178_FD_203759 | JGI IMG/M metagenome (GOLD analysis project Ga0306926, IMG submission 203759) | Lab enrichment of tropical soil microbial communities from Luquillo Experimental Forest, Puerto Rico - flux8day.12C.oxic.44.000.178 (v2)... | ecosystem: Environmental > Terrestrial >... | reverse complement strand
TCTGCGTCTTGCGGCGGGCAACGTCGGGCTTGGACTCGTCGTCCGCAATCACCAGCTCGATCGGCCGGCCCATGATGCCGCCCTGGAGGTTGATCCGGTCTACCGCCATCTGCAGGCCGACCAGCGCGGTCTTGCCGCCGGCGGCGCCGGCGCCGGACAAGGGCTGTTCGGAGCCGATCTTATACGGCTTGGCGGCTCCGAAGGCGGCGCGCCAGGCCGCCGGCGTCAGCATCATCGCACCAATCGCCCCGCCGCCCCAACCGACGACGCGACGACGCGTGACCTTGCCGCGATACCAGATGTCCTCTTCGCCTTTCCACTGCTCAGTCATCGTCGTTCCTCCCCTGCGTTCCATCAGGTCGGTACAGCCGCGCTGTTGCGCGGGCGGCTTTGCGGAAGAGCCAGGTGGGCTGTCGGTCGGTCGATGCGGTCATCCGGACGTGCAGTGCAATGCAACGCACCGCACCTTGGAACTCCACGCGCGCAAAAAGCGGCATGAGCCAGCATCGACCATCCTCCCTCAGCGGCCCTTGGCAGGCTCTTGCCGAGCAATTTGCTCCCTTTGGCAAACATTAGCAAACGCATTCCGGGGGCGAGTTTCAACCCACTTACATCGATGCAGACGTACTCACATGGTCGAATGTGTTGCTCGCGAAATCGGCGAACACCGCTCGCACAACCGGCGGCGGATGCTGCACTGCCCCGCGCGAGCTGCCCGGATCGAGCCCATCCTTGAATGTCAGCGCCTTCGCCGCGCCGCCGCCTGCTACGGATGCGCAGCGCGCCTCGAAGGGACGGCCCAAGCCGCTCATCCATCAAGGCTGATCCATCAGCCCTGAGGCGCCCGCTCGAATTTTTCAGCGCCGTGGGTGTGGAGGGAGCAGGCCTCTGTTGCACGCGCGAGCAGCGCGTGGACTGCGAGGGTCGTCAGGGGCCCCAAAAGATTGTTTTCCAATCTCCCCTCCTTCCGGCACGTTGATGGCGAAAGCGAGATCACGTTTTCAAAAAAGACGAGAGCTTTCAAGAGTCGCAAGGCATTTTAAGTCCCTTGCGTCCACCAGTTCCGCCACGTCCGCATGATCAGGCGCTAGCTCATAGGACGCGCGCTCTGCTCCACCGCAATCGGGCAAGCCAGGTTTCCACTGCTAAATCACCGCCTGCCCGTCGGAAATATTGCCTTATATATCAGATGCTTATAGCGAATTCCGGCGAACGGACGTGAACCAGAGGGATGCCTGTTGCGGCGGCACTCCTTTGTTGTGAAGCGGCATTGCTTTCAGCAGAAGGCCTCAATCCGGACACCGGTTCCTGCTTTAGCCAATCTCAATCTTGTCCACTTACCCAAGGTGTTATGATCGTTCGCGAATCCGGAACCGCTTTGCCACGCCTCGTGCTCGCGCTGGCGCTATCTGCGCTCGGCTGCGGCGTGTCGGGCTGCGCCGACATGGGCGAGAACATGACAACAGCCTTCGCCGATCCCGCCAAATACGAGCTTTATGACTGCAAGCAGCTCGAAACCGAGCGCAAGAATCTCTCCGTCCGCGGTGCCGAATTGCAGGGACTGATCGACAAGGCCGAGACCGGCACCGGCGGCGCCATCGTGGCGGAGCTTGCCTATCGCAACGACCTGATCGCCGTCCGCGGCCAGTTGCATTATGTCGAGGAAGGCTGGCGCAAGAACAGGTGCCGCCCGTCGCCGCCGTCGCCGGCAGACAAGCCCGCCGCACCGTCGGCGAATGCAGCACCGTCAGCGAATGCGAAGCCGCCTCCGCGGCCGTCCAAGGCGGGAAGCGCGGTTTACTAGACTTCTTTGCGCATGATCTCCGCGCAAACGTGTTGCGCGTTTGTCGCGAGGAAAACCCGCTGCCTATTTTTCCGGATCATGGGCTAAGCCCGCCAGTCGTAGATCCAGTGCTGCCGCGCCAGCATGTGCTGCGGGCCGAGCAGCTTGATGGTGACGTCGCGCGCCAGCGCCATCGCTCCCGACAGATGAAAGTTCCGCGCGGCACTGCGCGATGCGCGCTGCATCTGCACCACGCGCCTCCGCCGCGCGCGTGCGTAGCGCTTCAAGGCTGCGGTCACATTGGCGGCGGTTTCCATCGGACCGTCGCTCATAGCCGTCGCGAGCACAGCGGCATCCTCGATCGCCATGGCCGCGCCCTGGGCGGCAAACGGCAGCATGGCATGCGCGGCATCGCCGAGCAGGGCGATGCTGCCGCTGGTCCACTCGCCGCCCTCGGGCAGGGTGAACAGTGCCCATCTGCGCCAGTCGTCGACTGCGCTCAGCATCATCCGCGCCGTCGCCGGCCATTTCGCGGCAACGAATACGTTCTTGAGCTCCATCCCGTCGCCTGGCGCGCTCCAACCCGGCCTGTTCCAGGTGCCGGGCACGACCGCCACGACGTTGATCTTCCGGGCTCCCGAGACCGGATAGGCGACCAGATGCGCGCCCGCTCCCATCCAGAGCTGCACGCGCCTGGCGGTATATTCGCGCGGCAATTGGGTGGCGTCGATGGTGCCGCGCCAGGCGATCAGCCCGGAAAATTGCGGCTGCACTTGCGGAAACAGGTGGTTGCGCACGGTGGACCAGATGCCGTCGGCGCCGATCAGCGCGAGCCCGATCTCCTGCTGGCGGAAATTGCCGCTGCGCTGGACCACGGTCAGCCCCTTGGCGTGGGCGACGACGTCCTCGAACGTGCAGCCGAGTCTCAGGTCGATGTCGGGGTTTTCGTTGACGGCGGCAGCCAGTGCCGCCTGCAGGTCGGCGCGATGTATCACCCAATAGGGTGCGCCTGCGCGCGAGGCGGCGCCTTCGCCGAGCGGCAGGCGGGCGATCTCACGCCCGGCGCGTGCGCTCATGATGCTGATCGCCTCGGGCGCAACCGCGCGTGAGCCGAGATGGTCCTGCAGACCGAGCCCGATCAGGATACGGCTGGCATTCGGCGAGAGCTGGATTCCGGCGCCGGCTTCCTCCAGCCGCTCGGCCCTTTCCATCACCACGACGCGAAAGCCGCGCGCAGCCAGCGTCAGCGCCGCCGTCAATCCTCCGATCCCGGCACCTGCAATGAAGATGGTGCGAGAGGCCGCCACGCTAGTGTCCCTCTGGTTCTGACATTCGTATCATGCTGGGTCCGTTTACGAATGTCAGAACCAAGGGGACACCAGCAAATCATATTGAGTCTAGTGTGGCTTTGGTTTGGAAGTCCTCACGATAAGGCCGCTGCAGCACTGATGCGGACGTCCAAACCGCCACACGGGTTCAGGGCTAGGCGACGTCCTTCAGCACGCATTCCGGAGGACGCGCCTCGCCAGCGCCCAGATCGGCGGCAAAGCGATACAGCGTCGAGCAATAGGGGCAAATGATCTCGTTGTCGTTGCCGAGGTCCAGGAACACGTGCGGATGGTCGAACGGCGGGTTGGCGCCCACACACATGAATTCCTGCGAGCCGATCTCGATGACGGGAACGCCGGCATCGTTATGGAAATGGGGAACAACTTGATCGGCCATTGAAGTCACCTTGAATTGGCAATGCGGGCGGACGAAAATCGGCGGCATGCGAAATGCCGCGGACCATACCGGCGGTTTGGGTTGATTTCTATAGCCCGTTTGCTCATGCAAATTCGACACAATCTTGTCGTCCCAGAGAAGCCCTTCTTTCGTCGGGGCCGTTGTGTCGCAAAATCGGCACACTACCTTTAGCTTAGGCAGAATTATCGGGTTTCTTTCCTATGCGACGCGGACGGATCAGTTCGGCTCTGACGGGCGTGGCGGTGTGCGCCATCCTCTCCGCCGTACTTTGGCCGCATGCGCAGCACGCCGGCACTGTGCTGGCCGCACAGGACGATCCTGCCGAGCTTTCCGACGTCCAGGTCAATTTTGCTCTGCGGAATAACCAGGCGATCGTCGCCGAGAACATCGAAGCCGCGCTCGCCTCAAGTGATGCCGATCTGGCGAACAGCTTTGTCGCGCTGGCGCATGAGAAAAATATTCCACTCGCCGACGGTCTGGTGCAGCGGGTTGCCGATGCGGTCGCGGAAGAAAGCTCGTCCACCCATTTTGCCAAGCGCTTTGCCACCGGCCTTGTGACCGGCAACGCCGACGACGTCGCAAGCCTGTCGGGCACGGTCGCCGGCGATCTCTTCGTGTTCGGCGATATCCGCGACGTGGTGCGCGAAGGCAAGCATCTGGCGATGGGCGAGAACACCGATCGTCTGGTGTTGGGTCTTGCGACTGCTGGGCTGGCCGTAACCGCGGTGACTTACGCCACGGCCGGCGAGGCGGCACCGATCCGCGCCGGTTTGACGGTGGTCAAGGATGCGCGCAAGGCCGGGCGTCTCGGCGAGGGCCTTGCGGAATGGACCGGCCGCACCGCGCGCGACGTCGTTAATACGCCGGCGCTGGAAGAGGCTGTCGCCTCCGGCTCGGTGTTGCGGCCGAAACAGACCGTGAGCGCGATCAAGGCCGCTTTCCGCGCCGAGAAGGCCGGCGGCCTGGTTCGCATGGCAAAAGATGTCGGACGCATCTCGGAGAGGACCGGCACGCGCGGCGCGATGGACTCGCTCAAGCTCGCCGAAGGCCCGAAGGATATCACGCGCGCCGCACGGCTGGCGAAGGCCAAGGGCGGGGAGACCCGCGCGCTCCTGAAAATCCTGGGCCGCGGCGCGTTGCTGCTGGCGACCGGCGCCTTCGATCTGACGCTGTGGCTGTTCGGCGCGCTGTTGACACTGTTCGGCCTGCTCTCGTCGATCAAGGCAACGACCGAGCGGGCGACGCAGGCTTACCTCGACCACAAGAAGGCGCGACGGCTGCGCCGGCAGATGGCGGCTGCCGCCCAAGCGGCGGTGAGCTGACCCTCGCACGGACCCCCTCACGATCACGGAACGACGGAATGCCGAGCTTTCATAACGGCGCAGTGGAAATTGCCTATCTCGACGAAGGCGAGGGCGAACCGATCCTGCTGGTGCACGGCTTTGCCTCGAGCAAGAACGTGAACTGGGTGTATCCGACCTGGGTCTCCGAATTGCGCAAGGGTGGCCGCCGCGTGATCGCGCTCGACAATCGCGGCCACGGCGATTCCGAGAAGCTCTACGATCCCTCGCAGTATTCGATCCCGATGATGGCCGGCGACGTGGTCGCGCTGATGGACCATCTCGAGATCCCGCGCGCCGACGTCATGGGCTATTCGCTGGGGGCACGGATGACGGCGTGGCTCGGTGCGAGACAGCCGGCGCGGCTGCGCTCGGCGATCCTGGGCGGCATCGGCATCGGCTTGATCGACGGCGGCGGCCCCGGTGAGAACGTGGCTGTCGCGCTGGAAGCGCCGACCCTGGACGATGTGGCCGATCCGGTGGGGCGGACGTTTCGCGCCTTTGCCGATCAGACGCGTTCCGACCGCAAGGCGCTCGCCGCCTGCCTGCGCGGCTCGCGCGAGCTGATGACGCGTGAGGAGGCCAAATCCATCAGCGTGCCCGTGCTGATTGCGGTCGGCACCGCAGATGAGGTTGCGGGTTCGGCGGAAGCACTGGGACGAATCGTTCCGGATTCGGAAGTGCTCGACATTCCAAATCGCGATCACATGCGCGCGGTCGGCGACAAGGTCTACAAGGAGGGAGTGAATGACTTTCTCTCACGCCGGTCATGAAATCCTTTCATGCTGGCCTCGGAATAGGCTGCTTGAATTTGCCCAAATCACTGACCATTTTTACCGCCAGCGACGGTCCTGGTGGGACAAATAAGCCGGCCGTTCACCTTTGCGGCGGTCCGTCAGGACGCCATGTCGTCGGTGTGTTATAAAGTGGCGCCAAAGCAATTTGCGGGAGCAGCTCATGGCAGTGCATCAGGTCAATCCGCAGGGTGGCAAGGTCGCGAGCCTCGATCCGATCTGGGATCGTATCCGCGTCGAGGCCGAAGACATCGTCCGCCGCGAGCCGGAGCTTGCGACCTTCATCTATTCCACGGTGCTGCATCACGACCGCCTGGAAGATTCGGTGATCCATCGTCTGGCCGACCGCCTCGATCATTCGGCGCTGTCCGGCGATCTGATCCGCCAGACCTATGACGAGGCGCTGCGCGAGGAGCCCGACATCGGCAACGCCTTCCGCGCTGATCTCGTCGCCGTCTACGACCGCGATCCCGCGACCTCGCGCTTCATCGACCCCTTGCTCTATTTCAAGGGCTTTCATGCGTTGCAGACCCATCGTCTGGCGCACTGGCTCTTTGTGAAGGGCCGCAAGGATTTCGCCTATTACCTGCAGAGCCGGTCGTCGGCGGTGTTCCAGACCGACATCAACCCGAACGCGCGGATCGGCCGCGGCATCTTCCTCGACCATGCCACCGGCTTTGTCTGCGGGGAGACCGCCGTGATCGACGATGACGTCTCCATTCTCCACGGCGTCACGCTCGGCGGGACGGGCAAGGAGAATGAGGACCGCCATCCCAAGATCCGTCATGGCGTGATGATCGGGGCGGGCGCCAAGATCCTCGGCAATATCGAGGTCGGCCATTGCGCACGCATCGCCGCGGGCTCAGTGGTGGTCAAGCCGGTGCCGCACAACGTCACGGTCGCCGGCGTTCCCGCCAAGATCGTGGGCGAGGCCGGCTGCGCCGAGCCGTCGCGCACCATGGATCAGATGATCAGCGCAATTGGGCTCTAATTTCGCCCGCGATCTCCGTACGATCAAGCCGCCGCCGATTGATTTGGCGGCGGCTTTGCTTTTTGGCAGGTCGCGTCAAGGCCAAAATCTCACTAAAATCATAAAGTTGATCGCGCACCCCAGTTCCGCGAGCAAGCGGGAATATGCTCCCGAGAGACTAGCCGTCGGCCTCGTATCGTCCTAAAAGCAGCACGGCTAAAGAAACACCGCATTGGAGACCGCCGTGGACGTTCAGGAAGTCAGGAAACTCGACGCCTACCTCAAGCGCGTGTTCGGCAATCCAAAGATCCGCGTCGTGCCGCGGCCGAAGAAGGACGATTCCGCCGAGGTCTACATCGGCGAGGAGTTTATCGGCGTGCTGTTCGTCGACGACGAGGACGACGACCGCTCGTTCCAGTTCCAGATGGCGATCCTCGAAGACGACTTGATCGAGCAGGGCTAGCCGCATGAGCGAGCAGGGCTAGCCCCACGCAGCCCGCATGAGCGCAGCGATGATGCGGGAAGACCGGATGTCGCTTCGCTCTATTTCGTCCCGTGCAGCTGCAGCGTCAGGCGATCCATCGCGCTCGCCACCTCCTGCCATTGCGACAGCCAGGCCTTCGGAAAGCGGAAGGTGAGGTCGGCGCCGTCGATGCGGCGCTCGCTCAGGCACATCCCGGGTGTTGCGGCATCGCGCGAGCAGCGCGCGGTGAGCGAGGGGGGGCTGGCAAAGAACAGATCCTCGCCGCTGTAAGGCGTGCCGTCGCGAAAGGCGCGCATCGCCAGGCCGTCCTGACCGGGCGTGGAGACCTGCTCGAGATAGCGTGGATAGATCGTGCGCACGCGCATGTCGGGCGCGAGCGCATTGTTGTGTGCTGATATCGACAGGAAAATGCGGTCGCTCGGCTGGGTCAGCTCCGCCAGCGTCTCCGAGCTGGAGACATGCCTTTGCGCTTCCGGCGGCTCGAGCGAGGGGAAGCTGAAGCCGAGATCGACGCGCTCCTGCGCACCGGAGTGGCGCTGGATCTTCATGCGGATCGCCGCTGTCGGTACGTTGAACAGCGTGCCGCCGACGCTGATCGGCAGCCGCTTCGGCATGCTCGATCCCTCGAGGCCCCAAGTCGGCCACAGCAGATAGGCGACGAGCGCCACCGCGCCGGCCGTGACTGCGCCGGCCAGCACCACGGGTGTCGCGTGGCCGTGCAACCAGTTGCGCGCGTTGGGCCGGCTGATGGAGAACATCGTCATGAGCGGAGCATTACAGGCCAGCGTCGAATCATCGCCAGCGACTATGCCATGTGGCAGTGATTTTCCTTAAGACTTCACGCCGTCAGCGAGGGCGCAAGCCATGCGGGCCGCGCGGTTCCACCCGCTGGTATTAACCTTTCCTTAAGGATGATGTGGCGCGCGCCCGCGGATTTTGCGAAAGGTGAGAGCCTCCAGTCGTGTAGCGGAAGATTTTCAGATGTCGCCCGATGCCTTCAACTCGCTCTTCTCCCTGTGCATCGGCTTTGCGCTTGCGGGCGCATTGACCAACGGTTTCCAGGCTTTCACCGAACGCCAGGCCGGGTTTGGCTTGCTCCAGGAGGGCGTGGCGCCGCGCCGTTTCGCGGCGGTGCCGTTCCTCGTCTTTGCCGCGCCCTTCATCATCATGCGCAACACGCTGCGCGGGGTGCAGCTCGAGCGCCGTCGCTTCGAGTTCGTCATGCTCGCGACCGTGATCGCCGGCTTCTGGAGCTTGATGTCCGGCACGTTCTTTGTGATGACACTGCGCGCCGCTGGCGTGCTGGCATAAGGCTGCCTGCATCGCTTGAAAACGCCGCCTTGCCCGTGCCAAGGTCGCCGAAAAGGAGACCTTGATGGCGATCTACGAACTCGACGGGCAGCGACCCGACCTTCCCGCCGACGGCAACTATTTCATCGCTGAGACCGCGAGCGTGATCGGCAAGGTGCGCCTGAAGCCAGGCGCCAGCGTCTGGTTCGGTGCGGTGGTGCGCGGCGACAATGAGTGGATCGAGATCGGCGAAGGCTCGAATGTGCAGGACGGCTCGACCTGCCACACCGATGCCGGCTTTCCGCTCACGATCGGAAAGAACTGCACTATTGGCCACAATGCCATCCTGCATGGCTGCACGGTCGAGGACGGCGCGCTGATCGGCATGGGCGCGATCGTGCTGAACGGCGCGAGGATCGGCCGGGGCAGCATCGTCGGCGCCGGTTCCGTGGTCACGAGCGGCAAGCAGTTCCCGGAAAACTCCCTGATCATCGGTTCGCCGGCGAAGGTGATCCGCAACCTCGAACCCGATCAGATTTCGACCGTCGACGCGGAATCATACCAGCGCAACGGTCCGCGCTTCAGAAAGGGCCTGAAGAAGATCGGCTGACGGTGCGTCACGCGACCCGCGGCGTTAGATCACCTTGTTCTGCCGCATGTCCCGGACCTCGTCCGCGGAGCAGCCCAGCCACTCGCCGTAGATTGCCTCGCTATCCGCGCCGAGGATCGGCGCGGATTTCAACGCCACCTTGGTGTCCGACATCCGCAGCGGCCAACCCGCCACAATGACCGGTCCGCGCACCGGGTGTTCGATCGTCTGCATCATCCCGCGCTTATGCAGGTCCGGGTCATGCATGAGCTCGAGCGTGGTCATGACGGCGCCGCAGGGAACGCCGGCGCCGGCGATGATCCGCGTGACCTCATACTTGGTCCGCTTGGATGTCCATTCGGTGATAATCGCGTCCACGACCTCCCGGTGCTGGGCGCGGGTGACACCGTCGGCCATGCGCGGATCGCTCAGTAGGTCCTCGCGGCCGATCGCCTTCACCAGGCGACTCCAATGCTCCGGATTGCCCCGCGAGGTAAAGATGTAGCACAAGTCGTCGAGCCCACCCGGCGCGCATTTATAGAGGCCGGACGGCGACATCATGGGCACCGTGTTTCCGCCGCGCGGCAGCTGATCCTTGCGGGCGGCCTGGCGGCTCATCGGCGTGCGGCAGTAGTTCAGCATCGCATCGCGCATGGCGATCTGGATGTGCTGGCCGCGGCCGGTCGTCATGCGCTGGTAGAGCGCCGTGATGATGCCCATGGCGCACAGCATGCCGGTCCCGGTGTCGCCGATGGTCGGGCCCGGCCGGACCGGCGGTTGGTCGGGATAGCCGTTCACTCCCATGGTGCCGCCCATCGCCTGGGCGATCATGTCGAAGGCGAGATAGTTGGCGTGCTCGCTCTCCGGCGCAAATCCCTTGACCTGGGCGAAGATCAATCGCGGATTGAGCGCGCTGAGCCGGGGGTAGTCGAAGCCGAGGCGCGCGAAGGTGCCCGGCGCCATGTTCTCGACCAGGACGTCCGCCTTGGCGATCATCCGCCGCAGCAGCGCCTTGCCCTCTTCGCTCTTGAGATTGCAGGTCACGCTGCGCTTGTTGAGGTTGTAGTAGATGAAATAGGTGGAGTCGGCGTCGGGGCGCTCGCTCAATCCCCAGCGGCCCGGCTCGCCGCGGTTGGGTTCCTCCACCTTGACGACGTCCGCCCCAAACCAGGCCAGCGCCTCGGTGCAGGACGGTCCCGCCTCGAACTGGGTGAGGTCGAGCACCTTGATGCCCTTGAGCGCCGGCTGGATCCCGGTCGCGGTCTCTGGCTGCTTTACCTGTTCCTGCATGGCGACCTCTCCAATAAGGATCCGCGTCGGGACTGGCGCGGCGCTTTGATGTCACTCGATCAGTTATGCCAATCAGCTATGCCAGGCGAACTCCTGGGCCTTGCGGGTGGAGCCCTGCGAGATCACGACGTTGACCAGGGCGGGGCCGCGGAAATTCATCGCTTCGTCGAGGGCGCCGCGGATGTGCTTCGGATCCTCAACCAGAAAGCCCTTGCCGCCGAAAGCCTCCATCACCCGGTCATAGCGCGCGCCATAGATCAGCGCGTTGGGTTTCAGGTTGAACATCGGGTCTTCAGGGATTTTTGGCATGCCGGGGCCGATGCCGCCATTGTTGAGGACCACGATCTTGGCCGGCAGGTTGTAGCGGACCAGCGTCTCCATCTCCATGCCGGAAAAGCCGATCGCCGAGTCGCCCGATAGGTGGATCACGGGCCGGTCGGGATGCGCCACGCAGGCCGCAATCGCCTGGCCGAGGCCGACCCCCATCGTGCCGTAGGTGCCGGCGTTGAGGCAGGAACGGGCGTTGAAGCTAGGTAATTGCGTGAGGCCGATATCCATGGTGCCGGCGCCCTCGGCGCTCAGGATGGCGTTCCGCGGCATCCAGGCGGCGACATCGCGTAACGCGCGGTAGTAGCCGGCCGGCGCAGATTCATCATCGATCTGCGGCCGGATTGTCGTGGCGTTATCGGCTGTCTTCTTGGCAATCGCCTGCCGCCACGGACTGTCCTTGGCATGGAACCACTGGCGATTGTCGAGGGCCTTGTTGAGTTGACTGACGATGGCCTTGCCGTCGCCCACCAGTGCGACCTCTGTCGCTTTGTTGTGGCCAATCTCCTCGGGCGCGATGTCGAGCTGGATGACCTTGACGTTCTTCGCATAGCGCGGCGGAAGGCCGAAATGGAAGATCCAGTTGAACCTCGCGCCCATCAGGAAGATGACGTCGGCCTGTTGCAGCGCCAGCGTGCGCGCAGCTCCGGCCGACAGTGGATGGTCGTCCGGCATCACACCCTTGCCCATCGGCGAGCGCACGAACGGAACTTGCGTTCGCTCAATGAAGGTGCGGACTTCGTCCTCCGCGCGCGACCACGCCATGCCCTTGCCGAGGAGAACAAGCGGCCGCTCGGCACGTTCGAGCAGGTTCAGCGCCGCCTCGACGTTCTCCGTCGGCGCGACCATACGCGGCGGCTCGCCCACGCGCTCGACCTCGACGACCTTGTCGAGCTCGCATTTGGCCCTGATGATGTCGTCGGGCATGTCGAGATAGGTGGCGCCGGGCCGACCATAGATCGCGTGCCGGGTTGCCATCTCGACATAATAGGGGATACGGTGCGCGCTCTCGATGCCGTGCGCGAACTTGCAGAACGGCGAGGCGATCAGCACCTGCCGCTCTTCCTGGAAAGCGCCCATGCCGCCGCGATAGGTTTCCGAGGCGCCGCCAATCAGGATCATGGGCCAGCAATTCTGCTGGGCATTGGCGAGACCTGCGAGACCGTGCACGACGCCTGGGCCGGTGACGGTGAGGCAGGCGCCGGGACGGCCAGTGAGATAGCCGTAGGCCCCCGCCGCATAGGCGGCGCTTTGCTCGTTGCGCATGCCGAGGTAGGCGATGCCTTCCTTTTGCGCGGCAGCAGCGATCGCGGTGATCGGAAATCCGACGACCCCGAACAGGTGATTGATACCTTGTTGTTTGAGGCTCCGCGCGATCAGCGTAGCGCCATCGACTTCGCTCATGGTTTCCCCCCTCGTGACTGATTGAACTTTTGCCGAGAGATTTTTGATCTTTATCCCGAAGATTATGCACAGATGCCGGGGGTGCGGAAGGGCGGTACTTTCCGATGTGCTATGCAGTCGGGCCATGCGGCTCCGCGCGTTCGGTATCCCAGAGCTGCGCAACGTCATCGCCGGCAGGAGCAACAGGGGCGGTCACCGAGCCCAGCCGTGCGTCCTGAGCCACGCCCGCATCTGGTTCCATGCGTCTTCGACAATCTCTATGCGGAAGCTGCCATGTGGGCCGTACCGCAGCGCAACGGACTGTGCTTCAAAAAGGCGCCTGAAGAAGATCGGCCAAGCCCATCAGAAGAATCCGTTGAGGAAGGATGCCGCCTCGTCGGAAATGCCGATGATCTTG
>Ga0306926_10006670_pt1 | contig 12421 bp, 13 predicted proteins | sample flu12Cox44000178_FD_203759 | JGI IMG/M metagenome (GOLD analysis project Ga0306926, IMG submission 203759) | Lab enrichment of tropical soil microbial communities from Luquillo Experimental Forest, Puerto Rico - flux8day.12C.oxic.44.000.178 (v2)... | ecosystem: Environmental > Terrestrial >... | reverse complement strand
AAGAGGAGCCCAACCGATGAGCAGCATTGTAAAAGCTACCAGCCCGGAGGTCCCCGACCCGCCTGCCGGCACTTGGTCCAATTGCCTGGTCGTCGATGGCGTCGCCTACGTCGCCGGCATGACCGCTCGCAGCAGCGGCCAGAGCGGCGTCATGGCGGATGAATATGCGCAAGCGAAAGAGATCTTTGGCAAGATCCGTCATCTCCTCGAGGCAGCAGGCGGTAGTATGGCCGATGTCGTTAAAGTGACGATTTTCGTCACCGACATCACCCAACGCGACAAGGTCTGGCAGGCTCGGCGCGAATTTTTTTCCGGCAACTTTCCGACCTCGACCCTCGTGCAGGTGGCAGCATTGGCCGACCCCGCGCTCAAGGTGGAGATCAACGCCGTGGCGCATATCGGCGCAAGCAAACGCTGATCCGGTACCGATTACGGCGCGCTCGCGAAAATTGACACTCCCCTTTTTCGCCAATCTCCGCTATGGGGATCGCGAGTGGGGGGAGAAATCATGCAGACTAGGCTGAAGATTGCGCTCGCCGCCGCCGGCTTTGCGCTGGCGACGATCCCAGCATTTGCTGCCGAGATGCCGACCGACGGCAGCAAGAATTTCAGCCCACCGAGCGACGCGCCTTCTTACTTTGCCAACGAGACGGTTCCCGAATCCGCCCGGGTCGACCGCGCGGCCGCCTTTGATAAGGAAGACACGGGGATCAGTCCGATGACACCGGACGTCGGGCCGGCGGTGTCGGCCGGTTCGGACACGGGGCGGCATGACCGCCATGCCTCGGCCCGTAGGTCAGCCCGACACTCGCCGGGCAGCAAGTCCAAAGGCCATGGCATCTCGGCGCATTCCGCAAAAGCGAGCACGTCAAAGGCAACAAATGCCGGGGCATCGCACGCTGCAGCGAGCCACACCAGTACCGGAAGCCGGTCGGCCAGCGCAGCGAAGGGCGGCGGGACGTCGGCCGGCACGAGCAAGCCCGGCACGACAAAACACGCGAGGACCAACACGCGGCAGCATGCGGCGGCGATGCCGGCCGAGGCATTGCCTCTCCCGCCGGAAGCCTGACTAGGGGCACTGGCGGCAGTCGGCTACTCCGCCGCCATCGCCGGACGCTCGCCTAGATGCTGCAGGCAGCGGTCGATCCACAGCTTGTTGAGCTTTTCCTGGACACCGTTCTGCGACAGACGGCGGTGCAATGCCGGAAAATCGACGCGGTCCATTTCCTGATCCTGGTTGAAGCAGGAAAACACGACCGTCTCGATGCCGGTTTGCGGATCGCGCTGCAATTGCAGGCACTGCGCGCAGATCTCCTTCATCATGCACTGCATCGGCGAGTTGATCGAGGCGATCGCGCGGTGACCCGGCCGGAAATAGTGCTTCAGGCGCGCCCGGCGTGCCTCGGCCACAGCGTTCATCATGCCGTCGGAGCCGATCGCGATGATCCGGTCGACGGCATCGAGCGGGATCTCGACCGGACCGAGCGCGCCCGACCCGTAGGCCTCGATCCCCTCCACGACATTGCCGATAAAGGCAAGGTGCTGCGGACGCCCGGGTGCGAAGCCGGGTGGCTCGTCGCAGCACCAGACGACCTGGTTGGCGGCGCGCTCGATGTCTTCGACCCGGTAGCGGTCGGCAATGGTCTTGTAGCCAGCGACGTAAAGCACCCTTGAACCCTGCGCGCGGAATTGCGCGCCGATCGAGAACAAGACCGCGTTGCCGAGCCCGCCCCCGAGCAGCAGTACAGTCTCGCCCGTGGGCGTTTCGGTCGGCGTCCCGGTCGGACCCATCAGCACTACCGGCTCGCCCGGCTTCAACAGCGCACAGAGGTCGGAGGAGCCGCCCATTTCGAGGACGATTGTCGATAATAGACCGGCCTCCTTGTCGACCGCCGCCCCGGTCAAGGCCAGCCCCTCCATCGCCAAAGTCGTGCCGTCGACCCGCGGCGCCAAGGTCTCGTAGTTCTGCAGCCGGTAGAACTGGCCGGGTTTGAAGGCGCGTGCTGCCATCGGCGCCTTGATCACGACCTCGACGATCTTCGGGGTCAGCCGAACCACCTCATATACCCGCGCACGCAATTCGTCGTCGAGACGCGCGGCGAGCTCGGCAGGCGACGGCGCAGCCGGCGGGAGGCGCTCGAGCGCGCGGCTGACCACCGGATAGCCCAGGGTTGCACCCCCCATCGCCTTGACGACGTTGCCCGAGAAGCTCGGGTGCAAATCGCCAAAGAAGCTGATGGCGCGGCCATCCGGGCGCAGGCTCGTCAGCACTCGCGCGGCGCTGGGCTTGGCGACGCGCTCGGGGGTCACCGGGTTGCCATCTTCGTCTAGTGCCCGGAAATGGCGCCCGTCGAGGACGATGTTCGCCGGATCCTCGCGGCCGAGGACAGTGTTGGGCTGGGTCCCCGCCGCCACCAGGATCGTGCGTGCCGGCAGCACGATCTCCTCTGGCGACTGATCCGGCGCGGGTGCGGTTCGGGTCAGCCGTAACGCCGCCGCCTGTCCGAAGAGATCGACCTCGACCTCGGCCGGAGACAGCAATTCGACAAAGCGGATGCCTTCCTCCATCGCCTTTGCCACCTCCTCGTGATTGAGGGTGTAGCTCGGCGAGTCGACGAGGCGCCGGCGGTAGGCGATCGTGACCCCACCCCAGTGGTCGAGCAGCTCCACCAGCCGCGGCGCGCGGCCCTCACGGCGGCCGGCCTCGCGCTCGGCGCGGATCGCGCGGGCATGGGTAATGAACTCGGCCGCAACCTCGCGTTCCGCACCATTCCATTCGGCGCGCACCGCTTCCTCGCCGCGCTCGGCAACGAGCGTCTCGTACCGCGACAGAAACTTCTCGACCTGGACCGAGTAGTAGGCGAGCGACTCGGTCGCCGTATCGATCGCCGTCAGGCCGCCGCCGATCACCATGACCGGCAGCCGCACGGTGAGATTGGCGATGCTGGCGGTCTTAGCCGCACCGGTCAGCTGCAATGCCATCAGAAAATCTGAGGCCATCCGCACCCCCGGGGCGAGCCCGTTCGGCATCGCGATCACGGTTGGGCGGCCGGCTCCAGCACACAACGCCACATGGTCGAAGCCCAGCTCGAAGGCGCGATCAATGGTGATCGTGCCGCCAAAGCGCACGCCGCCATACATGGCAAAGGCACCCCGGCGTTCGAGCAGGAGCCGCACGATCTTCAGAAAATTCTTATCCCAGCGCACCGTGATGCCGTACTCGGCAACCCCGCCAAACCCTGCCATGACCCGGTCGTTGAGGTCTTCGACGAGGCTCGCGACATCACCGACCGGCCGGAAGGGCTGCCGGCCGCCGTCGGCAGTGATGCCAGAAAGCTCCGACGGCAGCGGCTCGATCTTCAACCCGTCGATAGCGGCGACGAAATGCCCGTCGTTCATTAGGTGGTGCGCCAGGGTGAAGCCCGCCGGCCCGAGGCCGACAACGAGCACCTTGTGACCCGTCACCGGCTTCGGCAGCGGCCGCCTGATGTTGAGCGGGTTCCACCGGGTCAGCAGCGAATAAATCTCGAAACCCCAGGGCAACCCCAGTACGTCTTTCAATGTGCGGGTCTCGATCTGGGGGATGTCGACCGGATCCTGCCGCTGATAGATGCACGCCTTCATGCAGTCGTTACAGATGCGGTGCCCGGTCGCCGCGCAGAGCGGGTTGTCGACCGTGATGATGGCGAGGGCGCCGATCGCGTTGCCGCGCGCCTTCACCAGGTTCATCTCGGAGATCTTCTCCTCGAGCGGACAACCAGCGAGGGTGACGCCAAAGACGGTCTTTTTGAACGCGCCGTCCTTCTCCCGCAATCCGGTCGAGCAGCTGTCTTTGCCCTGGTTGTGGCACCAGATGCAGTAATTTGCTTGGTCGAGCGCGCCGGTCAGGTCGGTCCCCCGATCAGTCAAGGCAAATCCCTCGCGGCGGCGCCATTCCTTCTCGGGCCGCCGCAGCATCGTCACACCGTCGCGCATCACCGTCTCGACCGGGACGAGATGCTGCATGTCGAGCCGGTGCGGGACTTTGAACAGTACCCCGCGCCGATGCTTGCGGCGGCCGTCTATGGAGAGGGTGGCCCATGCGGCGTAGCGCTGTGCGGTTGCGAGCGGTTCGCCGTTGGCGGCCTCGTCGGTGAGCCAATTTGCGACATGCTCGGCATAGCGCTGCTCCCACCCCGCGATCCCCGCATCGGCTTTGGCAGGCATGCCCATCAGCCGATCGAGCTCGCGGGCGAGACCCGGCCCGTCGAGCCCGTCGGCGTCGACTTCTTTCACTCCCCTGACCGCCCGGCGCTGCACAAAGAGGCGCTTGACCGAGTACAGCGGGGCGAGCTCGTGGTGACGAGCCTGCAATGTCCGTACCTCGTCCGTTATCCTGAACAGGTCTCCGACGAAATCTTCGAGATGAGGTGCCAGGTCGACGACAAGGTCAGATTCGGCTTGGCGCTCGAGTGCGCCTGGCGCGTGCCGCGCCGTCATCAGCCGGTCGTGAAGCGCGACATCCGTCTTCGCCAGACAAGCGACAAAGGCCTGATCGAGCCGAACGAGGCCGTCTCGGTCGTAAAGATCGGCAAAGGAGAGCCCGTGAGCGAGGGCTAGATCGGTCATCAAGTAGAGACCCAGCGGCAGACGGCAACCATATTCCCGCCCGCCCTTTATTGGTCGTCGGGCGAACCCCTGTCGAGAGCTACGACAATTCGCCGCGACGGGTGTTGCCTCAGCGAGGCGGCTTTACAAGCCAGAGATTGGGTCGGATGGGCTCGGAATAAAGAGCGGAAAGGGTATCGTTGACCGGCGGGCGGCGGCGATTGGACGACCCCCAGAATAGCCGATTTTTCTGCCTGAGCTTGACGCGGCTAGTGGCCGAGCCAGGCTGCGACCGACACCCCGTTAGTGAGCTCTTTCATCGCCAAGCCGATGGTCAGCAGCACCAGGGCGCCGACCATCAGGGTGAAAGCCATGCGCCTCCCGTCCGTATGGGGCCGGATAAGCATGAGCAGCGCCACTGCGACACCACAAAGAATCAGGACCGTTTGATACCACGGCATCTCGCAAACCCCTTTGGGCGAGACAATAGTCTCGAAGGGTTAACCGATGCTTTCCAACCCCGATCGACGAGCAGAACCTCGCCGATCGCGAAAAAAGGCGCGCAGCAGACTGCCGGCGCGCCGTTCCTCGATCCCGCCGTAAATTTCAGGCCGGTGATGGGTGGTCGGCTGGTCGAACAAGCGCGGGCCATGCTCGACTGCCCCGCTTTTTGGATCGTAGGCGCCGAAATAGAGCCGGCGCAGGCGGGCCAAGGCGATCGCGGCCGCGCACATCGCGCACGGCTCGAGGGTAACGTAGAGATCGCACTCGGCGAGATGCGTGGCGCCGAGCCGTGCTGCGCCGGCGCGCAGGACCAGCATCTCGGCGTGCGCGGTCGGATCGCGATCGCTCTCGACCCGGTTGCCCGCGGCGGCGAGAAGGCCGCCCTGGCTATCGACCAGCACGGCGCCAACCGGTACCTCGCCGCGCTCCGCCGCCGCCTCGGCTTCGGCGAGAGCAACGAGCATCGGCAAGCGGCCCGTCGTCATCCGTTGTGCCAGCGCCGGACCGGCTCCGGGATGGCAATCGGCCGCCGTGTCGAGAGCCGCATGAACAGCCCCTGCTGCTCGGCCTCGGCATGGAGCGCGCCGTCGACGGTGAACTCGGCGGCGAGCCGCCAGCGCACCCGGCTGAGCCCCGCCACCCCGATGCGCCCGACAAGCCGGTCGGCGATCGTCACCGGCCGGCGATAGCTGATCCGTGTGGCGAGCAGGATCGGTGCGACATCCTCAGCGAGCGCCCGGATCAACGGGTAGGTCTGATCCAACAGTGCGAGGCGCAGATCCTCGAGCCAGCGGATAAACACGATATTGCTGACGATGCCGGCGAAGTCTATGTCGTAGGTCCGTATCGGAAGCGGCTGCTCGTAGTATTTGCTCATCGTCTCTCCGGTTTTGACGGACTTCGCAGCATGGCACAGCCGCTCATCGGCCTCACCCTCGATCACGAGCCGCCAGGCGGATATTCGAAGTTTCCGTGGTACGCGATCCGCGAGAACTACTGCAACGCGGTCGCCCGCGCCGGCGGGCTGCCGATTCTGCTGCCGCACGATCCCGACCGAGCCCCCGCCTATCTCGACCGGATCGACGGACTCGTCGTCACCGGCGGTGGGTTTGACGTCGATCCGGCGCTTTGGGGTGCCCTGACCCGCCACCCGAGTGTGACCACCAAGGACCGCCGGACCGCCTTCGAGCTCGCCGCGGCACAAGGCGCGCTCGCCAGAGACATGCCGGTGCTCGGGATCTGCGGCGGCCAGCAACTCCTGAACGTCGTGCTCGGCGGCACCTTGATCCAGGACATCCCCGATGAGGTCCCCGGCTGCCTCGCGCACCGTCAGCCGAACCCGCGAGATGAGCCCGGGCACAAGGTGCGGGTGATCGGCGGCACCTTGCTGCACCGCATCACCGGAGTCGCCGGCCTCGCCGTCAACAGCGCCCATCACCAGGCGGTCAAAGAACCGGGGCGCGGTCTCCTCATCAACGCCGTCGCCGAGGATAGCGTCGTCGAGGGCATCGAAGACCCGCGCCGTCGCTTCTGTCTCGGCGTCCAGTGGCACCCCGAGTTCGAGATCAACAAAGCCGATCGCCGTATTTTTCGGGCGTTTGTCGAGGCCGCGGGCCGATGAGCGAAACCGGGGCGCCCGCGGAGCGCATCGCCAAATTGCTGGCACGCGCCGGGTTATGCTCGCGCCGCGACGCCGAACGATGGATCGCCGCCGGCCGGGTCTCGCTCGACGGTCGGGTGCTGACCAGCCCGGCAGTGACGGTGACCGCGGCCAACGACGTCCGCGTGGACGGCACGCCGCTGCCCGGCCCCGAGCGGCCGCGCTTGTGGCGCTATCACAAGCCCGCCGGGCTCGTCACCACGCATCGTGACGAGAAGGGTCGGCCAACGGTTTTCGCCGCGCTGCCAAAGGAGCTGCCGCGGGTGATCTCGGTGGGCCGCCTCGATCTCAATTCCGAGGGGCTGCTGCTGTTGACCAATGACGGCGCCCTCGCCCGCCGCCTCGAGCTGCCGGCGACGGGATGGCTGCGGCGATACAAGGTGCGGGTCCACGGCGAGGTCAATCCGGACCGCCTCACCGCTCTCGAAAAGGGTATCACAATCGAGGGTGTCGCCTATGGCTCGATCCACGCCAGTCTCGAGCGTCTGCAAGGCAGCAACGCCTGGATCTCGCTCGCCTTGCGCGAGGGCAAGAACCGCGAGGTGCGCAAGGTGCTCGAGCATCTGGGCCTCCCGGTGACGCGGCTGATCCGGCTCTCCTTCGGACCGTTTCAGCTCGGCAATCTGGCGCGCGGCGAAGTCGCCGAGGTGCCGAAAAAGGTGCTGACCGAGCAGCTCGGCAACACCGGTCCCGCCCATGCGGATCGTCGGCGGTAGGCATCGCGGCCGCCGCTTGCTGGCGCCGCCGGGAGACACGGTGCGGCCGACCAGCGATCGTGCCCGCGAGGCGCTGTTCAACATTCTTTCGCACGGACCCTTTGCCGCCGACGGTATTCCCTTTGCCGGTGCCGCGGTGCTCGACGCCTTTGCCGGGACTGGTGCCTTCGGGCTCGAAGCGCTGTCACGGGGTGCCGCCAAAGCGGTCTTTATTGAACGAGACCCCGAGGCGGTTGCCGTCCTGCGCAGGAATGTGGCGGCGCTGGGCGAGAGCGCCCACGTCGAAATCGTGCCGGGTGATGCCACCCATCCGCCGCGCGCGGCATCACAATGCGCGGTGGCGTTTGTCGACCCGCCCTACCGAAGTGGGCTCGCCGCCCCTGCGCTCGATGCCCTCGATCGCGCCGGCTGGTTTGCGCCAGGTGGGCTCGTCATTATCGAGCTCGCCGCGCGCGAGGAATTGGTGGCACCCAACGGGTTCACCTTGCTCGACGAGCGGGTCTACGGCGCCGCCCGCCTCGTCTTCCTGCGCCGCGAGAACAGTCGGCGGTAGCGGCCCTGATTTCCCGGTTTCTGCGGGAAAAAACCCGGCAAAAATCGATCAAGCCCACGGAATCGATCACATAATGATTGTTAAATCAAAGGCTTATGTGATCTCTTCCGATCACCAAACCGGGAATTCCACGTGCGTCGAACCGGGAAAGAAAACGGCTAACCGGGAATAACCGGGAACCGTAATCGATGGTGCGGAACTCTGCGAATCTGTGGCTGTACGCGCGGTAAATTTGGGTAGTCTCTCGGTGTGTTTCAAATCGAGCCCTCCAGCATGGAGATCGACGATGAGCCTACCTCCTCCTGTCATCGATCACGTCGTCATCGATGTGCGCGACCGTATCGATGACGCGATGCGCTGCTTTTCGTCGCTCGGCTTCCAACTGACGCCGCGCGGCCATCACACCCTGGGCTCGGTCAACCACCTCGCGATGTTCGCGACCGATTATCTCGAGCTGCTCGGCTTTGGCGAGGACGGCGCGACCCGCACGGAGATCGCGCGCTTTCCGGCAGGCCTCAACGGCCTCGTGTTTAAGACCACGGACGCCGACTTGGTCCATCGGCAGGCGGCAACGGCGGGCCTCCCGGTCCTGCCGGTGCAAGCCTTCTCCCGTCCGGTCGCGCTCGACGGGAGGAAGCGCGACGCGCGGTTTCGCACCACCCGCCTCGACCCGGAGAAGCTCACGGTCGGCCGCGTCTATTTCTGCGAGCACCTGACCCCTGATCTGGTATGGCGGCCCGAGTGGCAGACGCATCCCAACGGCGCCAGCGCGATCGCGCGGGTGGTCGTCGCGACCCCCGATCCACAACAGTCGGCGATGCTGTTTCACGACCTGTTCGGCGGCGACGCTGTCGCCGACCGCGACGGGCGGCAAGTGATGACCACCGGGGCGGCGCAGGTCGAGCTCGCTTTGTCAAATATGGTTGCGGCCGAGTTTGGCGAGGCGGCGACAGAGCCGGCCGGGCGCGCCGAGTACATGGCAGCACTCGAGATCAAGGTTCGGTCACTGCGCGAGGTGGCGCAACTGCTGCACCCCATCTCGGGCGTGCGGATCGAGGCACAACGGCTCGTGGTGCCGGCCACCGCGGCGTGCAACACCACACTCGTGTTCTCAGAGTGAGCCGCCTAGTGGACTCCACGCACGGCTACGTGCCGACGAGCTTCAGTAATCTCGGAGACGCGATCGACCGGGTCGGCGATCCCAACGCCCTGGCGGTGATCGATCTCGGCGCCAGTCCATCGCCGCATTCTTACAGCTATCGAGAGATCGACACGCTCGCCGATGCGACGGCACGCGGGCTCCTCGTGCACGGCCTCGACCGTGGCGAGCGTGTCGCGATCCTGTCGGCCAATCGCGGCGAGTTTCTGGCGGCCTTTCTCGGGATCATGCGGGCCCGTCTGGTTGCGGTTCCGGTCAATTGGAAATTACCGGCGGCGACCGTCGAGTTCATCTTGCGCGACTGCGGCGCAAGACTCGTGCTGTGCGACCGCGCGCGATTGCCCCTTTGCCCGGCCGATCTGCCGCACTTTGTCTTCGGTGAGGATTTCGCGACGCTGGTCGATCGCGGCTCTTTCACCGCCATCACGCCGCAGCCGGCAGACCCGGCAATGTTCCTCTACACGTCGGGCTCCAGCGGCCGGCCCAAAGGTGTGGTGCTGTCGCATTCGAGCCACCTCTGGGTCATCGACATGCGCCGGCGCGCGAACAGCCTCGGAGAAAACCGAGTGCTGGTCGCAGCACCGCTCTACCACATGAATGCATTGGCCGTGTCGCAGGCAGCCTTCGCTCAGCACGACACGGTCATCCTGCTGCCGGGCTTTACCGCGCCGAGCTATATCGAGGCGGCGGCCGCCTATCGCGCGACGACCCTAACCTCGGTGCCGACGATGATCGCGATGCTGTTGCGCGAGACGGCTTTGCTGGAGCGAACCGATTTGTCGGCGGTTACGGCGGTCCGCATGGGCTCGGCGCCGGTCTCGCAAGGGCTGATGCGGGCGGCGCAAACTACCTTCCTGGGTGCCGTCATCACCAACGGCTATGGCACGACCGAGGCTGGGCCGATCGTCTTCACGACGCATCCTGACGGCCGGCCAACCCCCGACCTCTCGGTCGGTGTGGCGCATCCGCATGTCAATCTGCGGTTGGTCGCCGACGACGATAGCGCGGCGAGCGAGGGCATATTGCAGATGCGCTGTCCGGCGCTAATGACCGGGTATCACAACCTGCCCGAGGCGACGGCAAAGGCGCTGACCCCGGACGGCTTCTACATCACCGGCGATATGTTCTGCCGCGATCGCGACGGCTTCTACTACTTTGTCGGACGCGGTGACGACATGTTCGTCAGCGGCGGTGAGAATGTGTATCCGGGCGAGATCGAGGCGATGCTGGAGCGGCATCCCGACATCCACCAGGCGGTGGTGGTGCCGATCGACGACGAGCTGAAGTTCAAGAAGCCGGTCGCCTTTGTCGTGGCGCGACCCGGCGCGGCACCGAGCGAAGCGGCGGTCAAGGAGTTCGCGCTCGCCAATGCCGCACCCTATCTGCACCCGCGCCGAGTGTGGTTTCTGCCGGAGATGCCGCTCGCCGGCACCAACAAGATCGATCGGCACGGTCTCGCGCGGCGCGCCGCCGAGCTGGCCGGACAATAAGCATGCCGACGGTCTCGTTCACCCGGGCGCTCAAGCGCTTTCTGCCGACGCCCTCTACTGCGGTGGAGGGCGCCACGGTCGGTGCCGCGCTCGCCGCGGTGTTCGCGTCGCGCCCGGCATTGCGCGGCGATGTGCTCGACGACCAGGGTGCTTTGCGCCGGCACCTCGCGGTTTATGTCAACGGCCGGCTGGTCAATGACCGCACCGGCTTGACCGACCCGGTCGGGCCGCGTGACGAGATCTACGTCTGCACAAGGAATGGATCGTCGTGGCAATAGCCGGGGGCGGTGGCCGCGGCTAGTGCGGGGCTGATCCCAAAAAAGATTCGTTTTTCCTCTCTCCGATTCGCTTTTCGTAGCGACTGCTGCGGATCGACGAGTTAGCTGTCCGGGCGCCGCGGCAGCTTGGATTGAGCATCCCTCGCCGAACTTTATCCGAGCACCGCGGGGAGGCCGCACGTGAACCCCACGCGGCAATGAAACAGAGGAGACGCCGATGGCAATCCAAACCGCATTCAATGACGCTTTCGATGGCGGCGGAAGCCAGTTCGCACGTTCTGACCGGGAGGGCATCCAGTGAAATATCTAGTTCACACGGCATTTGCTGCATTACTTGGTTTATCAAGTTATTCGTACGCGGCTACAAACGGTATCAACTATGATCCTGCTCATAGTCCTCAGTTTGTAGAGGCACAAGCAATAGGTAACCTTGTGGGGATGAAATCTGCAATCAGGCAAGATTTAGAACAAATCAAAACAATGGGTTTTAAGGTAATCAAAACGTTCTTTTCGACATTTTGCACAAATAAACCAGAATGCGTGACCATTGCAGAGTTGGCGCATGCTCAAGAGATGCAAGTCTTAGTGGGCGTACATGAATTTTGGGCTATCAACAATGGCGACGAGCCACGTGGGCCTGGACCCTGCGTGACTCGGAAAGAATGCGAGAGCTGGACAGTAGCGCAGGTTAAAGCAGCCATCGAGTCTGCACAGAAGTTCCCCCAAACAGTAATAGGTATTGTTGTCGGCAACGAAGATATGTTTGACTTTGAAGGAAAGGCAGTACCGAGTCTACAGAGACGAATCGTGGCCGACATTGGTGAAATTAAAACCCAACTTGGAAATTCTGTCACGGTAACGTCGGCACAACGCGATCCTGATTGGTACAGATTAAATCAAAATGATCCCAACGATGTACTGTCTAGTGTTCAAGTGGTCGGTGACAATATTTATCCATTTTGGGGTAATTCTCCTGAAAAGATAGGTGGCGTTAGTGTAGCTATTACTATTCAGTCCATAGCTATGAAGTTAAAAAATGCTCTATCGGCAAAAGGTGTTACGGGTGTTATTGTGACAGAGGAAGGTTGGCCTAGCTGTGGGATGAATCCTAACACTCAAGACGCAACTATTAGCGCCGAAATTAACTATTTCCACACGTGGCGCAAGCATGAAAATCAAAGTTTTGATAGTTATTATTTTGTGGCTTACGATTTAAAGACTGCACATGGCTGTCCCGATGGTGCCAACACCCATTTTGGATTGTGCACTGATACAAATGAAACCAAAGATTCCATGTTGTGTAATTGTAAAGGTTATTGTGCAACACCGAATGGCAGGGGCTGAAAGGAGCGGTGGACCCGAGACCCAGGACCGCAGGAGTGCGTTCATAAGGTGAAGGCCGCTCCTTTTCCTGGTCAGATTCAAACCACCTTCCGCTGTTGTTGGCCCTGTGGAGTTGTGGGCGACGCGCCAG
>Ga0306926_10006669_pt1 | contig 12421 bp, 12 predicted proteins | sample flu12Cox44000178_FD_203759 | JGI IMG/M metagenome (GOLD analysis project Ga0306926, IMG submission 203759) | Lab enrichment of tropical soil microbial communities from Luquillo Experimental Forest, Puerto Rico - flux8day.12C.oxic.44.000.178 (v2)... | ecosystem: Environmental > Terrestrial >... | reverse complement strand
GGCAGCGTCAGGATGCCGCACTGCTCGGCCGCCTCGATGGCGTTTGCGCGCATGCGCTCGAGGTTGACGCGGGCAACCTGGGCGTGCCGGGTCAGGATCGGCTGCAGGCGGGACGCGCCCATCTCGACCGCCTTCTGGGCCAGGTAATCGAGGCGCGCATGTTTGAGCGGCGCAAACAGGTAATGCAGATCGAGCGCGCCGGTCTGCGGCCGGGTGCGCTTGCCGATGGCGAGCGTCAGCCGGCGTTTTCCCGGGCCTGCGAGCGTGCCCCGCCATTCGCCGTCGCGGCCGTTGAATACCAGCACGCCATCGCCCGTTTTCAGCCGCAGCACGTTGCCGAGGTAATTGGCCTGCGACGCATCGAGCGCGATGCTCGCCCCCTCGTCGATGGGGGCGTCGACGTAGAGGCGGGGGGTGCGGATATCGCAGCGGGGCATGGGGCCAGGGGCCGTGATCGGTCGCGATAATCGGTGGTTGCGGTCCACCCTTGAGACATCGAAGGCGAAAGGCCGGTAAACGACCGTTGGTTGTGCGGCCCCGGAACCCCGGATGACCGGGAACTGACCTCCCGGGTCCCTGGTTCTGCCGTGTTATCGCCGAATTCAAAAGGCTGTTAATATGTCGGCCGCAGGATCGAGCGGGGTCGAATCGAGCGGCCGGGGGAACACCGTCATGACGCTCAGCCGGGCTCTTCCATTGGCGTTGGTACTCGCGGGCATGTCGCTTTGGCCGGCGGCGGCACAATTTGGGGATATGCCGGGCATGCCCGGTTCGCCCGGGATGTCGCCGTCGCCCGGAGTGTCCCCCGGTGTGCCGGGAGGGGCGTTCAGCGCGCCGCAGGCGCCGCCCCCCGCCTGCCAGCAGCTCCTGAACAACCGGGATGAGGTCAGCAAGCACGGCCAGGCGCTGCAGGCGGCCGGCCAGAAGAAGGCGCCCCCAGACGAATTATGCAAGCTTTTCAAGGCCTTCGTCGCGGTCGAAACCAAGATGATCAAGGGTCTGCAAGAGCACAGCGCAACCTGCGGCGTTCCCCCTGAGGTCCTCAAGCAAGTCAAGGAAGGCCACAGCAAGGCTTCGGAGATGAGCAAGAAGATTTGCGACATAGCGGCGCAGGGACCGCGCCAGGCCGGCCCAACCCTGAGCGATGCCCTCGGCACGACGCCGCTGGTGCCAGACGCTTCAACCACCAAGAAGGGGTCGTCGACCTTCGACACGCTCACCGGCAGCCCGCTGTCGCCGCAATGATCCGCGGCGCGGGTCGCGTCGCCGATTCGACCGGCAATTGGGTCGACGGCGTCGCCCCCGCCTGGGCGCGCCCCTACCTGCGGCTGGCGCGCCTCGACCGGCCGATCGGCTCCTGGCTCCTGTTGATGCCGTGCTGGTGGTCCGTCGCCCTTGCCGCCGTGCACGCCCGCAGCCAAGTCAATCTCTGGCACGTCCTTTTGTTTTTCTTCGGCGCCTTCGCCATGCGCGGGGCGGGCTGCACGTGGAACGACATCGTCGATCGCGACCTCGACGCCCGGGTCGAGCGTACGCGCTCGCGGCCGATCCCCTCGGGCCAGGTGACGGTTGCGTCCGCCGCCGCCTTTCTCGCGCTGCAGGCGTTGGTCGGGCTGGCGGTTCTGCTGCAGTTCAATCGCTTCACGATCTACGTCGGCTTCGCATCGCTGGCGGTGGTCGTGGTCTATCCCTTCATGAAGCGGATCACGTACTGGCCGCAAATCGTGCTCGGCCTCGCCTTCTCCTGGGGCGCGCTGATGGGATGGCCGGCGACGTTCGCGCGGCTCGATCCCCCCGCGCTCCTGCTCTATGCCGGTGCGATCTCCTGGGTGATCGGCTATGACACCATCTACGCCCACCAGGACCGTGAGGACGACGCGCTGATCGGCATCAAGTCGACGGCGCTGCTCTTCCGCGAGCGCACCAAGCCCATGCTCGCGCTGTTCTACGCGCTCGCCGTCGCGCTGATCGCATTGGCCGGCTGGAGCGCGGGCGCGGGACTCGTCTTCGCGCTCGGGCTCCTCGCCTTTGCCGCGCACCTCGCGTGGCAGATTGCCCGCCTCGACGTCGACGATCCCGTCAACTGCCTCGTGGTATTCAAGTCGAACCGCGATGCCGGGCTGATCCTGTTCGCGGGGCTCGCGCTCGATGCGGGTTTGCGGGCGTAGGTGCGTTGCGCCGCAAGCACGGACGGTGACTACATCGTATATCCGCGCGCTGCGCTGGCACCCTGCGCGAGCGCGGGCCAGGCGGCCGGCGAGCGTGCGCGGGCCGCGGCCTCGGCCGCCGGCAGGCTCATGTCCCAGTCGCGGGCGATGAAGCGGCAGGCGCTGATGCCGTCGGATTGCGGCGAGGCGAGCCACACCACCGGCGTGCCCATGATCTCGGGGTCGAGCAGGAAGGGAGGGCGCGGCTTGCCGGGCGGGAAGAAACCGGGCGTATCGGTGGGTCCGCCCGGCACCAGGATGTTCACGGTGACGCCGGTGCCTTCGAGGTCCTTGGCGAAGCTCACGCAACTCGCCTCCAGCGCAGCCTTGGATGCGCCGTAGGCGGACAATCCGCCTGCCAGCATGGTATCGAAGCTCGTCGTCACGGTGATGATGCGTCCCCAGCCCCGCTTGATCATGGGTTCGGCCGCGAAGCGCGACATCAGGAATGCGCCGATCGCGTTGATCGCGACGATGCGTTGCCAGCCTTCCGCGTCCGCTTCGAAGAACTTGATGCGGGCCTCCTTGTGCGCGGCCGCCGTGGACATGCTGATGCCGGCGCAATTGACCAGGATATCGAGCGCGCCGAAGGTCCCGACTACCTGGGCAACGGCATGCCGGCAATCTGCGATCTTGGACACGTCGGCGACGGCGTTGAGGAATTTTCCGGCAAACACCGCTTCCGCCGCGAGGCGATCGAGACCGGCGGCATCGACATCGACGCCCGCGATCTTGGCGCCGGCCGCCGCGAGCGCGCGTGCCATCACCCGTCCCATGCCGTTCGCCGCTCCGGTGACGACGGCGACGCGGCCCGCAAGCAATTGCGTGTCTGCCATGACGCGGTGCCTCCCACGCGGACCATGACAAATCGCCGTCGACGATTCAATCGCGCGCAATTCCCCCCATGCACGTTGCACCGACGATCGCGCGGATGCTAGCTCTCGGGGCCGAGAACATCCGCGCCAGGAGAGAACCATGTGGCGTGCAAGATTCGCGGCCGCATCGCTCGCGGTCATAATCGCAACGTCTGCGGCTTTAGAGTTTGCTCGCGCCGAGGACGAGCTCAAAATCGCGGTCGGCGGGCGCGGTATCGGCGAAACCTTCGTCACCGAGGTCGGCTACAAGGCCGGCCTGTTCAACAAGCACAACCTCGCGCTCGACATTTTCTATACCGATGGCGGCGGCGAGACCCAGCAGGCGGTGATCTCGAACAGCGCGCAGGTCGGCATCGCCTCAGGCTTCCTCGGCGCGATCGGGGTATTCGCCAAAGGCGCACCGGTGCGGATCATCGGCGGCTCGTATACCGGCGGCGCCCAAGTCTTCTGGTACGTGCCGGCGGACTCGCCGATCAGGGCTCCGCAGGATCTCGTGGGCAAGACCGTCGCCTATTCCAACAACGGCTCCTCCACCCATGCCGGCGTGCTCGCGCTGCAGAAGCACTACGACATCAAGTTCAAGCCGACACCGACCGGCAATGCGGCCGCGACCATGACCGCCACCATGACCGGACAGGTCGACGTGGGTTGGGCGGGCGCGCCGTTCGGCGTCACCGAGCTCGAAGCCGGCAAGACCCGGCTGATCATGAAATCGTCGGATGCGCCGGACTTCGACAAGCAGACCAGCCGCGTCATCATCGCCAATGCCGACGCGCTCAAGGCGCGCCCCGACGTGTTCGCGCGCTTCATGCGCGGCTACCGCGACGCGCTCGCGTGGATCTATTCGACGCCCGAGGGGCTTGCCGCCTATGCGGCCTTCGCGAAGCTGTCGGAGGCGACGGCCAAGCGCGCGTTGCAGGAGTTCCTGCCGCCTGCCGCGGTCGATCCCGATCGTATCTCCGGGATCGAGGAGGTGATGGCCGATGCGGTTGCCTTCAAATTCATCACGGCGCCGCTGACCAAGGACGAGCTCGCGGAGCTCATTCAGATCCCCGAGCGGCGGCGGTGACGCCGCGTCAGTGCCGGCAAATCGGCAAATTCGAAACGCCGCGGACGGCAGAAGGGGTCGAGCCGCGCGCCGCGGCTCGACCCCGCAGGCAGGTTCCTGCTGGTTGTTTGACGCCTCAAAACTTACATTCTCCCCGCCGGGCACCCTGGTTTGTTTCGCTGCGCCGGGGTTTTGTCGCCGACCGTTGCCGCAAACATGCCCCAAACAAGTCGGAATCCGCTTAATGTTCCTGGTTAATCCGAGGTATCACCCCATCGAATGCGACTCATGCTTGACGAGTCCTTGCCGCGTGCCCGCAAACATCGGTAACCGGTGCTCGACCGTAAGATTCGAGGCGTAATTCCTCCCGATGTCCCCGCTCCTCGACCAATCCGCGTTGACCGACCTCGCCGAACGGCTGGTCGCAGCCGCCCGCCGTGCCGGCGCGGACGCCGCCGACGCGCTCGCCGTGCGTTCGGTCTCCCTTGCGGTCGAGGTGCGCGAGGGCGCGGTCGAGGAATCCGAGCGCTCCGAAGGCGACGATGTGGGGCTGCGCGCGTTCGTCGGCCGCCGCCAAGCGGTGGTATCGACCAACGACGTCAAGGCCGACGTGGCAGCGCTTGCCGAGCGCGCGGTCGCCATGGCAAAGGCGGCGCCCGAAGACCCGTTCGCTGGGCTCGCCGATCCCGCGCGCCTCGCGCGCGACGTTCCCGACCTCGATTTGCTCGATCCGGATCTTCCGACCGTCACGGAGTTGGAAGAGCGCGCGCAACGCGCCGAGCATGCGGGGCTTGCGGTCAAGGGCGTCACCAAATCAGGCGGCGCCTCGGCCTCGGCCGGCATCGGCGGCATGGTCTTGGTGACGAGCCATGGCTTCCGCGGCGCCTATCTCAGTTCGGGCCAGAGCGTGTCGATGACGGCGATCGCCGGCGAGGGCACCGCGATGGAGCGCGACTACGACTATTCCTCCACGCTCCACGGCGCCGATCTCGATCCGCCCGAGAAGGTCGGACGCACGGCCGGCGAGCGCACGGTCGAGCGGCTCAATCCGCGCAAGGTGAAGAGCAAACGCGTGCCGGTCGTGTTCGACCGGCGGGTCGCAGGCTCGCTCATCGGCCATCTCGCCGGCGCCATCAATGGTGCTGCGGTCGCGCGCAAGACGAGCTTCCTCAAGGACCGGCTCGGCGAACGGCTGTTCCGGCCGGGCATTCACGTGCTCGACGATCCCTTGCGTCGACGCGGCTTGCGCTCGCGCCCCTTCGACGCCGAGGGCGTTGCAACGGAGCGCCTCGCCGTGATCGAGGATGGCGTGCTGGCGTCGTGGTTCCTCGACTCCGCGACCGCGCGCGAGCTCGGCCTTGCCAGCACCGGCCACGCCCAGCGCGGCGTATCCTCGACGCCCGCGCCCGGACCGAGCAATCTGCATCTCGCCGTCGGCAGCGACACCCCGGAAGCGTTGATCGCGGACATCGCCGAGGGCTTCTACGTCACCGATCTCATCGGGGTGGGCGTCAACCAGGTGACCGGCGACTACAGCCGCGGCGCGTCCGGATTCTGGATCGAGAAGGGCAAGCGCAGCTACCCCGTGAGCGAGGTGACGATCGCCGGAAACCTGATCGACATGTTCCAGGCGCTCTCGCCCGCGAACGATCTGGAGTTCCGGTTCGGCACCAATGCGCCGAGCGTGCGTGTGGAGGGCCTCACCGTTGCCGGCCGATGACCTCGATCGCGCCTTGGTGCGCGATCGTCTCGCCGCAGCCGTGCGCGAAGCCGGCGCGCTGGCGCTCCACATGTTTCGCGGCCGCCCCGCGAGCTGGATCAAGGGCGCCTCCTCGCCGGTGAGCGAGGCGGATCTGGCCGTTGATGCGCTCTTAAGGGAGCGCCTTCTAGCGATCCGCGACGCCGGCTGGCTGTCGGAGGAAACGGAGGACGATCCGGCGCGATTGCAGCGCGCCGAGGTGTGGGTGGTCGATCCGATCGACGGCACGCGCGCCTATCTCGCCGGCCTTGCGGACTGGGTGATTGCCGCGGCGCTGGTGCGTGCGGGCCGCCCGCAGATTGCGGCGCTTTACGCACCGGTGAGCGACGAGTTGTTCCTCGCCGTCGCCGGCGGTGGTGCCACCCTCAACGGCGCGCCGATCAAAGCGAGCACGGGCGATCACCTGGCGGGCGCGACGTTTTCCGGCGCCAAGCGCCGGCTGGAGAGCCTTGCGGCGGTCGAGCCGCGCATCGCGACCGTGCCGAGAATTCCCTCGCTCGCCTTACGGCTCGCGCGTGTCGCGACCGGCGCGCTCGACGGCACCTTCGCCGCCCCCAACAGCCATGATTGGGACCTTGCGGGGGCCGATCTTTTGGTGCACGAAGCCGGCGGGCTGGTCACGACTTTGACGGGGGAATCGTTGATCTACAATCGGCCCGATCCCGTTCATGGCGCGCTGGTGGCTGCCGGGCGCGCCCGTCACGCGCTGTTGCTCGGCCTCATTCGCGATCGGCTTGCCGAGTTTGCATAATCGAACCGGCGCGGTTCGCGCCATGCCGCAAACCGCTGCAGGCTATCGGGTCGAGGCGTTTTCGAGGGCAAACCGGGATCCACTTCGCCAAGGCTATGGTTCCGGTCGATCGGGATCGAGGAATGCAACCTATGTCGGATCAGGTCCAGCGCGGACAATTGTTGCATCTCGTCTTCGGTGGCGAGCTCGCCGATTTGGACAGCGCCGAATTCAGGGAGCTCGACAAGCTGGACATTGTCGGCATTTATCCCAACTACGCCGCCGCTTATGTTGCCTGGAAGGCGAAAGCCCAGCAGACCGTCGATAACGCCCATATGCGCTACTTCATCGTGCATTTGCACCGCTTGCTCGATCCGCAAACGGATCAGCGCGCCAAGCGCTGACGTCGAGCGGGCTCCCCGATGCCGTGGGTCAAGCGTCTCGTGGGCTCGCGCCCGTTCCAGAAGACCACCGGGGTCGTGGCGGCCGAATACCTTCGTCTGGTATGGAATACCACCCGGTTCGTGTTCGAGCCGGAAGGCATCTACGAGCAGGTCGACCGCGACGCGCCGGTGATCATCGCCATGTGGCACGGCCAGCATTTCCTGACGCCTTTCGTGCGACGCGCGCAGGATCGCGCCAAGGTGCTGGTCTCGCGCCATCGCGACGGTGAGATCAATGCGCTTGCGGTGGAGCGGCTGGGCATCGGCGCCATTCGGGGCTCCGGCCATCACGGCGGCGGATTCGTCGGCAAGGGCGGGGTGAGCGCCTTCAAGGAGATGCTGAGCGCGCTGGAGCAGGGTTACAACGTTGCGCTCACCGCCGACATCCCCAAGGTCGCGCGGGTCGCGGGTCTCGGCATCGTCAAGCTCGCGAGCGCATCCGGCCGGCCCATCTATCCGATCGCGATCGCGACCAGGCGGCGCGTGGAGCTCAACAACTGGGACCGCACGGCCATCAACCTGCCGTTCGGCCGCGGCGGCGGGGTCGCCAGCGCGCCCCTGCGCGTGCCGGCCGACGCCGACGGCGCCGCGCTCGAAACCGCGCGGCGCGCGCTCGAGGCCGCGCTCAACGCTGCAACCGCGCGCGCCTATGCCATCGCCGATCGGCCGCGGGAGGACGGCGGTCGTGGCTGACGGCCTGCCGCTGACGTTGCACGCCTATCGGCTGCTGACCGCGGCGGCGACGCCGCTCGCGCCGGCGCTCATCTCGCATCGGCTCAAGCACGGCAAGGAGCTCGCCGCGCGCCTCAACGAACGCTACGGCGAAAGCGAGGTCGCGCGCCCGGGCGGGCCGCTGGTGTGGGTCCACGGCGCCAGCGTCGGCGAGCTGCTCTCGGTGATTCCGCTGATCGAACGCATCAGCGAAAGAGGATTCGGTGTGTTGTGCACGTCGGGCACCGTCACCTCGGCCAATCTCGCCGAACAACGCTTGCCCAAGGGCGTGATCCACCAATTCGTGATTCTCGACACGCCGCGCTTCGTCAAGCGCTTCATCGACCATTGGCGGCCCGATCTCGCGCTCTTCGTCGAGTCGGATCTCTGGCCCAACTTGATCGTGACGAGCGCCGAGCGCGGCATTCCCTTGATCCTGATCAACGGCCGCGTGTCGGAGCGCTCGTTCAATCGCTGGCGGCGCGTTCCCGGCACGATCGCCGCGCTGCTGCGCTGCTTCGACCTCTGCCTCGCGCAATCGGCTGCCCACGCCGCGCGTTACCGCGAGCTCGGCGCGCCGCACGTCACCACCACCGGCAATCTCAAGTTCGACGTGCCGGAGCCGCCCGCCGACCCCGCCGGCCTGGCGGTCCTGCGCACGGCGGTCGGCGGACGCACCGTCATCGCCGGGGCCTCGACCCATGCCGGCGAGGAAACGATGTTGATCGAGGCGCACCGGCGGCTGCGCGGGTCTTTCCCCCGGCTGCTCACGGTCGTCGCGCCGCGTCATCCCGACCGTGGCCCTGCGATCCTCGACATCGCGCATGCCGCCGATCTCAAGGCGGCGCTGCGCTCGCGCCGGGAATTGCCGCGCGCGGACACCGACGTCTATGTCGCCGACACGCTGGGCGAACTCGGTCTGATCTACCGGCTCGCGCCGATCGTGTTCGTCGGCGGCTCGCTCGCTACCCATGGCGGCCAGAATCCGATCGAGCCGATCAAGCTCGGCGCGGCGGTTCTGCACGGCCCGAACGTTTGGAACTTCGCGGAAATCTACGCCGCGCTCGACGAGGCGCATGGCGCCGAAGAGGTGAGCGACGCGGAGGGCTTCGCGCTGCGGGCGGGCGCCTGGCTCAAGGACGCGCACGCCCGCGCGGCGGTGACCGCCGCTGCGCGCGAAACCGTGGCCACGCTCGGTGGCGGGCTCGAGCGCACGCTCGCCGCGCTCGAACCCTATCTCATGCAGATTCGCCTCGAATACCGCGAGTCCCATGCGTGAGCCGTCGTTCTGGTGGGGCGAGGCTTCCCTCGCGTCCGCCCTGCTCGCGCCGCTGGCGGCGATCTACGGCGCGGTGGCGCACGCGCGCTTCCGCGGACGCGGCCGCCGTGCCGGCGCGGCGGTGGTCTGCATCGGCAATTTCACCGTCGGCGGCGCCGGCAAGACGCCAACGGCGCTGGCGGTGGCGCGCATGCTGGCGGGGGCGGGCGAGCAGCCGGTCTTCCTCAGCCGCGGCTACGGCGGGACGCTCGCGGGCCCGGTCCTGGTCGATCCGACGCGGCATCGTGCGCAGGACGTGGGCGACGAGCCGCTGCTGCTCGCGCGCACGGCGCCGACCATCGTGGCGCGCAACCGCGTCAAGGGCGCCGCCATCGCCGCCGGCGCGAGCGTCATCGTCATGGACGACGGTTTCCACAATCCCTCGCTCGTCAAGGACTTTTCGGTGCTCGTGGTCGACGCCCGGCGCGGCATCGGCAATGGCCGGGTCATCCCGGCCGGTCCGCTGCGGGCGCCGCTCGAGGCGCAGCTCGCGCGCGCCCACGCGCTGGTTCTGGTCGGGACGTCGTCGCGCGCCGCAGTCGTCGCGGCGGCCGCGCGCGCGCGCAACATTCCGGTTTTGCTGGCGCGCTTGCGCCCCGACGCGGGCTTTCTCGCGCGGCTCGGCGGCAGCCGCGTGCTCGCCTTTGTCGGCATCGGCGATCCGGAGAAATTTTTCTTAACCCTCGCCGACGCCGGCGTTGCGGTTGCCGCCACGCGAACCTTTCCCGACCATCACGGCTACACGCGCGCCGAGGCGAAGGCGCTCTGCGAGCAGGCGGACCGCGAGGGCCTCTTGCTGGTGACGACGGAAAAGGATCTCGCACGGCTTACCGGCGACGATGAAGCGAGAGAGCTTGCCGCTCATGCCCGCGCACTGCCGGTCACGCTCGCCTTCGAGGACGAAGCGCGGTTCCAATCGCTGTTGCTGGAGCGGCTGGCGGCGGCGCGCACAAGGGGCGACGGGTGAATGCGCTAGCGTCCCCTGTCCTCGGTCGTGCGCCGTCCGGCGTTCGGGACATGCCGCTGCAGGACCGCTTCAGGATTGACGTAGGCCTCTTGCAGGTCGACGCTCCAATATTTCAGCTCTTCGAGCGGGATCGGCAAGCCGGTCACCGCGCAGCGCACGAAGGCACCCGGCCGCACGACGCGAAAGTCGCCGTCGAGATATTTGACCTCGGCCTCACCCGTCATGGGGGAAGGGCGATCGGATCGGTTCAGCACGCGCGCCTCCACGCGACCGGTTTGCTGGGACTCAAAGTCCATGGGCTTGCCGGCGCCAGCACCCAACATAGTCGCTCGGCGCGGCGCATGTAAGCCACCCGCTCGGGATTGTTTGCCCCGACTTTCATGGCAATAGGGCAGGCTTTACGAATCGCACTACGCTCCGAACAGGCTGCCCTGATTCGAATCGCCGTTGCCGCGGCGGCCGCGCGGCTTGCTCGCGGCGGGGGATTGCGGCTTCTCCGCCGCGGCGGATGAACCTTCCGCCGCTGCGTGCACGTGGCCGTCCGAAAATTCGATATCGAGCCGCATGCCCGCACTGACCGCAGCCGCCTGCCGCAGCGGACGGCCGGCGAGATCGCGCACCAGCGCGAAGCCGCGCGCGAGCACGCCGCGATGGGAGAGCGCGTTGAGCAATTGCCCGCAGCGTTCGACCGATGCCGCGCGCTGGCGCAGCGAAGAATCCACCGCGCGTCGCGCCCGCTCGGACAGCGCGGCGACGCGCTCGCGTTGCCGGCCGATGCGGGTGCGATGGGCGTCGGCGTTCGCGCGCAAGCCCGCGGCAAGGCGCACGTTGGCCGTCACCAACCGCTCGCGCCGCTGCCGCCGCGCGACGTTCTCCGCGCGCTTTGCCCGCTCGCTTAGCGCCGCGACCAGCTCGCAGCAGCGGCTCACGCGCGCGCGCAGGATTTGCGGGCCGAGTCGGCCGGCGACGCGCGAGAACTGGGCGTGATGGATTTGCGCGTTGGCGGTGAGCGCGCGCGGGAGACGCGCGCTCGCGTGATCGAGCCGCTGGCGCGGCAGCGCGAAGAGCTCCTCGGCGGTGGGCAGCGCGCGGATGGCCGCGCGCAACTCGGTGCGCCGCGCCTCCTGACCGCGTTGCCAGCAGGCGAGCGAGCGCCGCGCCAGGCCATCGACGCGCACGCGGAGCTCCATGCGCACCGGCACCGCCAGCTCGGCGGCTGCGCTCGGCGTCGGCGCACGCACGTCGGCGGCGAAGTCGATGAGAGTCACGTCGGTTTCATGCCCGACCGCGGCGATCAGCGGGATCATGCTCGCGGCCGCCGCGCGCACCACGATCTCTTCGTTGAACGACTGCAAATCCTCGAGCGAGCCGCCGCCGCGCGCGACGATGAGCAGGTCGGGCCGGCGCAACGGCCCCTGCAGTGGAAGCGCGTTGAAGCCATGGATGGCGGCGGCGACCTCCTCGGCGCAGCCGTCGCCCTGCACGCGCACCGGCCACACGATGACGTGGCGCGGGAAACGGTCGGCGAGCCGATGCAGAATATCGCGGATGACGGCGCCGGTCGGCGAGGTGACGACGCCGATCCGCTCCGGCAGAAACGGCAGGAGCTGCTTGCGCGCGTCGTCGAACAGGCCCTCGGCGGCGAGCTTCTTCTTGCGCTTCTCGATGAGCGCCATCAGCGCGCCGATCCCCGCGAGCTCGAGCGTCTCGATGACGATCTGGTATGTCGACTTGCCGGGAAAAGTCGTCAGCCGCCCGGTGACGAAGACTTCGAGCCCTTCCTCGGGCTTGAGGCGCATGCGCGCGAACGCGCTTCTAAAGATCACCGCCTCGATCTTGGCGCCTTCGTCCTTGAGCGCGAAATAGCAGTGGCCGGAGGAGTGCGGTCCGCGGAAGCCGGAGATTTCGCCGCGCACGCGCACGTAGCCGAAGGCGTCCTCGACGGTCTTTTTCAGCGCCGCCGAGAGTTCGGAGACGGTCCATTCCGGGATGTTGAGGCGTGCGGGCTCGTTCATTGCGACGTGGTGAATCACCTTATGCGCGCTGCGTCAACTCGCCGGCACAACGCTGCCAAGCGTGCTAGCCGCCGACTTTGGCGTTGTATTGTTCGTCCGACACTTTTTCGAGCCAGGTCACGTGGGTGCCGTCGAGATGCTCCTGCAGCGCGATGTGCACCATCGCGGTGTCGGGACCGGCGCCGTGCCAGTGCTTTTCTCCCGGCGCGATCCAGACCGTGTCGCCGGCACGGATCTCCCGCACCGGGCCGCCCCAGAGCGCAACCCGGCCCACGCCGGAGAGGACGTGCAAGGTCTGGCCGAGCGGATGGGTATGCCATGCGGTGCGCGCCCGCGGTTCGAAGCGCA
>Ga0306926_10006663_pt1 | contig 12427 bp, 7 predicted proteins | sample flu12Cox44000178_FD_203759 | JGI IMG/M metagenome (GOLD analysis project Ga0306926, IMG submission 203759) | Lab enrichment of tropical soil microbial communities from Luquillo Experimental Forest, Puerto Rico - flux8day.12C.oxic.44.000.178 (v2)... | ecosystem: Environmental > Terrestrial > Soil... | reverse complement strand
CTCCGATGGTATTTCAACTGCCGCTGTTAATGGCAATGCCGAATCGGCCGTTTCCAAGAGCGGTAGTCCCTGACTGATCGGTGCCGATGAAGTTGCCCTGAACGAGATTGGAGCCCCCGAAGATGTCGATCCCATTCTCTTGATTTCCGGAAATGATATTGCGTGCCTGGGGTGTGGGTCCTCCGATCGCGTTAAGGGCACCAGTTAGTACGATGCCGTTCAGGTTGCCCAAGGGCATTGTCCCGGTGACGTCGGTTCCAATTAAGTTCCCCTTCATCTGAGCTATTGAGCCGGACGCGAAGATTCCGGATGCCGTATTTCCGGAAATAAGGTTGCCTTCACCCGAATTCGTCCCGCCGATCGTTACGCCGGTGCTTTGACTTGACGCCACCCCGTTTCCCAAATTGGGCAATGCTCTCCGACCGGATATATCCGTGCCGATGAAGTTTCCTAAGAGTTGGTTATTGCTCTGACTTTGGTTAATATAGACCCCATCATTTCGGTTGCCGGAAATGATGTTGCGTGCTCCGGTCTGAGTTCCACCAACGATGATATTGAAGCCGGAATTATGATAGATATAAACGCCGATCGAATTTCCCAAGGCAACGGTTCCGGTGAAGTCGGTACCTATCAGATTACCCTGGATGAGAAGGTGATCAGTCTGGATCAGGCCGCAAAAAATTCCGCTACTCCTGTTCCCCGAAATAAGGTTTCCTGCGCCGGGAGCAATTCCGCCAACGACGCTGTCCGTAATAAGGACAACGCCATCACCGTTACCCAAAGGCGCAGTGCCGGTGATATCGACACCAATGTAATTGCCTAACAAGTAGTTGGTCGACAAGGTAGTACCGCCCATGACGACACCAGCGGCCTGATTGCCCGAAATAAGGTTTCGGGCTGCTGTTTGCGTGCCACCTACGGTGGTGGCGCTGCCTGCCACAACAAGGCCATTGGCGGAATTGCCAAGGGAAGAAGTTCCAGTAATATCGGTACCAATCAGGTTGCCCTGGACGATGCTTCCTCCCTGGCTTGAAAGCGAAACTCCTCCCTGGGCGTTTGCCGATATCAGATTGCGGGCTCCTGGAACGGTGCCCCCAACGGTGAGATTATTCCCGCTCAAAAATATTCCATATCCTGCATTTCCTAACGAAACCTTTCCTGAGAGATCCGTCCCTATCAAATTTCCTTGAACGACTGTCCGGTTTGCACTGATATTTACAGCATCGCCTCCGTTTCCAGAAATGAGATTCCCTGCCCCGCTTTGGGTTCCTCCGATCGTAATACCGCCATTCGAGAATGAAGCGCCAATACCACCATGAAGGTTTCCAAGGGCCCTCACTCCGGTGCGGTCGGTACCGATCAGATTTCCTTGAACTAGACAGTTGCTCCCCTGAATTCCGATTCCGCCTCCGTTACCCGAAATCAGATTTCCGGCACCGGGCGACGGACCACCAATGGTAATGTTTGAGCCGCGATCCAAGATGGACACACCAAAAGCATTCCCAATGGCAACATTTCCCGTGGCATCCGTCCCAATGAAATTGCCCTGAAGCAGACTTCCGGATCCTTCGATTTCGACTCCGTAATATGCATTTCCCGAAATAACATTTGCAGCGCTGGGTGTTGTCCCTCCTATCGTGTTGTTAGGGCCGAAAACGTGAAGTCCAGCAGTGCCAAAAGCACCAGTGCCGTTGCTCAGGGTAACCAACCCCGAGCTGTCGACTCCTACCCAATTCCCCTGAAATTGTGAATTCTGACCTCCAATTGCAATACCATCCAGCTGATTGCCGGAGATAATGTTGCGCGCATTGGCGCTGGTGCCACCAACTTGGTTGAGATTGCCGTTGACGCCCGCGCCATTCCGGTTACTAACGGCGGCTTTTCCAGTAATATCCGTTCCAATAAAGTTACCTTGGATTAAATTGCTGTTTCCTGATATTTCTAGACCAGTGTCATAGTTGCCGGAAATTATATTGCGAGCTCCCTCAGTAGTGCCCCCAATTCGGTTATTCGATGAATCGAGAAAATATAACCCGTCACCGATATTTGGTAGTGCGGACGTTCCATTGATATCTGTTCCGATCAGATTTCCTTCCACGACGTTACCGTCGGCGGCAGCCGTGCCACGAAGAATTCTCACACCGGCAAATCCATTTCCTGAAATCAGGTTGCGTTCCCCCTTGGCTGTTCCGCCAATTGTGTTGTTCGAGCAGCTGGCTATTTGCAATCCAACCGTGTTTGCTAAAGACAGGGTTCCGCTGGGGTCGGTTCCGACAAAATTTCCTACAATCACATTTCCACCATTGCCTTCGAGTTCAATTCCCGTCCCGGGAAAGCTGTTGATGATCAATCCCTTGACTGTGCTGTTTCCTGCAGTAACCTGTAACCCATTTCCTCGTGCGGTGTTCCCCCGAAGCTCGATCAATGGAGACCCATCATAGCCTGGTTGGGTAGTGCCATCGATAATCACTGAGCGGGTTATTGTTGGAAGAGTCGAAAGGGGGCGAATGGTTTGGAGTCCCCCGGGGCTGATATCAAATGCGATCGTATTCAATTCCGGGGTGGCATTGGAATCGAGAATCGCCTGCCGCAGAGATCCGGGTCCGCTGTCATCGATATTGGTGACTGAAAAAACTGCCAAGAGCCGGCGTTCTTCCAGTTTCTCAACAGTGAGATTGAGATTCGAAAATGGGTGCCTTTTTCTAGCGAATTTGCGCAAGAATTGCGTTGGCCGAAATAAGACTGCTGTCCACTTGGATAAACTCAAGGGGCACCTCCGTTAGACCGGCGTGCAGTCGCGCGTGGTCAATGGTAATTGGAGAGGGTCGTCAAGATCGTTCGGTAACGATCGAAAAAATAAGTCCATTGCTCGGAGAACAGGGCCGGAATTAACCTTAGGAAGCGGGCAGAACGATGTCGACAGAGCGGTAGCGGGATGTAAAATCCGTGCCAGCTGGGGCTTGGCGTCGGCGGCATCACTTTTCTGTGTGCTCTGGCATTCGTTTTCATTGGTAAGAGCTTGAATCAGTAGGGGGATTTGCCCGCGCGGCAAGTATGGCTCGAATACTTCCTGGCACTGTGAAAAAGATGATGTGTCCGCAATCGGATTCGTGGCCGTCGCAGTTATGAATTGACCGGGGCCGACGCTCACGTTCAACGTAAGCGAAAAATCAGCATTTCCCTCGGCATCGGTGGTAACGCTTGCGGTTCCGAGGTAAGTCTCGCCTTCCCCAAACCCGGACGGGCTGCACACGGAATTGAGAAAGAACTCGATGGCAAAGGTCGTGGTGGCGGCGCTGGACAGAGTTCCTTCAATGGTAATCATTTCTCCATCGGAAATAGCGGAGACGATGGATGGGAATTCTTGATCGTGGTTGCCGCCGTTGAAAAGGTCGATTCCAAGGCCGTTGTCATGGCGGAAAATTGCGTTGCGACGAATATTGTTACTGGTTCCATGGTCGACCAGGATGCCGTCAGCGCCGTTGAAGCCAATGGAATTGCCCGATCCGCTGACCGTACCGCCAATCTGATTATTAAACGCAGCGGGGCCAACTAGGTGCAAGCCGTGGCCCTGATTGCCAAGAGGTTCGGTCCCGGAAACGGTTGTACCGATCTTATTGCCCTGAACCGAGTTGGTGTCGGTGAAGAGGATTACGCCGTCGGATGAATTTCCGGAAATGAGGTTGCCGGCGCCTGATGCGGTTCCACCGATGAGGACAACCCTGCCCCCATCGACCTCGATGCCGGATCCCATGTTCGCAAGCGCGGCAGTTCCCATGGCATCGGTGCCGATGTAGTTTCCCTGGATTATGTTAGTCGAGCCTTGAGAGATTGTGATGCCGTTGTTGCGATTGCCTGAGATAATGTTCCGTGCCTGGGACGCGGTGCCACCAATCGTATTAGTGCCATCGACAAGAAAAATTCCATTCAGATTTCCCAATGGAATTGTTCCGGTGATATCGGTGCCGATCCTATTGCCCCGTATAACGCTGCCCCCCGTTAAATAACTGAAAATACCTGAGCCGCTGTTGCCGGAGATAACGTTGCCAGCGCCGGCACTAGTCCCACCTATAGTCAAGCTGCCGGTGTGCGATAGACTGACGCCGTTGCCATTGTTGGGCAACGCGTTTGTTCCTGAAATGTTGGTTCCAATAAAGTTTCCCAATAGTTGATTCCCGGAGCTGCCGGAGTACAAGACGCCGTCGCTGCGGTTACCTGAAATTACGTTGCGGGCACCTTGCTCACTGCCGCCAATCGTATTTTGAGTTCCAAATATGAAAATACCGATTGAGTCTCCCAAAGAAACGTTGCCGGTGAAATCGGTGCCGATCAAGTTTCCCTTGATTTGATTGGAGCTCCCCCTGATGGAAATGCCGTAATTGAAATTGCCCGATATCAGGTTGCCGGATCCCGGAATGGCTCCGCCAATGGTATTGTTGTCTGCGCTGCCCAGATAGCTACCAATGACAACACCATCACGGTTTCCCAGGGATTTGGTTCCTTTCATGTCGACGCCGATGTAATTACCCAGTACTGTACAATGCATTCCATCCAGGAGAATTCCTGCGGCGTGGTTGCCGGAAATAAGGTTCCGCGCCGCCTGTTCGGTGCCGCCAACCGTAGTGATGCCGCCCGTACGTATGCCATTGCCGGAATTACCCAACGAATAAGATCCTGTGATATCCGTGCCGATCAAGTTTCCCTGAATCATTCTGCCGCCTACTATGCCATCAAGGCCATTTGCCGATATTAAATTGCCGGCGCCCGAAGTGGTCCCTCCTATCGTAGCGACACCATATATCCCATAACCTTCATTTCCGATGGGAATTGTTCCCGAGATATCGGTCCCGATAATGTTGCCTTGAATCAAACCGTGGTTTCCGATATATGAAACGCCGTCACCTCGGTTTCCGGAAATAACATTGCGTTGCCCGGTCAATGTTCCGCCGATGGTTGCGTTATCGCATCCAATGGATATCCCAAAACCATTGTTACCCATTGGTTTGGACCCGCTAATATCGGTGCCAACCAGGTTTCCTTGAAGCAGGCAATTGCTGCCGCCGAGACGGACCCCGCCATCAAATGTACCTGTCCCGCCGTTGGCCGAAATTAAATTGCCGGCGCCGGGAGATGGGCCACCGATGGTAATGTTTGTGGTAGGGCTGGCAATGACGATGCCGGCGCTAGTATTTCCCAGGGGAACTGATCCTGTGATGTCGGACCCAATGAAATTCCCTTGGATCAGCTCCCCGGTTCCACCACTAACAACTATTCCATAGTTGGAATTCCCGGAAATGAGGTTGCGCGCGTTAGGTGTTGTTCCACCGATCGTGTTGTTGGAACCGTTCAGATCGATTCCGTTGCCATTTCTGAGAGCAACCGAACCCGAACTATCGACGCCTATCCAATTCCCCTGGATTAACGTACTCTGCGAAGAGGTGGAGGAAATGGCGGCATAGAGGTTGCCCGAGATGAGGTTTTTGGAACCTGGATCCGGACCGCCAATGATATTGCCCGTGCCGGAGAAGGTGACGCCCCAGGCATTAGCGAGAACAGACTGACCGGAAATATCCGTTCCAATGAAGTTGCCTTCCACTCGATTGTTGTTTCCGGTAATGTCTATCGCGTTACGGAAGTTTCCGGAGATGATGTTACGAGCGCCTTGATTGGGACCGCCTATTACATTGTTCGACCCTCCGGATATCAGGACTGCTTGGAATTGATTCGGTATTGCCGATGTCCCGGTGATATCCGTTCCGATGAGATTACCTTCCACGATATTGTTGTTCGCATTCTGAATTCGGATTCCATAATCTGTGTTGCCTGAGATGAGATTTCGTTCGCCCGCAGTGGTTCCGCCTATCCTGTTGTTGGCCGAACCGATAATGGTCACCCCTTCGAAGTCGCCCAAAGCCAACCTCCCGGTGAAATCGGTTCCGAGATAGTTGCCGACGATTACATTTCCTCCATTTACCTCCAAGTCGATTCCCCGAGAGACATTGTTAATGATCATACCTCTAACCGTGCTGTTGCCCGCGGTAATGCTCAATCCACCGGCATCTCCTGTTAATTCAATCAAGGGTGCAGACGTGTAACCCGGCTGCGAGGTGCCATCAATAACTACGGGTCGGGTAATGGTCGGTAGACGTGAAAAGGTTCGAATCGTTTGGTGTCCGCCGGGCGAGATATTGAACTCAATGGAATTCATTTCCGGCGTGGCATTCGCATCCAATATCGCCTGGCGCAACGAGCCCGGGCCGGAATCTTCGGCGTTGATGACGGCAAAAATCGCCAACAATTGTCGTTGTTCCAGTGCTTCGATGGTGGGATGAAAGAAAAAGGACAACGATTGGCGACTTCGTCGCCTGACGGCAGAAGGCCGACACGACGAAGCACTACGCCATAGCGGTAATTTCATGAGGCGCTCCGCGGGAAGATTAATTCGAGGAAATTCAGGCACTAATCTACCCGACCGGAAACCAGATTTCCAGCAAAAATTCGTCGGATCTGGAAAATTCTCGGCATGCGGTTCACTTGTTTCCGGGATGCGCAATTCAGCAGCCAACAAGAAGAGTAAGAGCAAGATGAAGAGAAAGATTAGGACGATGATTAGGAGCAAGATTACGATTAAGATTAGGATCGGACCCGGCACGCAAGGAATGCGGTGGTAGAATCTTTAGCGTTTCTTGCCGCTGTCCAGGTCGATGTCGTGCACCGTCTTGTCCTTCGATATCTGTGCGGTTAACTTACTCGCGGAACGGTCGCTATACTTTGGCGGCAAGGTCTCGCGGGCATCGGATTCGATGGGAGGGACGTTGGGATCGGCGGGTGAACCGTCGCGGCGGAGGGGACGGGAGATCACCACTTTGTAACTGCCGGGCGAGATGCCCTTTTTGCCTTGCGCCGGCTGCAGGGTGTATTTGCCATCGGAGCCGGTACGGCCGCTGCCCCCCAGGCCCGGAGTATCTCCTTCGGGGTAAAAGAAAACGAGCGCATCGGGCAGCGGCCGGCCGTCCAGGGTGACGGTACCGGTTACCGTGATATCGGTGGCGGAGCTGCAGCCCGCTAGGCAGGTCAATGCCGCAAGCGCCAGGAATCGCAGAACAGTCATCATCGGAAATCACGCGTTTCTAAATGACCATGCGTCAATGTCCAACACGTTAGCCCGACGCGCTAGCGAGGGAAAGCCCTCCCTCCCTAGGGCGTCGGGCTAAGGTGCTGCATGATGATATAGACCGGCAAGTCCCGAGTCATTTTCAATCCAGGTCGACCGTTCGGCCATCGGCCATGTAGCCGAGATACGTCAGGGTGGTCACGTTGGTGTTTTGGTTGATGAAGCGGACATGGCCATCCGCAAAGCAGAATTGGGCGCCATTGGGGTGCAGGCTGCCGGCGCGGCCCCAGCTGCCCAGACGACCCGGGATCGGATCCACGCCGGGGATGAACGACCAGTCGTTGATACCGTAACGGAGGTCGATGCCGGTCATGACCCAGCCGCGGTATCCCCAGCAGGAAGTCCGGCCGTTGTAGACCTCGAGGGTTGTCTCGCCGATGGCGATGGTGTTGCTGGCGCCGTCGGTGATCTGGTTATACCGGGTGGTGCTGTTTTCGCCGAACATGGCGCGGGCGGCGGGATTGGCGACCTTCCAGTAGTTGCAATAAAAATCGTTGGTCGTGGTGATGAAGTCGTAGTTGCTCTTGGCGCCGTCCAGGCGTCCGCCGATGCTGTACGCCTGGCTGAGTCCCTGGAGCCGGCGGCCGGGATCGGATGGGCAGTAGAGGAGGCGAAGCTGGGTGGCCATGAGAGCGCCGTTGCCGTTGGTCAGCGGGTCGCCGACGAGAGCTCCCATGGTGTTGCCCTGGTACTCGCAGCAGTAGCCGGTATTTTGCGTGCTCATGGCCTCGGAGCGGTTGAGCCGGCCGTCCAGGGCGGTTTGCTCGATATACGGCAACAGGAGCGACAGGCCATTGAGGTTGTAGATATTGCGGTCGCCCTGATAGGAGCCCGAGATGATGCACCAGCCATAGCCCTTGCCTGCCGGCGGGAATTGCTTGTAGGTGCTTTCGTAATGGGCGAGGGCCACGCCCAGTTGCTTGAGGTTATTGGCACACTGGATGCGGCCGGCCGCCTCGCGTACCTTCTGTACGGCCGGGAGCAACAAGCTGACGAGGACGCCAATGATGGCAATGACCACCAAGAGTTCGATCAGGGTAAAGGCGCGGCACCGGTGCATCGGCAAATCCCCCCCAATAAATAATAATGGAGAGCCGGTACAAACGCACTGTCAAAACTTGCCCTCGCGAACTTGATCTTTCTTCAGATGGCGCCGTAGCTCCACTACCGTTTCCGGCGTGACGGACTCGTTCTCGGGGAGAGGTGCCGCGCCTTTCTCCAGGCCCAGCTCGGCCACGCTTTTCAAACCGGCGAGGACCGGGGCTCCATCAAGCGCCTGGGCCTGGTCATCGTAGTAGTCGAACCAGGGGAGGCCTGCCTTGGCGTACTCTTTCGCGGTCGGGGGCGTGGTCGGCGGCTGCCGGCCGGTGATCTCCCGCCAGACCAGCGAATTGGCGATATGGATGAAGCAGCGGCCTTTTTCCGCCAGTTCCCAGTCATCGAAATCGAAGGGGTCCGCGTAGATCTCTTGTTTCATGCGACCGCCGGGAGCCAGACCCATATCTGCTCTGGCGCCTTTGGCCCTGAGCCTCGGGGCTGCGGCAGCCTCGCAGGAACGAAGCAAGTAATCTACGGGTTCCCGCTCCGGGAAGCGCCGCTCAAAAACGTCACGCTTCATGGGATAGGCGACGATCTGCAAGCCGCCGTACTCTGCCTGGCTGGTCAACTGTTCCTCGGCGGTGTATCCCGCGCCCAAGGGCATGGCGACGAACTGGCGGATGAGGCCTTTCTGGATGCAGAAGCCATCGAGCCAGGGCTGGCGGGGAGCGACCACATAATCTTGCGGCCCGGTGTTCAGGCGGTCCGACCAGCTCTTGCCGGTGACGGCGTTGATTTTGCCGGCGGCGACCTTGATGGCGAAGGGGTAGCCGGTCCAGCGGCGTTCGACGAGCGGCGCCGTGAACAGTAGCCAGAGCGCCTCCGACTGGTACATCGGGAGCATTACGCCGCCGCGCTCGAGCCAGACCGGCGGCAGACCGCGGGTATAGTCATCGACATGGCAAAGGGGGAAAAAGCCGAAGCCCGGCGGCAAGGGGTAGGTCTTGCCATCGTCGGGAATGCGGAAGGTTCGCTGGAAGCCGATCTCCAGCCTGGCGTCCGGGTGGATGTCCGGGAACGAGAATAACAGGCGGTTGTGCTTGAGCTCGATCATGATACGTCCTTTCTACCAATTCCCGTCGCGGACCTCACGCACCAAACGGAGCACCGCGTGGTCGGGCATGTTTTTGAGTTGGCGGATGAGCTGGGCGAATAGCTTTGGCCTTTTGCGAATAATGGCCTGGAGCTCCTTGGAAACTTTGCCGGCAAGAGCGAGCAGCACGTCCGGATCCTCGTCCAGCACGCGCGCCAGGGCAAGGATCGTCTCTTCCGAGGGCGGGGGCTGGTCGCCGCGCTCGATTTTGCTGAGATACGAGGGCTCGATGCCGACATTAGCGGCCACGCGACGCAAAGAGTAGCCGGGATCTTTAATCCGCTTGTCTTCGCGGCGCTGGCGAATGAAATCGCCGAAGCTCATATGTGTAGTATATACTACACACTCCACGCTTGTCAAGAGGCGACATTTAGTCATTCATTGGTCATTGGTCCTTCGTCATTGGCAATAGAAAGGTGGTGAATCCAGGGCGCATCGAATCCCCTTCGTCGTTGCAGTCGTGTCGGGGTGTGTGCAACGACTGCAATGACGTCAACAATTGTCACTGGACCGTCATCATGGGTGATGGCTGAGTCGTCGTTGGTCATTGATTGTCGTTGCACGCGAGGATGCAACGACGATTTGGGGATGACAAAAATCCGGTCGCGGAATGGCGTTCAGGGGAGTCGAGTACACAGTACCGAGTACCGAGGAATGGCTTTGGAATCGGCTTCAGCCGGCCGTGCCATGGGTATCGGCTTGACGGCGATATCCTTGGGATGCATGTGTCAACGAAACGACTGAAAAACAAGCAGGCCAATGCAAAATGGAAAATGCAAAGTGCAAAGGACAAACGCGGTCCATGTGGACGCTCACCGGACCTCCGGTTTGCCGAAGTTTCTGGTTGTGCCTGGATACGTTCGCGCTTCCAAAATACGTCTCACGAAGAATGACTCTCATTGCAACCGTTAAGTGCCTATTTGCCATGGTGTTTGGGAATACGTCGCAGCCATGGCGATACGTCCACGGTTCTGCGATATGTCCACGGGGGCCGGGGGGGTGGTGGGCGCAACGTATTTGGTCATTAGTCATTGGTCGTTAGTCATTGGAAAAAGCCCAAAAGGTCCGACTTTTTTGGAAAAGGTCCCACTGGGAGTGTCCGTCATTTGGGACCATGATATAAGGTGAAGGATAATGACGGTGTGTAGTGGGGGTATTCGAGTGGTTCGGAACAGCGCAATGGTCAAAGGAAACGCCACGATTCGATCCGGATGCGATCTCTTCTTGATCAGCCTGCTCATTCTATTTCTAGAACTTGCCTGCATCCGTTGGTTTCCAGCGCATGTGGTCTTTTTGACGTTTTTCACGAACACGGTGCTGCTGGCGTGTTTCCTCGGCATGTCCGTCGGCTGCCTGCTGGCCGGCAGCCGCCGCAACTGGCTTTTCTGGACGCCGCTATTTCTTGGGCTGGCTCTGGTTTCCGGGCATGCCGTGGAATACCTACACGCGCATGACTTGCCGGACTGGCTCGGCATTCCCGGCAAACGACTCAAGGTCGATGTGGGGCACCAGGCAGCGCCGCAGGTAGTGTATTTCGGAACGGAATACGATAGCCAGGACCTCGCGGACTTTTTTGTTCCGGTCGAAGTGCTTGGCGGCTATTTCTTCCTGATTATTGCTTTGGCCCTGATCGGTCCGGGACAGGAGCTGGGCCGAGCACTGAAACGGATTCCCAACCGAGTGCAGGGCTATACGCTGAATATTCTCGGCAGTATTGCGGGCATTCTGCTGTTTGTGTGTTGTTCGCGGTGGGAACTGGCAACGCTCTGGTGGTTCGGCCTGGTGGCGCTGGGCATGGCCTATTTCTTGGTGGCAGGCACCCCGAATCACCGGCTGATGGCTCTGGCCGGACGCATAATCGGCATGGTCTTGTTAGGGGGATGCCTGTGGTTGGTTTCCTGGACTTCCGGCCCGCTATGGAACAGAGATCGGGAGTTGTCCGGGCATTACTGGTCGCCTTACTATCGTGTTGATTACAATCCTGTCAACCGGTTGATCGCGGTAAACCTGATCGGGCACCAGCAGATGGTGCCGGCCGACTTTTGCCTATTCGTTGCCGCACATTCTCAACCGTGACGCTGGGGGGAAACCTTTCAAGCGGGTGTTGATCATCGGTGCGGGTTCCGGCAACGATGTCAGCCGGGCGCTAGAGTGGGGAGCCGAACACATCGATGCCGTCGAAATCGATCCGGTAATTCTCCGAATCGGCAAGCGGGACCATACCGATCATCCCTATCAGGATCGGGAACGGGTGACAACGTATCTGAACGACGGCCGCAATTTTCTCCGCTCTTGCAGTGAAAAGTATGATCTGATCCTGTATGCCCTGGTGGACTCGCTGGTGCTGCACAGCAGTTACAGCAGCATTCGGCTGGAAAGTTATCTATTCACGAGGCAAGCGTTTGCGGATGTCCACCGCTGCTTGAATCGGGACGGGCTTTTCGTGATGTGCAATTACTTTCGGCAGGGGTGGATTGTGGCCCGGCTGCAGAAAAGCCTCGAAGAAGTGTTTCCGGAAAAGCCGCTGGTTTTGACGCTCCCGTACCGTTCACTGGTCGATTCGGATGCCAAAGAAGGCTTCACAATGTTTTTCGCCGGCAACATTGAGCATTTGCAAAGAGCGTTCAAAGCGCACCCTTGTTATTTCTTGCGAAACGACCGGGTCCTTTCGCCCAAATCCCCGAACGGCTTCGAGACAAATCCTGCGCCCGCCGATCCGAAGCAGTGGGAATCGTTCGGACTAACGCGGGTCAAGACGCAAGAATACCTGGACACGACCGATGATAACTGGCCGTTTCTCTATTTGCGGCAACCCGTGCTTCCCGAGTTGACGCTACGGGGCATGATTGTCATGGGAGCGGTTGCGCTGGCTCTCGTGTTGTTGGCGACACCGACGCGAATATGCCCGGCAGCCGTTGCTGCACGGCGTGCGGCACTGTTGACGGAAAAAACTCTTTCGGCGAACCCGGTCGATTGCGCGAGCCTGAGCGCCGAAGCTCGCCAACCATTGCCATCGGTTAGGACAGAGGTCGCGGCTCGAAGGCCCGCGATTGTGGCCCCAT
>Ga0306926_10006662_pt1 | contig 12427 bp, 10 predicted proteins | sample flu12Cox44000178_FD_203759 | JGI IMG/M metagenome (GOLD analysis project Ga0306926, IMG submission 203759) | Lab enrichment of tropical soil microbial communities from Luquillo Experimental Forest, Puerto Rico - flux8day.12C.oxic.44.000.178 (v2)... | ecosystem: Environmental > Terrestrial >... | reverse complement strand
GCGTGAATGCTTGACCGATGAGGCGTGCACCGAACCGGACAACCGTGGACCTGTCGTCCTACCCCGACCTGGTGGTGATCTACCTGGGGATGAGGGTCAACTCGCCGAGGGGCGTGCAGACCCTCATCTCCTTCGGCCCCAAGATCCGCCAGTCGGTCCAAGCGCAGCCCGACGGTCTGCTGGTGCACGAGAACCTGCTGTTCTCGCTGATCCCACCGCACGCGGGGATGCGTCAGTACTGGCGCGACTTCGACTCCCTCGAGCGCTGGGCCCGGTCCCTGCCGCACCAGCGGTGGTGGCAGCAGTTCCTGCGCGACCGGGGCGGCACCGGCTTTGGGCACGAGACCTACTTCCGCGGCGGCCAGATCGAGTCGGTCTACATCGACATGCCGCGGACCGGCCTGGCCAAGTTCGCCCCGGTCACGCCCGCCCGGGGCTCGCTGTTCTCGGCCCGCCGCCGCCTGGGCATGCGGGAAGGAAGCGCACCGCCGCCAGGCATCGCGGAAGAAGAGCTGTACCGACGGTGAGGCCGGCGAGCCGGATCGCCTGCCCGACGCGGCGACTCGGACACCTCCTCAAATCCCCGGAATGTAACGCGCGCCGACCCGCCGTTCTGGCGCATCCTCGAAAGGCAACGGGGATCTTCGGAGCCGTTTCAGAAGCGAGTGACATGTGCGGCTCTCGCGGAACGGCCGGGCTAGCTGGCGCCGACGGCGGAGCGGAGGGCGGCCAGCGCGTGGCGCAAGGCGGCGGCCGCGTGGCCGGTGACCTGCCCCTGGGAGACGCGCTGGTCGTACGCCTGGACGAGCTGGTCGTATTGCTGCTGAATCTGCTGGGGGTTCTGGCCGGGCGGGGCGAACAGCAGCTGCTGGAGGTGGTTGTACAGGTCCTGGCCGGCCTGCGGGCTCACCTGCCCGTCCGCCACCCCGGCCTCCAACTCCCCGACGAACGCGCCAGCCGCCGCCGCGGCCGGGGGCAGGGAGGCGGCGGCGCGGCGCGGCCCGGCTGGCTTGGCGGAGTGCGCTGAGGGGTGGGGGGTGGATGCCGGGTGGGTGACCGCCGGGCGGGCAGGTGCCGCGCGCTCGGCCTGGCCGGTCACCAGTACCGCCGCCAGGGCGGCCAGCGCGGCCGCCAGCGCGGTGCCGAGCACGATCTCGGCCCGGCTCGTCCGGCGCCGGCGGCCGCCCGGGAGGGCCGTGCCACCGCCCCCGCCGGGGCGGGGAGCACGGCCGTGGTGTCCGGCTCTTGCGCGGCGAGCAGCTCGGCCCGCGCCGCCGCGGCGCCGGGCGGCCGGGCGGACGGGTCTTTGGCCAGCAGGTGGGCGGTGATCTTGTCCAGCCGTGGCGGCAGGCCCGGTCGCCGCGCCGAGGGCACCCCCGGGTCATCGTGCACCTGCCGGTAGGCCAGCCCGACCGCCGACTCCCCAGTAAACGGCGGCGTCCCGGTGAGCATCTCAAACAGCACGCACCCCAGGGAGTACAGGTCCGACTGCGGACCGGCCACCTGCCCGGCGGCCTGCTCGGGGGACAGGTAGGCGGCGGTGCCCACCACCCCAGCGTCCGGGTGCCCCCCCGCCCAGCCTGCAGATCGGGCCCAGCTCTACCCAACTGGTCTACCGCCCGGAAATGCTCGACGTGAGCTGAACCGGCTGACCGCCTAATCCGTGTCAGTACCTGAGGAGTGTCTCCGCTGGCCGCGGCGGGCGCTCTCGCCGCAACCAGTCAGCATCGGGCATGCGCCACGCGCCCGAGGAGGTGGCCTGCGGTGGGGAAGCCCACAACCGGCTTGATGCCAGATGCGGCCCGGCCCTGGCTCCGGCTGGTTTCAGCACTTTCCTCAATGACCTGCCGGCCGCAACTTCGACGATCAACGCCTTGGCCGAGCGGCCGGAGCGTTCCTTGGCCACCCGCGGACCCGGGCGGCCACCCGGTCACCATCAGCCGGCTGCAGGGCCTGGCCTCCGGCAACAGCGGCCTGGCCGGCGACACCACCACGCCGTTCTTCGCCGCCGGCCCCAGCACCGAAGCTGACGGCTCTTCGGCGCCCTCCAGCCCTCATGGCGCACCGGGCGTGGTGAGTCCGTATGCAACTCCGTCGGCCAGGAACACGCGTTCCTGCCGGCCCGAAGCTAAAACGACGGGAGGGATGATGATCCATCCGAAGATGCAGGCAGTGCGAGCGATCAGCACGCTGGCGGCCGCGGGAGTGCTCGCATTCGGGCTGGCGGCAGGCAGCCCAGGCCGGGCCTTGGCCAGCCCTCGGGCTGCAGCCTCGCACACACCCAGTTTCCAGTCGCTGGGCCAGATGCCCGGCTCCGCACTGGGCACCGATGTCAGCGGCATCTCCGGCGACGGCTCCACCATCGCCGGCTACGGGTCGATCTGCACGACCTTCAACCCCAACGGGTCCTGCCAGTCGGCAGGGAACGTGCAGGCGTTCCGGTGGACGCCAGCCGGCGGCTACCAGAAGCTCGGCACCCCGGGAACCAGCGCCTTCTTCGGCGCCGGCGCGGTCTCCTCCGACGGCAGCGTGATCGTCGGCGAGCACCCGCCGGAGAACGGGTACGCCGCGTTCCGGTGGACGGCCGCCACCGGGATGCTGCAGCTGCCGATCAACATCGCCTCTGCGGTCACCCCCGACGGCGGCATGGTCGCCGGCGGCGACAACTGGTGGAAGACCACCGGGCAGACCGGCACCTTCGGGCCCTTCCCCGGGTTCCAAGACCAAACCGAAGCCAACGGCCTGGCCGGGACGGCGCAGGCGCCGGTCGCGGTCGGCGGCGCGATCAAGGGCGCCAACGCGTTCGGGCCGGTCGACCACGCCTTCCTGTGGACGCCCGCCACCGGGCTGCAAGACCTCGGGGTGCTGCCCGGCGGCGACCAGAGCGTCGCGATCGCCATCTCCGCTAACGAACAGGTGGTCGTCGGCGAGGCCACGGTCAGCGGCTTTTGGCACGCGTTCCGGTGGACCGCCGCGACCGGCATGGTCGACCTGGGCACCCTCGGCGGCCCCGAAAGCGGCGCGTTCGCGGTCAACGGCGACGGGAGCGTGATCGTCGGCAGCGCGCTCATCAGCCAGTCCACCGGCTCCGACCACGCCTTCCGGTGGACGGCGAACACAGGCATGCAGGACCTGACCAAGCTGGTCAACGTGCCACAACACCTGATCTTGCAGAGCGTGATCGGCGTCTCCGCCGACGGAACTGTGATCACCGGCAACGGCTTCAACACCAGACTCGGCATGGACGAGCCTTGGCGCGCGGTGCTGCCCCTCCCCTAACAGACAGAGCGAGAAGTGGAACTGAACGGAAGTGGGGAAATATGAGGCCTCGCATGGTCGGCACGCTCTGCTCGGCTGGGCTCGCCGCGCTGCTGGTGGGGGCGGTGGGCGCGGCTCCAGCTGCGGCCACATCTGGCCTGCACGTGGTGCCGAGCCCGGGCATCACCAACTCCTGCCTGTCGGGAACTGCCCTGATCACCTCCACCGACATGTGGGCGGTCGGCGACACCGGAACCGGAACCGGAACCGGGTGCAATCCCTTCCAAACCGTCGGCGGCGGAAGCGGGCCGTTCCAGACGCTCGCCGAGCACTTCAACGGCACCAGCTGGAGCGTCGTTCCGACCCCTGCCCTCAACGCCGCGCTCAGCGGCGTGGCCGGCGCGGCCGACAACGACGTGTGGGCGGTCGGCGATCAAGCGCAAGGGAGCTCGTTCAACACGCTGATCGAGCACTGGGACGGCACCAGCTGGGCCGTGACTCCCAGCCCCAAGCTTCCCCAGGGCAGCCAGCTGACCGGGGTGACCGCCCCCGCCACCAACAACGCCTGGGCGGTCGGGTTCGCCGGCGGCTCCGCTAACGCCCTGGTGGAGCACTGGGACGGCACCAGCTGGAGCATCGTGTCCAGCCCCGCTTTCGCCGGCGTAAGCATCAGCAACGGCGCCATCTCGGCCGATTCGGCCACCGACGTGTGGGCCATGGGGTTCCTGGCCACCAGCCCCAGCAGCGACGAGAACGTGAGCCTGCACTGGAACGGCACCAGCTGGACCCCCAATCTCGCCGCGCACCTGCGATCCGGCGGAGTCGTCACGGTCGCCGCGCTGTCCCCCGCCGACGTGTGGGCGGTGGGCACCGGCCCCGGGGTCCCCACCGGCGGATTCTCCGCGCACCCGACCGCGGTGATCGAGCACTGGAACGGCACCGCCTGGAGCGTCGTTCCCAGCCCCAACCCCAACCCGCAAGGCAATAACGGCCTGGTCGCGGTGGCCGCGGTCTCCGCCGGCGACGTGTGGGCGGTCGGGCACCAGCTGCTGGGGCCGTTCACCGAGCACTGGAACGGCAAGAACTGGACCATCGTCACCACCCCGGCCGGGGTCAGCTTCTTCGGTGGCATGACCGCCTCCAGCGCCGGGACCGTGCTGGCAGTCGGGCAGGGGACAAACCAGAGCGGGATCATCCTGTCGAACTGACCCAGCATTCGCATTGGACCGGGGCCAGCTGTGTTACCGACAGGGTCTGGCGCCGTTGCAGCGCACCGGATGCTGCCTCAGCGGCCGGCCCGGCAAGATGGCCGCGCTGCTTGGTATGCCAGCGGCATGCGACCGGTCACCGTGACCAGTGCCTGCCCGGCTGCGGCGGCCACATCAGCGTCCTCCAGCCACGGCAGGGGCCTAGCATTCCAACCTGGAATCCGGCGCGAGCTATTTTAGCGCGCCAAAGTGCGGCAAATAACCGGGGAGCTGTATACGCATGAGACGTTCGCCGCCGACAGCAAAACCAGAATAGGGCGTTCTGCGCGGCCCGGCGAACGCGAGCTGGCACTTAACAGGCAGCGCGTATTCGGCGATCGGAACTAGCCTGTGGCAGAGCAGGTGTACGGGCTACCTAACTCTTCGTGATGGCTAAGCCGACGAGTTCGAACTTGTGCGCAATGGCTATGCCACCGACGACAGCGAGTGGTGGGGAGCCATTCTCCGCCTACGTCAGGCCACATTGAGCCTGCTCAAGCGTTCGATCTACTTCTGTGAGCTGGCATCCAGCCGCGGCCAGCAACAACCGGCCACAACCCGGCCCTCCTTCGCATCGAGGGGGTCAGGGGTTCAAATCCTCTGAACTCAGGCACTCTCAGCTCAGGCACTCTCAGCTCCACGTCAAGGCCGATTTCGAACACGAGACCGGCTTTATTGACCTTCGTGCAGCAACGCGTGCGGGCGGCTCATGTTTGCGCAAGAGGTTCCCCTCCGAACTGCCGCGCCTTGATTGGGGTGTCTGCGGTGAGCACGAACTCGCTGGCGGATCTGCCAACCGCGATTCGGTAGGTGCCCTCGGCGATGCGCCAGTTGCCGGTGACTCCGTCTGGCCCGTCGAACCGTGCCAGCAGCCGCGGGTCGGCGGTGATCGTCACCTGGCGTGATTCGCCTGGTTGTAGTTCCACCCGCTGGAAACCAAGCAGGCGCAGGCGTTCCTCACCCGGGGCGGCGGTCAGGTAGAGCTGGGGTACGTCGGCGCCTGCGCGCGCGCCGGTGTTGGTGACGGTGAAGCTGGCAGTGATGGTGTCACCGGCTTCGGCTTGGAGATCGCCGTAGCCGAAGGTGGTGTAGCTGAGACCGTGGCCTAAGGCATACAGCGGCTGCTGGTACTGCTGGGCGAACCATCGGTAGCCGATCTCGGCGCCCTCGTTGTACTCGATGGTGACCGGGGTTCCCCAGGGGGTACCCAAACCGGGGAGGTCTGGGCGGGGGGTCTGGGTGAGGTCGGCGGGGAAGGTGACAGGCAGGCGGCCGGAGGGGTTGACGGCGCCGGTGAGAATCTCGGCGATGGCCTGGCCGCCCGCCTGCCCGGGGTACCAGGCCTGGATGATCGCCCGGATCTGGTCACGCCAGGGCATGACCACGGGATTGCCCGTCTCCAGCACCACGATCGTGTTGGGGTTGGCAGCCGCTACCGCCTCGATCACGGCGTCCTGTCCCCATGGCAAGGACAGATCTGGATCATCGAAGCCCTCACTGTCAAGCTTGATAGCAAACACGACTGCCGCGTCACAGCGTGCCGCCATGAGCGCCGACTCAGCCGGGCTCATCCCCGGGTCGAACTCGATCTGCGCCCCAGGCAGGAGCTTGCGCAGCTCCGCCAACGGCGAGGAAGGGAGCAGGTAGAGGTTGCGGCCGACACCCATAATGCCGGGGCCGCCCACCTTGATCACCTCCGCGAAGCCACCTGGCGGGAGCACTGCGCTCGAGCCGCACCCGGTGGGAACGCCGACCTGGGCGTGGCCGCCGATCACCGCGATCCGCGCCGTAGTGCCGGTGGCGAGCGGCAGGGCGCCATCGTTTTTGAGCAGCACGATGCCCTGCCGGGCCGTCTCCAGGGCGATCTCGTTGTGCCTGGCCATGTCGACCTCGGGTGCCGGCCCCCACCTGTCGACACCGATCGCGAACATCGAGCGCAGGATCCGCTGCACCATGTCAGACAGGCGTTCCTTCGGCAGCTTGCCTTCCGCGTAGGCCTGGCGCAACGGCGCCATGAACCATTCCTTCTGCCACATCATCACATCAAGCTGCAGGCCAGATTCCTGGTCCAGCCCGTTCAGGGCCGCCTCCCAGCCGGGCGTGCCACCCCAGTCCGACATCACCCAGCCCGGGTAACCCCACGCACCCTTAAGCACGCCCTGGATCAGCACACCGTTGCCACCGGCGTAATCACCGTTGATCTTGTTGTAGCCGGTCATCACCGCGCCGGGCTGGGCCCGCTCGATCGCCATTTCGAACGCCAGCAGGTCTGACTCCCGGTGCGCGGCCGGATCGATGATCGCATCCAGCCAGTGCCGGTTGGTCTCGTTGCAGTTCAGCGAGTAGTGCTTGATCGTCGAGATCACGCCCTCGGCCTGGATCCCGCTGATCGACTCGGCCGCCAGCGCCGCGCTCAGCAGCGGGTCCTCCGACAGGTACTCGAAGTTCCGCCCGTTCCGGGGATCCCGGGCCAGGTTGATCCCGCCCGCCAGCTGCACGTTGAATCCCCGGCTTCGGGCCTCCCGGCCGAGCATCCCGCCCGACTGGCGCGCCAGCACCGGGTTGAAACTCGCCCCCAGCGCGATACCCGCGGGCAGCGCCGTGGCGGTATCTCCCGGGCGGTAGCCAGGGTTGGTGACGCCCAGGCTGGCATCGCTCATCAGCAGCGCCGGAATGCCTAGCCGCGCCACGCCGGGGACGTAGCCTGCGCTCATCGGCACGCCCTCTGGGATGCGCTCGTCCCGCACCGTGACCACGTCATTGACTCCCATGACGCTGACCAGCAGCGAGAACCGCTCCTCATCGGTCATCTGTTCTTCGGTGTCCCGTGCCCGCGCATCAGCCGACGAGCCCGGTACGACTGCTCCCATGTCTTCCCCGGCCATCGTTTTCTCCCTCACGAAATCGCAGAACCGCCAGATCACCCAATGTTGCGGTGCAATTCGTACCCATCTGCGGCGGTGCAGCAACGGGTGCAGCAACCAGACCGACTGCCGTCGCCTAGCCATGCCGCCATCTGGCTCCCGACCAACGGCAGCGACCACTATCGACCATGGTGGCTAGAGTTCGCATCGAGGGGGTCAGGGGTTCAAATCCCCTCGGCTCCACTCAGTTTCCCAAGGTCACAGTGCCTTGATGTGGCCGTCCATGTTGTTACCCCTCCCCGGTGTCCAATTTGGGAGCAGAACGCGAGCGGGACCCGTTCTGCCTGGCAGACGCCTTTCGTGAACACCTGGCCAGAGGCTCCCGGGAGCGGGCCCGCGGTGACACCCGGGTGACATCCGTGCATGATCACGGCGTGCTCTCGGCCTGGCGGATCAGAGCCGCCACCTGTTCGGCTGCCACCCGGTCAGCGTGAGCTGTCCGAGTTCGGTGAGCGCAATCATGAGTGTGCGGGTGCCCACGATGACCTCGGGCACGTTCATGTCAGGGAGAAGGCGGCGAAAACAAGATCCGCCTTGACAAGGTCTCCACCCTTTCAGAGGAACCCCGGTTGTGGCGACACCATGTCCGATTTTGGGAGCGTAATGGGAGCGGCGACACTCGGTGAGGCGGCGACGCTGAGGGGCAGTTGGGCCCTGTGGCTTCAGGTTATGCTTGAGGGTTTCTAGGGTCTGGGTGCGGTGCTGGTTCCCGGACTGGTGCCAGTCAACGCCGGGTGCCGTGGCGGGGGTCAACGTGCAGCGCCAGGGGCGCGCCTGCGCGAGGACGAACGATGTTGAGGCCGCCGCGTTAGAACTCGTTTTTGAGCCGTTCGATGTCGCGGGTGTGCTTTCGCAACTGCTCGTAGGCGGGGCGTTCGGGGATGCGGGTCAGGGCCCAGCGGATGGCCTCCGCGCGGTTGCTGGCGATGCCCGCGGCGATCAGCGTGTCCACGATGTCCAGCTCGGCCGTCTTGAGCCGGACCATCACATGGGTGAACTCGCCATCGGCGGCCTCGCGGCCGTCTTCGGCGAACCGGATGTTACCGCCCGTCCTGTGGCCGCTGTCGTCTTCTTGCACCACCTCGATGTACTGGATCTCGGGCCACCGCTCCGACAGGTCTTCCCGGATCTGGTTGAGCCCGGGGCCGACGGCCAGCTTGAACGTCCTGGCCGCCTTGCGGGGGTCGAGATGCGGATCTTGCAGGCGGTCGGCGGGATCTTTGAAGACGAGCCTGAGCATCAGCTGCCCCGGCTCGATGTTCGGCGCGTCGTCGTGTTCCAGCAGCTCGACGCGGCGTATCCAGCCGCGGAAGAGCTTGTTCGCCGCGAATTGGAGTTCGTGCTGGATGTGGTCTCTGTCCACCTGGTCCATCCGCCCTCCTAAGCCTGAGTAACTCAGATTACTGAACTTCATGCGGTAAGTCCACTTCACGTTAGATCCCGCACCCGAGGGACCTCGCCGCGCTCGGCGGGGCGGGCGCGGAGCGCTCGCGGGATTCTCGCCGCAGCCGGCTGGCAGCTCCGCCCTAGACCTACGGCGCACGGCGGGCTGCCGTCCGGGCGCTACCCCGGGCACCGCCCGGTCACCGGCTGGCCGCCGTACCACGCCTGCGCGAGGAGCGGCCGTCCTCCCGGCGCTCCAGCCTTGAGCCGAGCCAAGATCGCCATTAGAGCGCTCCGGCCTGCGGCCTGCGCGTCCTTCGGATGGCGCTTCGCACCGCTCTGGACTGTGATCTTCCTCGGCACATGACCGCGCCTATCGGAAGGATGGCCAGGATTGGACGGTCCACCAGGGCGCAGCACTCCTCCCTGGCCCGGTAGCGCTCCGACGGCAAGTGCTCGCCCCAGAAGAGCTTGCGCTCTGCAACCAGCGACAACACGAGGCCATCGCCAAATCACCCAGCACTAAGCCAGGAGACACCCTCGTCATGGGAACCCTCGATCCGAGCCTCCGCCCAGGACTGTTGCGCGGCCGACGGATCTGGGCCGGGTATCTGCCCGCTCCGCCGGTTCACCCAGGCACCCCGGAAATGGCTACTTCGCCGAGGCTGGAGCCAACAGGGGGAAGTACATGGCGGCGGCGCTGCGCAAAACGGTCATGATCTGCTCGGGCGGGATGTCGGCCCTGGGATCGTCAGGCAAGCCTTCGAGTTTGATGCCGTTCTCTTGTGCGTGCTGTCGAAGCCCGTCCAGGAAGGTTTTGCCCAATGCGGACACAGCCTTTCCGAGAGCCATAGTGTCCTCGCTGAAGGCTGGCATTGGGCGTGGGGTTGGGACCGGCCAAGATCTCGGGTCCCGTGGCGCCTCCAGGGTGAAGGCGTGGGAGAACGTTCGGGCGGCGGCGTCGCGGGCGGTGAAGGGGTCTCCCAGGTTCCATTGCTCCCGCAGGGTGGCGATCAGCGAGGTGTGGCGGTGTTCCTGGTTGAACACCTGGCCTTCGGCCACCCAGGGGGAGATGACGATGGCTGGTACCCGGTAGCCGGAGCGGTCGAACGTGAAGCCGAATTCGCCGGCCGGGGCGGCAGGGTCGGGCGGGGGGACTGCCGGAGGGGGCACGTGGTCGTAGGTGCCGCCTGGTTCGTCCCAGCCGATGAGCAGGGCGGTGTTCCAGACATTGGACCCGGTGCCGGACTGCATACCCCGGTAGGCGTCGTAGATCCGGGCCAGGAAGGCCTCCCCGCCCAAGATCGATGCGGGCGGGTCGACGCCGGGCAGGGCCACCCCGTGGCCCAGCGATCGCCCCAGTGCCGGGTGGTAGTCGTTGTGCCCGATAAGCAGGGCCGGCTCGATCAGCGCGAAGTCGGGCAGCGCCCCCTTCGCGGCGTCGGCCTCGAACTGGGCAAACGGGACGAAGTGGGTGGCCAGGCGGTCCTTCAGCCGCTGGTAGTGGATGATGCCGGTGAACGAGATCTGCATCGGTTCGGACAGGTAGACCTTCCACGTCTTGCCGTGGGCCTCCAGCCGCTCGAAGATCGTCTCGGCGTCGTTGCTGGTGAACCACTTTTTGGCCGGGCTGTTCACGACCAGCCCCGACGAGGTGGCCGCCGTCCAGAACGACCGGTCGCCGGCCACCTTGAAACGGTTCTTCTCGTTCAAGATGTTGTACAGCTGCGTATTGGTGTGCTGATACTCCTCCCCCGAGTCGGGGTTCGGGCTGTCCATGTCCGTGGCCACCGTGTAGGGCACCACCTTGCGCTCGGCCCCATGCTCAGCCCACGCAGGGATGGGATTGCTCAGGTTCTTGCCGATCACCCCGTCGAAGCTCTTGCCATCCCCCGGGCCGTACAGGTGCCCGAGCACATTGTCCAGGGAACGGTTCTCGAACAGCACGACCACGATGTGATCCAGCGCATGCGACCTATCCGGCATCGGCCATCTCTCCTTGCCCCGTCGGCCCTGACCGCGGCCGGTCCTTGACACCTGTACCGCTCATAAGCCTAGTGATCATTCAGCGCTGGGCTCAGGCCGCGGCCGGGACCCAACGTCCCACTCCACGCCGGCCGTGCCCTGTCCCGCCGCGACTCCGCTACGGCCACCGCCACGGCCCCGCAGCACAAAGGCGATGCCCACCGCGATCGCCGCGCCCGCCACCGGCCCCGCCAGATACGCCCACCACGAGGTCCAGTCGCCCTTCACCAGGGCCAGGCCGAGCGACCGGGCCGGATTCAACGACCCACCGCTGACCGCAGAGCCCCACAGCCCGGCCAGCGCGGTGTAGCTGCCCACGCCGATCGCGGCCGCGTAGCGGTGGGTTCGGCCCGGACATTGGTCGGGGCTCCCGGGTACATGCGATCACGGGCCGAGCCCCTGTGCCACCGTCAGCGCGGGAGTGCAGGCGCGTCAGCTGATCTGTTCGGCCAGGGCGACGATGATGCCCGCGGGGCCGCGGAGGTAGCAGAGCCGGAAGATGTTCTCGTACTGCGCCACCTCGCCGAGGAGTTCGGCGCCGTGGGCGCGCAGGCGGGCGACGGTGTCGTCGATGTCGTCGACGGCGAACATGACCCGATGCAGGCCCAGCGTGTTGGGCGGCGGGTTCTCCGGCTCGGCGCCGGCCGCCGCGGGGGCGTGGTACTTCGTCAGCTCCAGCTTGCTGTGGCCGTCCGGGGTCCGCATCATCGCGATCTCGCTCCGGACGCCGTCGAGTCCGACGGTGCGGTCCGCCCAGAGGCCCTCGATCTGCCCCTTGCCTTCCAGCTCCATGCCGAGCTCGGCGAAGAACGCGATGGCGGCATCCAGGTGTTCGACAACGATGGCGACGTTGTCCATCCGCTGAATGCTCATGTCTTCGAGCATAAAACCGTGGCGAGCCGCCGGCGATCACCAAGGCGCGGCTTTGACCGTGCGGCTTGACCGCGACGCCGGGCGCCGTGCCGCACAGCAACGCAGCCGACCCGCTGCCGTTATTTCAAGATGTTGACGGCCCTGGCGATCACCAGCCCCAGGATGAACAGGGAACCAAGCGCCTGGATCGTCATGGCCAGCTTGGCCCACCGGGCGAGCGGCATCACATCGGTCGGGCTGAACGCGGTGGCGTTGGTGAAGCCGAGGTACAGGTAGTCGGGGAACTGGGGACGCCAGCCGGGCGGGGCCACGACCGGGTTGAGCTGCTCGGGGAAGGCCAGGTGAGGGAACTGCGGCGGGGCCCACAGGCGCGCATCCGGGCCGCCTCCGTCGAGGACCCAGTACAGGAAGGCGAAGGCAAGAATGGTGTAGAGCCAGACCCCGAAACCGACGCTCAGCAGATCGGTGGGGTTATTGGTCTCCGGGCCGCCGCGCACCAGATCCAGAATCAGCCGGGTAGTGACCCCGGCTGCCTCGGTCACCAGCACCGCGACCAGCGCGATGGACAGCGCCCGGACGGCGGCCGGCCGACGGCCACGGCGGCCGCGGTCGGCGGCCGCGATGGCCACCAGGAGCACGGCATCGATCGCCGGGACCACCCAGCTGGGGCCCAGGCTGAACCGCGAGGGGAGCAGCAGCGGGATGACGATCGCCAGG
>Ga0306926_10006656_pt1 | contig 12431 bp, 11 predicted proteins | sample flu12Cox44000178_FD_203759 | JGI IMG/M metagenome (GOLD analysis project Ga0306926, IMG submission 203759) | Lab enrichment of tropical soil microbial communities from Luquillo Experimental Forest, Puerto Rico - flux8day.12C.oxic.44.000.178 (v2)... | ecosystem: Environmental > Terrestrial >... | reverse complement strand
GACAGCCGTGTCATACGATTCCGGTCGCGAACGGGTGCTTGGCAGCAAAGTCATCGGGGGAAGACCCCGATCGGTTATTCCGGGCCAGGTTACTCACCGGTCCCCGACCTCTCGAAATACGAATGCCCGGAAAGCGAGGATGATTATCGGCATCGCATGGTCGTAAATGCCGTTGCCCTGGCTTTTGTCAGCCTGCTGAGCCTTGCGGGCTTTTGGCTGGTCAATGCGATCGCGCATAGCTGAAGCGTCGCCCGCCTGCGCAATATCCTGGGAGCCAGGCCTTCGCGGCGAGGCGGTCTTCCACCACATCGTTACTTTCCCCTTGCCCAGACGCACTTTGCTCCGTCGCGGCAACGCTTGCGACATGTCAAATGATTCCACCCGCCAACATCTCCTCGGCACCTGGAAGCTCATCGCGGCGGTGCGCGAGGAAATTGCCTCCGGCGCCAAGACCGAGTTTCTGGGGCCCAACCCGGTCGGCTACATCAACTACGGCGCCGACGGGCGCATGCTGGTGCTGACCGTGGGGAGCGGCCGCCGCAAGCCCGCGGGGCCGAAGGCGACGTCCGCAGAGGTCGAAGCGCTGTTTCGCAGCATGACCAGCTATGGCGACACCTACAGCATCGACGGCAACGAGGTCACCCATCATGTCGGCGTCTCTTGTAACCAGAGCTGGACCGGCACCGATCAGAAGCGCGTCGCCCATTTCGAGGGCAATCGCGTCTATCTCTCGACGCCGCCTTCGGTCGATCCGATCACCGGCACGATGAGCGTGCGCACCATGACCTGGGAGAAGCTGGGTTAAGCGCATCCTGTGGCGGACGCCGCGTTGAGATCGCGCCCTCGTCCGCTCACGCCGGTCTGAAGGCTATCGCCTTGTCGGCAGCAAGCGCGATGCTGATGCGCGTGCCGGCGGGCCAGCGCGACATCCCTTCGTGCCGCGGCACGCGCAGCAGCACGCGTCCCGATAGAGCCTCCGGCGCATCGACGTAGAGGTCGACGTGGCCGCCTTGATAGATCTGCGCCGCCACGATGCCGCGCGCCGCGACTGGCGCGTCGTGGTCGGCCGGGCGCAATTCCTCGGGGCGAACGAATAGGTCGACCACGGAACCGTTGGCGACGCCTCCGAGCGTGCGGCTCGGCACCAGCACCCGCGCCGCGCCAAGCGCGACCGTGGCGAGCGCTCCGTCGATGCGCTCGAGGCGCGCGCGCAGCACGTTGACGTCGCCGACGAACGACGCGACGAAACGGTCGATTGGCTGGCGGTAGATCTCGTCCGGGGTGCCGAGCTGGCGGATGCGGCCCTCCGCGACCACGGCGATCCGGTCAGACAGGCTGAGTGCCTCGCTCTGGTCGTGCGTGACGAAAATGGTCGTCACGCCAAGCTTGCGCTGAATCTCCTTGAGCTCGACCTGCATCGAGGCGCGCAAATTCCTGTCGAGGGCCGAGAACGGCTCGTCGAGCAGCAGCACCTTGGGCCGGATGACGAGCGCGCGCGCCAGCGCCACGCGCTGCTGCTGACCGCCGGAGAGCTGGCGAGGTTTGCGATCTTCCAGGCCCGCAAGCTTGATGAGTGCGAGCGCGTCAGCGACCCGGCGGGCGATTTCGCCCTTGGCGACCCGGCGCATCCGCAAGCCGTAGCCGACATTGGCCGCCACGTTCATGTGCGGAAACAGCGCGTAGTTCTGGAACATGATGCCGATCTCGCGCCGATACGCCGGGACATCCGTGATGTGTTGGCCGTCGATGGCGATCTCGCCGCTGTCCGGCATCAAAAAGCCGCCGACCAGGTTGAGCAGCGTGGTCTTGCCGCAGCCGGACGGCCCGAGCAGCGTCATCAGCTCGCCGCGGCGGACCAGCAGCGACACGTCATCGAGCGCCGTGGTCTTGCCGAAACGTTTGGTCACCGCGTCGAGCTCGACCGCGATATGCGCGTCACCGTTCGCCCGGATCGCTGGCGCCGCGGCCGCAGCGGAAAGCCTGCCTTCAGCGGGGATGCTCAACGTTCAGCACCTTTGCGAGGCCAAGGAAGACATTGGCCAGCGTCAGCAGCGTTGCAGTGACCACAATGTACATGACCGAGATCGCGGCCATCGAGGGGTCGGCGTATTCGCGCACGTAGTTGTAGAGCGCAACCGGCAGTGTTTGCGTGCGCTGGACGGTGACGAACAGCGAAGCGGTAAATTCGTTGAACGACAGGATCGCCGCGAACAACCAGCCGCCGAGGAGGCCCGGAAGCAGCAACGGCAACGTGACTGTGGTGAGAACGCGGTGGGGCGGTGCGCCGAGGCTCGCGGCGGCGAGCTCCAGTCGCGGATCGAGGTTGCGCAGAGAGATGTAGACGCTCCGCAGCACGAACGGCAGCACGAGCACGACGTGGCAGGCGACGATCACCGCATAGCCGCGCGCCATGCCGAGCTGCGCCGCGAGGATCAGAAAGCCGAGGCCGACCGTGAAGTGCGGCACCACCAGCGGAGAGAGCAGCACGGTCTCGAGCGCCCGCTTGAAGCGGAACTCGTAGCGCTCGAGCGCAAGCGCGAACGCCGCGCCGACCACAAGCGCGATGGTGGACGCCCAGCCGGTCACGATGAGCCCGTTGCGGAAGCCGGCTTGAAAGTCCTCGTACGCGATCGCCTTGACGAACCAGCGCCACGACCAGCTCTCGGGCGGGAACGACAGAATCGCCCTGCTGTTGAAGGCGGCAAGGGTGACGACCAACGCCGGCAATAGCAAAAAGCCGAGAATGGCGCTCACGATGACGCCACCCAGCAGGCGTAGGCACCACTGCGACGGCAAGCGCGGCATCTCAGTGCAGCCCGATCTTTTCGAGCGGGCCGGCGGCGGCGCGCATCAGCGCCAGCACCGCGAATGTGAGCGCGAGCCCGGCGACCGAGAGGCTCGCCGCGAACGGGAAGTTGAAGCTCGCGAATCCGAGCTGATAGACCAGGTTCGCGACCATGTTGACGCGACCGCCGCCGATCAGCTGCGGGGTCGCGAACGCGCTGAAGGTCCAGGCGAATGCGGTGGTGACGCCGGCGATGATTCCGGGCGTGGAGAGCGGAAGCGTCACGGTGAGAAAGACGCGGATCGGGCCGGCACCGAGACTCGCGGCCGCGCGCTCGTAGTCGCGGTCGATGTGCGAGAGCGCCGCCGCCAACATGATCACCATCACCGGCAAGGTGACGTGGACGAGCGCGGTGACGACGCCGAACTCGGTGAACATGAATTGCACGGGCTCTCCGATCAATCCGGCCTTGAGCAGCATCGAATTCACGAACCCGTTGTTGCCGAGCACGACGATCCACGAATAGGTGCGGACCACCTCGCCGAGGAACAGCGGGGTGACGGCGATCACCAGAATTACGGACTTGAGCGCGACGTTTCTGGCATGCACCAGCGCATAAGCGAGCGGATATCCGACGATCAGCGTGAACAAGGCCGTGAGGAAGCAGATCCAAACCGTGTCGAGGAACACCCGCGCGTAGAGCGGCTTTAAGAGCGCCGCGAAGTTTGCGAGCGTGAAGCCCCCTGGCTCCAGCGAACCCGGCACATAGGCCCGCAGGCTGTATTGCATCACCGCCGCCAGCGCGGCCACGAAGCCGAGCGCGCACAGCGTGGCCGGCGCCACAAAGGCGCGCAAGAACGGTCTCGGCGTCATGGCCGCTCGGCGGGATGACACGGCACGCCCGCGCGGCACGCGGCCGTCAGGCCGTCAGTTCATGACGTTCTCGGCAAACCACTTGCGCCATTCCGCGGTCTTCTCCGCGCGCAGCTTGTGATCGATGATGATGGCCTGCTTGTTCCACTGGTCGGCCGAGGTGAACACTCCCGGCAGCTTGGCGACGGCGGGATCGAGCTTCGCATCGAGGACCACCGGGCTGCCCTTCTTGAACGTGGCGACCTCGGCTTGCACCCGCGGGTCGAGCGCGACGTTGATGAACTTGTAGGCGAGCTCCGCCTTCTTGGAGCCCTTCATGATGGCGACGGTGTCGATGCCGAGCACGGCGCCTTCCTTCGGGATCACGAGCGTGATGGGAACGCCCTCTCCGGCCATATAGTGCGCGTTCATCGACAAGATCACCTGGACCGGCGTCTCGCCGTTGGCGATAAGCTGCTGGCTGTTGGCGTCGTTGGTGTAGAACGCCTTGAAACTCGGCTTCAGCGCCTTGAGCTTGGCTTGCCCTTTCTCCCAGGTGGCAGCGTCGCCGCCCGAGAGCATCGCTGAGACGACGATGAGATGACTGGGATCGAAGTCGGGCGCGGCGAGCTTGCCTTTGACGTCGCCTCCCCAGAGATCCGCCCAGCTCCCGAACGCCACGCCTTTGATGAGGTCGGGCCGGTAGCCGATGGTGTAGACATAGGCCCAGGTGCCGATGTGATAGGGGCTGATCTTGGCCTGGGCGACCAAATTCTTCGCGTTCGGGACCTTGGCGAGATCGAGCTGCTCGTAGAGACCATCGTTGGCGTAGAGCCAGCCGACGTGCGACGTCGTGAACGTGATGTCGCTCTCGGGACTGCCCTTGGCCAGCTTCTCTTTGTTCAGCCGATCGATGGTGCCGCCCGTGATGTACTCGACCGGCACGCCCGTCGCGGCGGTAAATTTCTTGCCGATGAGATTGTCGACCATGTCACGCCAGCTGCCGCCCCACACGCTGACGACGAGCTTGTCCTGAGCGCTAGCCTGCGTCGGCGCCAAGAATGCCGCCAAGACGAGAGCCAACGCAGCGAGTGCCATGCAGATCCGTTTCATGCTCCTGCCTTTCCGGTTTGCTCGACCATGCGTTTGACGCCACGCGAATTTGCACAAGCGTCGAGCAACGCCCGTGGATGTCCGGCGCGTCATTATTCGTTGAGAGCGCGGAGCTTGTCCAGCGTCGCGGCGCCGCCGGCATCGCACCCGCTTGCCGAAAAGCCCGCGCGAGGCTTGGTTCACGCTCGAGCTTGAGGGTAGATTGCTCCCGCAACGGGAGTGCATCGCGATGGGATCGCGCCTGGAGCGTAGCAACCGAGCGAAACCGAAGTCAGCCGGCAATGTCGCCGCAGCCTATCTCGCCTTATTGGCCGATCGCGGGGTCGACTATTTATTCGGCAATGCCGGGACCGATTTTGCGCCGCTGATCGAGGCCTATGCGCAGGCGGCGCAAACGGGCGTCGCGGTTCCGCGGCCGATCCTGGCGACGCACGAGAACCTCGCCGTCGCGATGGCGCACGGCTACGGCATGGTGTCCCGGCGGATACCGGCGGTGATGGTACATGTCAGCGTCGGCACCGCGAACATGGTCTGCGCGGCGTTGAACGCGGCGCGCGAGAACGTTGCGATTCTGCTCACCGCGGGCAGGTCTCCGCTGACCGAGACCGGCTTGTTGGGGTCGCGCGACGGCTACATCCATTGGGCGCAGGAAATGTACGATCAGGCGGGCATGATCCGCGAAATCGTCAAATGGGATTACGAATTGCGCAACGCCGAGCAGCTAACCACGGTGGTCGACCGCGCGCTGGCGATCGCGGCGAGCGAACCGCGCGGCCCCGTCTACCTGTCTTTGCCGCGCGAGGTCATCGCGGCGCCGCTTTCCGGTCTCGAGCATCCCGCGCCCTCTCGGCTCGCCGCGGCGGCGCCCCCGGCGCCGGACGCAAACGCGATTGCCACGGCCGCGCGCATGCTCGCGCAGGCCGCGCGGCCGCTGATCGTGACGGCGAACGCCGGCAGGGACGCGGCGGCGTTCGTGGCGCTGACGCAGTTCATCGAGCGGTTTGCCATACCGGTCGTGCAGCATCGGCCGCGTTATCTCTCGCTGCCGTCATCCCATCCCATGAATCTCGGGTTCGACCCGGCGCGACTGGTGCAAAGCGCGGATGCGATTCTCGTGCTCGAGAGCGACGTTCCTTGGATTCCAAGCCGGGCCGCGCCGCGGGCGGACTGCAAGGTCATCGAATGCGGATTCGATCCTTTGTTCGCACGCTACCCGATCCGCGGCTTTCCCTGCGACGTCGCAATCACCGGGAGCACCGTTGCGACGCTATCCGCGTTGACCGCGGCCCTCGCCGACACGCTCGATGCCGAATCGATCGCGCTGCGCCGGCGCCGGATCAAGGACGAGCGCGAGGCGCTGACGGGTGCCTGGAAAACGGCCCGCGATGCCGCCGCCCGCAAGACGCCGCCCGATCCTGCCTGGGTGAGCCACTGTATCGATCGCGCCAAGGATCCCCACTGCATCGTGATCAACGAGTACACGCTGTTCCTGGAGCATTGCGCCTTCGAGTTTCCGGATCTCTATTTCGGATCGAGTTCCGCCTCGGGTCTCGGTTGGGGCGCCGGCGCCGCGCTCGGCGCCAAGCTTGCGCGCCCGCAGAGCCCGGTGATGGCGGTTCTCGGCGACGGCGCCTACATGTTCTGCAATCCCGCCGCCGTCCATCACGCCGCGGCCTTACACGAGCTGCCGGTTCTCTTCGTCGTCATGAACAACGGGATGTGGGGCGCGGTCGAGCGCAGCACGCTTGCCATGTATCCCGACGGCTTAGCGGCGAGGAGCAACGAACCGCCTTTCGTTGCGCTGAAAAAACTCCCCGCGTTCGAGACGATCTGCCAGGCGGCGGGCGGCTATGGCGAACGCGTGGAAGATCCAGCCGCGCTTCCCGGCGCATTGCAACGCGCCATGTCAGTCGTAAAGGATGAACGACGGCAGGCGCTCTTGAACGTCATCTGCGGACCCGGGGGAACGGCGTGAGCGACCCGCGCGCGATGTAAAGATAGGCACGAGGCCATTCAAACTGCCGAAGCGCTCACGAGCGCGCGCGCAGCTGCTCGCGGCGCTGCTGCAGGAAGCGGCGCACAGCCGGATCGGATTCGAGGCCGATCGCCCGTTGATAGGCCGCGTCGGCGGCAGCGACATCGTCCGCGCGTGCGAGCAGCCCGGCGCGCGCCGCCCAGTACGGTTGGTATTCGGCGAGCCGCCCGTCGTCCGCCACCTGATCGAGCGCCGCCAGGCCGGCGGCGGCGCCATGCGTCTCGGCAACCGCGATCGCCCGGTTGATCGCCACCACGGGCGAGCCGGTGATCGCCGACAAGGCGTCATAGAGGCGCTCGATCGCCGCCCAGTCGGAGCGACCGGTGCGGCGGCGCACGACATGGGCCGATTGCACCGCCGCCTCCAGCTGATAGCGGCCGATCGCACCCATGGCGCTGGCGCGAAAGAGCAGCGCCTCGGCCTCCTCGATCAACGGCGTATCCCACAATGCCGGATCCTGGTCGGCGAGCGGCACGTATTCGCCCCGCGCGTTGCGTCTTGCGCCCCGCCGCGCCTCGGCATGGAGCATCAGCGCCAACAGGCCGAGCGCCTCGGGCTCGTCCGGCAGCAGCGAGGCCACCAGCCGGCCGAGCCAAATCCCTTCTTCGGCGAGATTGCGGCGGCGAATCTCAGTACCGGCGGGATCGGACCAACCTTCGGCGAAGGCGGCGTAGATCGCGGCGAGCACCGCATCGAGACGGTCGCACAGCTCAGCGCGCTCAGGCACGCGAAACGGGATGGCGGCCTGCCTGATCTTGTTCTTGGCGCGCACCAGCCGTTGGCCCATGGTCGCCGGCGAGATCAGGAACGCCGAGGCGATGGTGGCGGCGTCGAAGCCGAGCACGGTCTGCAGGATCAGCGGGGCGCGGATGCCGGGATCGATGGCGGGATGGGCGCAGGCGAACATCAAAGCGAGCCGCTCGTCGGGAATATCGCGCGCGCTCGCCACCGCCAGCTCCTCGGCCATCATTCGCAACTCTTCGACGGCGCCCTCGCCGCTGCGCCGCCGCCGCAACTCTTCGACGGCGCCCTCGCCGCTGCGCCGCCGCCGCAACGCATCGATCGTCTTGCGCCGCGCCACGGCGATGAGCCACGCCTCCGCGTTGTCGGGGACACCGCTCGCGGGCCAATCGACCAGCGCGGCCGCGAAGGCCTCGGACAAGGCGTCCTCGGCCGCCGCGACATCGCCGGTGCGGGCTGCGAGAAAGGCGATGAGCTTGCCGTAGCTGCGGCGAGCCACCGCTTCGGCGGTCTCGCGGGCCTCCTGCGCGCACGCCATCGCCGGTCCCGATCTACATCGGCCAGACCGGACGCACCTCGATGGTGCCATGGCTCGCGCCGGGGCATCGCGACGCCCAGGAAATGGCAGCGTCGAGATCGGGCACGTCGATCATGTAGTATCCGCCGAGCTGCTCCTTGGTCTCGGCGTAAGGTCCATCGAGCACCTTGGTCTTGCCGTCGGCGACGCGCACGGTGCTCGCCGACGCGGTTGGCCGCAGGCGCTCGCCGCCGACGATGACGCCCGCTTTCGTCATGGCTTCCGTATAGGCGCCGTAGGCCGCGTGCACCTCCTCGAGCGCCGACTTAGGCCGGTTCAGCAGGCTCGCTTCGTTGGCGTAGATCAGCAGCAGATACTTCATGATGGTCTCCTTCAGCTGTTGCGGACGGGCCTCATGCTCCGTCGGCACAATGACGTCCGAGCCAGCCGAAATTCGACAGCGGCGCGAAAAAAAGGAGCACGCAGTCCGATGGCGCCCGAGGGCCCAGATAAGGACATGCTCAAATTCCGCATCGTGAAACAACCTTCAAGCACCGTTCGTGCCTATCTCGGTGCGCTCGATCTCACCGTCGGATGCTTTTTAATCAGTGAGCCGCAATTCGTAGATTAGCTCGTCTTCGGTGATACCATCTGGCCACGTTCGCGGTTTGCGACCGATGCAGGTAAAGCCGAGGCGTCGACACGCTCGTTGCGAGGACTCGTTTGAGGCGCGTATCGCCACTACGGCTCGCTTGAATTTGCGGCGCACCCGTATCCAATCGAGACACGCCTGATAAAGCATCAAGGACAGCCCTCGTCGGCGGTATTCTGGCAGGATGAAGGACATGACCAAGAAGGCGGCGTCGTCACTTGATTCATCCCGGCCTCCAAACACGCCTGTTATACCGATGAGTTGCGCGGCATCGAACAAACCAAAGACCTGATGATTCGGACCGGCTATGGTCTCTTGCCATGCCTCGGGCGAGCGCGCCGATGCCTGGTCGTAAGATGTTGCGAACATGCCCGGCGCCGATTCAAGCGCCATAAGCCGAAAATCCTTGAATGCTGGCCATTCCGACGCACCTAGCGGACGCACTCGGATCATCTCGGCGCCGGCCCATTAGTCGCGTCGTCAGCTTTGGATCGGCAGCGGGAAGCTCAGAACGAGCAAATACTTTCCGCTTGGAGACAGCGGACCTTCGATCTGCGCGTTGATGAGGACACGCGCTAGTACAGCCCGCCTGTGCCGGTCCGTATCGCGCGATCAGCCTCGGGCGAGACACCGACCGGGCGGCCGTCGGCATCGCTGACGCCGATCACCGAATAGTTGTCGGGCGGCGCGGTGCCGGGCTTGAAGGCTTCCAGGATCACGCGTTGGTCGCCGGGCCCCGCCCGCATGCCGCTCTTGGGATCGATGCGGATGAGCTTGATGCCGGCCGGCACGCGGAACGGCACCGCCGGCTTGTCGGCGAGCGCCACCTTCATGAAATCGCGCACGATCGGGGCCGCCAGCACGCCGCCGGTCATGCCGCGGCCGAGATGACGCGGCTTGTCGTAGCCGAGATAGACGCCGACCACGAGATCGGGCGAGAAACCGATGAACCAGGCGTCCTTCTCGTCGTTGGTGGTGCCGGTCTTGCCGGCGATCGGCTTGCCGACCTCCTTGACGACTGTCGCGGTGCCGCGCTGCACGACGCCCTCCATGATCGAGGTGATCTGGTAGGCGGTCATCGGATCGAGCACGCGCTCGCGTTTGTCGATCAATGTCGGCTCGTTCTGGTTTGCCCATTTGTCGGCGTCGCAGCCGCGGCATTCGCGCGAGTCGTGCTTGTAGATGGTGTGGCCGTAACGGTCCTGGATGCGGTCGATCAGCGTCGGCTGGATCTTCCTGCCACCGTTGTCGAACATGGCATAAGCGCCGACCATGCGAAGCAGCGTCGTTTCTCCTGCCCCAAGCGCAAAGGAAAGGTAGGGCGGCAAGTTGTCGTAGACGCCGAAGCGCTTGGCGTATTCGCCGATCAGCGGCATGCCGATGTCCTGGGCGAGGCGCACCGTCATCACGTTGCGCGACTGCTCGATGCCGAAACGCAGCGTCGAGGGTCCGTAATATTTGCGGGTATAGTTTTCCGGCGCCCAGATGCCGGTGCCGGTGTCGATCTCGATCGGCGCATCCAAGATGACGGTCGAAGGCGTATAGCCGTTGTCCAGCGCGGCGGCGTAGACCAACGGTTTGAACGACGAACCGGGCTGGCGCAGCGCCTGGGTTGCGCGGTTGAACTGGCTTTGATCGTAGGAGAAGCCGCCGGCCATCGCCAGCACCCGCCCGGTCTGCGGATCCATCGCGACGATGGCGCCGGAGACTTCGGGTACTTGGCGCAGGCGGAACTGGCCGCCGCCGAGCGGCTCGACATAGACGACGTCGCCGGCTGAGAGCACCTGCGACACCTTGGTCGGAGTCTTGCCCCGCTTTGCCCACTTCACGCCTTCGAGCGCGATCGTGCCGGTCTCGCGCTCCTTCGAGAGCGCGCCGCCCGGTTCACGGCCGGGCTGCAGTCCGACGCGGGCCGAGGCGTCGTCGGCCTCGAGCACCACCGCGAGCCGCCATGGCGCAATGTCGGAGAGCGCCCTGATGTCGGCGAGCTTGGCCCCCCAGTCGCCGGCCAAGTCGATTTTCTGGGCGGCGCCGCGGTAGCCGTGCTGCTCGTCGAAATTCACGAAGCCGTCGACCAGCACCTTGCGCGCCAGCACCTGCATCTTGGGATCGAGCGTGGTGCGCACCGAGAGGCCACCCTCGTAGAGCTTCTTCTCGGTGTAATTGTCGTAGATGTAGCGGCGGACCTCCTCGGCGAAATATTCCGCCGCGAAGATGTGGGCGCCGGTCGGCCGCGGGGTGACCTTGAGCGGCTCCTTCTTCGCCTTCTCCGCCTCTTGCGCGGTGATGTAGTGGTCCTCGGCCATGCGATCGAGAACGTAATTGCGCCGCTCGAGCGCACGCTCGCGCTGACGGAAGGGATGGTAATTGTTGGGCGCCTTGGGCAGCGCGGCGAGATAGGCCGCTTCCGCCGCCGACAATTCGTGCACCGACTTGTCGAAATAGAGCAGCGACGCCGCGGCGACGCCGTAGGCGCCCATGCCGAGATAGATTTCGTTGAGATAGAGTTCGAGGATGCGCTCCTTGGAGAAAGCGCGCTCGATCTTCATCGCCAGCAGCGCTTCCTTGATCTTGCGCGAGAACGACAGCTCGTTGGTGAGCAGGAAGTTCTTGGCGACCTGCTGGGTGATGGTGGAGGCACCCTGCGGGCGCCGGCCGCTGCCGTATTGCTGCACGTAGAGCATGGCGGCGCGCGCGATGCCGGAGAAGTCGATGCCGCCGTGCTCGTAGAAATTCTTGTCCTCGGCCGCGACGAAGGCGTGGGTGACGAGCTTGGGCACCGCCTGGATCGGAATGTAGAGCCGCCGCTCGCGCGCATATTCGGCGAGCAGCGAGCCGTCGGAGGCATGCACCCGCGTCATGACCGCGGGCTCATAGTCCTGCAGCTGGGAGTAGTCCGGCAGCGATTGGGAGTAGTGCCACAGCAAGCCGGCCGCCGCCGCGACCGCGGCGACGAATATGATCGTTCCCGCCGCGAACAACAGGCCGAAGAAGCGCAGCAACAATCGCATGGACGAAGGTCCCCCTGCCCCGGACCGTTGCGGCCGCGATCTCTGCGGGTGGCCTGGCGGCAAGCGGCCAAGGCCCCATCCGGCGGATGTCCCCGCACCGCGCGTCGACCGCCGCAGCGCGCTCGGTCCGGCCGTCTAAGTCGCTCTGTTTTATGTTGAAACTGAGGCTAAACCGCCACAGTCCAGTCAATTCTGGCCGCCCCCGGCCAGCCGGGTGCTAAAGAACGCATCCACCGCCTGGACGATCGAATCGGTGGTGCGGTCCCGCCATTCGGTTGAGATCAGCGATTTCAAGTCCGCCTTGTTCGAGACATAGCCGAGTTCGACCAGCACCGACGGCACGTCGGGGGCCTTGAGCACCACGAAGGCCGCGGACTTCAACGGATGCTGGTGCAGCCGGGCGGCGTTCTTGAGCGTCCCGACGACGGTCTGGGCGAACTGCACCGAAAAGGTCTTGGTTTCGCGCCGGGCGAGATCGATGAGAATGCCGGCGACGTCCTTCTCCTCGGCGGAGAGATCGAGCCCGGCGATCACGTCGGCTTGGTTCTCGGCCGCGGCGAGGCGCGCCGCGCGGGCGTCCGAGGCCCGTTCCGAGAGCGTGTAAACGGTCGCCCCTTGGGCGTCGCCTTCCCGGCGCCGCAGCGCATCGGCGTGAATGGAGATGAACAGCGCGGCTTGGCGCGCACGCGCGAACTGGACGCGGTCGCCAAGCGCCACGAAGGTGT
>Ga0306926_10006654_pt1 | contig 12433 bp, 7 predicted proteins | sample flu12Cox44000178_FD_203759 | JGI IMG/M metagenome (GOLD analysis project Ga0306926, IMG submission 203759) | Lab enrichment of tropical soil microbial communities from Luquillo Experimental Forest, Puerto Rico - flux8day.12C.oxic.44.000.178 (v2)... | ecosystem: Environmental > Terrestrial > Soil... | reverse complement strand
GAGAGACTGCGAGTACCAACTGCTTCTTCTCTTGCACCAGGATGCCAGTCTTTGCTCCAGGCGCGGTCGGCACTCTCGCGACTGTCTTCAGGTGATCGGGATCACTGGTGTCATAAACTGCCATGTATCCCTCTCCTCCGGGCGAATACAGCCGGTTTGCAGCCGGGTCGAACAGAATCTGATCGGAGCGGAGTGGAGATGGCGCCGAATTCGTCACTGCCCCGGTGTCGGAATTCATCACGACGACCATACCGGGTTTGCGACATCCCACATATAAGCGATGATGAGGCTCGTCGAAGGCAACCATCGCATTCTGTTGTGCCGCCGGTACGGGCCAAATTGAAATGACCTTCATGGCTTTGCGATCAATAACTGCCATTTTGTTCGTCTGGGTGAGATTGATGAAGAGACGGTTACCATTCTTTTCCAGAGCCATCGCTTCGACGTGATTATCCTGTAGAGTAAGGGCTGCTTTCTTCTCGCCAGTGTCGGGATCAACGGAGGCGAGTTCTGATGTCGCCATGTCCACGTCCTTGCCACCTGTAACGATGTAGACCATATTTTCCGTCGGATCGTAGCCAATGGAATCCGCACCGGGCACGAGTGTTACTACGCCTTTCACTCCGTAGGTTGAGGCGTCCAACAGCTTCGACATGCCCTTGCCGCTATCAGTGACCAGGATGGTGGGTGCTCCTGGCCGGATCAGAATGCTGTGCGGCGTTTCGAAGCCGTTGACGGTTTGTAGGCGGTTGCCGTTATTGAGGTCGAACACCTCGACTGTACCGTGATCCTCAGCGGCGAGGAGAAGCCGGCCGCGAGCCTGGTCTACCGCGAAATGATCGAAGTCACCGGTGTAGCCCGGGAGATTCACGCTTCCTTTTAACAGGAGGGAAGCGGTGTTCTTCCCCTCAATGTCTAAAACCGAGATGTTGGTGCCCATGAGCGCGGTCAGTAACAACAAGAGTGCAGTCATTATCAGAAAGGGTACATTTCTACGATTGAACATTGCGAACTCTCCCGTTGTGGTGGCTCCGCAGACGGCCTATTTTCAGGATTGCGGCCGGTGCTGCCGTTACTCTTTCAAGGCTGACGTTCAGGCATTACGAGGCTCTGAAACGGGAATTAAATTGCATTCATTCAGGCCGGGCCTTCTGATAAGAGGGGCTTGCAGGCTACCCCGGCACTTAAGATATGCTTTTCGCGGGTTGATTACGGGGTTAGACATGCGCATTCTACTGGTTGAAGACGAATCTAAGGTCGCCGGTTTCGTTGAGCGTGGTCTCGTGGCTGAACGATACGCAGTGGATGTTTCGGGAAATGGAATGGAGGCATGGGAGCTGACTGACACGTATCCTTACGACCTCATCATTCTTGATCTGATGCTGCCGGGGTTGGACGGTGCAGACCTTCTACGGCGGATTCGCAAGAAGAACACATGTGTGCCAGTACTGGTCCTGACGGCCCGTGATGCCGTCGACGAAAAGGTACGAATTTTCGAATTGGGTGCTGACGATTACCTCACCAAGCCCTTCGCATTTGCCGAATTACTTGTCCGAACCAAAGCGCTTCTCAGACGCGGGCCGGTAAACAGATCTAGCACCTTGCAGGTCGGCGATCTGGAACTAGACCGTCTTACGCAGCAGGTCAAACGCAAGGGACGTCGCATCGAACTGACCTCGAAAGAGTACCAGTTGCTCGAGTACCTGATGCAGAATCCCGGACGTGTCTTGTCGCGAAATATGATCATCGAGCACGTATGGGACCAAGCCTTCGATGGCTTCACCAACATCGTCGATGTTTACGTGCGACACCTGCGTGGAAAAGTGGATGACGAGTATGACTTCAAGATGATTCGGACCGTCAGGGGAACAGGTTACATGATTCGGGAGAGTGATACGGGAGAGTAATTCGTGCTTGTGCCGTCCTTACGAACACGAGTGACGTCGTGGTACGTCGGACTTCTCACGATTTCATTGATCGTGTTTGGAGCATGCATCTACCTTGGCGTCCAGCGCTATTTGGAGGCGTCTCTACAGCATTCGCTTACTAGCGAGGCGCGGAGTGTGGCCGAAACCTTTGTCAATGAATTTGAGAAGAAGGGGGAGGCTTGGCTGACTCAAGAATTGTCGGAGTCGTATCCCCAAGCGCGTAATGCACAAATAGTCCGGCTTTCTCGCATTAGACCAGGAATTGGATATCAGATTCTATATCCCCCAGTCGAACAAAATGCTAGCGCCTCCGAAAAGATCTCTTTGCCCCCAGATGTTCACCTTCAAACTGCTGAGTTCCGCCACGAAAGAAGAGGCAGTCAGACTGACGTTGTTGTTTATAGCTTCCCTTACCAATCGAGCTCTGGAGCGCGCTACCTGATCGAGACTGCCGTTTCACATCATCCTATCTCGAATCTCCTCCGTGACCTGCTAGTGTTGCTGTTGGCCTTGACACCTATTGTGGTCGTGGTTGCTGGGATCGGTGGGTACCTGCTGATGTCGCAACCTTTGAAACCAATGGTGTCGCTCACAGCAAAGGCCGAACGCATAGGTGTGGGAGAGCTGGGAGAACGCCTGCCCGTCATCCCGACAGGCGATGAACTTGAGCGTCTGTCGCATGCCCTGAACCGCATGATTGGTCGCTTGGAAGATGCTCTCGACCACAACCGCCGGTTCTCGGCGGACGTTTCGCATGAGCTGCGCACACCTTTGACGATTCTTCGGGGAGAACTCGAACACGTGATTCAACTGCGCGGCCTTCAACCTGAAGTAACTGATTCGGTGGGCAGCGCCCTCGAAGAAATTGAGCGTCTAGCGAACATCGTTGAAAGCCTGCTGGCAATTTCGCGGCTGGATTCTGGGGGCGCTGGAATCGAGTACAATCCTTTCGACTTAAATGCCTTGGCGAGGACCACGACGGAACAAATGCATCTCCTGGCGAGTGAAAAGCGAATTTCACTGACTTGCTCCTCGACCGGTCTAGTGCAATTAATCGGAGATGAGACCCGCATCAAGCAGGTGTTGGTGAACCTTCTCGATAACGCGATCAAGTACACCCCAACGAACGGTCACGTCATTGTCGCCACCGGTACCGTGGAAAACAAAGCAGTCCTCAGAGTCAGCGACGATGGAGTGGGTATACCGCCAGCATCGCTGCCGCATGTATTCGAACGATTCTATCGAGCTGAAAAAGCTCGTTCTCGTGGTGTCGGCGGTTTTGGGCTGGGATTGTCCATGGTTGACGCAGTCTGCCGGGCACATGGGGGTACAGTTTCGATCGAAAGTGCCGAGGGACAAGGAACCACCGTAACAGTCAAGCTGCCAATACAAGAGGCGGCGGCTCCCGTTGTGACAGGCGCACCGTTGACCTCCTTTTCGTTTCCTCGGACTTAGGCCAGAAGTCTGGAGTATTGGGCACCCGAACGGTCGGCCTATGCCTATTCGTGCTCATGCTCGATCAGCCGCTCGGCGCCCCTTTGCCCGCTACCTGTCCGATCACTTTGAAGGTGCGAAGAGGCTCTCCTTGTTTGGGGTCTGCGCCTTCCACTCGTCGCGGATCTGATTGGCTACCTTTTCCATTTGGGCTTTATCGTCTCCTGGCTTGTAGTTAAAGACAACTCCGGCAGCACCAATTGTCGCGTCAGACTGGTCCTTCATGGCAAATTCGACTTCGAAGTGATTCCCTGCCTTATTCAACTCGAGATTGCTCTTTCCGGTATCGATGACCCGCATGTCGTCTTCGTCGGCCTTCTTGCCGTAGCGGCCGATGTTCGAGGCGATGATTACGTTTTCAGTTTTTCCCGGCGGCGTGACATGCATAGCAATGATCATCACTTGCGGATGTTTCGCAAGAGCTTCGTCTACGAGCTTCTGCGCAAAAATATCCGGTTTCGCCGTGGTTGTCTGTGCAGCCAAAACTCCGGCGCCCAAGACGATTGTCAAGAGGGCCGCTGCCGTGGTTATCGGACGTTTCATTGTGGTGTTTCATCCTTCCGCATGAGATAGGACTTGGGCCGAGGCCGGTCGATAAGAACTTATGATCCCTCCATGAAGCGATCCTGAATGCAACATGAAGAACCGTTATCGAAATGGCCTTTGTATGCTCACGTTCGGCCTTTCAGCCCTCAATAGGGCCGGATGTCGGTTATCGGCCCTGGGTTCCCGAGTGAGCCCAAAGTAGAAAGTTAGAACATTTTTTTATCTTCGATTCACAGTTGTTTCATTTGCTGAGCACGTAATGCATAGGTAGTCGAAGCACTTCAAACGCTCGGGACATTGGGTAGTGAGGCTAAACCGAGGGTAGTCCCAGCAACGTTCTTGGGTGTCGAGGGAGCGCTGGGGCTCACGTCCGAGAGGAGAATTCGTATGTTGACATTTCAATGCAACACATACTGCCTGGTGTTGATAGCAACGATCTGTCTGGGACCAATCGGCGCCCTCGCCCAACTGGCGACAGGCTCGATACAGGGTCTCGTTTCGGACAAAAGCGGTGCCATTGTCCCCAACGCCACAGTCACGGTTACGAATACTGCAACCGGTCTTGCACGGAACGCCGACAGCAACGCATCGGGTCTATACGACTTTCCCAGTCTGCCTCCCGGAGAATACACCGTTACAGCTGAGGCCAAGGGTTTCTCTAAACAGGTCTTCGAACACGTCGTACTCACTGTCAATGCCGAACAATCCATCAATTTCGATCTGAGCCCGGGTTCCGCAACTGAGACGATGACGGTAACTAGTACAGCGCCTGTCGTAGACGCGGTCTCCTCGACAGTGGCACCCGTAGTAGGTGCCCGCACGATCGTTGATTTGCCGTTGAACGGACGAGACTGGGGTCAGTTGGCCGTCTTGCAGCCGGGTGTGGCCCCGGCCAGGACCCAGCCGGCGGTGTCGGTGAGCAACCAACGCGCGAACCGCGGCGTCGGCAACCAGTTGACTGTAGGCGGCGCTAGGCCACAGAGCAACAACTACAGGGTCGATGGGATCAGTATCAATGATTATTCGAATGGTGGTCCGGGTGGCGTGACGGGCACCAATCTGGGTGTTGACGCAATTCAGGAATTTTCCGTAATCACCAGCAATCCGGGCGCTGACACGGGAAAGACGTCCGGGGGCGTTATCAACGCGGTGACGCGCTCGGGCTCGAACCAGTGGCACGGAACCGGATACGAATTTCTGCGGAACAGCGCCTTGGATGCGCGGAACGAGTTCGACAAGCCGGGACAGATCGCTGAGTTTCGTCGGAATCAGTTTGGCGGAGCAATCGGGGGACCGATCGTCAAGGAAAAACTATTCATCTTCGGCAATTACGAAGGACTCTATCAGTACCAGGGGGCTAACGTCAGCAGCGTAGTCCCCTCGGCGGCGGCCCGTCAGGGAAACCTGGTTGCCGGTCCTGTAACAGTCAGTCCGCTGGTTCAACCCTATTTGCAGTTTTACCCTTTGCCAAACAGCACCGTGACCGGTGACACTGGGATCTTTTTGTTCAATGATCCGATTACCGCCCACGAAAATTACTTTACTATTCGGGGAGATTACACGATCGGTCCCGAAGATACCTTCAGCAGCACCTACTTCTACGATAACGGAAGCTTGGTTGCGCCCGATCCGCTCAACGTGAAGGTCACCGGCAATTACGATCGGAGGCAGATGATTGGGTTGAATGAAGTGCATGTGTTCAGCCCAACGCTGCTCAACACTGTCCGATTCGGTTACAGCCGGGTCGTCTCGATTGCTCCTACGACGGTAAGTTTGATAAACCCTCTCGCGGCTGACAAAACCCTGGGATTTGTGCCAAACCTGCCCGTGGGACTAATTAACATAGGCGGTATCGCCAATTTCCAAGGAGGTGCCGGGGCTGTGGGTGAATTCGACTTTCACCTCAACTCTTATCAAGTATACGACGATGTGTCCTGGTCGAAAGGCCGGCACTCAATCCAGATCGGATTTTCATTTGAGAGATTGCAGAACAACCAGCTGGGGACCGCGAATCCGAATGGTCAATACAGCTTCAGCTCACTAAGCAATTTCCTGACAAACAGGCCGAGCACCTTCAATGCTCCTATCTCCACTGTTATCTCCCCGAAAGATCTGCGGCAATCTGTATATGGCATCTACATCAAGGACGATTTCCGAGTTCGGCCAAATCTGACCCTCAACCTCGGCCTACGCTACGAACCTGCATCCGTGCCCTATGTGGAAGGAAACCAGATCTCAAACTTGCGCGTTCTGACTGCTCCGGCCCCCGTGATCGGAGCTCCGTACTTCCAGAATTCTACTTACAAAAACTTTGCTCCAAGGATCGGGGCAGCGTGGGACCTATTTGGCGACGGGGCGACTGTGGTCCGGGCTGCGTATGGAATCTATGATTCTCTGCCTCTGAATTATCTCTTTGAAGGGATTAGTATCTTTGCGGCTCCATTCTTCCAGCAGGGCAGCGTCTCCTCGCTGCCGCCCGGATCGTTCCCGAAAGGTGCCTATCCACTTCTCAATGGCAACAACCTGCGGTATAGCCTGGTCCAGTTTAATCCTTCACGCAGCTATGTTCAGCAATGGAACTTTAACATTCAACACGAGTTTCTTGGACAAACCGTGTTCCAAATCGGTTACTTCGGAACTCACGGGGTACATCTGCCATACCGAATCGACGACGCTAACACGGTTTTCCCGACGACCGTAGTGAACAACAATTACTTCTTCCCGGTGCCGCGCGGTAGCGGCACGCGAATCAACCCCAACGTGGGGCAAATTAGCGCGCTGTATTTCACCGGAGGCTCAACCTACAACGCCTTGCAAGTAATGCTGACCAAGCATCTGGTGAAGAATTTTACGGGTAGCATTTCTTACACATGGGGAAAATCTCTTGACGACGGGTCGTCCTCAACATTTGGCGATACCTTCGCCAACAGCATCTCAAGCCTGCCACTTTGGGCGCCGCCGAGGCGGAAAGGACTGTCGGACTTCAATATTGCACAGAACTTTGTAGCGAATTTCGTTTACAACCTTCCAACTTATCAGAGCGCGAAGGCGTGGATTATTAGTGGCTGGCAACTCGGCGGCATCGTGTTGGTCTCCACCGGCCTGCCGTTTTCGGCTTTGATCAGCGGCGATCCTCTCGGTTTGAATAGTGCGGACCCGTTTGACTTTGCAAACCGACTCACGACCCTTGGCTGTCAGGGTAATCCAGTCAATACGCAGAACAAGTCGCACTATGTCAAGACGGAATGTTTTACCTTTCCCAACCCTGGCACCATGCTGGGAAGCGCCGGCCGCAATTCCATCATAGGGCCTGGCATACGTGATGTGGATCTCTCGCTGATGAAGAACAATAAGATCACCGAGCGGCTCAATGCACAGTTCCGAGTAGACTTTTTCAACATTTTCAATTTTGTAAACTATGCCACGCCTGTAAAGGCCAGCACCCAGTTGTTCAATCAGGCGGGATCGCCGATCGCTTCGGCTGGCACGCTGACACAGACCTCAACTTCGTCGCGGCAAATTCAGTTCGCGATCAAACTGATTTTCTGACCTTCGAGAGTACCGACCTGAATAGGGCGCTGGTTATCACAGGCCCCTATCTTTTCGTCACTTGTCAGGCAGGCCTGGGTTGGACACGCACTAGAAGCTTGTGAAAGCTTCGTCCGGGTCCGTGTGCACCGGCGAACGTCATGAAATGGTGATTCTGAACAGACTTTTATTGTGCGTTAAGAACGCCACTATCTATTGTCGCTAGGCTTATGTCTTGCTGGGGTTTACTCGGAGCTTGGAATGTATCGACAACGGATCACAACGCTGCTATTTGCTGCCTTTGCTGTTGCGATGATCGGCTCGACACCAGTGGCGTGCCAGGAAAAGACAGCCGAACCCATGAGGGTCGTGCGAAAGCTCTCGCTGGGAGGTGATGGAAGGTGGGACTATTTGACGGTTGATTCTCAGGCCAAGCGTTTGTACATCGCGCGCGCAACGCGATTCATGGTCGTCAACATCGAGACCAGTGAACTCGTAGGTGAAATCACCGACACGTTAGGGGCTCACGGAGTGGCAATTGCAACCGAGCTAGGGATGGGATTTACCAGCAACGGGCAGTCGAACGATGTGAGTGTTTTTGATATCAAGACTCTAGCGGTCACGAAGAAGATCCCGACAGGGCAAAATCCGGACGCTATTCTGTATCACGCATCCACTCGGTCGGTATTCGTCTTCAACGGACAAAGCCACAGTGTCAGTGTCATTGATGCAGTGTCACTGAGTGTGACAGCCACTATACCTCTTGCCGGCAAACCCGAATTTGCCGTCGCCGACGACCACGGGAATGTGTACGTCAATATTGCCGACCAGAACACCATTACCGTCATCGATGCAGCGTCACACAAGGTGAAGCACATCTGGCCGCTTGGTTCCTGCGACGAGCCGACGGGCTTATCAATCGATGAGAGTAAAAATGTGGCATTCGCGTCATGCGGTAACCAGAAGCTTGCAGTTGTAGATCTGAACACAGGCAGGGTTCTACAGACAGTGCCCATCGGCGACGACTGCGATGCGACCGCATTCGATCCGAATACGCGACTCGTATTCGCCTCGAACGGGGAAGGGAGCTTGACGGTAATCGCGAGAGACGAGCACGGCTCTTACCACGTACAGCAGACCTTGGCCACTCAGCCAGGCTCCAAGACAATGGCATTGGACTCCAGGAGCGGACAAGTCTATCTCCCGACAGGAAAGTTCAGCGGGCCTCCGACGCAGAAGCCAAGACCCAAGCTTATTCCCGGTACCTTCGAAGTCTGGGTTATAGCGGAATAGTTAACTCAGAGCAAGAGCCATGGTTCGATTCGAGAACGGTATGTCTCTAATAAAAGCTCTACAACTTATCGCCTGGTTTCTTGTGGTGACCGTGACTGGCTTGTATGCCCAAGCACCACAAGGAGCGCCGCAGCCCGTGTCAGGTGCACCGTCGAGTTCTTCACTCGTGACCTTGACGCTGGAGGATGCGCTGACTTGCGCGAAGGCAAACAGTCCCCAGTTTCAGGCAGCGCTGACTCAATTCGGGTTGGCCAAAGAAGACCGGGTGCAAGCCCGTGCCGCGATGCTGCCAAACATTCAGTACACAAACAGCTTTATTTACACTCAGGGCAACGGTGCCACGGGCATATATGTCGCCAACAATGGCGTCCACGAATACATAAGTCAAGGGGTCTTTCATGAGGCACTGGGGGTTGGATCATTCGCCGACTACCAAAGGGTCTCGGCGCTACAAGCGTTCGCTAAAGCAAAGGCGGATGTCGCAACGCGCGGCTTGGTGGTCACGGTCGTGCAGCTTTTCTATGGACTGTTGGCGGCGCAGGACAAGACTCTCAATGTTGACCGGGCGACGAATGAGGCGCAGCACTTTCTCGAGCTAAGTAAGAAACTGGAAGCAGGGGGTGAAGTTGCACATTCCGATGTTGTCAGGGCGCAGATTCAGGCTAATGACGCTTCCCGACAGCTTCAAGATACAAGACTAGCGGAGCAAAACGCACGTCTCGCATTGGCGGTTCTGATTTTTCCGAACTTCTTTCAAGATTTCGTTCCGGTAAACGACCTGGCTTCGCTTTCACCGTTGCCGGACCGGGCTTCCGTTGAACAGTTGGCGAAGAACAACAATCCTGAACTGCAAGCTGCTTTTGCGGCCCTGAAGGCTGCTGAGAAGGAGGTGACGGTAGCACGCGCAGCTCACCTGCCGTCACTGACAGTTGATTTCTTCTACGGCATCGATGCCAACCAGTTTGCGACGGAGGATCGCAATGGCTTACGCAATCTGGGATATTCCGGAGCAGCTACATTAAACATCCCGATCTTTAGTTGGGGGGCCACGCAGAGCAAGGTTAAGCAAGCCGAGCTGCAACGGCATCAGGCCCAAGTTGAGCTCAGTGCAGCGCAGCGGCAAGCGTTAGCCGATTTGCAGTCCTTCTATGCGGAAGCCCAGACATCGTTTGGCCAGGTCAATACTCTTCGTAGCTCAGCGGATCTTGCGGGCGATAGCCTGCGGCTTACAAACCTCCGGTACCAGGCCGGCGAAGCTACCGCACTCGAGGTGGTGGACGCGCAGAACACGCTTACCCAAGCGCTGAACGCATTACACGATGGAGAGGTGCGGTACCACCTTGCGCTCGCAAATTTGCAAACCTTAACAGGACAGTTCTGACATGAACACGAAAACACTCACCGCGCATATTCCGCTAGCGCTCATTGCCGGCGTGCTGGCAACAGGAATTACGGCCTGCTCCAGCAAAGACAAAGAGGAGCAGCCAGAAGTAGCTGTTCAAGTCGCACAGGCGGAGCGCGGCAAAATCGAGCAGGTGATTCGAACGGAAGCGATATTGTTTCCCAGGGACCAGGCGGCGCTGACTCCGAAGATCGCTTCGCCGGTTCGCACATTTTATGTGAATCGAGGCAGCAAGGTACACCGTGGACAAGTGTTGGCGGTGCTCGAAAACCGTGATCTTTCGGCCTCAGTTATGGATACGCAGGGCAATTACGAACAGGCGCAGGCGACGTACGGCCTGGCGACCACGTCCGGGCTGCCGGAAGAATGGCAAAAAGCGGAGTACGACCTGAAATCGACAAAAGAGGCGTACGATGCCCAGCAAAAAGTGTTCGACAGCCGAAAGGTACTGTTCGATCAGGGCGCGCTCCCACGCAAGGATTATGACCAGGCCGCCGTCGCACTCATTCAGGCGAAAGCCACCTACGAAATCGCACAGAAGCATCTTGCGGCGCTTGAAACGGCCGGGAAAAAGGACGAGCTGAAAGCTGCTAAGGGTCAGCTAACTTCCGCGCAAGGAAAGTATGAAGGAGCTAACGCTCAGCTGTCGTATTCCGAAATAAAGAGTCCCATCGATGGTGTCGTAACAGACCGTCCGGTCTATCCCGGCGAGACCCCGGCGCCTGGCACGCCAATCCTGACGGTTATGGATACATCCTCGGTAGTCGCCAAGGCTCACATTCCCCAACAAGATGCAGTGCAGCTGAAGCCGGGCGATCCCGCTACCCTAAGCGGTCCCGGAGGTGTGGAGGCAAGCGGGAAGGTCTCGCTCGTGAGCCCTGCGCTTGACCCCAACAGTACTACTGTCGAAGTTTGGGTGACCGCGCCGAATCCCGATGGCACGCTTAGGCCAGGGACAACCGTGACGGCGCATGTCACCGCCCAGACAGTGACTGACGCAGTACTGGTACCTGGCTCCGCCCTGTTGAAAACACCCGAAGGGGCAGAAAGCGTGATGGTAGTCGGCGACGACAACAAAGCACACCAGCTGAACGTTGAGGTCGGCATTCGGGAGGGCGACCAGGTGCAGATTACGAAAGGCCTCAAGGGAGGCGAAAGGGTCGTCAGTAGCGGTGCCTATGGATTGCCGAACGATACAAAGGTGAAGGTTGCTGAAGCAGAGGCTCCCCCAAGGGAGAAACCAGCTTCAACAGGTGATGACAACGGCAAGACCTCTCCCGAGGCCAAGAAGCCCGGCGGGAAGGAATAGAAACTGCATGAACTGGCAAACCATGCTCGAGCGCATTCGAATCATCGGCCCGGCAGACGACCGATACTGGTACACCCGCTACTCCAAGGCGCTGATTTTCCTCACCATCATCCTCGCCTTCGCCGGTTTGTATCTCGCGCTTACGATTCCGATCTCTGTGTTTCCGACCACAGATTTCCCTCGCGTAATCATCGGCGTTGACAACGGTGTGATGCCAACTGACCAGATGATGGTGACCATCACGCGTCCGATTGAAGAAGCCGTCAACAGCGTGCCGGGACTACAACAGGTGCGTTCGATTACTAGTCGAGGCTCCGCGGAAATTGACCTCTTCTTTGATTGGCACGTAGATATGGTTACTACATTGCAGTTAGTGGATGCAGCCCTCGTTCAGGCAAGGGCTTTGCTTCCCGCCACGGCGGTCATTAGTTCCCATCGACTCACGTTTGCCAGTTTCCCCATCATCGGATACAGCCTTACTTCCGACATCGTGCCGCAGACGCAACTGTGGACGATGGCCAATTACGAAATGAAACCGCGCCTGAACCGGCTGAACGGGGTCGCGACAGTTGTAGTGCAGGGTGGGCAAGAGCCGGAATTCCACATCACGCCGGATCCTGCCAAGCTTCTGGCGACCGGTATCACCGTTTCCGACATTCTCGACGCAGTCCGCCGAACGAACCTCATCGATTCCCCTGGTCTCATCGAGCAAGACCATCAACTCTACCTTGGATTGGTAAATGGTCAAGTCGTTACACCCGACGAGCTGGGGCAGATCGTCATCAAAACTACCCTGGCGGGCGTGCCAGTCCGGGTTGGAGATGTCGCTGCGGTAGGCCCCGGGGTCAAGCCGGTGTATACGATCGTGACGGCCAACGGTAAACCGGCGATCCTGCTGAACATAAGCCGTCAGCCGGACAGTAACACGGTAGA
>Ga0306926_10006653_pt1 | contig 12434 bp, 14 predicted proteins | sample flu12Cox44000178_FD_203759 | JGI IMG/M metagenome (GOLD analysis project Ga0306926, IMG submission 203759) | Lab enrichment of tropical soil microbial communities from Luquillo Experimental Forest, Puerto Rico - flux8day.12C.oxic.44.000.178 (v2)... | ecosystem: Environmental > Terrestrial >... | reverse complement strand
GATCCTGGTGTCGAAATAGAACGCGGCCTGCTTGCCGGCCGCCACCCTGATGGCCCCGGGGCCCGGGGTGAGCAGGCCGACGTCGCCGGGCGGCGCCCAGGTGGCGCCGGACGCCGTGATCACCTGCGTGTAGGGGACGGAGATGCCGAACCGGTTGGAGTGCGGCGGGACCCAGCCGTAGGGGATGTGCCCGTGATAGTGGCTCGCCGCGCGTGCCACGTTGCCCGCCCGCACGGCGAGCTGCTCACGTATCTGGTTCTCCAGGTCGGTGCGGATCGCGATGAAGGCGACCGCGGTGATGGCCAGCGCGGTCGCCGCTACCGCGCCAGCGGCGACGAGGGTGAAGCGGGTCAGCAATCTCAGTCGCGGCCGGAACACCCTCACGGGTCGGCTCGCAGCACGTACCCGATGCCGCGCACGTTGTGCACCAGCCGGCGGCGCCCGTTCTCCTCCAGCTTGCGGCGCAGGAAACCGACGAACACTTGCAGCGCGTTGGAGGCGGGCGCCTCCCCGTACCCCCAGACCCGGTCCAGGATCACGTCATAGCTGAGCACCTGCTCGGCATTGCGCAGCAGCAGTTCGAGCAGCGCGAACTCGATCTTAGTGAGGGCGAGCGGCGCGCCGCCCCGCGTCACCGTGCGGGCGGTGAGATCCACGGTCAGGTCGGCGTACCCCAGGACGTCGCGGACCGGCTGGGCCCGCCGCAGCAGCGCGTTGACACGGGCGAGGAGCTCACGCAGCGCGAACGGCTTCACCAGGTAGTCGTCGGCCCCGGCCTCGAGGCCGGCCACCCGGTCGTCCACCGCGTCCCGCGCGGTGAGCACGATGACCGGGGTGGCGTTCCCGCGCTCCCGCAGCGCCCGGCAGGTATCGAATCCGTCGAGCATGGGCATGAGCACGTCGAGGATGATCAGGTCCACGGGCGACCGGGACACCGAGGCAAGCGCGTCGGCGCCGTTCACGGCCGTCGCGACGGCGTAGCCGGCGTAGCCCAGGGCGCGCCGCAGCGAATCGCGGACGTCCGGGTCGTCGTCCACGACCAGCAGCCTCGATTGCATGCCAGCCAGTGAACCAGGAGATCTTAGGAACTTCCTTAGAGTTGCCTGGTTGAGTTTACATTTTCACCGATCTTTAACAATCGCTGGCCAATCTCCTCCGCATGCCTCCCCTCTTCCTCATACGGCACGGTGAGAGCAGCTGGAACACGCTCGGCCTCGCTCAGGGCCACAACGACCAGGCGCGGCTGACCCTCCGGGGCCAGCGCCAGGCGGCCGAGGCAGCCGAGCGGTTCCGCGGGCAGCCGGTCGGCGCGCTGTACGCCAGCGATCTGCGCCGCGCGCTGGAGACGGCTGCCGCCTTCAGCCACGTGCTCGGCCTGCCGGTGCGCGCCGACGCGCGGCTGCGCGAGCGAAGCCTCGGCGTGCTGGAGGGGACCGCGTCCGCGGCGATCAGCCAGGACGCGCTCGGCCTGGAAGACGGCAGAGTCGCCGACCCGGACGCACGGCCGGCAGGCGGGGAATCCGTGCGCGACCTGTACCTGCGCGCGGCCGCGTTCTGTAACGATCTCGACGACGCGATCGCTGACGTCGTGGTGGTAGTGGCGCACGGCGGCACGCTGCGGGTGCTGCACGCCTACCTGAACGGCATCCCGGTCGAGGAGATGAGCTGGGATCCCCTGGAGAACGCCAGGATTTTGCGGATTCCCGATTTCGCTACGCGATGACGAGGAGTGACTAGATGAACCCGACCGCGCTGACCCTGCCCGACCGGGCGGTGAAGCCTCGCGAGACCGGCATCACCATGGTGATCGACGGCGGCATCCCGCTGGGCCTGTTTACCGACCTGATCTCGCTGGGCGCCGAGTACATCGACTACGTGAAGTTCGGCTGGGGCACGGCACTCGTTACGAACTGCCTGCGAGAGAAGATCAGCGTGCTGGCCGCCAGTGGCATCGACTTCTATTTTGGCGGGACGCTGTTCGAGAAGTACGTGATGCAGGGCCGGTTTGAGGACTACAGAGGGTTCTGCGAGGAGTACGGCTGCCGGCACGTGGAAGTCTCCAACGGCACCATTGAGATGTCCAACGCCGAGAAGGCGGGCTATATCCGCAAGCTGGCGGCCGACTTCGAGGTCGTCTCGGAAGTCGGCTTCAAGGACCCCACCCGCTCGGAGCTGCTCCCGCCGAGCGAGTGGATCGCGTGCATCAACGAGGATCTCGACGCCGGCGCCTGCCTGGTGACGCTGGAGGCCAGGGAGAGCGGCAAGTCCGGCATCTGCAGGCCGGACGGCGCGCTGCGGTACGGGCTGGTCGAGGACGTGCTGTCGGCGGGCATCGCCGGCGGCAGCCTCATGTTCGAGGCGCCGACCACCGCGCTGCAGGCCCACCTGATCACCCGGATCGGGCCGGACGTGAACCTCGGTAACGTGCCAGCTCAGGGCGTGATCGGCCTCGAGACGCTCCGCCTCGGCCTGCGTGCGGACACCCTCACCGTTGTCAAGTAAGGAAACCCTTGTGCGAACCACCTTTGACGTCTTCCATCTGGCCATCCCCGTGTGCGACCTGGACGAGGCGCAGGACTTCTACGTGACGATGCTCGGCTGCAAGCTCGCCCGCCGCTACAACGACAGAATCACCATCGATTTTTTCGGCGATCAGCTAGTGTGCCATCTAACGCCGGGGGAGCCTGCCCGACCCGAGAGCCTGTACCCGCGGCACTTCGGCGTCACGTTCCGCGAGGCGGCCGACTTCGAGGCGCTGCACGCCTGTGCGGTAACGAGAAAGATCCCCTTCTATCACGAAGTCGACACAAGGTTCGGCGGGCTGGTGGAGGAACACCGTACGTTCGTGCTCGAAGACCCGTCAGGGAACCTCCTTGAGTTCAAGCATTACAACGACCCCCGGATGATGTACTGAACGGACGGACACCCGCCTTGATACGGATGTGGATTGAGCAGGCGGCAGCTTGCGCTGGGAGTGCGGCATACCTCGAGGACGCCCGCGGCTCCGGGAAGCTGACCTACGGCGGCCTGCGCACAGCCGTCCGCGACTGGGAGCGGCGCCTCGATGACGCCGGGCTCCCCCCGGGCGCCCGGATCGCGATCCGGATGTCCGAGCCCCTTGAGTACGCGACCACCCTGGTAGCGATCATCGGCGCCGGGCGGGTCGCGGTCCCGCTCGACCCCGGAGCGCCGGCCGCCGACGTGGCTCGCGTGCTGGCGGTGGCGCGTCCCGCCGCCACAGTCGCCGACGGCTCGTTCGGGATAAATTCTCTTGATCTTCCATCGGGCGGACCGGGGTGCGGCGGGATCTTCCTGTGCACCAGCGGCACCACCGGCACGCCTAAGGGCATCTTGCTTCGCGACGAGCAGCTGGCGCACGTGGCGGCCAGCGTGGCCAGCCACCACCGGCTTACCCAGGCGGACAGGGGGTACTGCTCGCTGCCGCTGTTCCACGTGAACGCCGAGGTGGTCGGCCTGCTCGCCACCCTGCGCGCGGGCGCCTGCCTCGCGGTGGACCGCAAGTTCAGCCGCAGGGGCTTCTGGGAGATGATCGACGCGAGGCGCGTCACCTGGATCAACGCGGTCCCGGCGATCATCTCGATTCTCGCCATGGACCCGCCGCCGGTGCGGCCGGCCCGCGTCCGCTTCGTGCGGTCGGCCTCCGCGCCGCTGCCCCGTGCCGCGCTCGAGCGGTTCGAGGACGCGATCGGCGTCCCGGTCGTCGAGACCTACGGGATGACCGAGGCGGCCAGCATGATCACCGCCAACCCGCTGGCCGGACCGCGCAAGCAGGGGTCGGCGGGCCTGCCGGCCGGCACCGAGGTTCAGGTCGTGCTGCCCGGCGGGCTTGTCGCCGCGGGCGACGTGGGCCGGGTGCGGATCCGGGGGAAGGGCGTGATCACCGAGTACGCCTCGGGCGGCAGGCCGGGCGCGATCGACGCGGACGGCTGGCTGGACACCGGCGACCTCGGCTACCTGGACGAGGACGGCTACCTGTTCCTGGTCGGGCGGTCCGACGATGTCATCAACCGCGGCGGGGAGAAGATCTACCCCAGGGAGATCGAGGAGATCCTGCTCGCCCAGCCCGGCGTGCGGTCCGCCGCCGTGGTCGGCGCGGCTGACGAGGTGCTCGGCGAGCGGCCGGTCGCGTACGTCGTGCCGGACGGCGACTGGCTGGCTTCGGAGCTGGCGATCGAGATGACGCTGCGCGACGCTTGTGCCGCGCTGCTGCCGCGGCACAAGCAGCCGAGCGCGTTCCGCGTGGTGGATGAGCTGCCGCTCGGGCCGACCGGGAAGGTCTCCCGCCGGCGCCTGAAGGACCTGGTGACGGCGCAGTCGTGAGCACTACCCTCTCCGATTCCGGCCCGCTTCCCGCCGTGGCGGACGCGGCCGGAGCGATCGCGACCGCGCCGGCCGCACCGGCCCCGGCGGCCCCGGCGGCCAGTCCGCCCGCGCCGGCCGCCCGCCCGCGCCGCCCCCATGTCGCGGCGTTCGACCCGATCCGCCTGACCATCATGGTGTTCATGGTGGGCGTGCACACGCTGGCCTTCGGCGGCGGGCAGGTCACGGTGGTCCTCGGCGCGGTCACGACCGTCTTCCACACCAGCCGCGAGCTGTTCTTCCTGCTCACTGCCCTGGTGCTGACCTACAACTACGGGCAGCGCAGCCGGGTCCAGTGGCCGCGGTTCTGGCGGCGGCGGTACTGGCTGGTCGTGCCGGCCTACCTGGCGTGGAGCCTGATCTTCTACGCCGCGGACGGCCCCGGCCGGGGTTCGTTCCCGGGTGCCTTCTGGCATGACCTGCTGCACGCGGGCGCCCGCTACCACCTGTACTTCCTGCTGGTCACCATGCAGGTGTACGCGCTGTTCCCGGTGCTGCGCTGGGTGCTGCGCAAGACCGCGGGGCACCACGTCGCGCTGTTCCTCGCCACGTGCGCCTACCAGATCGCGCTGACCGCCGCGCTCCAGCACTACCCGGTGCGCAGCGGGCCGCTCGTCGGGTGGCTCAACGCCGCGGGGTCGGGCATCTGGCTGGAGAGCTACCTGCTGTACGTCGTGGCCGGGGCGCTCGCCGGGTGGCACTTCGAGCGGGTCTGCGAGGTCACCAGGCGGCACTACCAGGCGTCCACCATGGCGCTGGTGGCCGGCTTCGGCGTCGCCGCGGGGGTCGGGACCTACCTGGCCGAGATCTACCTCGGCGGCGCCACGCCCGGCGCGGCGAGCGCGGTGTTCCAGCCGGTCGTCGTCGTCGAGGCGCTCGCCTTCGGCTGGACGCTGCTCGCGGCGGGACTGCGGTGGAGCGACCGGGGAGCGTCCCACCGTAAGTTCTTCGCCGCGGGCTCGGCGAGCTCGTTCGGCATCTACCTGGCGCATCCGCTCGTGCTTCAGGGCCTGCTCGCGCTGGCGTCCGCGTCCGGCGTGCTCGCCGCGGTGCGCGGCGCGCCCGCCGGGCTCGAGCTGCTGGCGCTGCTGGGCGTCGCCGCGCCGCTCGTGTACGGGGTGTCGTGGGTAATCGCGTCCGCCGCGCGCCGCACACCCTTTAGCCTGATGCTGACGGGACGCGAGTACGCGCCCGCCCGGCGACGGGCCGGCAGCGCTAATGGGGCAGGGTGATGAGGCGGGTTCTGATACTGACCGTCGCGTTCGTCCTCACCCTCGGCGTCGCGATGTTCGCCGGTACGAACATCATCAGTGCGCTTGAGCGCACGTCGTACACGGTTACGTACTCGATGCAAGCCGGCGGCCTGACCCGGAGCTATGAGGAGATCGCGCCGGTGGCTGCGCTGCCCAGGTCGGCGCCGATCATTGTCGTGCTGTCCGGGATCGCCGCCAGCACCGACGACGAGGTGACGCGGGACCGGCTCGTGCCCTATGTCAACGCCGGCCTCGCAGAGCTCATCTACCCGACGGGATACGAGCTGTCGTGGAACGCCGGCGGCTGCTGCGGCGGGGCGGCGAAAATGAAGGTCGACGACGTCGCGTTCCTCAAGGCCCTCGTCGCCCGGGTGGACCCGGGGCACGCGCACCCGATCTACCTAGTCGGCTACAGCAACGGGGGCCGGCTCGCGTACCGGATGGCCTGCAGCGCCCCCGGGGTGTTCGACGCGACGGCCGTGGTGAAGGCGATGCCGATGCCGGACTGCGTGGTCACTCAGCCGCTGACGATCTTGCAGATCGCCTCGCTGGACGACACCGCCGTGCCCTTCGAGCCCGGCGATACCGGCAAGGAGTCGCCGCCGGCCACGGTGGAAGTCGGGCGATTGCGCGCGGTCGACGTGTGCCGGGCCCCCAAGGTCGTCACGCCGCACGGCGCCATGACCATGACCACGTGGTCCAACTGCGGGAGCGGTGCGCGGGTCGGGTTCGCGGTGTGGGACGTCGGGGGCCACAGCTTCCCGTGGCCCAAGGGGAACACCCCGGGTGCCGAATCGATCATCTGGTCGTTCTTCACCAACACCGCCTTCGCGCCGGTGCCGCGCTGACCGTCCGCTGCCCGCGGGCCGGTGCCCGCGGGCGGCCTTGAATCTTTGCGCGATGTTTGACCCCCAAAACGGGGTCAAACATCGCGCAATCTTGCGCCCGGCCCTTTCGCGCGCCATGATCACGAAGAGAATTCTCCTGGCGAGAGAATTTCACCGGATAAGGTACTAAAATGCTTCGTGATCATGAGGCGGGGCCGCGATGTCGCCCGCACCGGAGTTTCTTATGCAACCTGCGAGGTCAGGTGGCATTTATGCGGTGTGCTCACCGCGCCGGTACGACGTCAGGGACGCGAATACCACCGTGGAACTGAGGTAATGGCGGGTGACGTAGTCGAACGCGCCGCCGCAGGTAATCAGCCGGAGCGCCGCGTAATCCACCGAGCCGTAAATTGCTTTGGCCGGGAAGCGGGCCTTGGCGTACTCCCGCACGCCGGTCACCCGGAAAACGGCCGTGACCCCGTCGGCGAGTGTCACCTCGATGGTGTCTCCGGGGCGCAGCGCGCCCAGCCGGAAGAAGACCGCGGGCCCCTGGTCGCTGTCGACGTGCCCTTCGATGACCGAGGACCCGATCTCGCCGGGAGTGGCCGAGTACTTGTACCACGCGGCCCTATCGGCGCTCGTGAGCAGCGGCGGTACCTGGAGGCTGCCGTCCCCGTTGACGCCTAGGCGCAGGAGTTTCGAGTGGACCCCGATGGAGGGGATGTCGACGGCCAACGGGAGTGAGCGGCGGAGCGAGGGCCCCCTGGCGGTGGACGGGCCGATGACCCCGGCCGCCCCCGAGGAGGGCTGCGGCGCGTGTTGCTGGGAGAGCACGGCGACGCCCACGGTGACCGCGCCGCCAAGCAGCAGCAGGACGCCCGCGAAGCCGGCCAGCCGGGCACGGAAACTGCCTGGTCGCGGTGGCTGCGGCGCGAAGTCGCTGGCCGGCCAGGACATGACCACCCGCAGTCCGGCGATGCGCGACCGTGTGCCCAAGGCAGCCCCTTCCCGCCTGTCTACCGCGCAGCGTGCTACTCGCGTAGCCTAATGTCCAAATGGAAAACACGCCATTGCCTGCCTGTGCGGCCCGCGGGCTTAGCCATATGGCCGCCCGCGCGCGGGGGACTAGCTTCAGTCGGCGCGGGTACTAACCCGGTTGGCAGCGCGTATTACTTCCGATGCCGAGCCCGATGCCAGATGCCGGGAGCGGGAAACGACGCCGTTGCTCGCTGGGCATAAAGGAGGCTTGATGAAGGTGCGCAAAACCACCCCAGGAACGGCGGGCGGCGTCAGGCTGACCGTCGTAAGCTGTGCCACCTTGACGATCCTCGTTTCCGCCACGGTCTCCGCATGTACTAGTTCCGGGCCGACGGCCCCGAATATACCTACGCCAACAGTTACCACGGAGCAGCCGAGTACCGGGGGGACGAAGACGCCCACCGAGCACCCGACGCATACGCCTACCCCGACCGAGCACCCGACGCATACGGCTACCGCGACCGAGCACCCGACGGGGACGGCCAGCCCCACCCATGAGGCGGCCGGGACTCCGACGGCGACCCACACCCCGACCCCCACGCCGACCCCTGAGGCCACCACCCCGTTCCCCACGGCCGCGCCGTCCACTGGCGGCGGCGGCACCGCCGGGCTGCAGGACGGGCTGCTGCTGGGGCTCGGCGGCACGGCGATGCTGGCCGGCCTGGGCAGCCTGGCGTACCGGCGAAGGGTCAACCGCGACAAGTAGCCCAGTGCCGGGCTTAGGTCCGCGGCATGGCGGCGAGCTGGTCAGCGATGGCGTCAGTCCACCTACGATTCCGCTGACTTCCTACGGCACATGCCACCGCGGCGGCGTGCGGCGGGGGTACTGACCAACGTCCCGTGATCAGACTCCATTCGTCGTCCATCTGGCCACCACCCGCCAGGCATACTGTCAAATTAACCAGTTCTTAGTAATTCGCTCCATGGCCGGAAACGCCATGACGAGCTGCCTGGAGGTGTGTGTCAATGAAGACAACCATCGCTGCCGTGACAACCGCCGTTCTCGTGGCAGGAGCCGCGGGAGCCGCCGCGCTCCCGGCCGCCGCCACGCCCGCGCCCGCTGTCCCCGCGGCGTCCGCCACCTTGCTCTCGGCCTCGGTCCCGGCGCAGGCCCTGCAGCCATGGCCGGTTCTCAAGCAAGGGCCGAACAGCGTCTGGCCCAAGGTCACCGTCCGCTCGCTGCAGTACCTGCTCAACGCCCGCGGCGCGAAGCTCGCCGTGGACGGGACGTTCGGCAAGCAGACCAAGGCGGCCGTGATCAAGTTCCAGCGTGCTCACCACCTGACGGCTGACGGCGTGATCCGCGCCGCGACCTGGCGCGCCCTGGTCGTGACGGTGCACAAGGGCAGCACCGGGCCCGCCGTGCGCGCCGTCCAGGACCAGGCCAACTTCCGCAACCTCAAGGGGACCGGTCAGACGCTGAAGGTGGACGGCATCTACGGCGCGAAGACCGCCGCCTGGGTGCGCGGGTTCCAGCAGGCCATCGCGCACGAGGTCCACGGCTTCCCGGTGGACGGCGTCGTCGGCCAGCTCACCTGGCAGGCACTGGTGACTGAGGCCCTTTCTGGCTGAGATCAAGACCATTGGTCCGAACGGAAGGGGGTTACTCCCCAGCGCACTGACCCTTGCCCTTGCCTTTGGCGGGGCCGCGCCCGACCGCGCCGATGGCCGGGGCAAGGGCCAGCCACAGGCCGATCGTGACCACCATGGAGGTTACGTAGCCGAACGGGCGGATGCCGACGTCGGTGCTGACGATCCCGGCGAACAGCATGAGCAGCCAGGCGCTCACGAAGAACATCGGCCCGGCGGCGAGCAGCCGGAAGAACGAACTCATGATCATTCTCCGTCGGCGCGTTCTGGTTCCCGGCCGCCCAGGTCCACCCGGAACGGCGGGTACTTGTCGGTCACCAGCATGATCAGGGCCGCGATCACCGCCAGCACGGGGACCAGGCCGGGCCAGGTTCCGGCGATACTCATCTGCTCACCCCCCGTAACACGGGTCTAGCTGTCACCTCAGCATGGGCGGTGCGGCCGGCGTCAGGACATGCCCATAAGGCCCGGAAGCAGGCGGGCGTTGGTCACCAGGTCAGGGGAGCCGCCCGGTCACCGGGGCAGGATGCCGCGGACGATGCCGGCCTCCGCGACGACCGGCTCGAAGACCACGTCGGTGAAGCCGGCCTCGCGCAGCGCCGCCTGCCAGAACTGCGGCGTGGCCGGGTGCTCGTGACCGACGCCGAGCCCGTAGCGGCCCAGGTTCTTGGCGATCCGCCACCAGCCGGCCGGGCCCTTGGCCGCGAACACGGCCACCTTCTGCCGCAGGATCCGCCGGTCGCGCTCGCTCGTGCCGCGCCCGAACATCATGTCGGCGATGACGATGCGGCCGCCCGGCCGGAGCCACCGGGCCGCCTCGGCGGTAAGGGCCCGCTTGTCGGCGTCCCTGAGGTGGTGCAGGGCGTAGCTGGACACGATGAGGTCCGCGCTGGCGGGCGGGAGCCGCAGCTCCCGCAGGTCCGCCACCTCGGTGCGGACGTTGCGCAGCCCGGCCCGCGCCATCCGCTCGGTCAGCGAGTCCGCCATGGCGGGGGAGATGTCGACCGCCAGCACCGAGCTGACCAGCGGGGCGATCGCGCTCGTCACGAAGCCGGTACCGGCGCCCAGGTCCACGCAGGCGTCGGCCTCCCGTGGCCCCGACATGGCCAGCAGGCAGTCAAGCACTCTTTCGAATCCGGCTGCGGAGGTAACGTGCGAGTGCCATTGAACAACGCGGTTATCCCATTTCCGGACTAGCGACAAAACGTCCCCCGTCGGTATTCAGGTTTCTCGCAGACTTCGATGAGAAGCTATGGCTCTCCCATGACGCTACCGTGAAGGATTCCGATCCAGCGAGGAAACTTATCGAATACATAGCCGGTTAAGAGGTTCTGCGTGGGGCGTAATGTGATGCGTGAGAATTTGTGACGCTAGGTCAGCCCGCCAGCACCGTGATGAAGTCCCGGCTCCAGCCGTCAATGTACTGGTTCGCCGGACGGTACTGGCCAGGCACCTCGGCCCGCAGCGAGCCGCCCGGCCGGGACGCGACGTCCAGCTGTACCCACTCCGGGTTGATGTCCAGCTCCATGGCGATCCGGGCGCCGTGGGCGGTCAGCGCCTGCGCCAGGTCGGCCGGGCTGGCGGACATGCTCCCGGCGTAGAGCAGGTCGCCGGCCGAGTCCTGGCCGAGCGCGCTGCGGGCGACGAGCTCACCGCCGCCGAGCGTCGCGCCCCACGCGTACCAGTCGTAGGCGGCCTGGGCCGGCTTCCCGTGCTCGACCAGCGGCTGCAGGTTCTGGCGGACGCTGTACACCGCCTCGCCGCGGGCCGGCGCGCCGTCGCCCCAGACACCGATTCGCGCCCGCCCGGACCGGTCGATGATCAGGCTGGCGTCCCCCTTGAGCAGCGGGCTGACGACGTGCCCCTCCTGCTCATACCCGCCAGCGCCCACGCCCAGCTTGAACCCGCCGTTGAAGGCGGCCAGCAGGTGCTTGCGCTCGGTCCCGCCGACGGCCGGCCCGGCCTTGACGCCGGCGACGGCCGCCGCGTACCCGGGATCCCCGCTCCCGTTGTGCAGCACGTACCGGACCGGGCCGCGGAACACCGCGACCGTCACCACGGCGCCGTCGGAGGTGCGCACCCGGTAGATCCTGACGTGCGGCGCGGGCGGCCTGGGCTTGGGCGTGGGACTCGGGCTAGGCGTCGCGCCGCCGGGCCGCGCCGTCGTCGCCGTCGCCGCGCCGGCGGTGCCCGGCTTGACGTTGGCGGTCGGCGCCGCGGCCGGGGTGGCGGTGCACGCCGTGGCGAGGCAGGCCACGACACCGGCCAGGAGGATCAACCGCACGCGCACGAGCATACGGACGGGGCGTGACAAGACGGTGAAAGGGTCGGCCCCCGAGTCAGTAACATCTTCCCATGTCCACCAGCACCGTGACCCTGACCGGCTGGGGCCGGATCGCGCCCTCCGCCGCCCGCCTGGCCGAGCCGGGCAGCGACTCCGACGTCGCCGCCCTGCTGGCGCGGCCGCCAGCGGATTCCGGCGCGGTCATCCCGCGCGGCCTGGGCCGCAGCTACAACAACGCCGCGCAGTCCGCGGGCGGCCTCGTGCTGTCCACCGCCCGGCTGAACCGCATCCTCAGCCTGGATGAGGCGACCGGCGTCGCGGTCTGCGAGGCCGGCGTCAGCCTGGAGCAGCTTATGGTCGCGGGCCTGCCAGCCGGGTGGTTCGTGCCGGTCTCCCCGGGCACCCGGCAGGTGACGATCGGCGGCGCCATCGCGGCGGACGTGCATGGCAAGAACCATCACGTGGCGGGCAGCTTCGCCGGCCACGTCCGGTCGCTGCGCCTGGTGCTGCCCGGCGGCGAGCAGCGGACGGTGACCCCGGACGACGAGCTGTTCTGGATGACGGCCGGCGGCATGGGCCTGACCGGGTTCATCACCCAGGCGACCGTTCAGCTCAAGCGGGTCGAGACGGCGCTGGTGAAGGTCGACACGGTACGGACCGCCGACATCGACGAGACGATGGCGGTGCTCGCCGAGCACGACCGCAAGTACGGATACACGGTCGCCTGGTCCGATAGCCTCGCCCGGGGCGGACAGCTGGGCCGGTCGATCATCACCAGCGGCGACTTCGCCGCCCCCGGCGACCTGTCCGGCAAGCAGCGCGAGACCCCGTTCGCCTTCGACCCGCGGGCCAGGCTCGGCGCCCCGCCCGCGTTCCCGCCCGGGCTGATCAACCGGTACACGGTCCGCCTCGCCAACGAGGCGTGGTACCGGAAGGCGCCCCGGCTGCGGGAGGGCGAGCTGCAGACGATCGGCCAGTTCTTCCACCCGCTCGACGGGATAAGGAACTGGAACCGGGTCTACGGGCCGGGCGGCTTCCGCCAGTACCAGTACGTCATGCCGT
>Ga0306926_10006651_pt1 | contig 12436 bp, 10 predicted proteins | sample flu12Cox44000178_FD_203759 | JGI IMG/M metagenome (GOLD analysis project Ga0306926, IMG submission 203759) | Lab enrichment of tropical soil microbial communities from Luquillo Experimental Forest, Puerto Rico - flux8day.12C.oxic.44.000.178 (v2)... | ecosystem: Environmental > Terrestrial >... | reverse complement strand
ACGACGGTCTCTTCCGTCGTGCGGGGCAGGAAAAGACGGAAGGTCGTGCCAACTCCGGGCTCACTGGAGACGTTGATATGACCACCCGACTGCTTGATAAAACCAAACACCATGCTGAGCCCGAGGCCGGTGCCTCTATCCCTCCCCTTGGTGGTGTAAAACGGCTCGAATATCCGGTTTATGACCTCTTGTGTCATGCCGCTCCCAGTGTCGCCGACCTCGATCATCACATATTGGCCGGCCACGAGATCCGAGTGCGGCGCAACAGGATCAGCGTCGAGCCGGCAATCGGCTGTAGCGACGGTCAGGCGCCCGCCGCCGGGCATCGCGTCGCGCGCATTGGTCGCGAGATTTGCAATGGCCGCTTCCAGCTGGGCAGGGTCGGCTACAATGGGCGAAACCTCCGACGAGAGGCTGAGCACGATCTCGATATTCTCGCCGAGCGTCCGGCTCAACAGCCGGATGATCCCTGACACGAGCTGGTTGACATCGATCCGCCTAGGGCTGAGCGGCTGCTGCCGAGCAAACGCAAGCAGCCGGCGCGTCAGCTCGGCTCCGCGGAATGCCGCATCGAGCACATTTCGAATGAGCTCGTCGGCTTCCGGATCGGCGGTTTCCAGGTCCCGAAGCAAATCAGCATTACCGATGATGACGCCGAGCAGGTTGTTGAAATCGTGAGCCATCCCTCCGGTTAGGTTGCCGATGGCCTCCATCTTTTGAGCCTGATGCAGCTGTTCCTCAAGGCGCATGCGCTCGACCTGCTCCTGCTTTTGCCGTGTCAGATCACGCAGCATCCCGACGAAATGACGCTGTCCACCCGCCCACCAATCGGTGATCGCCAGTTCGGCGGCGAACAGGCTGCCGTCTTTTCGGCAGACCTCCAACTCCCGAACGGTCCACAGATAGCGCGCAGTATAGCGATAATGTTCATGTTGCAGGTTGGGCGGCAAGAGCACCCTCATGTTCTCGCCAACAACCTCCGCCGCAAGATAACCGGTCATGCTCTCGGCGGCCTTGTTGAATTGCTCGATGCGGCCATGTTGGTCCGCTACAATAATGGCGCTGTCTGTGGTCTCTAGGATGGTGCGGTATCGAGTCTCGCCCGCGCTCAGCTCGTGCTGGTTTTGACGCAAACGAGCCTCGGCCCGCTGCCGTGACTCGATCTCGGCAGCAAGCAGGTTTCTGACCTCGGCAAGCTCCGCCGCGCGCCGTTCCTTAGCGCGCCCGGTTCGGTGAACATGTGTTAGGTATAGTACGGTGAGCCCGAGGCCATACCCAAGCCAACCGAATTGCAGGAGGCTTACGAGCCGCGCTTCGCCAGCGGCTCGGATGAGCGGCAACAAGGTGAATGACGCTGCCGCGGCCCATAATAGCGCCAGACCTGAAAGACCGAGAACAGGAGCGTATCGGCTCCATGGATGGTGGTCGCCGAGTTGCGCACTCGCTGTATCCATCACTGCTCCATTGTCCGCATCGGTCCCGCCTTGGCGGCCGAGCTGCGGGCGACCGGAGATCGACCTGTCGGGTTATCGGGCCGCCAATGCACAACGCTGTACCCGGGTCTTGCCCGGCTATTTCCCAGAAGAAGATGCTTTATAGGGACCGCGTCAGGAGCGCGTCAAAAATCCGTTAAAACATATCGATTGTTGCTGCACAACCTCATGAATCTATTTGCATTTTAGTCGAACCTCGGTGATTCCGACCAAGCTTTTGTCTTGTCGCGGAGGCATCGGTCCCGCGTCGGACGCATCAGATCAGAGCAAGATCGCGAAGACTCGTGTGCCGACCGCGGCCAATTATGATGTGGTCATGCAGCGTAATGCCGAGAGGGGCGGCGGCTTTAACGATGTCTCTGGTAACAGCGACATCCGCTTGCGAAGGGGTCGGGTCGCCGGACGGATGGTTGTGCACCAAGATCAGCGCCGAGGCACCGAGTTCGAGCGCGCGCTTTATCACCTCGCGAGTATAGACCGGAGTGTGGTCGATGGTGCCGCGCTGCTGGCGCTCGTGCTTGATAAGCATATTCTTGCGATCGAGAAACAGGAGATGAAGCTCTTCAACCTTGCTGTAGGCGATTTGAGCGCTGCAATAATCGACGAGCTTGTCCCACGCGCCGATCACCGGCCGTTCCTGCAGCTCGGCTCGCATCAACCGTAGCGCCGCCTCCCTCACCAATTTGACGCCAGCGATCGCAGGAGGGTCGAGACCCACAGCAGCGAGCGCTTCGGCATCGGCGCTCAGCACCTCGGCGAGGCTCCCGAAGCACTCGATCAAATCCGCCACCAACGGTTTGGCATCGGCACGAGGGTTGGCGGTGAAAAGGATCACCTCGAGGATTTCGGTATCGGGAAGATTTTCCGCACCGGCAAAGATCAGACACCGGCGCAACCGCTCCCGATGGCCATAAAAGCCGCGGCGTTGTGCGGGCGGCACCCGCAGGTCGCGCTTTGCGAGCCTTTCCCGATGGCCGCGCCTGATCCGCGCCACGGCTCTTCCCGCTTGGGGGCGCGTAATTTTGGCCTCCGACATGACCGCTCTCTGTCTCGGTGGACGGGTGCCTCCAACTACGCGATGTTGGTTAATGCTTGGTTTACGATCAGTCCCGCGAAAAACCTCGAAAATCCTGGGCAACGGCGTGTGCGCGATGCCGATGAACGAGACTCTGCTCAGGACGTAACCCGGCTGACCTCGACTACCGTGTCGTTGAAGCAGGCACCCTCGGCGAGGTCGGCCTTCAGATCGGCCGAGACGAGCGCCGAGATCGTCTGCCCGGTCGGGCTCGTCATCAGCCATGCGCCCTTCTCGCTGGCGACGACACCCGGGCGCACGGCGTCGGTCACGGCGAGGCGAAGCACGACCTCGCCCCGGTCATTCCACACCCGCACCTGACTGCCGTGCGCTAGGCTGCGCCGGGCCGCGTCGGCAGGGTGCATCAGCAGTGGCGGCGCGGTGCGCGAAGCCTTGAGGTCACCCATGGTCGACGAGATGCGCTTGTCGGAGGCCGGCGAAATCAGTCTCAGTGGATAGGCTGCTTCGTGCTCCCTCCAGTCCGGCAATACCGCCGCGGCACCCCAGCGTTCGGCCAATGTTGCCGATCGGAGCTCTATCTTGCCCGAGGGCGTCGCGGGAAAGACATTGTCGAACAGCGAAAGCGGCTTCCCATCGGGTCCCACCATCTGCAACGCGTCGCGGGTCGGGATCTCGCTCGGCCGCAGGCCGCGCAACCGCAGATCGGCCCCATCGACCGCGTCGTCCATCAGCACCGCATCATCGGCTTCGAAGCACGGCTCGGTGAAGCCGAAGCGCGCAGCAAGGCGCCGGAAGATTTTGGTATTCGGCAGTGACTCGCCCTGTGGCGGAATCACCGCCTCGGCGCGCTGCAGCCAGTGATGCCCGTAAGACGGATAGAGATCGGCGCATTCGAAATGACTCGCAGCGGGCAATACAACGTCACAATGCGTCATGCTCTCGGTCATCGTCAGCTCCATGCCGACGGCGAACACCTCTTCTCGGGCGAGACCGCGGCGCATGCGGTTCTGGTCGGGGTGTACGACGATCGGGTTGTGATTGTAGATGAACAATGCCCGCAACGGCGGGTCAATGTCGTCCTCCGCGAGATGTCGGCCGATATCGGTGATCGTCAGCGTGCGGGTGCCGGTTGGCAGCAGATCCGGGCGCTGCAGCCGGACCGAGGTCTTGGGAAAGGCATTGCTCGCGGCGAGCACGATGCCATTGCCGTTACCGAGTTTGCCGAGCAATGCCGGCAAAGCGATCGCCGCGCGGATGCCGCTGCCGCCATTGCGTCCGCGTTCGAGCCCATTGCCCGGCGCCAGCACCAGCGGCTGCGCTTCGGCGAGCCAACGCGCGAAAGTCAGGATCTGGCTCTCCTCCAATCCGCAGACAGCGGCCGCCCGTGCCGCGGGCCAGTCGCGGGCGCGTGCCATGAATTCCTCAAAGCCCAGGACGTGCGCGGCGATAAAGGCGTGATCCAGCAACCCCGACCGCTCGAGCTCGGCGGCGACGGACCAAGCGAGCAGGACATCGGTGCCGGGCAGCAGTCGCAGATGCAGATCTGCCTGCTCGGCGATTTTGGTGCGCAACGGGTCAACGACAACGAGCCGGCCGCCGGCGCGCTTGGCCCGGCGAACGCCGCGGACCAGGTGCAGATTGGTGGCGGTCGCGTTGTTGCCCCAGACGACGTTGAGCTGCGCGTGCTCGGCGAATTCCGGCGGGCATCCGGGGACAGCTCCGTAGGTCCCGGCCCAGGCCTCGCTGCGCACCCCGCCGCACAATGCCCGGCGGTAGAGCTGCGTGGCGCCGAGCCGATGGAAGAAGCGCAGCGACATGCTGTCCCCGGCGAGAAAGCCGTGCGGGCCGGCATAGTTTAGCGGCATCACGGCCTGCGGTCCCCAGCGGTCGATGACCGCGCTGACTCGCTCGAAGATCTCGTCCAGCGCTTCCTCCCAAGAGACGCGCTCGAACTGACTCGAACCCTTGGGACCCATGCGGCGCAGCGGATGAAGCAGACGCTGCGGCCCATGCACGAAATCGCCTGTGTAGCGGGCCACCTTGTTGCAAATAATGCTGGCCGTGTAGGGCACGGCGTTGGAGCCGCGGACCTTGACGATCCGGCCGTCGTCGATACCGATACTCAAGCTGCAGGTGTCCGGGCAGTCGTAGGTGCACACGCTGGCGCGTTCTTCAAGTGCCATCGAGTTTCTCCTTCCCTCCGCCGCAACTTGTAGCGGATAGGCTAACCACAGCGCAAAATCCATCATTGTTGTGCGAGACGACCATCGATCTGCCCCTGAGGCAGGTCTATCATTATGCCGCTCTGCGGCTCGGGGGAGCGGATATTGCCCGCGAGGGTTAGTTGTGGTGAGACACTTCTAGGATCGGGCGAAAACACCGTGAACTCGGTCAAGTCTGGAAAGCTCGTCGCCTGGTCATTTGCGATCCTTGTAGTTATGGCGCAGCTCCTTTCTGCCCGGTGCCAAACTCCCGGCTTGCCTCCTCCCTCGACGATTATCGGGACGCCGCATCGCGCTCCCGATGGCACCATTGTTGTCGACCCGACGAGCAGAACGCCTCCATCGTCGCCGCAGGCGGCCCGGTCGCGAAAAAATGCCGCAGAAGGCGCGTTGAACGGAGACGTGCACCCAAGTGCATCGTCCCCGGCTGAGACAGCGTCATTTCCAGGAGAAGATCGCCCGGCAAACGACGCTTCGCACGCAAGCGCGGCCGCCGGCTCCAACACAGGCCCAACGCCTTTCCGAGCGCTCACTCCGGACGAATTAGACGACGTCTCCTGCAGGGCTGTCGCCTGGGAACATCTGAATTACGATCAGTGTCGACGTGATCTCAAAGGGGAGAGGGCGCATGTCCCCGGCACCCAGACCGGGACCGCTGGATCGACCCTCTCATGCACCAACTGCCGCTGAGACGAGAACCGATCTCGCATTCTGTTGCGGCCGCGCCATTCGAAAATCAATAGCCGCGTTCCCAATCGATCACATTGCGCAATGGCCGGCCGTCGATATACGCGCGCAGGTTGTCGCAGAAGAGGTCGATGGCGCCGTGCCGGTCTTCGTCGCTGGCGCCCGAGACGTGCGGCGTGATCAGCACTCGGGGGTCGGACCAGAGCGGCGCCGGCGGCAAGTGCTCGAATTCGCCGACATAGACATCGAGTGCGGCACCGCGCAGGTGACCCCCTTCGAGTGCGTCGGCGAGCGCATCCTCGTCGACGATTTCGCCGCGGGCGACATTGACCAGCACGCTGCCCGGCTTCATCAGCTCAAAGCGCTCGTCGTTGAAGAGACGATCCGTTTCCGGCGTCCACTGGCAGCAGACCACGACGAAATCGCTCGCCGGCAGGTAGCGGTCGAGATCTTCGGGCCCGCCGAGCTCGCTGAACCCCGGCGGCGCGGGCTCGCCCCGGTTCGGATAGCGGCGGGTGCCAACGACCCGCATGCCGAGTGCCGCGCACAGCCTGCCGACTTCGCGCCCGATGCCGCCGGCACCGACCACGCAGGCGGTCTTGCCTTCGATCAGCAATGGCCGATAGGCGCGATGATCGAAGCTACCCGTGGCGCGATCGACTGCAGGCTGGTGCAGGCTCTTGGCGAAATGAAGGATCCCCGCCACGGCGTACTCCGCCATCGCCAATGTGCTGCCAACCCCTCGTGAGGTCGTCACCGTCACGTCACTGCCCCAGAGGTCGCCGCGGAGCAAATTGCTGGCGCCCGCAGGACGTTGATGAAACCATCTGAGCCGTGGCGCCCGTGCGCGCAGATCGAGCGGAAACGGCCAGCCGCCGAGGATGATTTCGGCTCCGGCGAGGAGACGGTCGCGTTCCTCGCGGCTCCCCGAGCCGGTGGCGCCCGACCGCAGGTAGCGGGTGGCCGTATAGGCCGGCCAGGTTTCGCGATATTCGCCATCGAACCAGCCGCCGGCGTCGGTCAATCGAACCCTCTGATCGACGGCTTCGATCTTGGCCCGATCCGCCGCACTCAAGCGCTGAATGTTCAGGACGTTCACGGTTTGCATGGAGTGCTCGCCCAGAGCCGTACGGTGGAACGGCCGGAATCATAGTGTGTTGCCCCGGCGTTTGTCATCCGGCCCCTTGACAACCGCGCTTGTCATCGATATTTGACCGTCTGGTTATTTAACCGATGAGTTTTTAGGGTGATGCGACGATGCGCTTCATGATGATGGTTAAAGCCAATTCGAACTCGGAAGCCGGCGTCATGCCGGACGAGAAACTGATCGCTGCGATGACGCGGTACAACGAGGAGCTCTCGAAAGCCGGTGTGCTGCTCGATCTCGCCGGACTGCAACCAAGCTCGAAGGGCGCGCGCATCGTGTTTTCACCTGGAGGAAAACGCACGGCCGTCGATGGGCCCTTCGCCGAGACCACCGGCCTGGTTGCCGGCTACTGGCTGATCCAGGTCAAGTCAAAGCAAGAAGCGATCGAATGGGCCAAGCGCGCCCCGGCTCCGCACGGCGAAGCCGCGGCAGGGGAGATCGAGCTTCGCCAACTGTTCGAGCTCGACGATTTCGCGCCGAGCCCGGCGATCGACGAAGCGCGCAAGCTGGAAAGCGAGCTGACGAAAAAGAAGTAGTCACTCGAACCTTTAGGTTCCTAGCCAAAGGAGTGCGCGATGGAGCTGAATCCCTATTTGACGTTCAACGGCCAATGCGAAGCGGCGTTCAAGTTCTATGAGAAGGTATTCGGCGGCAAAATCGAAGCGATGATGACCTTCGGCAGCTCGCCGATGGCGGAGCAAACGCCCCCGGAATGGCGCAACAAGATCATGCATGCGCGTATGAGTGTGGGCGGCAAGACGCTGATGGCATCGGACGCCCCACCCGACCGCTACGAAGCGATGAAGGGCATCATGGTGACGCTGGGCATCGACGACCCGGGAGAGGCCGAGCGGATATTCCGCGCACTCTCAGAAAGAGCGACGATACAGATGCCGATCCAGAAGACCTTCTGGGCCGAACGCTTTGGCATGCTCGTCGATAAATTCGGCACGCCGTGGATGGTCAACTGCGAGAAACACGATTAACCCCTGCGCAGCCGAGCCGGATCAAAAGGAGGAACCCGACCCGGGTCGAAGGGCGCCAAATCGACCGAGTGCGCCGCGCCGTCGGCGATCAGCTCCGCCATGGCTTCGCCTGTTGCGGGCGCGTTGAGGATGCCCCAGACGCTATGGCCGGTGGCGACATAGGCGCCCTCGACCCCCGGTAGTCGGCCGATCAGCGGCAACCCGTCGCGGCTGACCGGGCGGTAGCAGGCTTGGCGTGCAAGGATCTTTGAGGAGGCGAGCACCGGCGACATCTCGCTGCACATCCGCTCGAGCCGCTCGATCGCCCCTGGATCCGGGCGCACCGCAGCGGGGTCGATCGGCAACGGGCTTTCGCTCGAGATCGCGCAGACATAGGTGGTGCCGTCGGAGCGGGGAAAGAGTTCGGGCGATTGCATCCCGCCGCTCACCTCGCGGACCTCCAGAAAGAGTGCCTCCGGCGGGACCCTCGTCCCGGTGTCGAAGACGAGGCTGTGCCCCTTGAGGCCATAGACCGCCGGCAACGGCAGCCAATCTGCCGCAAGGATCGACCATGGGCCCATCGCGATGACGACCGCATCGCCCTCGATCGTCTTGCCGTCGACCTCGACGCCGATGACCCGGGACCGATGGCGCACCACTCCGGTCACCCGTCCGAGACGCAGCTCCGCGCCCTGCCCTTCCGCGGCCCGCATCATTGCGGCGGTAAATCTTCCCGGGTGAACCTGGGCGGTAGTTTTGGCGGAGCCCAGACGTTGACCGACGCTCACTTCTGCCAACAGCCAATCGATAGCGTAAGAATTGCCCCGCTGGCGGAGGCCCATCGACCCGGCGTAGGTGGCGAGGGGGCGATAATTCCACTCGCTACCGATCTCATGGGCCAGGCGAGCGTGCAGGGCAAAGCTCCGCCGCGCGAGCGGTTCGAGCCGTGTCCCGTCACACCAATCCAAAGCCAGAAAACCGCCCGATTTGCCGGACGCGGCACAAGCGAGCCCGGTGCGCTCGATGACGATCGTCTCGACCCCGCGGCAGCTCAGGAAATAAGCGATCGAGGCCCCGATCACCCCGCCACCGCAAACCAGCACGCGCATTGACACCGCCCGCTATTTTGCCCGATTGGAGGATGGTCCTCGATCCCGTTCCCGGCAAGGAAAGCGGTGTGACCCGGCCATTACTCGTGATCGACGGCGATTCGTTTGCACATCGCGCCTATCACGGCGTCCCGAAATCAGTCAGGCGGCGCGGCGACAAGGGCGGCGGAGCGATTCTCGGCTTTGCCAATTTTCTGTTGCGCCTCTACGCGCAGGAGAAGCCGCGCGCCGTGCTGGTCGGGTGGGACACCCTCGACGCCCCGACCTATCGCCACCGGGCGCTCGCCACTTATCAGAGCGGCCGCGCCTTCGACACCGACCTGGTGGACCAGCTCGACGTACTGCCGCAATTCGTTGTGGCATGTGGTTTTGCTTATGCGAAGGCGCCGGGCTATGAGGCGGACGACTTCCTCGCCGCCGCGGTGAGCCAGGAGGAGCGGCGTGGCGGCACGGCGATCGTCGCGAGCGGCGACCGCGACGCCTTTCAACTTGTCTCGGCTAGAACGACGATCTTGCAGCCGATGCGGGCCGGCGAGATGGCCCGCATCGGGCCCGCCGAAGTACGCGAGCGCTACGGCGTCGAGCCCGCCCAAGTACCTGATTTCATCGCCCTCCGCGGCGATCCGTCGGACAAGATCCCCGGGCTCGCCGGCGTCGGCCCGAAAGGGGCGGCCAGCCTGTTGCGCCGTTACGGCTCGCTCGAAGCGGCACTCGCGCAGGGCAGCTTCGCGGCCCAGGCGGAACAGTTGCTGCTCTACCGGTCGATCGCGACGATGGACGCGTCCGCCCCGCTGCCGCCGCTCGATGACCAGACCCCGACTTGGGGTGCGGCCGCAGCCTTAGCGCGTGAGTGGGAGTTGAATCAGCTGGCCAACCGCTTGGCGGCGATCGATGGCCGGAGCCAAATATGAAACGGCGTCGATTCCGGACCGTTTTCAGCAGCGCGCTGGTTGCTCCGCTACTCGCCGCGGGCGCGCATGCACCCGATCCGGTGCGACGGGTTGGAATGCTTGCCGGCTATGCGGAGAGCGATGCGGCCACACAGGCACGCCTCGCCTTCTTTCGACAAGGGCCGAGGCCCTTGGCGCTTCCCAGGTGCTTGCCTGATCGGCCGCAACGGCTCCCTGATGGGCCGAATTAATTTCCTGTTCGCCCGCTTAGGGAATTGACCCGTTAAGCGGTTGAATTCGCGTTAGGCGGCCCAGCTTTTTCGGTTCTGATACGGGCGCTTTGGCAGTATTTTCCCGTCCACCAGGGATCTGGCTCAGGCCGCAGGGTTCAAGATCTCGACGGTGCCTCCCTTCGCTGGACGGAGGGCCGCAACATTCTGATTGATTATCGCTTCGCGCTCACCGACGCGGCCCGTATCCTCGCTGCCGCCGCCATTGGTACTGCCAGAGGTGACGATGCCGATGTCCGGGGCACCTTGACCGCGACGCTTGCCTCCGTCGTATTCACGCGCTTTGCAATGATGGGCGGTTTACGCCGCCCAGTTTGCGCGGCAGCCTTTGTAATGCCGAATTTCGGCGGCGGCTCGAATTAGGGAGGCATGGCTTTCGACCCGCAATCGCACACAGCGGCACTGAACGCGATGAACCTTCCCGACTATGCTCGATTGTTTCCGTCTGGCGAGTATGCGGCACTGAAACGTGCAGGGGGCCGGACGAAGTCGCCCCGATGATCGGCGCACCGTTTGGCATGCAGCAGGGGCCTGGTCCTCTCGCCGCACGGCGTTCGTTGCACGCGTCCACCCTGGGGCACATCTCGGCCGTACATCTCGATATTGACGCGATCCGCTGGCAGCATCCATATGGCGTGCAACCGATCGGCTTTTTGGCCTCCATGCGCCGGCACGCCGGGGGGCGTTGAACCTGGGCGGCCCGCTCGTAACGGCAAGCGGCCTGATGTTCATCGGGGCGACGCCGGACAGGTCGGCGCTTCGTCCTGATCGCAGCAGGGGCAGCATCCGGCTTAAATCATCGATCGGCGACGCGCTGGCGCGTTCGCGCTGAAACCAGCATAGGCCGTTCGTCGGCGGCGATTGGGTTTTCTAGCACGGGCTCGGTCGGTGACCGGGATCGGGGACCGCGCCCAACTGAATCCGTGCTCCACAGCTTGCCTGATCGCCAGCGCCATGACGCCGGTCGGCAAAACCCTGCTCGCGACTGCCGGCAGAGCACGCGCTGAGCGCGCGGACCGCGGCTATGCAGTCTCCTCCTCGCGGTAGAGGCTCAAGGCCTTCATCACCGGCGCGTCGCTGAAGCTAAACAAGAAGGCCGGGCGGTCGCCACTGTTGAAGTGCTCGGTGAAGGTCCAGGTCGGCACCGTGAACACGTCCTTGTCTTCCCAGTCCAGCCGCCGGCCGCCGACCATCGAATAGCCGGTGCCCTCGACCACGTGATAGTTCGTGCAGCAGACGCGGCGGCAGGCCCGCGTTTGCTTGCCGGGGCGCAGCAGCTGCATGTAGCAGGCGATGGTCGGCATCACCGGTCCGCCCGTAACCCGGTTGGTGTATTCGAGGATTATCCCGTCGCCGGCATCGCCGGGCTGCGCGTCGGCCAGCCGTTGCAGGGCGGCCCGCATCTCCGACATCGGGTAGTGCCACCGCGACGTATTGGCCCCCGCACGAAACTCTTGCCGCTCCTGGTGGTACTCCTCGTAGAACCCGGCCTCGAGCATCCGCACCAGCGGGGTATCGAGGCCGTCCAGCCAGATCATCGGTCCATCGGTGTCGTTGGCATGGTCGTGCCATGTCCAATTGGGGGTGAGGACGAGGTCGCCCGGATACATCGGGACGCGCTCTCCATTCACGACCGTGTAGCCGCCCCCTCCCTCGATGATCAGGCGCAGCGCCGCCGCAGAATGGCGATGGGCCCGCGCGATTTCGCCCGGCATCACGATCTGGATGTTGGCGACCAGCGTGTTGCTGGCCGACACCCCGACGAGCTCCGGGTTGGTCAGGCGTAAGACCCGGCGTTCTGCCTGCTGGGTGCCGACGAGCTCGGCCGCCCGCATCGCCTGCGGCCGCAGATCGCGCCAGTGCCACAGGTAAGGCACCGCCTTGCTGTGAGGCTCGATGCTGATGCCGCCGCCAATCCAGGCCGGCGTCACGTGTTGCGCGCTGAGCTGCGCGTAGTAGTCCTGCAGCTCTTCTTCCGAAGATTTGATGTCCGACAGCTCCAGCATCACATCCTCCCTTCGCGACGATTTGTCAGGCTGGCTCTTTGACCGGCTCTTTTAAATGGGTTGCCCGCATCAGCCGCAGCGCTTCGGGGTCGCTCATCATCGCGGTCTGAGCGCCCTTTAGAAACTCCTCGTATTCCCGTGCCATCGCCGGCGACACGACTTCGATCATCAGCCGGTTTTCCAGCCAGAACTCGATAACGTGAAAGAACGGCTTGTGACCCTGCATGCCTCGGCCAAAGGTCTTGGCGCGCCAACCTTCGCGGGCGCCAATGCGCTCGACCTGCTGCGGCTCCAGCGGCACCGATAGGAACACGTGGAACGGCCAGTTTTGCGGTGGCGTCTGGTTTTCGCCGAACACCACTTGATCGTCGCGGTCCGGGATGTCGAGCGTCGCACGCTCAGGGTAGACCTCGATCATCGTCCCGTGCGCGTCGCCGCTCGTTGCCATGAAGGCGCCCTCGAGCGGGCCAAACGGAAAGCACTTTCCACCCATCAGCTCGGCCAGCACTTCAGCCACGTGCTGCGGCTCACACGCGGGTATCGATACGTGATGGATCATCCGAATGCCCTCCGTGACAGGTAGCGGCGCCG
>Ga0306926_10006649_pt1 | contig 12437 bp, 9 predicted proteins | sample flu12Cox44000178_FD_203759 | JGI IMG/M metagenome (GOLD analysis project Ga0306926, IMG submission 203759) | Lab enrichment of tropical soil microbial communities from Luquillo Experimental Forest, Puerto Rico - flux8day.12C.oxic.44.000.178 (v2)... | ecosystem: Environmental > Terrestrial > Soil... | reverse complement strand
CGCTCGACCAGGCAGTGCTGTCGCCGGGGCTATAGGAAGTCATGAGCAGCACGCCGGTGATCAACTGGACGGCGAACACAAAAGCGAGGCAACTGCCCCAGACATAGCGCCACTTGGCTCCACCGGGAATGTGTTCGAGCAAAAGAGCGTCGCGAACTTTGCGGAAACCGGTTCGATGGTCCAACCAATCGCTTAATTTGGCGAACACGATCCATCCTTTTCAATGAATTGGCGATAGCGGCCGGTAAGAACCATCCTCAATTTTTGAGAATGGGGCTGGTTTCCCCTTGTCTAAAGTTCTGATACTTCACTTGCAAAAAGTCTGGATTGGTGGGATCCCGGCGACATTCGAGACGATCCATACCGCGCGGCGCGGGATTTTTCGCGGCGGTGTTCGCTTTGAGATGTCCATTCAACTCGAAGCTTCCGCCGTGACAAGGACAAATAAAGAGCGCGGCTGCCTTGTCGTAATTAATTGAGCAGCCGAGGTGAGGACAAATGGTGGTAAAAGCATCGACTTCATCATTGGGCCGCCGGATGAGCCAGACGCGGCCAATGACGTCGTTTGGATGTAAAGTCCAGGCGTCGTTGCGAACGTCGCGAATTACGACTTGCACAGGAGTTCCTTGGGGCAAGTCATGCAAACGGGCGACGGTTTTGAAACCTCTATTCGGAGCCAGGCGATTGCGGGCATCAGTGAGAAAAGCCAGGGCGGGAACGCCGAGGATGGCTCCCCAAAGGACACCCAAGCCGTTGATGGCCCATTTCAAAAATGACCGTCGCTGCATGAACTTTCACCTCGGAACGCAGTGCAAATGGTTGTTTCGAGCGTCGGACAGATTTCAACTAAGGGAATCCAAAGCCACTGCCAGGGCCGCAAAGACTTTTTTCCGGGCTTCATCCAGGGGAAGGTTAAGAGTCGCGCCGGATGCGCGCCGATGGCCGCCGCCTCCGAATTTTTCTGCGACGCAGGCCACGTCGACCTTGTCCCGTGCCCTGAAGCTGACTTTAACGCCTCCGCGTGGCTGTTCCAGGAAAAGAATGCCGACTTCCACTCCCTGGATGCTGCGAGTAAAGTTCACCAGGTCTTCCGTGTCCGGGGGTACGGCGCCGGTGGCGCCATAGTCCGCGTTCAATATTTCGGAATGTGCGACTCGACCATCGTTGGTTATTTGCAGTCGGTCCAGAACCAGACCCATTAGCTTCAGGCGCGGAAGCGTATTGTTTTCAAATAAATGCTCATAGAGCATTTCCGGATTGGCTCCGGCGCGAACCAAGTCGGCCGCCAGGCCAAACGACCGCGCGGTGGCATTGTTGTGCCGGAACCAGCCGGTATCCATGGCAAGGGCGACAAACAAGGCATTGGCGGCGCGCGCGGAAAGCGGCTCACCGAGTGCCTGAATCGCTTCATAGACGAGCCGTCCGGTGGCTTCCGCTGTGACATCGACCAGTTTCACGGCTCCCAAATCATCTTGCGTTTGATGATGATCAATCACCAATTTGGGAATTTTCCGGGAGCGCAATACCGGTGCGAAGTCGCCCAGTTGGTTCCAGGTTCCCGCGTCCAGAATCACAGCTGCCTCGACCTGATTCAGGTCGGGAACTGTGTGAAAATGCCGGATTTTTTCGCCGGAATCGAGGAACTGATATCGTGGAGGCATGATGCTGGCGATCACCAGGTGAACTTTTTTTTCTTGCCGTTCCAGGATTTCTCCCAGTGCCAACATGGAGCCCAAACCATCACCGTCGGGCCGAACATGAGTCGTCAACGCAAACCGATGGTGCCGCCGAGCCAACTGCACGAAGGGCGTCCAATCAATCAAAGAGATTCTCCTGTCAAACCCACAAAATACAATGGACTATTTCATTATAAAACTCGATCGTCATTAGTCATTAGCCCCGCTGGTTGAAAGTAATGCAAAAAGGGGAAGCGAAATGGTATGGGAACCAGGTACAATTAACAAGTGCGTGAGAGCGAAATAGCGGGGACTAGATCGATGTGTTTGGTGGCCATATTCTTTCGGGTGGTGAATGATGCCGCAGTAGTGGTCGGCGCCAATCGCGAGGAGGCGTTTTCACGCGGAGGAGAACCGCCCAGCATTCATGCGGGGCCTTGTCCTTTTGTCGCCGGGGTCGATCCCAAGGCCAAGGGAACGTGGCTCGGCGTCAATGAAAAGGGCGTGCTAATCGCGATAACAAATCGGCCGCGCAGCGAAATGCCGGAGTTTCCGCGAAGCCGCGGTCTATTGGCGGTCGATCTACTGGGCTGTGCCAGTTCCAAAATTGCGGTCGACTCTGCATTTCGGGAGTTAACCAAAGGCCTGTATGCCGGCTGCAATATTGTGTGCGCGGATCGGGAAGAGTCGTACGTAATTCATGCAGGAGATTGGCCCCAGGTTGTGCCGTTAGCTCCGGGATTGCACGTACTGACTGCTAACGATGTTAATGATTCCCGAGACCCACGCATACTGTATGCCCGAAAATGGCTTGGAAAGCAGTCTTTCGCAACCGCCAACCAGTGCGTCGAGGCCTTGCAGAAACTATGCGGACAAACGGGAGCCGAAGGACCTGCGATTTGTCTGCGCAGCGCACTGGGAGGCACAGTGTCGAGCAGCATCATAGCGCTGCGTTCGCCGCTGACGCGAAGTCTATTTCTCCATGCCCAGGGTCCCCCGGATATCACGCTGTACCAAGAGTATTCCTATTTGATGGAAGAGCTGGCGGCGAAAGAGACGAATGGAGTCGGTTAAATGTATCCCCATCGGATTCGACTGCGCGGTCCCTGGGAATGCGAATCGCTAACCGGAAAGGTTCGACATAAACGGCATTTTGGCCGGCCTGGACGGCTCGATGAGCATGAACGCGTCTGGTTGACGATTTCGGGATCGGACGCGACTGCGGAGGTCTGGCTTAATGGCCAGCATCTTGGCTGGAGCGTCGAGGAAACGAAATATTTTGAATGCGACGTCACCGGGCGATTGCTTCACGGAAACGATTTGACAGTAGAGACAGCGGCAGCAAACGGCAATGCCGGAGCACGCGGCGAAGTGTCGTTAGAAATTCGCTGCACTGCTTTTTTGCGCGCCGTGCGGATTTCGGGAACGCGCGAAGGAGATATTGCCCGGATTCACGCGGCCGGGGAGGTTGTGGGCACTTGCGAGGGCCCCTTGGAGCTATACCTCCTTTTGGACCGGGCCACGTTGAATTACGCAAAAGTCGAAACCGACCCAAACGGCCGGCCATTTTCCTTGACGAGCGAACCTATTTCCCTCGGTAAGGAAGACTGGTCCGAACCCCATCAGGCGCGGGTGGAGTTAGTCAACGTGGCGACGGTGTGGTACGAAACGGAAGCATCAATCCATTTGTAAGCCGAGAAGCTTGCGCTTTGCCTCTTGCGGAGCAAGAGCGCTACGGGACTGTTTATCCAGTGCTCTTTTTCTGCCGCTCTTGCAAATAGGCGGACACTGCCTCGGACCAATGGCGAACGTGAGGCAAACCGAGCGCATGCCGGGCCCGTGAACTGAGCACGCTAAAAGCAGGGCGCCGGGCCGGTAGCGGGTATTCGTTGGTTGGGATGGCCGTAAGATCCACTTTGGTCCCATTGGTCTGAAAAATCGTTTTGGCGAATTCAAACCAGGTACACGAACCGGAATTTGTCAGATGATACAAGCCATATCGACCGGTTTCCGTCAAAGCGACGGCGGCTGTGGCGACATCGACGGTGTAACTCGGCGTGCATGTTTGATCGGCTACGACGCGCAGGGATTTTCCCTGGGCGGCGAGGCGCAGCATGGTTTCAACAAAATTGCCACCTTTACCGCCACTGCCCCATACTCCGTACAGGCCACACGTGCGGATCACAAAATGTTTGGGGCAAATTGAGCGAGTCAAGTATTCCCCGGCCAGTTTGCTAAGGCCGTATACACTGACCGGTCCCGGGGAATCTGTTTCCGTGTAAGGAGTCCGGCGCGATTCATCAAAGCCAAATACATGATCAGTGCTGAAGTGAACAAGAATGCAATCGAGAGCCCGGCAAATCATGGCCAAATCGCGCACCCCCCAGGCGTTGATTGCGAATGCGATCTCGGGCTCGCTTTCCGCTTTATCGACGAAATTGTAGGCAGCACAGTTAATCACCACGTCGGGCCGAATGTCGCCAAGGGTCTTGCGCAGGGTTTCCGACCTTGTCAAATCCGCTTGTTGCCGCGTCAAGGGAATCACCTCGCCAGGCAAGCGCGGGCACAAATCCTGGGCCAACTGACCGGCAGCTCCGAGGACAGCAAATTTCATTACTCGATTCCTTTCGTACTTGATTCGGAATAACTTAGTTTATTTGCTTTGGTCGATGATCCAACCCAGGGTACTGGGAGCCGAGGAAAGTTCTTGCACACCGGCTTCATTCAGCGACATTTGGTCGCATAGGACTAATCTGGGCAGGCTCATTCCGGCCGAAGACGACAAATGGTTCGGCGCGCAGAGAATGAAACGGCAATCGTCGGGTAGCGACGCCGATGACGGTTCGGTTAAGCACCAACCGACGAACGAGCCATTGATCGTGTGAAAAGAAGCGGATGCGAGAAGCCAAATCACTTCCGGCTCCTCGGCGTCGGGCATGACCACACCACCCAGTAACGATGGGTGTGTTTGCGTTTCCAGGTTTAGGGGTCGAAGCCGCCGGAAGCACTCGCGCCGGCGGACTCGCCAAATAATAAAGAATCCTAAATAATCGGCGGCAGCACACAAATCGACACAGTTCTCTGTCACGGGTGTTAACAGCGTATCAAAGTTGGCCCGGCGCAATTCCGGCAGTTCTTCTCGCTCAAACCGGTTGCGGGCAACGCCTCGCAAGGTGAACCGCTTGCCGTTCAAATGCAGGCCGCGTGGTCCAAGCTTTATGTCCCGCAGCGCCCGTGTGATGCATCGTTCTTCGATTTTTTCGCCGGTTTGCCATAGTTCAACAATTCCTTGGTAAAAAAACGGCGATTCCGGCTCCCAAAAACAAGGCTCGGGGATAATCACCCGACTCGCGATATACGGATGATCTTCCTTACCATATTCATGTTTCACCATGCGAACGGGATAAGCCACTTCCACCGTAGAAGAATAGGCACATCGGGGTCCCATAAGGCGGCCGCGAATTTCCGTCTTGTTGGTAACTCGTTCCGTATAGACTCTGAATGAAACCTCGGCATGAGTTGGGTCAATCAAGTCGTCAGAGATTGATAAACTCTTGATGCGATTGGACATTCTAACCGTGGGAATCGTCGGGAAATGGTTTACAGGATCAACATCGCGTCACCGTAGCTGTAAAAGCGGTATTCGTGATCAATAGCAGTCTTATAGGCCCGGCGGATCAATTCAATGCCGCCGAAAGCGCTGACCAGCAACAATAAGGTGGAGCGTGGCAAATGGAAATTGGTGATCATGGCATCGACGGCCTGAAATGTGTAAGGAGGATAAATATAAATCTCGGTTTCGCCCTTCCAGGGACGAATCCGGCCAGGTTTTGCCACCGTTTCCAGAACGCGCACGGAAGTGGTGCCGACGGCCACGATTCGTCCTTTTCGGGACCGGGTTTCCGCAACAGCCGCCGCAGCAGTGCTGGAGAATTCCCCCCATTCCCGGTGCATTTTGTGGTCGGCGATGTTGGCGGCCTGAATGGGATGAAAAGTGCCGAGGCCGACGTGCAAGGTCACGCACGTCCATTGGATGCCGCGTTTTGCCAATTCTTCGAGCAACATTGGCGTAAAATGCAGTCCCGCCGTCGGGGCCGCCACGGCGCCGGCCGCGCGCGCGTAAACCGTTTGATAGCACAATCGGTCGGCGGCCCGGGCACGGCCTTTGCGAATGTATGGAGGCAACGGTACCTGGCCATGCTTTTCAAGAAGCTCCAGAGCGTCGACGGATGAATTTTCGGAATGACGGGGCCGAACGAGCCAATGACCTTGCGCAGTCTTGAGCAGCAAGAGAAGTTCCAAGTCCCCCGGTTCGACGACAATGGTCTCACCTTCCGCAAGCCGGCCACGGGTTTGGCACAGAATCGTCCAGGAGCCGTCAGCCAGCGAACGCAAAAAGAGGCCCTCCCACCGGCCACCGCTATTCGCGCGCCGGCCCAGCAAGCGTGCCGGAATCACCTTCGTGTCATTGAGTACCAGCAAATCACCAGGGTTTAACAATTGTGGCAAATCATGAAAAACATGATGGGCGATTGTTTCATCCCGGCGGCAGACAACTAATAATCGGGACTGGTCGCGCTCGGGACACGGTTCCTGGGCAATGAGGTGCAAGGGCAATTCATAATCGAAAGCATCAGTGCGCATCGCAATTTGGATTTTCCAAGAGCGAATCAAGCAACTGGGCGGGGTGCATTGCCTTGCGGCCCGTGAAGTGTACGATTTGCATGCGGCACGAAAAGCCGGATGCAACGACGACCGTTTGCGCATTCGCCCGGCGCACAGCCGGGAACAATCGTTGCTCTCCCACTAAACGAGAGATTTCATAGTGCTCCTTCTCGTAGCCGAACGAACCGGCCATGCCACAACAGCCGGCGTCGAGATCAATCACGTCTGCACCGGGAATCCGGCGTAACAGGCGCACGGTAGGTTCCATACCCACCAAGGAGCGTTGATGACAGTGACCCTGGACCAGGATTGTTTTTGGTCCCCGGCGCAACCTGGCCGTAATTGATGGCACGGACTTTTCCACCAAGAGCGATTCCAAGAATTCCTCGAATGTATAACATGCCGCAGCAACTGCTTCGGCTTGCCGCCGGAGATCTCCCTTGAGCAAGGCAGGATAGTCGTCCTTGATGGTCAAAATACAACTGGGCTCGCAGGAAATGATGGATTTGCCGGAAGCAGCCCAGGGATAGAGATGCTCTACATTGTGGCGCGCAACGGTAACAGCCTCCATCAACATGCCGCTGGAAATCATAGGACGGCCGCAGCATTTGACGGCCATACTGCGGTGTTGAGTCGGGCCTAGCTCCGATCGACAATTGACGGCGGCCAGCAAGCGCATCACGGCGACGCCGATTTCCGGCTCATAGTAATTGGTGAAAGTGTCACAAAACAACATTACGCTTCGAGAATAGCGCGCGGGATCATCCTCGGCGACGAAAACGCGATTGTGATCGGCCCAGGATCGCCTCGCAAACGCCGGCAGTTGACGACGCCGATCAATGCCGAAGAACTTGTCACTTAGCCAATGGGTAAACCGATTTCGCATTAACCAATTAGCAATGGGCGAAATCTTGTAACCAGCCCGGCTAAATCGGCCGATGCTTCCGAATAACCAATTGCGCCAGGGAAATCCATGTTTTTGAAAATATTGATGCAAGAATTCCGCCTTCAGGCGGGCCATGTCTACATTGGTCGGGCATTCCGACTTGCAAGCCTTACATTCCAGGCACAGATCCAGAGCCGCAAAGAGGGCGGGATCGCTCAGTCCTTTCAGGCCGACTTGCCCCGTGAGCGCCAAGCGAAGGGCATTCGCACGTCCGCGCGTGCTGTGCTGCTCATCCGCAGTGGCCTGATACGAGGGACACATGATGCCGTCGCGCTTTTTGCGGCAAGCACCGACACCCGCGCATAGCTCCGCGGCCCGGGCTAGACCACCATCGGCGGAGAAGTCGAAAGTCGTTTCAACCTGCGGCGTAACGGAGTCTGCGTGATAACGCAAATTGGCAGTCAGGGGCGGAGCATCGACAATCTTACCCGGATTGAGAAGATTTTGCGGATCGAAGGCGCGTTTGATTTCACGAAAAGCGTTGTAAAGAATGGGTCCGAACATCTTTTCCTGAAAAGGGCTGCGGACAAGGCCGTCGCCGTGTTCGCCGGAAAGGGCGCCCCCGTATTCCAAGACCAGATCAGCCACGTCCGTGGCAATGGCTTCGAATTGGCGAATCCCTTCCTCAGTTTTGAGATTGATCACGGGGCGAACGTGGAGGCAGCCGACGGAAGCGTGGGCGTAGACGCCCGCGGTAGTGCCGTGCCGGCGGACCAGCGCCAGGAATTCGGCGATATAATCGCGAAGTCTTTCCGGCCGCACGGCGGTGTCTTCCACAAAGGAAATCGCCTTGGCATCTCCTTTCTCAGCCATCGACAAGCCCAGAGCTGCCTTGCGGAGTTTCCAGATGCGCTCCTGAGCGGCGGGGTCGGTCGCACGGTGTACATGGTAGCCAATTGTGGCATGTTGTAGATCGGTTTCCAACGATTCCAATCGCGAGAGCAGTTCCGCCTCCCGGTCGCCAAACAATTCAATGAGGAGAATGGCTCCGGGATCCCCTTTCAAAAAATCGCGCAAGCGGGCAGCTTCCGGGTTTAGTTTGGTGCTGTCCAGGATGTACTTGTCGACCACTTCGACTGCGGCAGGCCGGTGCTGCAAGATCGCCGGTGTGGCAGCCAGGGCTTCCAATAGATCCCTGAATTGAACAACGAGCAAGGCCCTGGCGCCGGGCAGTTCAACCAAGCGGAGTTTGGCTTCCAGAATAATTCCCAGAGTTCCTTCGGAGCCTACGAGCATCGGGGTCAAGTCAAATCGGCTGGTTTGCGAGTCGGAACTTCGAATAAGATCCAGATTGTAGCCGCCGACACGCCGCAGAATTTTTGGATAACGCCGGACTATCTCTTCGGCATGTTCCCGAGCTAAAAGGCGAACCGTGCGATAGCAGTGTGCCGCGCGATTATTTTGAATGCATAGCTGCTCGAGTTCCTCTTCTTGGAGTGCTCGCAGGTGAAGGATCTGTGCATCCGACAAGGCGATTTTCAATTCCAGGACGTGGTCGACCGTTTTGCCGTAAACGATGGAATGGGCGCCGGAGGAATTGTTAGCAATCATGCCGCCGATGGTCGCCCGGTTTGACGTCGAGACATCCGGTGCAAACTGCAGGTTAAACGATTTGACTTCCCGATTCAGATCGTCCAGAATGCATCCCGGCTGAACGCGGACCCAATGTTCGTGCGGATTAATTTCCAGAATGCGGTTGAAGTATTTAGAGCAATCCAATTGCACCCCCGGCCCAATCGCTTGACCGGCTTGTGACGTTCCGCCGCCGCGGGCCGTAATGGGCACCTGAAATTTCCCACAAACCTGTATCGTCGTGATAATGTCTGCCTCCGATTTGGGCAGCACCACACCGAGGGGAACGATTTGATAGACGCTGGCATCAGTGGAATACAAGGCCCGGGTGAGGCGGTCGAAGCGGACATCACCGGCGATTTCCTGCCGGAGAGCTCTATGCAGGCCAGCGACATCCTTCATCGTGGCGGAGTGGGGATTGAGGGTCGAGGCTGGAGAATCGGCACCATTGTCCACGACGGCTAATCGTTGCCTCGAAACCGAACGCGCCATGTCAGTCGTCGATCCTCGCTACGAGAGAGGAAAATTGAACACCGTACTCAACAAAATCTTCCAATGCACTGGCAACCCAGGTACAAAACTAGATTTTATAATGACACAACCATTGCATCCAAAATACCCCAAGGGCTCCCAAAGGCACAGATAGGCACTCAATCTCCATTAAGTATCTACTCATTTCAAGTCATAGCCCGCGCCTCCGTTACAATTGCCGTCCCTAGTTTTTTATCTTGCATCCTCATTGACAATGTGTATTTACAATCACTCGTTAGCATAAGCAATTGCATTCAACCCAGTAACGATCAAAGAAGGCGGGATATCGCCAACGTCATTGTATAATGGAGTCAATCGGCAGGTTTCATCGTCGTACTCTTGAGGATAGCATTCGCGGAGAGATAATGTCCCAATCACCCGACCGATGCGCGGTGCTCCTTCTGTTGGGTTTGTCTCTACTGTTGTGGTTGCCGCGCTTCAAGGGGCCGATTGATCTGCGTTATGATGCCGGGGTTTACTATATATTGGGTACGTCCCTGGCCGACGGGAAGGGATACCGGCTTCTGAATGAACCGGGAGACATTCAAGCCATTCAGTATCCCCCCTTGCTACCGGCCATTGTGGCCGTTCACCAATGGATCCTCGGCACCAGTGATACGGCCGTAGTCGGCCAGGTTCTGCGCATTTCCTTTTTCTTGATGTTCACTATGTGGGTGATAACGGCGTATTGGGTGGCCAGGCAGTATTTGGTGCCGATCCATGCGTTGTTTGTCGGAACGATTACGAGCCTATATCTCTTCAGTTATTTCTTGTCGGACCTGCTTTTTGCCGAAATTCCCTTCGCCTTGGCCGTCACGCTCTTCTTTGTCGTTAAAAGGAAAAGCGATAAGGGGTTCTTCAACTTTCTAACCATTGCCACCGTTTTTGGGGCGTACCTCTTGCGGACCACCGGAATTGCGCTTTTGGTGGCGTGGGTAGCCGAGAGTTTTGTACAAAAGAAATGGAAACCGGGTGCCGTTCGTCTCGCCGTCAGCTTGATCCCCATCCTTGCATGGCAAGGCTATATCGGTTGGGTAACGTCCGGCATGGAATACAAGAATCCCGCCTATGCCTACCAGCGAGCGCCCTATCAGTTCTATAACGTAAGTTATGTTGAAAACCTTTTAATGGTCGATTCGTTCCGACCCGAACTTGGCAAAGCGGGCTTGGTAGATATTGCCGACAGGTTTTTCCAAAATCTTGCAATCATGCCCAGAAGCCTGGGCGAAGGCATCTCCGCGAAGATCGAATATTGGCAATCATTGCAGGATAAAATCGAATCCCTGTGCGATCTGGAATATTTTGATTGGCAAGATTATTTTCCGAGCTGGATCGCCCGCCGATTGCTCTCCTTGGTTGGTTTTCTGGTCATAGGAGGGATAATCTTCTTATTGGTCCAGGGGGAATTGTGTATTCCGTTTTTTATTGCCGGGTCCGTGGGATTAATGTGTTTAACACCTTGGCCGGAGCAGTTTCCGCGTTATATGACCTCCCTAACCCCGCTCTTGGCGTTGGCTTTTGTACGCTTGTTAGTTGCCATTTGTGAATTCTGTAGTCGGCGTTGGCGCAAAATCGGGGGATGGTTGGGAATGGTGTTTCTCCAATTCGGGATTTTTCTGGTACTAGTCGCCGAAATACATACCGCTCGAGACGCTTTTCAGGAGCGCCGCAAGATCGGCAGCAACTACTTTTTCTTCGACGAAAATTGGCGGGATTTTGAAAAATCCGTTGATTGGTTAAAGCATAAGGTCCGCGCCGGCGCAGTTATCGCCACCTGGTCGCCCCATTGGGTATATCTGCGGACGAGTCACAAGGCCGTCATGCCGCCCATGGAAGCCGATCCGATCAAAGGCCAGCAGCTCTTGGATTCGGTTCCGGTCAAGTACGTCATCTTGGATGAATTGAATTTTCTTCCTTTTATTGAGAAGTACACCGAACCGACCATTAAAAAGCATCCCCATCTGTGGAAATTGATCGACACATCTCCAACTAAAAAAACCCGTATTTTCAAACGAACAGATTGAAAACCGATTTTTTCTAATTTCGATCAGGGGAGATTTGTTGGTGATCGCAGTGGAAAAAAAGTATCAGCACCACAGGGTTGAAAAATCTGCCAACTAATGCCTTCGTATTGTTTTTTCTCCTTGGAATTGGCGCTCAATTCGAGCCAGGTTTCTTCCGGCGCGGGTGCGCCAACCTCATGGATTTTGACAAGGATAATTTGTTTCCGGCCGGTAGCGAGCTTTTGCAGGTCTTGTGGAACCCGACGCTGGTCCAACTGCCCCACCCAGGAGGCGAAGCCAACGCCGTTCTGCGAAGCACCGGCAGCCTCCATGTATCGGGCTATCCCGGCCACGCCGGAGGGAATGGAATGGACAATCACCAGATCCGAGGCAGAGGTTATTTCTACCAGCATTTGCCCGACTTGGCGGGTGGGTTCGTAGGATCTGGATTGGTTGAGAAACTGGCGCCGGATACCGATGGTACAAAGGAGAACAATTAACGAAAGAAAGATCCAGCGGGGCCAAGCATGCAGCCGGCCAATCCCCAGGCCCACAAGCAGGAACGCCGCCGGCATGCCCGCCAAGACATACCGTGGTACCGCCATGGCGTACGTTCCCCGCCAGATATCAAAAGCCAACACCCCCACGCACGGGCTCAGCAACCAAATCCACAGGAGCCTGCGCCGCTCCAAGAATAGCGACCATTTGAGCTTTCCAACCATCGTGGCTGCCAATACCAGAAAAATTCCCATGTTGATCAGGTCATAACGGGGGGGAACGCCCCACACGCCGCGAATCGAAAGGAAACTCCAGGGTAGAAAAAGAAAAGCTGTAAGTGAGTCGTACCCCTCCGGCTCCAGGTTCAGCCAATTATTCGTCACCCGCCAATTGGCAAGGCTTTCCGGGAGGTGCCTATACCAGGGAAGAACCGACAATCCGACCAATATGATTCCGCTCACGATCCAGACTCGGCCGAACTTTCCGGGATACAGGAGCAGCCATGCCAAACTCCCCGCCCAAGCAAAAATAAAAAAATAATGGGTC
>Ga0306926_10006648_pt1 | contig 12437 bp, 10 predicted proteins | sample flu12Cox44000178_FD_203759 | JGI IMG/M metagenome (GOLD analysis project Ga0306926, IMG submission 203759) | Lab enrichment of tropical soil microbial communities from Luquillo Experimental Forest, Puerto Rico - flux8day.12C.oxic.44.000.178 (v2)... | ecosystem: Environmental > Terrestrial >... | reverse complement strand
CCCATACTCGCACGAAGCGGCCGGCCGGGAAACGGCGCTCAGCCATTCCGGATCCCCCTCCTTAATCTGCCCAGCGCAGACAGCGGCATTCGACCTGGTGGCCGCGATGACGCACACTCGGGCTGTGGACACCCGTGCGCTGCGGTGGCTGGGCCCACCGGCCGGGCCAGCGGTCGTGCTGCTCGACCAGACCAGGCTGCCGGCTGAGGAGGCCTATCTCACCTGTCGCGACATCCGGGCCCTGGATCATGCAATACGCACGCTCGTGGTCCGTGGGGCCCCGCTGCTGGGCCTGGCCGGGGCGTATGGCGTCGCACTGGCCGCCTACGGCGGCGACGACGTGGCGGCCGCGGCTGACGTGCTGGCCCGGTCCCGGCCGACCGCGGTGAACCTGAGCTGGGGCGCCGCCCGTGCCCTGGACGCCTACCAGGCGGCCCGCCGCGCGGCGGGGGATGAGGACACCGTGGCGGCGCGGCGGCTGGCGGCGGACGCGGCGCTGGCGCAGGCGCGGGCGATCGAGGCCGACGACGCTGCGGCCAGCGCGGCCATCGCCAGGCACGGGCTGAGCCTGGTCGGGAACGGGGCCCGCATCCTGACCCACTGCAACACCGGGGCCCTGGTCTCGGCGGGCGAGGGGACGGCATTCGCGATCATCCTGGCGGCGCACCGGGCCGGGCGGGTCGCCCAATTGTGGGTGGATGAGACCCGCCCGCTGCTCCAGGGTGCCCGGCTGACCGCCTACGAGGCGGGGCGAGCCGGCATCCCGCACGCGGTGCTCGCCGACTCCGCGGCGGCGTCGCTCATGGCCGCGGGGGAGGTCGACCTGGTCATCACCGGGGCGGATCGGATCGCGGCGGACGGCAGCGTCGCCAACAAGGTGGGCACCTACGGGCTCGCCGTGCTCGCGCACCACCATGGCGTGCCGTTCGTGGTCGCCGCGCCGGTGTCCACGATCGACTTCGCGGCCGCGGGCGCGGGTGACATCACGGTCGAGCAGCGGCCCGGCGCGGAGGTCACCATGTTCGCCGGGACCGTGGTCACCCCGCCGGGGAGCCCGGCCCACAACCCCGCCTTCGATGTCACCGGCGCCGCGCTGGTGACCGCGCTGGTGACCGAGCACGGGGTCGCGCAGCCCGTCAACGCAGGTACCCTGCAAAGGCTAGGCACCGGCCGGGGATCACGAGAGGGTGCCCCAACCGATGTTTCCGTGGAACGATGAGGTCCATGAAAGGACGTGTGCTGGTCGTCGATGACGACGCCGCCCTCTCCGAGATGATCGGGATCATGCTCCGGGGGGAAGGGTTTGACCCGATGTTCGTCGCCGACGGCGATCACGCCGTGCAGGCATTCCGGGACACCCGGCCCGACCTGGTGCTGCTCGACCTGATGCTGCCCGGGCTCGACGGCATCGACGTGTGCCGCCAGATCCGCACCGAATCGGGCGTGCCGATCGTCATGCTGACGGCCAAGAGCGACACGGTCGACGTCGTGCTCGGCCTTGAGTCCGGTGCCGACGACTACATCGTGAAGCCGTTCAAGTCGAAGGAACTGATCGCGCGCGTCCGGGCGCGGCTGCGTCGCACCGAGGACCCGGTACCGGAGATCCTCCAGATCGGCGACGTGACCATCGATGTGGCCGGGCACTCGGTGAAGCGAGACGGGCAGCCGATCAATCTCACCCCGCTGGAGTTCGACCTGCTGGTGGCCCTGGCCCGTAAGCCGCGCCAGGTGTTCACCAGGGAGGTCCTCCTGGAGCAGGTCTGGGGTTACCGGCACGCCGCCGACACCCGGCTGGTCAACGTGCACGTGCAGCGGCTGCGCGCCAAGATCGAGAAGGATCCGGAGCGCCCGGAGATCGTGGTGACGGTCCGCGGCGTGGGCTATAAGGCAGGGCCGGCCTGACGGACACCCAGACGGGCAGCGCAGCGCCGGTGACCGCGGGACGTACGGGGTCGGCGGCCTGGCCCAGCCCGGCCGTGCGCGTCGCGCACCGGTTCGCGCCCCCACTGCGCGCGACGCTCCGGCTCGCCCGCAGGCAGGGCGGCTCGCTGGCCGGCCTGCTGGCCCGCCGCTGGCACCGGTCGCTGCAGTTGCGCGTGATCGGCACCACCCTGGTCGTCTCGATGGTGGTCGTGGCGGTGCTCGGTATCTTCCTGGTGCAGCAGATCGCCGGCGGGCTCTACAACAACGCGCGCAAGGCGGCACTCGTCCAGACCTCCGACGGGCTGACGTTCGCCCAGAGCGACCCGGAGGTCCAGAGCCCGAAGGGCAGCAGGCCTACCGCGCTGATCCAGCTGGTCACCGCGCTCCAGTCCGGCAGCGGGCTGGGCAACATATACGACGTCGTGGTGCTGCAGCGGGGCTCCGGCCTGGCCGGCGTCACCGGCAACGAGCTCCTCGCGCCGAGCATCCCCCAGGGGCTGCAGGAGGCGATCACCGACGAGCAGAAGGCGGGCAAGCCGGTCACCCTCTACACCTCGCCGACCACGCTGATGAGCACCTCGGGCAAGCCGGTTGGGCCGGCGCTCGCGGTGGGCGTCCCGATCTCCAGGGCCGTCCAGTTGTACTACCTGTTTCCGCTGTCACAGCAGGTGCAGTCGCTGCGGCTGGTGCAGAACACCCTGATCATTGCCGGTATCGGCCTCGTGTTGCTGCTGGCCGTGATCGTCTCGCTGGTGACCCGCTGGGTGGTGGTCCCGATCCGCCAGGGTGCCAAGGCGGCGAGCCGGGTCTCGGCCGGAAACCTCGACGAGCGGATGGAAGCCCGCGGCACCGACGACCTTGCCGCGCTGGCCAACTCCTTCAACGAGATGGCCGGCAGCCTGCAGGACAAACTGCGGGAGCTGGAGGAGCTGTCCAGCGTGCAGCGGCAGTTCGTGTCGGACGTGTCGCATGAGCTGCGCACCCCGCTGACCACGATCAGGATCGCGGCGGATGTCCTGTTCGGGGCCAGGGACGCCCTGGAGCCCGCCGCCAAGAGGTCCGCGGAACTGCTGCAGAGCCAGATCGACCGGTTCGAGGCGCTGCTGGCGGACCTGCTGGAGATCAGCAGGCACGACGCGAACGTGGCCACCCTGGACGCGGAGTCGGCCGACGTGTGTGACCTGGTCCTGCGCGCGGCGGCGGATGCGGAGCAACTCGCCGCCCAGAAGGGCACCAGGATCGAGTTCCGGCTGCCGCCGGAGCAGTGCATCGCGGAGGTGGACCGGCGCCGGGTGGAGCGGGTGCTGCGCAACCTGCTCGACAACGCGGTCGAGCACGGTGAGGGCCGTGATGTGGTGGTCACCGTCGCGGCCGACCGATACGCCGTGGCGGTCGCGGTCCGCGACCACGGGGTGGGCCTTGGCCCAGGTGAGCACCAGTTCGTCTTCGACCGTTTCTGGCGCGCCGACCCGGCAAGGGCACGGACCACCGGAGGTACCGGGCTCGGCCTTGCCATCGCCCTGGAGGACACCCGGCTGCACTCAGGGTGGCTGCAGGCCTGGGGGGAGCGGGGGCGCGGCTCGGTCTTCCGGCTCACCCTGCCGCGCACGGTCGGCCGCCCGTTCGCCGGGTCGCCGCTGCCGCTGTGCCCCGACGAGGCCGAGGTGCCCGCGCCCGGCGCGGTCGTCGGCGTGGATGCGGTGACCTACTCCGCCGACGGTGGCGGGCCCGGGGGCATTGACCAGGGGAGTTCCAGTGCCTGACACGAGCGGTGCAGGTGTCCACCGCCCCGGCCGCCTGACCATGGTGGTCACGGCGCTGGTGGCGGCGGTGGTCATGGTGGCGAGCGGATGCTCGGTCATCCCGGCCGGCAACGACGCACAGCCTGCCTCCGTCCCCGGCCCCCCGGCCGGCGGCGGCCCGTGCTGCGGGCTGATCGTCCGTCCACCGCAGGTGAACTGGACCGCCGAGGAGGTGGTCGAGAACTTCCTGCTGGCCAGCGCCATCGGGACGCACCACTACCAGGTGGCCAGGGAATACCTGACGGGGCCCGCCATCCATTCCTGGCATCCGGGCACCGGGGTGACCATTCTGGCCAAGGAACCTACACTGTCCGAGCAGCCAACGCGGGGCATCCCCGCGCCCGAGGACAGGCAGAGCGTGACGGTGACCGGCCAGGCACTGGCCAGTCTGAGCAGCTCCGGGCAGTACATTCCGGCCCCGGGCGGGGCGCCGACGGAGAAATTCACGCTCAAACGCGATCACGGCATTCTCAAGATCGACGGGCTGCCCAGCGTCGGCAAGCTCTCGCGGCCACGGTTGCTGACCGACTGGCTGTTCCGCCTGGTCTATGCGCCCAGGAACCTCTACTACTGGGGCGACAGGAACGGGCAGCTGCTGCCCTATCCGGTGTATGTGCCCAGCCAGGGCACCGGCCCCGCGACGACCCTGGTCAACGATCTCATCTACGGCCCCAGCGGATGGCTGCAAGGAGCGGCCGGGACCGCCTTTCCCGCCGGGTCGCATCTGGCCGCGCCCATCCAGGTCTTTCCCGGTCCCTCCGGCGGGCGGACCGCGCTGGTGAACATCTACGTGCCGCCGCACTCCGTGGGCCTCAATAAACGGAAAATCGCGCTCCAAGTGGTGGCCACGCTGACCGGATCGGCCTACGGCGCGCCGATGTTCCGGGCCGTCAAGATCGAGATCAACGGGCGCCTCTGGCCGCAGCACCCGGGGCTGGCGCTGGGGCAGAGCTTCAGCCAGGGGAATATTCCGCATGCGCAGCGCGGCACGAAGGCCTACTACCTATCCCAGGACGGTAGCCTGCGCAGCCTGGCAGCCGGCTCCGTGCACGGCACCGCGGTGGCCCGGGCCGGCGGCACCAGCCAGGTGGCGCTGAACCGGATCGCCATCTCGGCCACGAGCAACAGGCTGGTCGGCTCGGCCACGAGCAACACGCTGGCCGGCCTCGGCGGACCAGCGAACACGCTGTATACCGCCAGCCTGACCACCTCCGCGGACGGCCAGCAGACCCTTGGGCAACTCCACGCTCAGCGCACCGGGATCTCGATCGCCACGCTGAGCTGGGACAATCTCGGCGATCTCTGGATTACCGGCCAGAAAAGGCACAAGCCGGGCGTCTGGGTGCTCCCCGACGGGCAGGCCCCGGCCGTTGCGGTGAACGGGGCCGACCAGGTCACCGCCTTGCGCGTGGCCCCCGACGGCAACCGTGTGGCGATGATCGTCCGCGCCGGCAAGAGCTTCCAGCTGCAGCTTGGCGCGATCCGGCAGAACAGCAACGGTTTCTGGCTGACCACCTCGACCCGGCTCGGGCTCAGCCTGCCACCGCCGACGGCCCTCAGCTGGTTCGGAGAGGACCATCTGCTGGTGGTCACCGGGTCCGGGGCGAACAGCCAGTTGTGGGAGGTGCCGGTCGACGGGGACAGTCCCACGTCGCTGATCAAGCAATCGGGCATCCTCACGGTCACCGCCGCGGGCACGGATTACCCGGCATATCTGGGCCTGGTCGGCAACCGGCAGGAGAGCCTGGCCGGGCCTAAACAGCTTCCAGCCGACATAACGGCTGGCCAGGCCATCATCTATCCCGGATAACCGGCCTCAGCGTCCTGACATTCAGCCGTTGTCAAGCTAGTTTCGAGGTATGGCACCCGCCCGGGTCCGTGGTTGCGCCAGGCTGGGTCACCCGCGAGGAGCAGGTGGTCCGTCCCGGCAAGCCGATGCCAGCCGCAGGCGAAACGGCCCACGTAAGGCGACTTCTCGTCGACCGATCACGGTGCGGCTTAGAGGTAAGTCCTGCCCCGCCGGGAGATCAGATATCCCCCGGGCCGGGAGAAGGGCAGTAGTGGCGACAGGCCGCGAACCCCTCGGCAGGCGGATGTGGGGTCGAAGACCAGGTCGGCCGGGCGGGTGCCGAGACCTGGAGCCTTACTCGGGATGAAGGGGGTCTCCGGTATGGACATCATCTTCAAGGGTCGCCGCACCGATGTGCAGGAGCGGTTCCGCAGCTACGCGTCGGCGAAGCTCAGCAGGATCACGAAGCTCGCCCACAAGGCGATCAGGGTGGATGTGGAGGTCTCCGCAGAGCGCAACCCCCGGCAGTCGGGACGCCGGGAACGCGTGGAACTGACCATCCTGTCCCGCGGCCCCGCCATCCGCGCCGAGGCGGCCGCCGACGACAGGTTCGCCGCGCTTGACCGGGCCCTGGCCAAGCTCGAAGAACGGCTGCGCCGCTCCGGGGACCGGCGCAAATCGGCCAGGCACGGGGCGCCACCAGCGGGCCGGATACCGGGCCCGCGGTCGGCGGCCGCCGCGGCGGACCTGGCCGTTCCCTTGTTTGCCGAGGCCGGCCCCTGGGGCCTGGGCGCGCCGGGGCCGTCAGGCAACGGCACGGAACCGGGCCGGCCGGGGCAGCGGGCAGAGCCGGCCGGCGATGACGATCTGGCCGAAGAGGCCGCCGGCCTCGTCCCCATCCAGATGGAGGGGGACGGTCCGGTCGTGGTCAGGGAGAAGTTTCACGCGGCGGCGCCGGTCAGCGTCGACCAGGCGCTGTTCGAGATGGAACTGGTCGGGCACGACTTCTACCTGTTCCGGGACGAGCAGTGCGGCCTGCCGAGCGTCGTCTACCGCCGGCACGGCTATCAGTACGGGCTGATCCGGCTCGTGGAGCAGGCACAGCCGGACGTCACAGCCAGCGGCGGCCTCAAGGTCTAGCCATCCAGGGTCCAGGGTTGCCCTAGCCTGGCAGGGCCAAGGCCCCGTGACGAAGGAACGGGGCCTTGAGCCGGCGGGGGGTTCGGGGGGTCGCTCCCCCGGGCCAATACGGCCGCAGTTTGCTACTCGGCGCCCGCGTCGGCCAGAGTGTGTTGGCAAGCACTGGCTCAGGGGTCAGGGAGGGACGCGATGGCCGGAGATGCCGGGACTGCTGGCGGGGCACAGGACGCCGCGCGGCAACCCGAGCCGATCCGTGTGCTGATCGTCGACGATCACGCGCTGTTCCGGCGCGGCCTGGAGATGGTGCTCGCCGAAGAGGCCGACATCGAGGTGGTGGGCGAGGCCAGCGACGGCGCGGAGGCGGTCGAGAAGGCCGGCCAGGCGCTGCCGGACGTCGTGCTCATGGACATCCGGATGCCCCGCAGCAGCGGGATCGAGGCCTGCCGGGCCATGAAGGAACTGACTCCCAGCGCGAAGATCGTCATGCTCACGATCAGCGACGAGGAGGAGGACCTCTTCGAGGCGATCCGCGCCGGGGCCAGCGGGTACCTGCTCAAGGACATCCCCTACGACGAGGTCGCCGACGTCGTGCGGGCGGTGCACGGCGGGCAGTCCCTGATCAACCCCTCGATGGCGGCTAAGCTCCTGGCCGAGTTCGCGGCGATGGCCGGCCGCGACGGCACCGAGCGGGCCGAGCAGGTCCCGGCCCCCCGGCTCACCGAGCGTGAGATCGAGGTGCTCAAGCTGGTTGCCCGAGGCATGAACAACCGGGACATCGCCAAGGAGCTGTTCATCTCCGAGAATACGGTGAAGAACCACGTGCGGAACATCCTGGAGAAGCTGCAGATCCACTCCCGGATGGAAGCCGTCATGATCGCCGTGCGGGAGAACCTGATCGAGTTCGGCTAGGGCTCAGTCGCCGGTTCATCGGGCCCGGTGCCCGGCCTGCGCGGCAAGCAACGGGATCGCGGCGATCTTCTCCTCGGTCAGCTCCGCCCACCGGATGCCGGCCGGCGGCCGCTGGCCCCGCCGGCCCCTGCAGTCGATCACCCGGTCTTGTGTGATCACCAGGTCGACCGGGACGTCGTGCTCGGCCACCGGTATCGTCCCGGCCGGCCGAAGCTGGATCTCGTGCACGGTGGTGACGGCCACGGTGCCCGGGCCGATCAGGCCCGCCGCACCGGCCAGCGCGAACTCCAGGTCCGCGAACCCGCCGCCCTTGCCGAGCCGCGCCCCGTCCTCGCCCACCGCGACGGATCCCATCACCACCAGGTCCACCGGGGCCAGTTCGGCCAGCGTCACCCGGCGGGCCGACCGGGTGGCGCCGCTGATCGAGGCGGCCTTGCGCGGGGAGTCGCTCAGGTGGTCGGGGTCCAGGGCGAAGAACGGCTCGGGCCCGGCCAGCCGGGGCACGGCCATGTAGACGGTCTTGCCGTCCTGGAGGGCACGCTGGCGCACCGGAAGCTGGGCCGAGTCCGGGTTGGCCTTCAGCGTCCGGGCCTGCTGCCACTCGGGCAGTTCCCGCAGCCGCTCCGCGGCCGCCTCGGCGCCGGTGAAGTTGGGGATCCGCCCGGCCGCACCGGGGAACCTGGCCACCCGCGCCGCGCTCATCGCGGCCCATACCTGTTCCCGGAGGGCGGCCTTGGCGGCCAGCAGTTCGGCTGGCCCGCCAGCATCATGATCGTGGCGCCGGGCGCGAGGGGGCACGCCCCCATCCTGCCCGACCGGCGCCTCCGGCACCGGGTCCGCTGGCAACGGCCTACCGCACCTCGGAATAGGGCGGGGCGGCGGGGTAAGGGCTAACTAAGGCGGGGCGGCGGGGTAAGGACTAACACAATCAGCCGGCCACCCACGCGATCGCCTCGTCCTGCTCCGCCAGCGCGAAGGTCTTTACCTCGCCCGGCGTCATCCAGCCGAACAGGCTGGTCAGGTCGCGCATCCACGTGATATCGGTCACCAGCGCGATGCGCTTCCACGCCCGGAGGTGCTCGATGCCCACCTTGAGGTCCTGCCACACGGCCCCGCCCGACATCCCGTCGAAGTCGCGCATCACGATCACGAACCGGACCTCGCCGGTCGCTGCCGCGCGCTCCAGCGCCGGCAGCACGACGTCGCGGTAGTCCTCGGCCCGGATCTTGCCGCTCGCCTCGAACCCGATGACACCCGCGGGCAGGTCGCTCAGTTCTTTCATCATGGTGGCCTCCTGAGCTTCCTGGGCTATGTCCATTCGACGCTAACCCATGGCGCCCATGCGAGGATCACCCGGCAGGCGTGTTTCCCGACATTGCGAGGCGGCGGTGGCCGGAGCAGGAGACCAGGCGGAGCCCGGGCAGCAGGACTGGATGCCGGAGATCGAGGAGATCCGCAGCCGCCGGGAGGCGGCGCTGGCCATGGGTGGCCCGCAGAAGGTGGCACGGCAGCGTGCCGCGGCCAAGCTCACCGTGCGCGAGCGCATCGAGCTGCTGGCCGACCCGGGCAGCTTCGCCGAGATCGGCGCCCTGACCGGGTTCGCCGGCTACGACGCCGAGGGCCGCCTCGCCTCGGTCCTGCCCGCAAACTTCGTGGCGGGAACCGCGCGCATCGATGGCCGCCCGGTGCTGATCGGTGCCGACGACTTCACCGTGCGGGGCGGCTCTGGCGACGCGGCCATCCACGCCAAGCAGGTCTTCTCCGAGCAGTACGCGAACCAGATGCGGCTGCCGGTGATCCGCCTGCTCGACGGGGCCAGCGGTGGCGGCAGCGTCAAGATGGCCCAGGACGCCGGGTACACCTATGTGCCGGTCAACCCCGCATGGGACGCCGTGGTGGACAACTTGTCGGTTGTTCCCGTGGTCGCCTTGTGCCTGGGCCCCACGGTCGGGCTCGGCGCCGGGCGCCTGGTGATGTCGCATTTGGCCGTCCTGGTCGAAGAAATCGGCCAGCTGTTCACGGCGGGGCCGCCGGTCGTGCTCGGCGGTACCGGTGAAGACCTGACAAAGGAGCAGCTTGGCGGCGCGGGCGGGCATCGTCAACCGGCACCGGGCGGGCCGTAGCTGGGCCTGGCCGTCGGGGGACTGGGGTTCGCTGCCGGTGCAGGGCGGCGTCGAGGCGGCGTTCCGCGCGCAACTCGACCAGGCCGCGGACCGGGAGGCGGAGATCGAGCGGATCCGCCGGGAGCTGGCGGCGGTCAGCTCCCCGTTCCGGACGGCGGAGCACTTCGGCGTGCAGGACATGATCGACCCCAGGGACTCCAGGCCGCTGCTGTGCGCCTGGGTCAGGGACGCCTACCGGGTGCTGCCCGAGCTGACCGGCCGCCCCTCCTTCGGCACCCGCCCCTAGCCATGCCATCGCGAACGCCGCGCCGGCGCGGCGGCGGATCAGGCGAGGGCGGCGGCCAGGCGGGGGACGAGGTGGGGCGGGCTCACCCGGCCCAGTTCCACCGAGGTGCAGCCGACCCACTCGGCGGCCTCGCGCAGCGCCCGGGCCATCGGCTCGACCGCGGCGGCGGTGTCCAGCGATAGCTGCCGCGCCACCAGCGTCTTGCCGCGGCGCACCGGGTCCACCCGGCCGACCAGCCGGCCGCCGGCTAGCAGCGGCATCGCGAAGTATCCGTGGATCCGCTTGGGCTTGGGCACGTACGCCTCAAGGGAATGCTCGAAGCCGAACATCCGCAGCGTGCGCTTGCGGTCCCAGACCAGCGAGTCGAACGGGGACAGCAACACGGCCCGGTGCCTGCCCCGCGGGGCGGCCTGGGCGAGAGCCTCGGGGTCGGCCCAGGCGGGCACCGATGTCTTTCCCGGACCGCCGATCGCCACCGGGGTGAGCCCGGCCGCGAGGGCGGACTCCTCGACCCGGCTGGCGGGCCGCGGCGTCAGCAGGCCGGTGAGGTGGTTCAGCCGCTGGTAGTCCACGAGGTCTGCGCGGGTGGCCACGCCCAAAGCCCGGGCCGCCACCCCGGCGAGGTGGGCCAGGCATTCGGAGTCCGAGAGGTCCCGGCCGAGCAGTTCGCCGGGCAGGACCCGCTCGGGCAGGTCGTAGACCCGCCGCCAGCCATCCCGGCGCACGCAGATCACGTCGCCGACGTCCAGCATCCACTCCACCGCGATCTTCGTCTCCGACCAGTCCCACCACTGGCCGCCGCTCTTGGCGCCGCCGAGCTGGGTGGCGGTCAGCGGCCCCTCGGCCCGCAGCCGGGCCAGCACCTCGGCGCAGGTCCGTTCGTCCACGGTGTGCCAGCGCACGCCCCGGGCCCGCAGCGCGCGGCGGCGGAACTCGTAGTACGGCCACTCCTCGATGGGCAGCACGCAGGCCGCATGGGACCAGTACTCGAACGCCACCGGCGTGCGCGGGTGCCAGTAGGCGCGCTCGATCCGCTCCCGGGGGACCGGGCCGAGCCTGGCGTAGGCGACCAGCTCATGCGACCGGGCCAGGACGCTGATCGTGTCCAGCTGGACCGCCCCGATCCGGCGCAGCATGCCGTGCACCCCGCCGCGCCGTCCCTCGGCTCCCAGGAAGCCTTGGGCGCGCAGCGTCATCCGCCGTGCGTCATCGGGGGAAAGAACGATCTCGGGCGCAACCACCGCGGCACTGACCACAACCCAAGGAGCTTAATCAGGTCCTCCGACATTCCCGTGGCCGCCCGTCAGCGCAGGCCATACCCGGAATGCTCGCCATGGGGACCCGGGTGCCGATGGCCCGGAACGGGAGGTTTAGTACCAATCGTCGAAGATGTTGGTGGCCAGGGCCAGCAGGCCGCCGACGGCGCACATCGCGACGCCCACCCAGAACAGCCACCAGATCGGGCCCAGGATCAGGCCGAACCCACCGACCAGGAACGCCGCCATCATGGTGGACACCGCCACCCACGACACCGGCCGGCCGTGGTGCGACACCGTGGCAGGCCCGCCCGCGGTGGCCGGGGTGAGCTGGCCGCTGTCCGCAGGCTGCCCCGCCACCATGTCCGAACCCAGCTGGTCCGCCATGCAGGCTGCTCCTTTCCGGTGCGCGGCGGCGAACCGCCACGGCAGGTAAGACGTCCGGCCGTGAATACCTGTGGCCATCACCTTATTGTGGCGAAGCCAGCTTAGTGGTGTACGCCCGGCCCCGAAGGCTCGGCATCACCGGCCGACTCGCCTACCATGGCTGGAAGACGTGTTCGCCGGGCACGATAACGTCCCGGCGCCCGTTGCCAAGGTGGCGGGCGAAGGCCAGGCGGGCCGCGATTTACTACCGCTTACTACCGCCAACGGATCCGCAAGGAGCGCGACGAGAAGTGCCAGTCATCATCGATAGGGTCCTGCGCACGGGCGAGGGCAAGATCCTGCGCCAGTTGAAGCGGATCGCTGACCAGGTCAATTCGATCGAGGAAGACTTCGCCCCGCTGGGCGACCAGGAACTGCGGGCCATGACCGCCCAGTTCCGTGAGCGCCTGGCCAACGGAGAAGGCCTCGACGATCTGCTTCCCGAGGCCTTCGCAGCCGTCCGCGAGGCGGCCAAGCGGACCCTGGGCCAGCGGCATTTCGACGTCCAGATCATGGGCGGTGCCGCGCTGCACGGCGGGAACATCGCCGAGATGCGCACCGGTGAGGGCAAGACCCTGGTGGCCACGCTGCCCTCCTACCTCAACGCGCTGACCGGCAAGGGCGTGCACGTGGTCACGGTCAACGACTACCTGGCCAAGCGCGACTCCGAGTGGATGGGCCGGGTGCACCGCTTCCTCGGCCTGGAGGTCGGCGTCATCCTCGCCCAGATGACCCCGGAGGAGCGCCGCAAGCAGTACGCCGCCGACATCACCTACGGCACCA
>Ga0306926_10006647_pt1 | contig 12439 bp, 8 predicted proteins | sample flu12Cox44000178_FD_203759 | JGI IMG/M metagenome (GOLD analysis project Ga0306926, IMG submission 203759) | Lab enrichment of tropical soil microbial communities from Luquillo Experimental Forest, Puerto Rico - flux8day.12C.oxic.44.000.178 (v2)... | ecosystem: Environmental > Terrestrial > Soil... | reverse complement strand
GGCGGTGCCGATCACCAGGCCGACCTGCCGGACGGTGTTCAGCACCCCGGAGGCCGCACCCGCCATGCGCGGCTCGATGTTGCGCATGGCGACGGTGACCATCGGCGCGAAGATGCAGCCCATGCCGAGCCCGGCCACGATGAGGGGCGCCAGGAAGACGAGCCACGAGGAGTCCGGCTGGGCGATCAGAGCTATCCAGCCCATCCCGGCGCCGAACAGGAGCAGCCCGGACATGAGGATGAACTTGCCGCCGATCTTGTCGGTCATCCGGCCCGCCACGGGGGCGACGACCATCGAGACCAGGGAGGCGGGCGCCATGGTGAGCCCGGCCTTCAGCGCCGAGAACCCCAGGACCGATTGCAGGTAGATGGTGAGCGGGATGAAGATCCCCATCATCCCGATGGCGAGCACGCCGGATACCCAGTTCACCACCGAGTAGTTCCGGTCCCGGAACAGCGCGAACGGCACCAGCGGCTCCTTGCCCTGGCTGAGCCACTGGACCAGCAGGAAAGCGAGCAGCAGCAGCACGCCCAGGCCGAGTATCAGCGGGATGCTGACGAACCCGGTGATGGTGCCCCAGTCGTACTTCTGCCCCTCAACCAGGCCGTAGCAGATCGCCAGCAGCGCCGCGCTGGCCAGCAGCACCCCGGGGATGTCGATCCGGTGCCGCCGGCCCGGCCGCACGTCGGGGATGATCACCGGGGCGAGCAGCAGCACGACCAGGCCGATCGGCAGGTTCACGAAGAAGATCCACCGCCAGTCGAACGCGGTCACCAGCAGCCCGCCCAGGGTCGGCCCGGCGACGGTGGCGACCCCGGCCACCGCCCCCCACACGCCGAACGCCGCCCCGCGCCGGTCGGGCGGGAACGTGTTGGTGATGATCGTCAGCGTCTGCGGCATGAGCATCGCCGCGCTCAGCCCCTGCACCGCGCGGAAGCCGATCAGCCAGCCCGGGCTCGGCGCCAGCCCGCACGCGGCCGAGGCCGCGGTGAACACCCCGACGCCGCCCATGAACATGATCCGCGGCCCGACCAGATCCCCCAGCCTGCCCGCGGTGATGACCAGCACGGCCAGCACCAGGGCGTAGGCGTTGATCACCCACAGCACATCGTCCAGCGAGGCGTGCAGCTCGGTGATCAGGTTCGGGATCGCGATGTTGACGATCGTCAGGTCGAGCAGGGTCATGAAGAAACCCAGCGACACCACGACCAGGATCGCCCACGGGTTCCCTCGCAGCTTCGTCATGCCCCGACCTTAGCTCAGGTGCCGGGGACAAGACAAGATATATCTCGTTTGCCTGGCCAGGATGCTCCCGCCCGGCCCGCTGACGCGTCCGGGGCGGCCGGGAGGGCCGCGGCGAGTATGCTCCGGGCATGAACTTGAACGGTACAGCGGCGATCGTGTCCGGCGGCGCAAGCGGGCTGGGCGAGGCGACCGTGCGGGTGCTGGCGGCGGCGGGCGTCACGGTGCTCATCGCCGACCTGAACCAAGACCGCGGCGAGCGGGTGGCCAGCGAGGTCAGCGGCCTTTTCGCGCGCACTGACGTGTCCGATGAGGCCTCGGTCCAGGCGGCGGTGGACGCCGCGGCCGCCGCGGGCCCGCCGCTGCGCACCGCGGTCAGCTGCGCGGGCATCGGCTGGGCCGCGCGGACGGTCGGCCGCGACGGCCGCCCGCACGACCTGGCCAGCTACCAGAAGGTCATCAGCGTCAACCTGATCGGCACCTTCAACCTGATGCGCATCGCGGCCGCCGCCATGGCCGGGACCGAGCCCGCCGACGGCGACGGGCAGCGCGGCGTCATCGTCAACACCGCCTCGATCGCCGGCCTCGAGGGCCAGACCGGCCAGGTCGCGTACTCGGCCTCCAAGGGCGGCATCATCGGGATGACCGTGCCCGCCGCCCGCGACCTGGCCGCCATCGGGGTGCGGGTGAATACCATCTGCCCCGGCATTATCGATACCCCGATCTACGGGCTCGACGGCAACGCCGGGGAGTTCAAGGCCAGGCTGATCGCCCCGGTCGTGTTCCCCAAGCGCATGGGCCGGGCGGAGGAATTCGGCCGCCTGGTCCGGAGCCTGATCGAGAACGACTACATGAACGCCGAGGTCATCCGCTTGGACGGCGGGATCAGGTTCCAGCCGAAATAGAAGGGGAACAGTAGGCTGGTCCGGCACTGACAATGTCTCGCAAGAAAGGTCCGGGTCATTCAGGTTCCCGCGACGGCACCGTCGCTGCAGCCCGCAGCGACGACTCGCACGGGCCCATCGGCCCGCGCCCGCCGGGCGCTCCCTGAATAACCCTCACCGGCACGGATTCGGAGCATCGCGATCGTTTGGCGGCACGCATGGGCGGAATGACCGGATGCCTGACGCTGGCAGACGGAGCAGGGCCGGACACCGAATGGGTGCGCCGGGCCGCCCTGCGCATCGCCCACCGCGGGCCCGACGATGAGGGATTTTTCTCCGATCCCGATCTGGCCCTGGCGTTCCGCCGGCTGGCCATCATCGACACGTCGGCGGCCGGCCGCCAGCCGATGCAGTCGGCGAACGGCCGCTACGTGATGGCCTTCGACGGCGAGATCTACAACTATGTCGAGCTGGCCCGGCGGCTGCTGGCCCGCGGCGTCCAGCTGCGCAGCCGGTCCAGTTCCGAGGTCCTGCTCGAGATGTACGCCTGGCTCGGCCGGGACGTCGTCCGCGAGCTCAGGGGCATGTACGCGTTCGCCATCTGGGACCGGCGCGACCGGGAGCTGTTCTGCGCCCGTGACCCGTTCGGCATCAAGCCGTTCTTCTACGCGCTGAGCGCCGCCGGCCTGCCGCCGGCGGGATTCCAGGGGGCCCAGGCGTCCAGGTCCGGCCCCCAGCTCAGGTTCGCCTCCGAGCGCAAGGCCCTGGCCGACGCGGGCGAGGTGACCGCGATTGACCCGGACGCGCTGCGCCGGTACCTGTCCTTCCAGTACGTCCCCGCGCCGGCCACGCTGGTGCCCCCCGCGCGGTCACTGCCGCCGGGGCACGTGCTGATCGCCCGCCCGGGGGCCAGGGTCGACGTCTTCAGGTACTGGCGTCCGGAGTTCCGCCCGGCCAGGTCACCGTCATCGGCCTCGGTGGAGAAGATCCTGGCCGCGCTGCGCGACTCGGTGGCCGCGCACCTGCGCAGCGACGTGCCGGTCGGCGCGTTCCTTTCCGGCGGCGTCGACTCGGCCACCATCTGCGCGCTCGCCGCGGAGTCGGCTCCCGGCCTGCCGACCTTCACCGTCGGGTTCGAACGCGAGGGGTACAGCGAGATCGATCTCGCGGCGGCGACGGCGGCGGCGCTCGGCCTCAAGTCGGTCCGCTACGTGATCACTCCTGAGGAGTTCGCCGCCTGCCTGCCCCGGATCGTCTGGCACCTGGATGACCCGATGGCGGACGCGGCGGCCGTCCCGCTGTGGTTCGCGGCCCGCGAGGCGCGCAAGCACGTCCGGGTGGTGCTGTCGGGCGAGGGCGCGGATGAGCTGTTCGGCGGCTACGGCGTCTACCACCAGTCCGGACTGGTCCGGGCGGGCAAGGCGCTGCCCGGGTGGGGGCGGGCCACGATCGGCCGGGTCGCGGCCGAGCTGCCGGCCGGAAAGAGGGGCAAGGGCCTGCTCAGCCGGACCTCGACCCCGCTGCCGCGGCGTTACATCGGCAACGCGTACGTGTTCCTGACCGACGAGGCGAGGACGCTGGTCCGGGGCGGCCACGGCGGGGAGTTCGACGTGACCGACCCGATCTACCGCCAGGCCGCCGAGGCGGGCCTGGACGACGTGGCCACCATGCAGCTCGTCGACGTCAATACCTGGCTCCCTGGCGACATCCTGACCAAGGCGGACCGGATGTCGATGGCGCACGGCCTCGAGCTCCGCACCCCGTTCCTCGATCGCGAGGTGCTGGCGGTGGCCGCGCGGCTGGCCCGGGTGGAGAAGATCGCGGCGGGCACGACCAAGTTCACGCTCAGGGAGGCCATCGGCGGCCTGCTGCCGCAAGCCGCCGCGGAACGCGCCAAGCTGGGCTTTCCCGTGCCGCTCGGGCACTGGCTCCGCGGGGGCATGTTCGGCTTCGCCGAGCAGGTGATCCGTACCGCGCAGACCGGCCAGTGGCTGGATCAGCGCGCGGCCGCCGATATCCTGCGCCGGTTCCGGGCCGGTGACCCCGCGGTGACCTGGCGCCAGGTATGGCTGCTTATGGTGTTCTCGCTGTGGCACCAGATCTACGCGGAACGCGTCTACGACCCGGTCGCGCTCGGCTGGGAGGCCCCCGCCGTCGGATGAGCGCCGGCGATCGCGCGGGTCAGGCGCCGGGCGACTCGGCCGGCACCGCACCCGGCCCGCGGGCCAGCAGTTGCTCCCTGAGCTTCCGGCGGCCGCGGTGCAGCCGCGACATGACCGTCCCCACCGGGGTGCCCATGATCTCGGCGATCTCGCGGTAGGGATACCCCTCGATGTCCGCGAGGTACACCGCCGTACGGAACTCGCCCGGCAGGTCGCGCAGGGCCCGCAGCAGGTCGGAGTCGGTGGTCCGGTCGAGCGCCTCGGTCTCGGCGGACGGCACCGGCGGCGCCAGCCGGTCGGCGGACATCTGCCACTCGGCCAGGTCCCCCCCGAGGGCCTGCTGTGGCTCCCTGCGCCGCTTTCGGTACACGTTGATGAAGGTGGTGGTCAGGATCCGGTTCAGCCAGGCGCGCAGGTTGGTGCCCGGAGTGAACTGGCCGAAGGCCGCGTACGCCTTGGCCGACGTCTCCTGGACCAGATCCTCGGCATCGGTGGGATTCCTGGTCATCCGGAGCGCCGCCGGGTACAGCTGGCCAAGCTGCGGTACGACATCGCGCTCGAATCGCGCGCGATCTTCGCTAGAGTGTTCGGCTCGGCTCATGGTTCGCTCCGGTGGTAGTCATCTCACTGTATATAGACGCATCGGAGACCCCGAAACGTACACCCCTGTTACGGAAATCACGTCACTGGCCCCCGTGGCTAGCGCGCCCCGATAGCACCATTATGCACCTAACGCTGCATGGGCAGGCTGAAAGGAAGCTGAGAGAAAGCCGAAAAGCTGATCCGGGCTCAGATCCAGCCGTGCCCGACCTGGTACCACATGTGGTCCAGCCAGTCGTGATACGGGATGACCTGGCCGGCCAGGATCGAATAGAAGTACCAGAACATGATCAGGACGCACAGGACGTAGGCGCCGGCGATCCCCGCGCCGATCGAGCGCCGCCGCACGCTGGCCGCGGCGGGCCCGAGGATCAGCCCCAGGCACAGCGTGATCGACAAGATGAGGAACGGCTCGAATTCCAGCCCGTAGTAGTAGAACTTGGTCCGGGTCACCAGCGGGAACCAGGGCGCCCAGCCCGCCAGCACGCCGAGCAGCACCGCGCCGGCCCGCCAGTCGCGGCGCAGCAGCCACCAGCCCAGGCAGAACACCAGGGCGAGCATGGAGCCCCACCAGATGGCCGGGGTGCCGATCGCGAGCACCTCCTGCGACCACTCCTGCCCCGTGTAGTTCTTCGGGCAGTAGTTCGCAGGCCCGGCGACCGGGCCGGTGTAGCACTGGTAGAAGAAGGCGACCGGCCGTGTCATCAGCAGCCAGTCCCAGGGCTGCGACTGGTACGGGTGCGACTGGCGCAGGCCCAGGCCGAAGGTGAGCGCCTGCAGGTGGTATTCGTACAGCGAGTACAGGGCGGAGATCACCGGGGTGCTCACGCCGTGTTGCTGCGCGTAGCTCCGGTCGTAGCCGGTGCTGGTCAGCAGCCAGTTGCCCCACGTGGCCACGTAGACCACCAGCGGGATCACGATGAACGTGAGCGGCCGCCAGACGGCGTCGCGGAGCGCGCCGCGGACGAACGACGGCAGGCCCGCCGCCCGGCGGGCGCCGATGTCCCACGCGATGCCGAGCCCCGCGAACCCGACGAGGTACCAGGCCGCGATCTGCTTGGTTCCCACGGCCAGGCCGAGCAGGATCCCGGCGGCCACCTGCCAGCGTCGGATGCCCAGCCTCGGCCCGGCATCGCCGCCCTCGCCGCGCGCGACGGCTTCGGCCAGCCTGGCCCGGGACTCGTCCCGGTCGATGACCATGCAGCCGAACGCGGCCAGCACGAAGAACATCAGGAAGATGTCGAGGATCCCGGTCCTGGACAGCACGAACTCCAGGCCGTCCAGCGACATCAGCAGCCCGGCCACGCAGCCGAGCAGCGTGGACCTGGTCATCCGGCGGGCGATGCGGCACATCAGCAGGATGGCCAGCGACCCGAACACCGCGCTTGAGAACCGCCAGCCGAGCGAGTTCAGGCCGAACAGCCACTCGCCGACCGCCATGAGCAGCTTGCCCACTTCCGGCTGGACCACGTACTCGCCGCAGGTCGAGCCGGTGCAGGACGAGAAGATGTTGGTGTGCCCGGCCTGGATCAGGTCGTTGGCGTTGGAGACCAGGTTCCACTCGACGCCGTGCTGCAAGATGCTCCAGGCGTCCTTGGCGTAGTAGGTCTCGTCGAAGATCAGGGCCCGCGGCACCCGCAGCCGGTTGAAGCGCAGGAACGCCCCGAACGCGGTGACCAGCAGCGGGCCGAGCCAGCCCCACAGCCGGTCGTCGGGCATCGGCGTGAGCAACCGGGCGCGGAGCACCGCCAGCCGGCCGGCCTCATCGGCGTCAGGCGCGGCGGCGAAGTCGGCCTCGGTACCCATCATCGGGCACATGCTACTGCCCTGCGGGCCAAAGGCGGCCCGGAGGCGAACGGGAGGATACTGTGCCGCATGACGGGACGCGATCAGAGCGACGGCGGCGTACTGACGCTGGCCGCGGTCCCCATCGGCCGGGCGGAGGATGCGTCAGCGCGGCTGGCGGCCGAGCTGGCCCGGGCGAGGCTCATCGCGGCCGAGGACACCCGCCGGCTGCGCTGGCTGGCGGCGAGCCTGAACGTCGAGCTGCGGGCCCGCGTGGTCTCCTACTACGACGCGGTAGAGGCGCGCCGGGCCGCCGCGCTGCTCGGCGAGCTGCAGGCGGGCCAGGATGTGCTGCTGGTCACCGACGCGGGTACCCCGGGGATCAGCGATCCCGGCTACCGGCTGGTCGCGGCGGCCGCGGCGGCGGGCATCAGGGTGACGGCGCTGCCTGGACCTTCCGCGGTAACCACCGCGCTGGCCGTGTCCGGGCTGCCCACCGACAGGTTCTGCTTCGAGGGGTTTCCGCCCCGGCGCGCGGGCGAGCGGGCCAGGCGCTTCGCCGAGCTCGCCGCCGACCGCCGCACCCAGGTCTACTTCGAGTCCGGCCGCAGGCTGGCGAGCACGCTGGCCGAGCTCTCCTCCTCGCACGGCGAGGGCCGGCAGGCGGTGGTGTGCCGCGAGCTCACCAAGATCCACGAGGAGATCCTGCGCGGTACCCTGGCCGAGCTGGCCGCCCGGACCTCCTCAGCTGCCGTCCGCGGAGAGATCACGCTCGTGGTCGCCGGGGTCGGCCGCGGCGGCGGCCGGCCTGCCCGCGCCGCGGGCGCCGCCCGGGCCGGTGACGCCATCCGGGCCGCGGACACCGCCCGGGCCGGGGACGCTGACCGGCTCGGCCGACCTGACGGCGGCGCTGCCCGCCGCGATGTCCCGGTGCCCGCCGATCCCGTTCGCTAGCCGCCGCAGCAGTTCGCCGCCTGCGGTGCCCCGGCTGAAGGCCATGACCGCCGCGAGGCAGGCGAACGGCACGGCCGGCAGCACGTACCTGTAGTCGAACTCGGCGGTGGCGGCCGGGATGACGATCATGGCGAACGAGACGGTCCAGGGCAGCAGCGCCTCCCCGCCCAGCCGCCGCCAGGCCAGCACGATGCCGCCCAGCCCGGCCAGCAGGATGAGCCCGTAGGCCGTCCCGGGCAGCCAGACGTACCGCTGCCAGATGCGGATGATGATGGCGAACGGGTTGACCACCTGGGTCAGCGGGTCGCCCTGCACGTAGGCCGCCGCGTACGAGGTGTAGCGCCCGAGGTGGGCAGCATCCCAGGCCGGGACCGCCAGCGAATGATTGCCGAACAGGTACTCGTCGTACGTCGCCGCCTGCGGGAACACGATCCGGTTCCAGCCGAACACCATCCAGGTGTCGTGGAGGACGGCCCGGGCGTAGCCGAGCGGCTGCGCCTCGATGGCGCGGATGGCGAAGTCCTCCGCCAGCTGGTTGGGCACCGGGGAGAACTTCGACGGCGGCATCCGGTCCAGCGGCGAGGCCGGGGTCCAGATGTAGGCCTGCGCGATCGGCCGCTGGTCCGGCGGGACGGTGCTGCACAGGAAGAGCTCGTCGGCGGGCGGGTGGATCTTGGAGCACTCGGCGAAGGTCATCACCCGCGAGTAGAGGAACACGCCGGTGGCGTCGCTCATCGCGAACTGGCCGTGCTCCAGGTCGAACGCCCCCGCGTAGCCGAAGACGGGAATCAGGCAGACCACGACGGTGGCCGCGATCTTCCGCCAGCCGAACCTGTGGATGATCATGTACACGGCGAAGACCGCGAGCAGCGGCAGCCCGATCGACCGCAGCACCGCGCCGAGGCCGAGCAGTGCGCCGATGAGCGCGCACCGGCCGGTGGACGGTCCCGCCGGGTCCCACAGCAGCAGGGTGGTGGCCAGCATGACCGCGAACAGGAACATGGTGTCGGACAGGATCAGGTGCTCGAGCTGGATCTCGAATCCGTCGTAGAGCACCGGGACGGCAGCCAGGGTAGCGAGCCAGGCCGGGGCCTGGTACCGGTGCCTGAGCAGCGCGTAGACCATTACGCCGACCGCGAGCCCCATAAGATGTTGCAGGATTGTTATCAGGGCATAGCTATGGAACGGCTGCAGGAACTTGAGCCAGACGGAGTATCCCGACACCCGGGTGGGGTCCAGCGTGAGACGAACCGTGTTCGCGATGTACTCGAACGAGTCGTTGAACCATGACTGCCACCGGTACCCGAGCTCGGCGTCGGCGCGGAGCAGCAGGGCCGGGATGAACACGATGACGAAGAGCCGGTGCTGGGACCAGACGCGCGCGGTCAGCGAGCGGAGGCGGGCCGCGCGTGACCCGCTGGGCCGGACGGACCAGGCTCGCCGCCCCGATGGCGCACGCGACGTGGCCTCAGGCATTACCCTCAAGCCGTACCCTCCTGTGCTGGTCTGGTATCCCCGACAGTCAACGAGCGGCCGGTCCTGTTCGTTCGTCCCTCGCCTACGGTAATACGATGCGCGACCAGGACAGCAGGTGCCCCAGGATCCGCCGGTTGCGTGAGACACGGTGAAGGAGACGACGACGTGGAGCTGACCGTGGTCATGCCCTGCCTCAACGAGGCAGAGACCGTGGCGACGTGCGTCCGCAAGGCTAATGGATTCCTGGCCAGAAGCGGAATCAGCGGCGAGGTGGTCGTCGCCGACAACGGCAGCACCGACGGCAGCCAGCGGCTGGCCGAAGAGGCGGGGGCCAGGGTCGTGCCGGTCAGCGACAAGGGCTACGGCAACGCGCTGATGGGCGGCATCGTCGCGGCCCGGGGCAAGTACGTGATCATGGGCGACGCCGACGACAGCTACGACTTCACTAACCTCATGCCGTTCGTCACCGAGCTGCGCCAGGGCGCGGACCTGGTGATGGGCAACCGGTTCCGCGGCGGCATCGCCCCCGGCGCCATGCCGCCGCTGCACAAGTACCTGGGCAACCCGGTGCTGAGCTTCATCGGCCGGCTGTTCTTCCGCACCAAGATCGGCGACTTCCACTGCGGCCTGCGCGGGTTCAACCGGGACAGCGTGATGAGGCTGAACCTGCAGGCGACCGGGATGGAGTTCGCCAGCGAGATGGTGGTCAAGGCCACGCTGGCCGGCCAGCGGGTGACCGAGGTGCCCACCACGCTGGCCAAGGACGGCCGGAGCAGGCCGCCGCACCTGCGGTCCTGGCGGGACGGCTGGCGGCACCTGCGGTTCCTGCTGTTGTTCAGCCCGCGCTGGCTGTTCTTCCTGCCCGGCCTGGTGCTGCTCACCGCGGGCCTGGTCATCGGCGCGATCGTCGCCCCGCACCCGTTCAGCGTCGGCCCGGTGACGTTCGACGTGGACACGCTGGTCGCGGCCTCGGCGATGGTGGTGATCGGGTTCCAGGCGGTGCTGTTCTGGCTGTTCACCCAGGTGTACGCCGGCTCGGAGGGCTTCCTGCCCGAGGAGCCGAAGGCCCAGCGGGTGCTGGAGAAGCTGAGCCTGGAACGCGGGCTGATGCTCGGCGCGGCGGTCGGCCTGGCCGGCCTGATCGGCCTGGTCTTCTCGCTGCTGTACTGGAACGGCCGGAAGTTCGGCCCGCTGAACTACGAGCACTCGCTGCGGCTGATGATCCCGTCGGTCACCGCGCTGGTCGTGAGCTGCCAGCTGATCCTGGGCACGTTCTTCCTGTCCATCCTCGGCATCAAGCACACCCGTCATCCCGTGACCGTGTCACCACCGTCCGTTCAGGATGATAATGAAGTTAATCACCTGGAGCACCCGGCTGCTGCGCCTAGGCTTTAGCCCATGCGCACCATCTTGTCCGCTCCGGCCTGGCCGTACGCGAACGGCCCTCGTCACATCGGGCACGTCTCGGGCTTCGGGCTGCCGTGTGACATGTTCAGCCGGTACCAGCGGATGGCGGGCAACCGGGTGCTGATGGTCAGCGGCACCGACGAGCACGGCACGCCCATCCAGGTCCAGGCGGACGCCGAGGACGTGACCGCACGCGAGCTGGCCGACCGGTACAACCGGGTCATCGTCGAGGACCTGGCCAGCCTGGGCATGACCTACGACCTGTTCACCCGGACCACCACGCGCAACCACTACGCGGTCACCCAGGAGATGTTCACCGGGCTGCTGAGGAACGGCTACATCTTCCCGAAGATCACGCTGGGCGCGATCTCGCCGTCTACCGGCCGGACCCTGCCCGATCGCTACATCGAGGGCACCTGCCCCATCTGCGGGTACCCCAGCGCGCGCGGTGACCAGTGCGACAACTGCGGCAACCAGCTCGACCCGGCGGACCTCATCAACCCGAGGTCCAAGATCAACGGCGAGACCCCGGTCTTCATCGAGACCGAGCACTACTTCCTCGACCTGCCCGCGTTCGCCGAGGTGCTCGGCAGCTGGCTGAAGTCCAAGGCCGGCCAGTGGCGCCCCAACGTGCTCAACTTCTCGCTCAACCTGCTCGATGACCTGCAGCCGCGAGCCATCACCAGGGACCTGGACTGGGGCGTCCCCGTCCCGCTCGACCGCTGGCGGGACCGCCAGGACAAGCGGATCTACGTCTGGTTCGACGCGGTGATCGGGTACCTGTCCGCGTCCATCGAGTGGGCCAGGCGCAGCGGCGAGCCGGACGCCTGGCGGGCCTGGTGGAACGACCCGGACGCCGAGGCCTATTACTTCATGGGCAAGGACAACATCGTCTTCCACGCCGAGATCTGGCCGGCCATGCTGCTCGGTTACAGCGGGCTCGGCGCCCGCGGCGGCTCGCCCGGCCCGCTCGGCCCGCTGAACCTGCCGACCGAGGTGGTCTCGAGCGAGTACCTGACCATGGAGGGCCGCAAGTTCTCCTCCTCCCGGGCGGTGGTGATCTACGTCCGCGACTTCCTGGCCCGCTACGACGTGGACGCGCTGCGCTACTACGTGGCCATCGCCGGGCCGGAGAACCAGGACACCGACTTCACCTGGAGCGAGTTCGTCCGCCGTAACAACGACGAGCTGGTCGCCACCTGGGGGAACCTGGTCAACCGGGCGGTCGCGTTCGCGGCCAGCAACATCGGGTCGATCCCCGAGGCGGGTGCGCTGACCGGCCTGGACCGCGAGCTGCTGGCCAACTCCAGGCAGGCCTTCGGCACGGTCGGCGGCCACCTGGCCAGGTCCCGGTTCAAGTTCGCCATCACCGAGGCGATGCGGACCGTGGCCGAGGCCAACAAGTACTTCTCCGAGCAGGCGCCGTGGAAGCTGCGTGAATCGGACCCGGAGCGGATGCGCACCGTGCTGCACGTTGCCCTGCAGCTCGTCGACGACGCGAAGACCCTGCTCACCCCGTTCCTGCCGCGCTCGTCCCAGCGGGTGCACGAGATGCTCGGCGGGGCCGGCACCTGGTCGGACATGCCGCGCATCGAGGAAGTCGACGAGGACGGCGGCGCTCCTTACCCGGTAATCACCGGACGGTACGACGGCAGCACCCGCTGGGCGTCGGCGCCGCTGCGCCCGGGTACCCCGCTTGCCCCGCCGACCCCGCTGTTCGCCAAGCTGGACACCGCGGTGATCGACGAGGAACTGGCCCGGCTGGCGGCCTCATGAGCGGTCTTTTCTGCCCGAACGGTCCGAGGTGACCGCCCCGAGTCCCCCCGCTGCGCTGCCCAGGCCGGCGCTCGACAGCCACACTCATCTGGACATGATCGACCTGCCGGTGGCGCAGGTGGTCGCCGCGGCGCGCGCGGCGGGGATCGTGCG
>Ga0306926_10006645_pt1 | contig 12441 bp, 10 predicted proteins | sample flu12Cox44000178_FD_203759 | JGI IMG/M metagenome (GOLD analysis project Ga0306926, IMG submission 203759) | Lab enrichment of tropical soil microbial communities from Luquillo Experimental Forest, Puerto Rico - flux8day.12C.oxic.44.000.178 (v2)... | ecosystem: Environmental > Terrestrial >... | reverse complement strand
GGTTGGTTAAACGGCCGGGGTCTCGGGTTTGGGGGCCCCCCACCCGGTGGGTTTGGCGCAGCGACCCCGACCGACCTCTCCCTTGCAGAGTGAGGTACGGAGTTTGCTGCGGTACCAAAAGATCTCCGACAGCACTGCGCTCGGAAGGGGGACCGTGCCCGCCATGCACAGATCCGGACCAGGCGTCGGCGCTTCGCTGCTGCGCATGGAGCGCGGGCAGTTCATAGCCGATCTGCAATTGTTGCACACGCACGAAAGTCGCCTTCGTGGGCAGCCCGCACGCCCGTGCCCGCACCGGGCGCATCGCATCGCCCTAAATCGCAACTATGAACTTGAAACTACTATCGAAAAAATTTTCCATCTCTACCGTTTTGGCTTTGGCGGATACTCCCCCAGGTCGATTTCGTAGCCTTGGTCTTTCGCCGCCGAGCGATGCAGATTTGCTCGCTGTTTGGGCGAGAGCTGCAATGCCTGGGCCACCAGATTCACCCATTCAGGCGACGCACTCTTGCGGCCAGTCAGCGTTTGATTCGTATAGGCGGGCGACTTACCGAGTGTGCCGGCAAGATCAGCCTGAGACATCTTGCGCTCGATAAGCGCACGGCTTACCGCTGCGCCAAATGCGCTCGTGTTGGACGTTCGGCGCGCCATCGCTTTACAGCGTGAATTCGTCAACCGCTTTGTGTGTTGGCCGTTGCGGCGACGGCGCTGGCGGCCGGGATGCAGCTTTGCTGCCGAACACACGCTTATAGTGTTCGTCACCAGATGCGGCCCGCGCGCTCATAGACAGATGCGTGCTCTCGGCGCGCCCCGCCGCAAAGTCAGCCGTAGCGGTACCTAACGACGCATAAGAGGCTCGCACATGCTGCGGCGTTCGACGGCTCGCCATCGTCGCCATCGCGGCCACACCCATCCGCAAGCCAGTATCGTAGGCGTCGATGCCGGTCCCGAGGAAATTGAATTGCCAGCCAGTGGCGGTCTTTTCCTTGATGAGCGTGTTGAGTTCATCCCACGTATGCTCGGTCGAGGCGTTTTCGTGGCCGTCAGTCTGGATGCAGATGACCACTTTCGGGTTGCCGCCATTAAGCGATTTTTCGACGGCCTTGATAGTCTTGTAGGCCGCATCGATCAGGGGCGTCGAGGCGCCAGGTTGATAACTGGCAGCATCGAGCTCTTTGACTTGAGCGACCGGAGCGGCAACGCAAACCTTTTCGATCCTGCGGCTGTCGAATTTGATCAGCGTGAAATCGATCGGTGCGCTCTCGGCTTTGAGGGAGAACAGATATGAATTGAACCCGCCAATGGTGTCATCTTTGATGGACTCCATTGAGCCGGTTTCATCGAGCAGAAACGTGACCAGCGTGCGTTGATCGGCTTCTGCTTTCTTTGACTTGGACATCAGAGGGTTCTCCTAAAGATCTTAGCCTAATCGGCATATATGCCTTTTCGGAATATGTGTCAAGCGGTGGGGTGGAATTGCGTGGGGTGACCAGAATTCCAATGTGGCCAAGTCCCGTCGGTTCTCCCGCCAAATCTGAAGGAACCCCGGGGTTTGAACCAACCTGTTAGGTCAGCCCCCGCCTGCTGCGGACATGCCGCCGCATGAGGCTATGTCGGAGAAGTGCCAGGAGGAGACCTGAGCAGGTGCAGCAAACAAAGCGTAGCTATTCGATGACCTCGTCGGCGCTAGCGAGGATTTCGGGCGGTACCGCGATGCCGAGCGCCCTCGCAGTCTGCAGGTTGATGACAAACTCGAATTTGGTCGATTGCACTACCGGGAGCTCGGCAGGCTTGGCACCTTTGAGAATCCGGCCGACATACACCCCGACTAGCCGAAACACCTCTGCGAGACTTGTCCCATAGCTCATCAGCCCGCCGACCTCCGGAAAGTTTCGGTTGGAATAGGATGCCGGGATTCTAAGGTGCGCTGCGAGCGTGGCGAATTGGACGCGCCGGCTGGCGAAGAACGCATCGGGGCCGACAAAGAGAGCATCGCAATGCTCGCGCGCAATGGTCTCGAAAGCCGCATCGATCTCGCGGTTGGAGCCGGCGTTGACGATTTGCAGTTGCAACCCGAGGACGCGCGCAGTCTCATTGAGCTGCGTCAAGGTTGCCTCGGTCGCCACCGGATTGTTCTGATTGACCATGACGCCTATGCGGAGAGCCCTGGGCACCAGCTCGTACAGTAGGGCAAACCGTTTGGTCACGATTTCCCCGACGAAGAAATTGATTCCAGTCGCATTGCCGCCCGGCCGTGCAAGGCTCGCGACCAGACCAAGCTTGACTGGATCGTCGCCGACGCCGAAGACGATGGGGATCGAGCCCCCCGTGGCTTTGGCGATCGTTATCATAGGGGTACTGCTGAACGCCGGCATTGCGATCACCGCGACGTGGCGAGCAAGCAAGTCGGCGACCAGTGTTGGTAAGCGATCGTATTGACCATCGAGCGAATGATATTCGATGGTCACATTTTGGCCCTCCACGTAGCCGGTTTCGCCAAGACCTTTCTGGAACGCGCTCTCTTCCGACGACACGGGTCCCGACCCCGCCCGTAGAAAGGCGATCACTGGCCTTGCTTGTTGCGCCCGAGCCGCGAGCGGCCACGCAGCCGCCGCGCCGCTAAGCAGCGATATGAGTTCGCGCCGTGTCATCGGCTTGCCCTAACGCTAAGGATCAGAGATTGAGTATAGCAGGTTAGGATCTTGCACCGCAGCAAAAGCGACCCGCTTCCGTCCGGTTGGGGTCAAAACGAGAATTACCCTTTTTTGGGCTTATGTCTCCTCCGGCCAGCTGCGGACATGCCGCTGCATGAGCTCATGTGCGAGAAGTGCACTCAGCGACGACCTTGATGCGCGAGGTAGTGCTCCAGCAGCACGAGACGGTCGTTGCCCCAGAACATCCTATCTCCGACAAAAAAAGTCGGGACGCCAAAAGCCCCACGCTCGAACGCACGGCGTGCACATGCAATCACTCGTTCGTTGACTGCGCTGCTGCCAATGGCCGCACTGAATAGCCGCACATCGAGCTTGATGCGAGACGCGATCGCGGCGCAGATTTTCGGCCCACTCCACTGCGTCACGGTGGCGATAATCCCACTCTTACTGTCCCGACAAGGGTGCGCCTCGAAACGGAGACCCACCGCGTAGATTCAAGAGTTCCCCGCCGTCTATAGGCTGTAGGTTGAAGGTGCATGAATGCGCGGCCTCGATACGGGCTATTTGTGTGAACGCAAGATACGAGTAACGGCTGCCGAGACCGAAGAAGAATTCAACTTCCCGCATGGCGTTAAGGGTTTCCTACCTCCGCCCGCGGCTCAAACGATGCCGTCATGGCGCAGGGCGGCGAGCTCCTTGGCGTCCATGCCCAGCCACGAGCCGAGCACGTCGTCGACATGCTGACCGAGCAGCGGCGACGGCTTGACCGTCGGCGCTGCACCGTCGAAACGCACTGGCCAAGCCGGCATCTTGACCTTGCCGGTCGAGGGGTGGTCGATCGTCTGCATGATGCCGCGCTCGGCGAACGAAGGGTCGTTCATCAGCTCCAGGGTGTCGAACACCGCACCCGCCGGCACGCCGGCGCCGCCGAACAACCTCATCGCCTCCTCCTTGGTGTGCTGCCGGGTCCAGGCCGCAATGATCTCGTCGACCTCCGCTCCGCGCTGGCTGCGCGCAACCTGAGTGTCGTAGCGCGCGTCACCGCTTAGATCCTCGCGACCGATGACCTTGAGCAGGCGTTGCCAGTGCTCGGGGTTAGCACGGCTGCAGAAGACGTAGACGTAGTCGTTCGGGCCGCCGGGCTTGCACGCGTAGAGCGCGCTCGGCGTGAGCCCGCCAGGGGCCGACCGGCTGGTTCCGTCGCGCATCATCGCCTTGCCGGTCAGCTGAGTCCGCGAAAACGGCACGCGCATGTAATGGAGCATCGCGTCCTGCATCGCCACCTGCAGGCGACGACCATGGCCGGTGTTGGAACGCCCGTAGAGCGCACCCAGGATGCTGACCGCCAACAGCATGCCGGTGCCGGTGTCGCCGAAGGAAGGTCCAGGCTTTACCGGCGCGCGGTCGGCATCGCCGGTAACGCTGATGGTGCCGCCGGCGGCTTGCGCGATCATGTCGAACGCGAGGCTGTGCTCGTACGGGCCGCCGGTGCCGAAGCCCTTGACTTGGCAATAGATAATGCGGGGATTGATCTTCCTGACCTCGTCGTAACCAAGCCCCAGCCGCTCGATGGTGCCGGGCGCCATGTTCTCGACCGTGACGTCAGCCTTCTTCAGCAGCTCGCGGACGATCTCGAGCCCGCGCGGCGATTTCAGGTTCAAGGTCACCGACTTCTTGTTGGCATTGAACTGATGGAAATACCACGGATCGTCCGGATGGCCGGGCTGCAGCCGTCGGCCCGGGTCACCCGTGCGCGGATTTTCGATCTTCACGACTTCGGCCCCGAGCCATGCGAGGGCTTCCGTGCATGAGGGTCCTGCCTCGAACTGGGTGAAGTCCACGACGCGAATGCCTTCGAGACAGTCGAGCTCGACGCCAGTGCCCATCGCTGACCTCTCCTGTTGCGACGACATGTCGATTGTCATGCCCATCATTCCGGCGAGGCAACCCACCGCACCTTGAATTAGCAGCTTGCCCTTTAAGTGACACGCCTCGCTGACGCGATTGGCTTCGACGGCCTCGGAAAGGTCGTAGATCATGACATGTCGCGGCAGTGAGAAATCTTGGCGGCAATTTCCGTGGAAATCAATCACTCCGTGGAAGCCGTTTGCCGCCTGAACACACGACCGCGTGGTCTGCCCAGGCCGATTACTCCCAGGTCACCGACTCCACTCTTTCATCCTAGGGTTTGGCCTTCTCGATGAAGTCGCTGATGAAGTAGGCGGCAGAGCGAGCCAATGGCAGTTTAATGGGCTCAGCAGTGGTCCGGTGATTTCGAATTTCACGCCGCCGCAAAGGCAGCTTCCCCGAATTGCAGTCATGCTGATCTCCCTTTTCCGCAATCTTCGTCATACCCGGCCGGGACATGGCTGCGTTGGGGATCGAAACGTCGTCACCATAACCGGGCGAGTCAGCACCGGAGTGCATGATATCCTGGCTCCCGAAGTCCGTCAGATGATGCAGCAATGTGTAACCGGCCAGGCGCTCCGATGACCGGTTTGGGTCAAAATGAGAAGTCGCCCATTTTTGGCTTATGCCAGCTTTGACCGGGTGCGGACATCCCGCCGTATGAGGCTATGTCAGAGAGAGGTGCCAGGGGCGCACTCCACGAAGTTGTACCTGTTTGGAGCACTGCTTAAGCCCGGCGGCTGCGACCGCGGTTGGCCATCAGTGCGGCCAAGGAGGTTTTGGCCGTGCCATCTTGGTCGAAATTCGATGGCGCGAGCCACTGTTCCATAATTTCTCGGGCTTCGGGCCACTCATCGTCAAGGATCGAATACCAAGCCGTATCGCGATTTCGGCCCTTGAAGATCATGTGGTTATGAAAGACTCCCTCAAAGCGGAACCCAAGCCGACGCGCTGCCGCACGAGAGGCGGCATTTAGTGCATTGCATCGCCACTGCATGCGCCGATATCCAAGATCGTCCATGGCATAGCGAAGCATCAAATAGAGCGCTTCAGTCGCGCCACGCGTCCGCCGCAGCGTCAGACCAAACCAGATCGATCCGATTTCAATGACCCCATGTTCCGGTTGAATATCGAGGAAGCTTGTTTGGCCGCATGCCTTCGCGCCGGTCGCAGGACGAACGGCATAGTAAATCTGCTCATGTCGCGCGGTCTGCTGACGCAAGACGTTCCTGTACTCGACCTCGGACTTCCAGGGACCCCACGGCAGATAATCCCAAATTTGAAGCGCGGCTTCGCTTCCATGCGATGCCTCGAACAGATCACTCGCATGCCGCCCTGCATCAAGTGGCTCAAGCATCACGTAGCGACCGATAAGCGCTGTGCGAGCTGGCACTAGCGCCGATGGCAGGTGTCTGACTTTGGCTCCGGACAGCGGTCGCGGATACGGCCGCTCAGTGTCTTCGATCTCTGCCATCAGCAGGGCCTTATGCTGGTGTCTGCTTCCGCCGGCTGTGGACATTCCGTTGGGTATTGGGCATGCGCAAGCAGTGCCACAAGGTGCAGCATAATGCCGATCATCTAGTCGGGCTCGTGCCCTAAAGCCCTACTTGGCCGTCCCCTCTCCGACGACGACAAACGGCGCCCATATTGCAGGATAGGCGTTCCACGGATCACTTGGGTCGTTCATGTAATTGAGCATGGCCCGCCGGAGCGCTTCCGCCCGCCCAAGATTAGGATCCTTTCGCAGGATGTCGAATGTCCCAGTGGCGAGACGAGTGGCGGCATCGCTGTCGACAGCCCAGTGCGACACCAGGAGCGCCCGAGCACCGGCATAGAAGAACGCGCGGGCAAGCCCCGAGAGCGCCTCCGCGCCCGGCTTGTCGCCGGCTGCGGTGTTGCAGGCTGAAAGCACCACCCAATCGGAATTGAGCTTGAGTTGGGCGACCTCGCTTGCCGTGAGCAGACCGTCATCAAGATCGCTCGGCTTGGCGGGAAGCGTCAGCGCCAATGCCGGCTCGCCCAGCCCCTTCACCTCGCCCGCCAACAGCCCATGCGTGGCAAAATAGACTACGCGATAGTCGACGAGGTCTGCGCGCTTGACGGCCGTTTCGGTCGCATCCTTCTGCAGATGGATGTCTGCGCGCGGCGCTCCGACCTTGTCCGCCACCGCTGTGACCTCGTCGGCCGTATCGAAAAGCGAAGGAAGCGCCTGCGCGAGCTTCTTGCGGTCCACGCTCGATCCCTGCCAGATTTCCGAATAGGGCTGCGTCACAACAGCGGCGCGGCTTTTCCTCGCACCCCGCGCGCCCAACGACTTGGCCCGCTCCGCAGGATCGAAGACCGGATCGCCGAAGGCGATCATCACCTTTCTCGCATCGGCCTTGCGCGGGAATGCGCGCAGCGTCTTGAGGCTCGCAATCGACGGAAGGACGCTCACCACCTGGCGCTTGATCAGCCAAGGAGCTTCTCGGTAGAGCGCGATGTCCTTCGCCTCCAGCACCGGTTTTGCTTGCGTGTCGGTCAGCAGCAGGTGGAACGGCAATGAGGTGAGCGCGCCGGTTGGAACGACGATAACATGCCGCTTGTCCTTGACTAGCGGTTCCACCGGCCCAATGAGCGCCAGATAAACCTCATGCGCGAGCGCAAGGTCGAACAGCTCCGACTTGCCGCGTGAGGTCTGCAGCTTCTGCAGATCGAGACCACGACGGAATGCAGCGACCTTCGCCGAGAGACCTTCTGCGCCGATCTCGATCGTGCGCCAATCGAAGCCGTCTCGTGTCAGCGCAAAAACATAGCTTTCGTTGTCGCCAGGGAGCCAGAAGATAAGCGCCTCGTCGGGCGCGAGCAGCTCTTGCACTTGCGCCACTGCAAGCGGGCGGGCGCTCACCAGGGCCGCATACTCCGGGAACTCGCGTTCGAGCCGCGCCGTATTGGCGGCAAGCCTGCTCTCGATCGAGCCAAGCTCGCTGCGCAAGGCGGAGATTGCTGCGCGATTCTGCTCGGCTTGCGGTTTCGCCATCGCTCGCAGCAGCGCCTGGTCGCGGTCGCGCCGGAAGGCGGACAGGTCCTGCTGCTCGCGCACCAGCGCCGAAAGCGCATCGGTGCCGGCGGCAAAGCGCGCCCCCATCTGCGCCACGGCGGCCGCAGCGGCGGACTGCTTCGCCCATTGCGCCATGACCAGCGCTTCGCCGCCGATTTGGGCCGCGGGCTCGAGCTGGTTGTGCGCCGCCGTCGCCAGATTGGCGACATGAAGAACGAAGAAATTCGCACGCTGCTCGATAAGACCGCCTGCGCCCTCACCGTGCCCCGCACCGCCCGTCTCGGTGTCGGCGTGGGTAATCACGGCAGCGGTGGCCTTGCGTGAATAGACGAGCGCTTCCGCAACCTTGCCCACCTCGCGATAGAGCCCCGCAAGGTTGTTGAGGGTGTTGGCCACGCTTGGGTGGTCCACACCCAATGCCGCCTGCTTCACCGCCAGAGCGCGCTTGTCGAACTCCTCGGCGGCGGAGTAATTCCCCTGCTTGCGGTACGTGTCGCCGAGGTTGTTGAGCACGTCGGCAATAGTGGGCGAACCGGGCCCAAGCCCTTTCTCGCCCACCGCGAGCGCTTGTTTATAGAGTTGCTCGGCGTCGGTGTACTTGCCTTGCTCCTGATACACGATGGCGAGGTTGTTGAGGGCACCAGCCAGAGCGTGATGGCCGGCGCCGAGCACCTTCTCCTTTATCGCCAGCGAGCGCGCGTAGAGTTGCTCGGCATCGGCGTATCTGCCTTGCTCCTGATAGATGTTGGCAAGGTTATTGAGGTTGTCGGCGACGTCGAGGCTGTCCTTGCCCGCCTTCTCGTAAATAGCGAGCGCGCGTTTGGAGAGTCCCTCGGCCTCGGCGTAGCGGCCTTGCACCTTGTACACGCTCGCCAGGTTGTCGAGGGTCGCAGCCACCGTGGGCTTGTCGGCGCCCACAGCCTTCTCCTTGATCGTCAACGCGCGCTTATGGAACCTCTCGGCATCGGCGTACTTGCCCTGCCCCTCGTAGATTTCGGCGAGAGTATTGATATTCCTGGCGAGCTCGAGCGATTCTTGGCCAAGCGTCTTCTCGCGAATCGCCAGCGCGCGCTGTGAGAGCTCCTCGGCGTCGGAGTACTTGCCCTCGTGCAAATAAACAATGGCCAGATTGTCGAGCGGTCTTGCCAGGTCAGCATGGTTAGGACCGAGCGCCCTCTCCTCGATCGCGAGGGCGCGTTTGTCGATCTCCTCGGCGTCGGCATACTTGCCTTGACCCCAGTACGCAATGCCCAGGCCGACAAGAGTATTGGCCACCTTGATGTCGTCGACGCCGAACGCCTTCTCCTTGATCGGCAGCGCGCGTTTATAGGCTTCCTCGGCCTGTGCATATCTGCCCAGTGCGCCGTAGGCGAGGCCGAGATTGTAGAGTGCGGCGCCGTAATCGGGGTGGGTCTCGCCCAACCGCGCCTTTGCTCCAGCCTCGAGCTTGAGCACCTCGGCGAGGGCCATGGCATAGTCTCCGGCAGCGTAGCTTTGATTGTATCGCCGCTGAATCGCATTGAGGTCAACCTGCTGTCCTGCGGCCGGCGCAGTCCCGGTGACCACAAGCAGGTTCACGCCCAACAGCATGCCCAGGCAGCACAGCATCAGAGCGCGAGAAACAGGCGCGGCAAGCCCCATTTCAGACGTCACTTCCACCCCTCTGGCAGAAAAACACTGACGCGAGCCGGAAAGCGTAGCATGGCATCGCTAGGGCCGAGAACATACAGAGGAAACACGAACTGGTTGTGCGCCATGGCAAACTTTTTGCAAAGACCGTTAGGGTCGATGGCGGCCGTCAGCACCTTCCAGCGCCAACGCGCTATTTCCACAGCACCTCGGTAACCGCAATTAGACGCAGATCTCGATGACGTTCGATCATCACGCGGTCTTGCAGCTTGCGGCACCTCTCCCCTGCGGGGAGAGGTAAACCGCGACTGCCTCAACGTCAGCGAAACACGCTTAATAAATCGCACGCTTCGGGCCTTCCGGGTGGTGCCAAACAGCGGTCAAACAACAACATGACCTCCAAAGCGGTAGTTCTTTCGCTACCTCGAAGTTAACAGCTTGCGTAGAACGCCGTCTGCATGGCGGGCTATGACTGCAAGGTGGCCGGCATCCGGAATCATGTGCAATGTGTGGTTCGGCAATTTGGAGGCCATGTAGCGGGCAGCGCTGGGGAAAACGGTGTTGTCGGCCTCTCCCTGCCAGATGCTGACGTGCATCGTGATGTCCTGCAAGCGGAAGCCCCAGTCCTTCAACTCCAGGCCGATCGACTCAATCGAGCCCTTGGATCCGCCGCGAGAACATTCCATCACCGTCTCCTGGAAGTAGCGCTTAGTGCGCTCGTCATTCAGCAGTTCCAGATCCGAGGTCGGCGCTCCTTTCATCAATTGCTTCATTGCCTTGGCTGGATCGCTTCGGATCTGCCAAAGAATGTATCGGAATGCCAGGCTGGCAAGGGAGGGGACGGTGTTCGCGAGCCGCGCCATCACGATCTCGGGTGCCATGATGAATTGGCTGGGCTTGAGCTCCTCCCCCTCGACCCTTAGAGGGGAGATACCGCTGACAATGGCGCAGGCCTTCAGCCGCTCAGGGATGAACCTTGCGCAGGCGAGCGCGTAGGGCGAACCTGACGAGATTCCCGCGACCGCGAAGCGCTTGAGACCAAGCTCATCCGCCAGCTCCAGGACATCGCTCGGCCAGTCCACGATGCGGTAGCCTTTCCTGTACGTCGAAAGGCCGAAGCCTGGCCGATCGATGCCAATAACACGAGCGCCCACCTTCTTGCCCGCATCGTCGTAGTAGTAGGCTTCAAGACGACTGCCTGGCACACCATGGAATTCGAGCACCGGCTCGCCGCCCGGCTCGCCATACTCGGCAAAGCCAAGCATGCGGCCATCCTTGAGGATCACCTGCTGCTCAGTCGAGCTGGAGCGGCTTGAGGCCCTCTTCACCATAGCAAATGCATCAAGCCAGCTTTTTGCTGCCACAGCTCGGCCGAGCGGCGACATCCCGGTATGTGACCAAATCGTTGCGTAGGAGTTATCTCCCAAAGGCAAGCTTTAGTCCCACAGTCAATCACTTGGCGCCGGCGGAATCCAGCCCTTGAATATTTTTCGAAGCTACATCCACCGGCTTCGGTTCAATCCGCTCTCGTCACAGCGAGGTTGCCGCGCATCCGATATGACGAAAGCGATCGCTTCCTGTCCTTGAAAAAGCTCCATATCACTTCTGCCGAGTCAAAGTCGCGATTCAGTGTACCGAGGATATCAGCGAAGGGCACACCCTCCCGGCTGGGAACACGGTGACCGCCGCCCTCCACCCGATACAAAATGACCGGAGCAGCCGAGGTGCAGTTTGTCCAGCTCGTGATGACGACGTTCGACCCGTCGTTGGGGTCCAGATGCGGCAGCCGATCGATCTTCGCGCTCTCAGCACAACCATTGAGGTTGCGTAGAGTTTTAGTTGTTTGATCGATCGATGGCAGCCGTCCGCCAAAAAACGGGAATGGGCGACCGCCAAACGGGACCAGCTGATCGGCTGTGCCATTGATCATGAGCGTCGGAGTCGCTCGCTGTGGTTTGCAACCCGGGAGCAGGTCGGCTGGTATAGTGGCCGCTATAGGCGCTATGGCGGCGAACGATTCAGGCGCCTCGCACATCAGTCGAAACGCCATCATGCCGCCGCTGGAAAAACCGGTTACGTAAACCCGCGCTGGATCGGCAACGCCGATCCGCACGAGATGCTCGACGAGCGTGCGGAGGAACACCACATCGTTGGGCGGTGCGCCCGGCCAGGAAGCTGCCATTTCGTGACCATCGTTCCACTCCCCGGCAACGGCGCTTGGATACACTGCCACCAGCTCCTTGCGATCGACGAGCTTTTGAAACCCCATGCCCAGCATCGCCATAGGCCCATTTCCCAAGGAGCCGTGGAGCACCAACACAGTTGGATGCGGGCCGTGTAACGTCGGAGCCGAGACGATATAGCTGCGCTCCAAAGCGCCGATTGTCAGGCGCCCGGTCTTTACCTCAGCCGCGTTCAGTGAAGCAAATGGGATAATGCTCGCGAAGGCCAAGGCCGCTATCGCGCGACAAGACAAGTCAGAATTCCGCACTTTGATCGCCTTTCAAGTGTGACATTAGCCAGCGCGACGAGCTGCGCGTGGTCATGACTATCCGTGTCCCCGGTTACAATTAGTCGCCCAGATGAATTATTGCGGCTACCAGCGACCTTGACAGTGATGCCCGTCACAAAGTGTTGTTTTCCCGCGTCTGGCTCGTTCGGACCGAAGCCGCGTGAATGCCGCCAGAATTGCTTGAAAATTCAAGCGTCCGCCTGCTTCATAGGTTATTCCACAAACGAACTCGCGACGGCCAGGCACGAGACCTCCCAGCTTCCGATGCGATCCCTTTGCACGTGATGTGGCCTTGGACCCCGGGAGGGCGACAGCACCTCGCATAGCGGTGCCGCACTTGTTGCCTTCGAGCGAATAAAGCTCCCAGTAGCCCTTGACCTGCGTCAACGGGTAGTCTGAAATTTTCCAAAATCGACAAGCGAGATAGGGTGGAAAAATGGTCAAAGCATCACCTGCTGCGGACAAGTGTATCAACAGGCGCATCGTGCTGAAGGCTGGGGCGACTCTCGCCGCGGCAGGCCCGGCGCTGGTGCGTGGAGAACATGCCGAAGCGCAGCCGCGAGCCAACCGCGCAACGGCGCTGTTCGCCTATGTCGGAGCCTTCACTACCCCGGAGCGCAAAGGGCATGGCGGGGGCATCAACGTCTATCGGGTGGACCCGACCTCGGCCGCCTGGACCCACGAACAGCTCCTCGAGA
>Ga0306926_10006644_pt1 | contig 12442 bp, 17 predicted proteins | sample flu12Cox44000178_FD_203759 | JGI IMG/M metagenome (GOLD analysis project Ga0306926, IMG submission 203759) | Lab enrichment of tropical soil microbial communities from Luquillo Experimental Forest, Puerto Rico - flux8day.12C.oxic.44.000.178 (v2)... | ecosystem: Environmental > Terrestrial >... | reverse complement strand
ATCGGTCACGATTGGGCGGCGTTAGTCACCGGATGCAGGGAGATCAGGCATGTCAACGACAGCATCTTTCTCGAATAACGTTCGGGAAACAGACAAGGAGGCACGCGAGGCCCGCAAGCCAGCTTTTGAAACCTCCAGCGCCATCCAAAGCGACTTGCAGACGCTGCGAGATGAATTCAGACGCCTCGCCGAGCAGGTCGGCGAGGTCATCACCGCCAAAGGGAGCGCGGCTTGGCAGCAGGCGCGGCCAGCCGTCGACAGCGTAGTTTCCGACGCCCAGAAAAAGGGACGCGAGGCGGTCGACGCGGTGGGTGATGTCTCCGATAATTTCGTCGCCGCGATCGACGAATCGATCAAGAACCGGCCCTACACCACACTCGCAATTTTCGCCGGTCTCGGATTTGTCCTGGGCGCGATGTGGCGCCGTTGAAGACGCAGCGCGGATCCGTAAGCTCACATGTTCAAGAGCTTGATACGGGACATCACCCTTAAGATCCAGGCGAGGAGCGGCGCGAGCCGTGCTCTTTTCGTCTGGGCTACCGTCGTGGTGGTCGCGTGCTTGACCGCATTCATCTTTCTCTGCATCGCCCTCTACGGGTGGCTGTCGCTACAATTTGGCGGAGTTATCGCCGGTTTGGTGGTCGCGGGCATCTTCATTGTGATTGCGATAATCGGCGCAATCATCTGCGGGCTGGCAAGCCGGCGCGCGAGACAACGCGCAATTCTTGAACGTGCGGCGCGGCCGAATTCACCATCATGGTTGCTGGATCCGAAAATTCACACCATCGCCCTCCGAGCTGGTCGCGAGCTTGGCTGGCAGCGCGTCGCGATGATTGCCTTGCTAGGCTTCATGGCAGCGCAATTGACGCGCAAACACCACGGGGATGGCCACGAAGGGGCGTCAAACAATCGGCGTCCAGATGGATAGTTTTATCACTCCAATTCTGTGCGCTAAGCACGACTGGTATATCCGCTTTGTGCCAACAGGCGACATCATTCGCAAAGTTGTGCGCTGAAGTGCTTTAGGTACCAGTTACAGACGGCTCAGTTCACCTTACGAACGACTTTGCTCACAGCTTACCTCTTGTATTCTGGAGCAGCGATCCAAGCGTGGTTATTGCCTCGTCGATCAGCGATTCCTGATAGCGATAGTACATCTCGTCGCCCATCGGCGTCACAAGGGAGCTGGTGTAGCGCCGGCAGCGGTTACGCAAGTGCAAGAGTTGCTGGGAAAGTGTCTCGGCTGCTGCGCGTTGATGCTCTGTATCGATCGGGCGATTGGCCGACACTTCGCGCATTTGCGTGTGTGTTTCGCCGGCATCGACGAATTGCTTGAGGAGTGCCTCGAGCTTCTCGCGCGCCGCATCGATCCGCCACAGCCTAAAGCGGCTGTAGCCCCGCATACCATTAAAAAGGACCGTAATCGCCATCACCAGATAGACCCAATAGGCCGGCGACAGAACGTTGACAAGCCATGGAAAAAATAGATCGGCGAGGGCCGGCTGGCCGTTCTGGAAAAACTGGCTCGCCTCAGGAGTGAGTGGCACGTCGGTCGCCGAACTCGTCGCGCTTGGCGGATTACTGCGCACGAAGCCGGGCAACTCGGCGGCAAGTAGCACGAGGAGCGCGATGCGGTCGGCGCGCCGAGCGCACGGACCGGCGACCACCAACGTCGCAAGGCGGGCAACAGGCTTATCCACGGCGGGAGTGGGACGAACCAGGTCGTAACGCCCGGCGGCGATCGTGCCAAGGCTGAGCCACGAGTAGCGGGCGATGAGTCCTTTCAAATCATCGGGCGCGACAATATCCAAGCCCTGTTGACGCATGATCGTGTGCAGAAGCTCGGCGTCTTCCTCCATCACGAAAGCGGCGAGATCGAGCTTGCCTTGAGCCACGAGTTTGGCCTGTTCGGACAGTTCGTGATATGAAAAATGGACTTCCAGCTGGCGCAGGTCCGCGTCATCGAACAGTTGGCGCATCAGATGTGCCGTTCCGGACTCTTTCGGGCCGATCCCGATCGATGCTCCACGCAAGTCGGCAAAGCTATGGAAAGCATTGCCCGACCTTGCAAGCAGCAGCAGAGATTCCGGATCCGGCAACCGGCCGAGAAGAGTAAGATTCGCATCGGCGGGCACGGGCGTACCGTCCTGAATGAGGCCGAACATCTCCGCGCAGTGTCCCTCGCCGAGCCTCAGCCGGCTGACATTCTCGATTGATCCTTGGGTCGATACGACCGTAAGTACGCCGTTGCCGCGCTTGGCCCGCTCGGCCAGGCGGCTAGCCAGCGCATGATAATAGCCGCCAGGAGAACCGCTCAGAATCGAAGCGTGCAGATACCCGTAGTCGCGCGCTATGCCGAAGGCCGCCGCCACTCCGGCGACCAGGGCTGCCAGGGCAAGGAGGAGGGCGGCGCGAGCAAGTCCCTTGCCATACCACGTGCTGCGCGGACCTGGGTTTGGCGAATACGCTGCCGACTTCACATCCTAGCCCGCCTTTCTGATAAGCACCCGTCTGAAATATTCTCATCCAAAGCGGGGGTGGAAGTCGATCACTGTGCGCCGTTCGGCAGCAGCTTCGAATAGACGACGTAATATTTGTAGATGTTGCCGACGTATTGAACCGTCTCTTGTCCAACGATTGCCCCAGCGGCAATTTCGACGTTACCGAACCAGACGTTCGGGTCGAAGCCAGCCTGCTGTGCCTTGTTTCGAAAACGTTTCAGGTTTTCCGGCCCTGCGTTGTATGCCGCTAGAGTCATCAGTACTTTTTCCCGGTTTGCTACCGTTGGGTCATTTAGATATTTGTCCATGAGATAGCGTAGATATTTTGCGCCCGAGTGAATGTTGTCTTCGGCGCGCGTGACGATGTCGTTGATGCCAAGCTCTACGCGTGCCGTACTCGGCTTCATTTGCATAATGCCGACAGCACCGCTAGGCATACGCAGTTGTTGGTTGAAGGATGACTCCTGATAGCCTTGGGCCGCAAGCATATAGGGGTCCACGCCATATCGTTCACCATAGGTTTTGAAATATTCGACAAGTTGCCGAAATTTACCCACGTCATCCGGCGCGAGCGCATTCCTGACGATCTTCCCATCGAAGAGATACTGGGAGATCAGATCTTCGGCAAACTTGCGGTGCGAGGTAACAAACTCTTCCAGTTCGCGTTGAAGTAACGGGCTGTTTTTACGCACGGCCCACGCGATCTCGCCGCCCTCGTTAACGGTTAGATCCTCTCGGATCGAGATGTTTTTGAGGATTTTGGTCCACAGTTTAGCGGTATGTCTATCGACTACTGTCCACGGTATTAGTCCCGCACTGACCATTTGCAGTAAGTCTTCGTCCTCAAGATACTCATCGGCAGCAATAAGTTTAATCGGGGTGTGGTTGTCCGACTTGAGACGGTTATTGAGGGCGAGCAGGTGCGTATGAAAGCTGCTTGAAGCTCGCACTATGACCTCCCGGCCCCCGAGATCTGAGATCGTCGTTATAGGTGGTGCCGACGGTCCGGTGACCAATACCTCCTTAACGTCTTTTGCCCACGGCTTGGCAAAGTCAACAATCGCAGTACGTTCTTGCGTGATTGTAAGATTGGCGGCGGCGATATCGCCCTTGCCGCCTTTCAACTCCTGAAAAATCCGATCTCGCCTCGTAGGAATAAAGGCGACTTGGATATAGTAAGGACCCTTTGCGTGTCGCTTGTTAATCCATTTTTCGAATTCTTGGCCAGTTTCGGCTGTTAGGCCCAGCGTGTCACCTTTGTTGAGGAAGAAATACGTTTGGCTCGGTACCACCAGAATGCGAATGAGACGCCGCTTCAGCATCCCATCGAAGTCGCCGGTCCATGCCTGAACACCCGGCAGAGCGAGAAGCACCGTAGACGTTTTGGCATGGGTGACGGTTAGAGAACAAGCGAACAGCAAGGCACAAATCGAAATAACGTGACGCATAGCAACCACCCTAGATGCATGCCCCACCATGGCGTGGTAGCAAACTCACGGATCGACAGAAGCTTGCGAGGCTCCCCTGATGCTGAACTCTCTGAGGACGTAAACGCGGATTGCAGACGACAGGTTGTTTGGTTGTGGTCCTGATTAATTATCTCCACTGGAGCTGAGGCCCCATTTTTTAGCGCTTGGCAATTTCTCGGAAGCCATCCCAGAAATCGCTACGTTCGAAGACTCGAGTTATGCCGCCACCGCTTCATATGAGACGGTGGTCTCAAAGGCATAATCGCACGCCTCGCATTTCCAGAGATGCCGCACTGAGTTTTCGTTGAGGTATTCTGACCATTCTGGCAGGTAAAGTGCCTCGCCGCATTGGGCGCATTCGATCGTTGGGCGTGAGCGGGCGGTGGTGGGAAATGACATAAGGGGGGTCCTCTGGCGGCGAAGTCGCACTTTCATGCGGGTTGATTTAACGATTTCCGGGTCAGCAACGGTAACCAATCGCGTCTTTGCAAAATCTGCCGACGTTCCTCTTCAGCAATAAGCTTGAAGAGCTGACTACGCACTGTTTCGTCTGTCGTCTTAGTTTGCGAAAACGCCAAAGGTTTTCGCGCCGAACGAAGTTCTGCATGGGCACTCCCGGCTGCGATTTTCTTATTTGTTAGGTTTGCGGGCCGACCGCCTCAGAGCGCCGGTTGCGGCAATGGGGTTCGCGATCGGCGTACGGGCACCTGCCGAGGTGATTGGCCTTAGAGGAACGCTAGAACGCGCGTGGTCACTCACGCCATCCATACGTTGGGCAACAGCGACCTATACTTAGGTGCAATACGAGGGGTGTGGTTCCGCAACAAGCTGTTACCGTTTGTGATGTTGCAGTGCGTCTGTTTTCACAGTGCTGTCACCCTTTAAGCGCTCACTTTCGCCCAAAACAACGCGCGTGAAAAAAGGAGTCTGGGCGATGATCTACAAGGTCAGGACCAAGAAAAAATATCCATTCAAACGAATGAGCCTCGGTGAAACATTCAAACTGAACGACCTTGATGTTCGCGACGCGCAAAAGGCTGCCTACTACTACCGCAGCCTGTGTAAGCGCCCGATTAGGATTGTCATCACTAAACAGGATGACGGCTATTATTGTCGCCGCGTTGCTTGAATAGGGAGGAGCCCCGGGCCCTGGCATCACGGCCGAGTTTGTTGATGCGCCAAGACTGCGAGCGTGCTAATATTTCATCGGGCTGAAGGGGCATTCACCAAGGAGTTCCCGGCGATGTGTGACTACAGCCTTCAAAACGTCAGGTCGCGGCCAGCAAAGGTCGACGACAAACTTACCACACGTGATTTCGGCACCGGCACATGTGGGTTCGCTGCGGCAGAAGATGCTACAGTGGCGGTGTGCGTTCTTCCGGGCACCGAGCTTGCGTTTTCCGGAGCGGTGACGATTCGGGCAGCCGGACTCCCCTTTTGGAGGAGGCGAAGGATTAGTCACATCACGGCAATCTTCCGGCAAGTGAACACGCACGTACCACGGCTCCATCATGATGCGCTCGAATTTCCGGACGGACGCATCGTTCTTCTGACCCAACTATCGCCGGGTCAGGAAGCAACGGTGCTTCAGCTGCCCGCGCAACCTAAGACTGCGGCTGAGGTGGAGGCCCAGAAGCGCGTGGCCTACGTAGGCTGAAAGATTGGAGTAGATCATCTAGTGGGCCGCCTTACAAAGCGGCCTACTTTTTTCATGGGCGCCAAAAAAAGGTGCAACGGTAAAAACGGTTACACGCGCTCATGGTCGTTTGCTGTTACCGTATCGCAGCACGTTCTCATCTTTTGCCAGCGAAGTTGCTGCCGCCGATGTTCGGCCGCCCCTGTGATCGTCAGCCGATTGACGTTCGGGTGATGTTCACGCTTTCGGCGCTCGGCATTGCATGCGGGGTTTGGTACTGAACAATCGATGGGAATATAATTCGCGACGTTCGCTTTATCATCGATGCCGGTTGACGTGCATCAATGCATAGCTGAGATTGACATGCAGCGTCCTTCCTAAAAAGACGTCGATGCGTTTCTGCTTACCCACATGGATCGTGCTGATTGCTCTGGCGACGGCCGCATACGCTGTAACTTTGCCCGCGGTCCCGATGCACGCCGGATGGATCACCTTCACAAAAATCGAGGAAGATAACGGTTTCAAGTTATTTCGCCGGTACGGATATTTCCGTCATGCCAAAAACTCCTTTCCAAACCTCATTACCTTTAATTGCTCGAAAGACGTTAGAAAAGCCGCGTCATACCTGACCTTTATTTTGCCAAACGACTTCCAACCTATGTCCTTTCCTCGGTCTACGTGGCGTCCAAAAATCGATGTACGTTTTCAAATAAACGACAAGTCCTCAGTGCTGATGCCAGGAGAATATCGTAACGGCGAGTTCTATTTCGATCTGAACATCGACACCAGCGATAACTTTGAAAAGTTAATGTTGGCCGACAAACTTGCCATGGGCTTCGGCAATAAAAATGATGTAATCCAGTACGAGTTCACAGAAAAGACCGACCGGTTATTTTCTGCGTTCATCAAGAAATTTGCCAGAAAGTTCGGAGGTACGACTCATTACTCTCAGGCGGGCGCCGACAGCGTTGCCCAAGCTTGCCAAGCCTACCAGCAAAGTGGGTCCGACATAGTTGTTTCGGAGGAAACATCGACGCCCGGCGCAGTAGCAGCGACAAGGTCGCGGGCACGAGTAGATAACCAACCCACTCACGGCATCTCAGTATCAATTCCAATGCAAAAAGAAAGCGGGACCTACGTGGTTCCCGTTCTCATAAACAATGCCATCATACTTGATTTTATAGTTGATAGTGGAGCAGATGGCGTAAGTATCCCTGCTAACATTGTCTCCACTTTATTTCGAACGGGAACTATAAAAGAATCAGATTTTATTGGAACGCAGACGTATAAGCTCGATGACGGTACAGAAGTGCCATCAGTACGATTTCGCTTACGATCTTTAAGAATAGGCGAAATAAGTGTTGAGAATGTCGTTGCTGGCCTGGCGCCCGCACAAGGGGATTTACTTTTTGGCAAAAGCTTCCTTAGTCATTTTAAATCCTGGGCCATAGACAACAACAAACACGTGCTAATGCTGAATGCTAACGTCGACTCACAATCGTATGAGAATTCAAATGATGAAATTGCAGACGCGAGTATAAAGCTCTTCGACAGGCTTTGTATTGAGAGAGCATATGATAAAAGCTCGTTTTACTCAGCAATTGATAAACTGGTGCAGAGAAAACTTACCAGTGAAGAATATAAACCGTTTTTGTTTGGCCGAGCGCTGTCGGCGGATTTTCATTCCGTTGCCATTTCAGACAAGGTTGGAGATGTCGTTATTGGCCGCATGTCTTACGAAGGCGGCGCCTATAATTGCGTTGTAAGCGCAAAAATCGATCAAAAGCTCGCTGAATGGCGTTGGATGGACCTGTACAATAAAAAGTATGCGACTAAGGCGAAGCTGCATGAGGATAAGGGGACGCCGCTCTATTTTGTTGAGCAGGGTGGTGGAAAGGCTGTGATGGTTCAAATTGGAAATTTACCCAATGGCTTTGTTCTGTACTATACCTACTTTCAATAAATCGGACGATGTCAGCGGTTTTGTATGCGACGCAAAGCGGACATCAACTGTCGCTTCTGGCCCAACTGGTTTAGTTGGAAACTTTAGGCGCTGCGACTTCCCTCGCGCACATCGGATAACTGGAAGTACGTTGCACTGACGCCTCCATCCAAATTGAAAGCGTCGCTCAGTGACCCGGATGGATGGAATCGTTTAGATAGATGCAAGTGAGGACGGCGAATACGTACGCCTGTAGAAAGGCGACCAGTGTCTCCAGCGCATAAAGCGTGACTACCAGCACGAACGGCAACGCGCCGCCGATCCAGCCAATGACACCAAAACTGGTACCGAGCAAGACGATAAAGCCCGCGAAAACCTGAAGCGTGATGTGTCCTGCCAGCATATTTGCGAACAGACGCACGCTATGCGAAAGCGGCCGCGAGATGAAGGACAATATCTCGATCCCCACGATGAGCGGCAGAATATAAATCGGCACGCCCTTGGGCACGAACAGATTGAAGAAATGGAAACCATGCCGCATCAAGCCGTAAATCACCACCATAAAAAACACTGTGAGGGCGAGGGCAGCGGTGATGATGATTTGGCTCGTGACGCTGAAGGTATGGGGGATCAGGCCAATCATGTTCAGTGTCAAAATGAACATGAATAATGTGAACACGAACGGGAAAAACCTCATCCCCTCGGGACCAGCGGTGCTACGAATCATTGTGGCGACAAATTCGTAGGATAACTCCGCCGCTGATTGCAGCCGTGAGGGGACCAAACTCCGTCTGGCAGTAGCGCCGAGTAGGAAAACGGTCAGACCCACGACCGCGATTAGCATATAGGCGGCGGAGTTCGTGAACGCGATTTCGTACTTGCCGATCTTGGCGATCTCAAAAAAATCATGAATCTGAAATTGCTCAATAGGATTCATTGTTCAAACCCTACGCCATCAACAGCGATCCGCTGGACGATTGTTTAAGACGCGCAGAAGAAAAGTCTGCTATTATCGACTTCGACACCATTGCAGGAATAGCACGGGCGGAGAGAATGGATCAAACAAAAAAAGACCCGGAGTCCGAGCGAGATCCGCGCCATCCTTTTGGGCCTCGTTGGAGGATCGACCGAGCCCAGATTGCATCAGTGACACAAATCCAGTGCACAGGTGAAAGGAGGGTCGCGTCTTGACCTATCTCAATACGCAAGGTGTTAAACCCGAGTCAGGCCACCGGCCTTCACGGAGCTTGAACATGAAAAGGCTTGCAATGTTGGCCACGATTGGCGCGACGGTTTTGGTTGCGCAATCTTTTGTCGCGTTCGCCGACGACGTACCCACCTTTGACATCCAAAGAGCTTGCAGTGCCCGCTTACAGGCCTTTCAGGACACCTCTAGTCAGGGCACGGACACCGTTAGCGCCTGCGTAGCCGATGAACAAAATGCGCGAGCAACGCTCGTGAACCAGTGGACGCAGTTTGCCCCGGGAAGCAAAGCGGAGTGCTTACAAATCCAGAGCGATGGTGCCGCCCCCAGAAGCTACATCGAGCTGCTCACTTGCCTGCAAATGGCAAAGCAAATAAAGGAACTACCCAAAGATTAAAATTGTCCGGCGCGCGGGACAGATGCCTGCGTGGTATCGGTGCCCCATGGTCTGCCATCCCCATGCAGCTGCACGTCGACGAGATCGCCACCAGCAGCCCCGGTGCACATGCCATTCTCATCCGAGCAGTCGATCGCGCGTCGCAACTGGGCGATAGTCGGTCAGCCAATTTGGGGATCGGTACAAGTTCTTTGCCATAACCATTTCGCCATAGGCGGCTTTGCCCTCGGGCGGCACAAAGATGAAAGTGAAGCTGTCGCCATGACCAATGTGCGTTGCTCGAGCGTTGAGAGAGATACTGCATGAGCACTTCGTGCCGCCGCTGACCACCGTTGACGACGATAGGCACTCGTCTTACTCACGTGAGTAAGATGTGCCTTTCACGGCACCTCACGCGACAATTTTCCCCCGGGACGTTCGGGCAGCCGGAATTCTTCTCTGATCGCACAAGCTATTTCTGACTAGTTCCGCCCTTGCCGGGCGGCCTAAACGACCTCATTCACCTGTTCGAAGTACGCAACGTTATCCAGCTTGGGCGGCGCCGCTGCCGGTTGGCGTGCGCAGCGGCTCGGTTTTCGCGCAGCAAGCCGTCGTTCCTCTAGCCGCTGTAGCACAGCAAAAAACGAGGGAACGAAAGAACCGCGAGGCATGTCGACGCCTGGAATCGCTTAGAGCGCTCGTAGCTGAATGCAGAAGTCGTCATCACTCTGCGCACCTTATCCTATGCGCAGCTACATCGACCAAAAGCAGATCACCCCGTCGGATCGGGCTTGCGCACCGACGCCTCAGTAACAGGGTGGATAGGGGTAGTAGCCGCAGGCACCATAGCCACCATAGCCACCATAGCCACCATAGGCTGCCGCTGCCGCGCCGACTCCGACCGCACCGGCCCCGTACCAAGCAGATCGACGAGCGGTACGACGCGCCACGCCCGCATACGACATCGGCGTCAAAGGCCTACCAATAATGTCGATGAAGACAGATGCGGGACCTGTCGCTCCCTTTAGATCGCCTTCCAGTACAGACACGTCGAATGTCAGACGATCGCCCTCAAGTTTAGGCGATTTAAGTACGACGACGACATCGTTTACTGTTGGTCCGTCAGTGCTTAGCACTGAGACCGTCGCGTTCGGCGGGTCCTTCGCAAAACTCTCGTCGCCGACTCCCCATTCCTCAATCAGGTGTGCTGTGTGCGCATGGCCGGCGGCTCTCACCGGACGGTCGGCGAACACAATGGAGTTCGGCGAAACGCCAGTTAACGTGAGCTTGTCGCCCTGGAGCGTAGCGCCGCGGGCATTCATCACGATCAGCGACGGCACCATCTCTGGCTTTGTCGCCCCGATACTCTTCTGTGCCGGAGCGGTGATAGCATTCGGTGCGTTCTGAGCCAGCGCGACGTCCAATACAAATATGGCTGCAGCAGCGCCAACGATCAAAGGTAGCTTGAAGTTATATGCCATTTGATTACTCCTCGTAGACTTGCGGTTTTAGCCGAGCGCGCGCCGGGCTAGCCGTACGTCATGGTAACCCGTACATGCATGCGGGGCTTTATGGCTCCGACTCTTCCGACTCTACACGCGAGACAGTTCCAATTCGTTTTTTCAGTCATTGTCCAACCTTCCTTCCTTTCGGTACCGTCTTGGAGGTCAAAATTGAGATTCAAATTTGCTCAAGGTGACGGTGTGTAGGCAAAACCGGATCGGGTGTGCCCGGCGCTAATTCGTCGGCAGCCGTTCGATAGGTTTCCGCCAGACTGAGCAGGTGTGTACGACGGGCCGGTTCGAGGCCTGCGGCGGCTTTAAGCTGCATCGCCCGTTGGCGCAGCATGGTTGCACGTCGAACATCCACCTCGGTCATGGGTTGCCTTGTTTAAACGGCTAGGTGACCTTGCGATAGAATCCGGTGTCGGCGAAACAGCGGCCAAGGTCACAATCGGTTTTCGGCTTTTGATTTGGCGCTATCTGTGCTGGCACTCTGATCTGTGCTGGCACCTTTATGTTTTTGTTAGCCTGAGGTGCTTGCTCGAGCGGCAACCTATCGCCTTTAAGCGAACGATTGACAACCTGACCAGAAAATATCGCACTTGTTGTGCTTGCGCCTGACAGGAGATGCAACGGTTTGTACGCGGGAGCGACTTCGTGTACCGCAACCACTAAACTCGCAACCCCCACAATATATGGAAGTGAATACAGCGTGACGGTCTTTACGCGCACGACACCACCCCTGTTACTATCTTTGCAACTCATCACACCGCAATTTTTGGTTCTGAAAAATCGGGCGGGCGTATCGCTGAATTACACCAAGGTATATACCGCACACCCGTTTTGGCCGTTTAAGTTATGCGGAATCCGATATCGCGGGCCGAGATCGAAGTATGATTGCTTTCGGTCCGCGATAACGGGCGTAAATGATGGAATAACGCGCGTTGATGGAATGGTCGGGTTTTAGTCCTCGTCTTCCTCAGCCTGCAGACGACGGTGTTCTACGTCCTCCCTGAAATCACGAAGTACGAAGAGCGTGAGGGCGGCCATCCGCTTCTTCTGTTCGGGGGTGAGGGTCTTATAGAGGGGCTCCCACGCAGTGGCGAGAGTCTTAAGGTCCGTTGATCGTTGGGCCAAGGCGTTGGCGCGTCGATTTAAGAAGGCGATCGGATCACGGTTTTTCAACTTTTCGACAAGAGTTTCGTCACTCCGTTTCCCCATCGTTTCTTCGATCTGTGCGAGGCGGGCTTGTCGGTCCTTCGCTCTGGCGCGAATGGCGTCCTCTACAGCCGGCCAGTATTTTTGCTGATCCGGTGTCAGCTGTAACGCGGACTTGACGAGATCAATCCGCTCATCCGTCACCTTGGCCCAGTCTGCTGCGCTTAAGTGCTCCAATGCGCTTAACCGCTCCATTGCCTTTCCCGCGGGGGCCTGCGCGTAGGCAAGTGGAGATGCAGCAACGAAGAGTGCAGTCACTCCGGCAGCTACTATTTTCAGCATGGCGATCTCCCAGGTAAGTGTACACCAAATCATCTCACTGCATTTTTCGGCCCGGAGAAATTAGGTAGGCGTATCGCCGAATTACACCAAGGTATAGTTGCTTCCGTCAAAAAAATTCATCTTTCGTTTGAAATACTGCACGTGCAGCACGTCGGAAGCGCGTAAAAGTACCCAGAGTAACATTATCTGCTAGCGTGAATCCGCGATTCAATTTCCACGCCTCTTTCACCGGAGGATGCTGTTCGTGAATATCACCTGCGTGAATGTGCTGGCCTTTGTCGGTGGGATCGGACTTGCCGCGACGCAATCCCA
>Ga0306926_10006639_pt1 | contig 12447 bp, 9 predicted proteins | sample flu12Cox44000178_FD_203759 | JGI IMG/M metagenome (GOLD analysis project Ga0306926, IMG submission 203759) | Lab enrichment of tropical soil microbial communities from Luquillo Experimental Forest, Puerto Rico - flux8day.12C.oxic.44.000.178 (v2)... | ecosystem: Environmental > Terrestrial > Soil... | reverse complement strand
CAGCTGCATGGACAGGAATCGCCTGATTTCTGCGAGCTTCTTGGCGGGAAGGCGGGCAAGCCGCTGATCAAGGCGGTTCCGGCCATTGATCGGGCAAGCGTTCAGGCCGCCGAGCGTTATCCGGTGTTCGCGCTCATGCTCGACAGCAGTGCGGGAATGACTCTCGGTGGAACGGGCAAGACATTTGATTGGCGGAAATTCGCCGGGCTTGACCTCGGCAGACCTCTGATTGTCTCGGGCGGGTTAACCCCGGAAAACGTAGCCGCGGCTGTCCGGGTGTTGAACCCGCACTCAGTGGACGTCGCCACCGGAGTCGAGCTTGCGCCCGGACGAAAAGACCGAATAAAAATGCGAGACTTTGTGGCGGCAGCAAAGGGGTTGTGATGACGCGGAGCAGAAGGTATCGGCGTATGAATAGAAATTGAGCATAGCCCGTATCTGGCAAACCAGTCGCCAACTCGTCATTCGCTTACCTTGTGGAGGATTTGCTGTTAGCTTTCAACCCTATGACCGCCGATGCGTCGTCAGTTGAATCCTTGCGCCGACAACCTCCGGCGGCCGCCGGACCACCTGCCGATAATCTCGGCGCCTAGCCCAGGCGCTCTACAACTCGCGCTCACACTCAAATCATGCCTACATCTACCACGTTAAAAATCGCCGTACTCGCCGGAGACGGAATCGGTCCGGAGGTCATGGCGGAAGCGCTAAAAGTGCTGCAGGCTTGCGCAGACGCGCAAAAGCTTCGGCTGGATCTTGACGAAGCCCTGGTCGGCGGGGCAGCGATCGATGCGCATGGCCAGGCATTGCCCGAAGAGACGCTGCGACTATGCGAATCGAGTGAGGCGATCTTGTTCGGCTCGGTTGGGGGTCCAAAGTGGGAGCACCTGCCGCCCGGCGAACAGCCCGAGCGCGCGGCGTTACTTCGCTTGCGAAAGCATTTCAATCTGTTTGCCAATCTGCGCCCGGCGATCTGTTTCCCGGAGTTGGCGTCTGCCTCACCGTTGCGCCCTGATCTAGTGGCGGGCGGATTCGAGATCCTGTGTATTCGGGAGCTCACGGGGGGTCTTTACTTTGGCCAGCCAAAAGGCACCCGGCAAGAGAACGGCGAGACGGTTGCGGTCGATACCATGGTTTATCGGAGCTCAGAAATCGACCGGATCGCTCGCCTGGCTTTCCAGATCGCGCGATCCCGAAACCGTAAGTTAGTCTCGGTCGATAAAGCCAACGTGCTGGAAAACAGTCTACTTTGGCGTTCAACCGTCCGGAGCGTTGGGCAGGCATATCCTGATGTGGAGGTTTCTCACCTCCTGGTCGATAACGCGGCGATGCAGTTCATTCGAAGTCCAAAGGCGTTCGATGTCGTTGTCACGGAGAATTTATTTGGAGATATCCTGAGCGATGAGTTGGCAATGTTAACTGGCTCAATCGGCATGCTGCCGAGCGCGAGTCTGGGGACGGGTGTCCGCGGAGAGGTCCGTTTCGGGCTGTATGAGCCCAGTGGGGGGACTGCTCCCGATATTGCGGGCAAAGGAATCGCCAATCCAATAGCCCAGATTCTTTCGGCCGCGATGATGTTACGCCACTCGTTCGGCCTCGAGACGGCTGCCGCTCAAATCGAGTCAGCGGTCCGAAAAACGATCGAAGGGGGCTACCGGACCCGGGACATCGCCTCAGCGGGATGCAAGCTGGTATCTACGGCTGAGATGGGTACGGCGATTTCCGCGAGACTTTAGCCCTGGAGAGTTGGTGGCGGCCTGCGTCGGGTGCCGGCATAGATTGCATTGGTTCCATGGGGCCTGACCCAAGCGCCCTACAGCTCTCCATCGCGTAGCGATTATTGCCCTAGCCAACCGCTAGCGCGTCCGCGGTCGCTGCTGCCATGTACTCCCGGTTCAACCGTGAGATAAACGTTGCGCTGATCTCGGCTGGGCAAACCGCTTCACACTCATAGTGATTCGTGCAATTGCCGAAGCGAAGCTCGTCCATTTTTCGGACCATTCCAAGGACACGTCGGCCGCGGTCGGCCTGACCTTGGGGGAGCAATCCGAGATGGGAGACTTTTGCTGCTACAAACAACATCGCCGATGAGTTCGGGCAGGCCGCGACGCAAGCGCCGCAACCGATACAAGCCGCGGCCTCCATCGCCAGATCCGCGGCGGTCTTCGCGATCGGAATCGCATTCGCATCCGGCGCTGAACCGGTTCGGACCGGGATGTAACCGCCGGCTTCGATGACATGATCGAAGGCGCTCCGGTCTACCACCAGGTCCCTCACAATGGGAAACGCGGCAGCCCGGAACGGTTCCACCCAGATTGTATCCCCGTTCTTGAAACGACGCATATAGAGCTGGCAGGTGGTCTTGGCTTTTCCCGGGCCGTGCGGGATGCCGTTGATCACCAGCGAACACATGCCGCAGATCCCTTCCCGGCAATCCGAGTCGAAAGCCACCGGCTCTTCCTTTCGCTCTATCAGCTCCTCGTTTACGATGTCCAGCATCTCGAGAAACGAAGCCTCCTCTGGAATATCCTTCGCCTCGTAGCCAGTGAACTCGCCGAGAGCGGAACTGCCATTTTGCCGCCAAACTTTAAGTTTAAAGTTCACTTGTAGCTCCTCTGGGCCAGCTTCACACTTTCGAAAACCAGCGGTTCCGTGTTCCGTATAGGCCGAGAATTCGGGCCGTTATACTGCCATGCAGCCACGTGGCAAAATTCATCATCATTCCGGAGCGCTTCGCCTTCCGGAGTTTGATACTCAACCCGGAAGTGGCCTCCACACGATTCATTGCGCTCAAGCGCATCAAGACACATCAGTTCGGCAAATTCGAGAAAATCGGCAACGCGGCCGGCATGCTCCAGCGCCTGGTTCAATTCTTGACCGGTCCCCAGGACATTGACGTTTTCCCAGAATTCCTGGCGCAGTTCGGGGATGGTTCGAAGCGCTTCCTTTAGGCCATCCGCATGACGGGCCATTCCGCACTTGTTCCACATCAGGAGCCCCAGTTCGCGATGGAAGGTCGTGACCGTCTTGCGGCCTTTGATCCCGAGGAGCTTCATGGTCTGGTCGCGCACTTCTTTCTCGGTCGCTTTGAACTCCGCGCGATCAACCGAGATCTTCTTGTTCATCTGAGTCGCAAGGTAATTACCCACCGTATACGGGATCACGAAATATCCGTCGGCGAGCCCCTGCATCAGGGCGCTTGCGCCCAGGCGGTTTGCGCCATGGTCTGAGAAGTTTGCTTCTCCAAGGACGTGGAGTCCGGGGAGATTACTCATCAGATTGTAATCGACCCAAAGCCCGCCCATGGTGTAATGGACCGCCGGGTAAATCCGCATCGGGACTTCGTAGGCATCTTCGTTCGTGATGTTGTGGTAAATGTCGAAGAGATTGCCGTACCGCTCCCGGACGACGTCTTTGCCGAGACGGTTGATTGCATCGGAGAAATCCAGGTACACGCCGAGACCGCCCGGCCCGACGCCCCGGCCGCCGTCACAAACCTCTTTGGCACTGCGTGACGCGATGTCTCGCGGAGCGAGATTCCCGTAGCTCGGGTATTTGCGTTCCAGATAATAATCGCGCTCTTCCTCGGGGATTTGACTGGGAGGCCTGGCGTCTCCTTTCTGCTTTGGCACCCAGACGCGGCCGTCGTTCCGGAGGGACTCGGACATGAGGGTTAGCTTCGACTGGTATGATCCCGCGACCGGGATGCAGGTCGGATGGATCTGGGTGTAGCAGGGGTTGGCGAAAAACGCGCCCCGCTTGTAAGCGCGATAAGTAGCAGAAACGTTACAACCCTTTGCGTTCGTTGAGAGATAAAACACATTGCCATACCCGCCAGTTGCCAGGATGACGGTATCTCCGGCGTGGGAGCTGATCTCGCCGCTGACCAAGTCCCGAACCACGATCCCCTTGGCGTGGCCGTCGACGACGACAACGTCCAGCATCTCGGTACGCGGAAACATTCGCACGGTTCCCAGGGAGATCTGCTGGGCGAGGGCCTGGTAAGCGCCCAGCAGCAACTGCTGGCCGGTCTGCCCGCGAGCGTAAAAGGTTCGCGACACCTGGGCTCCGCCGAACGAGCGATTGGCGAGAAGGCCGCCGTATTCCCGGGCAAATGGAACGCCCTGAGCAACACATTGGTCGATAATCGCAAGGCTGACCTCAGCCAGGCGATAGACATTAGCTTCGCGCGAACGAAAATCGCCTCCCTTCACCGTGTCATAAAACAGCCGGAAGACGCTGTCGCCGTCGTTCTGATAGTTCTTGGCCGCGTTGATTCCGCCCTGGGCCGCGATACTATGTGCGCGGCGCGAGCTATCCTGAAAGCAGAAACACTTTACGTTGAAGCCGAGCTCAGCCAGGGTCGCTGCCGCAGAGGCTCCGGCTAGCCCGCTCCCCACCACCAGAATATCAAACTTTCGTTTGTTAGCCGGGTTGATCAGCTTGGAGTCCGCCCGGTGGTGCTCCCATTTCTGCTCCAGCGGGCCCGACGGAACTTTGGAATCGAGTGTGACGCTCATAGAGCTACCTCACAATGCCCAGCAGAATACTCAGAGGGATTGAAACATAGCCTGCGAACACTAACCAGGCCAAGGTTTGACCCCCGGTGGAAATGAAACCTTCCAGTTTCCGATTATTAATCCCCAGCGTTTGCGTGACACTGGCAAAGCCATGGCTCAGGTGGAGCGTGAGAAGGAATAAGCTTAGGACATAGAAAATTGAAATCAACGGCTGCTGGAAGCCCAAAACAACCATCCGGTAAACATCATGGCGTCCCGCGGAATCCTGGAGTTCATGAAATTCCGGGTTGGTCGCCTCAAAGGTGAAGTGGAGAAGGTGGTAGATGACGAAACAAAGTACGATCAGGCCGCTGACTATCATCGTCCGCGATGCGGTAGTAGACCTCTGATACCCGGGAACCGCATATTTCTGCGGCTTCGCCCGGCGGTTCTCGAGGGTTAGCTGAACCGTTGCCACGACGTGAATTATGAAAACGGCGAGCAGGCCGACTCGTATCAGCCAAAGCAGCGGTCCCAGGGCATGCAGAAACTGCGCGTAAATATTCAGGCGCTCCGCGCTCCAGTAGATTTGCAGGTTGCCCACAAGATGACCCAATACATACACGATCAGGAGAAGCCCGGTGACGGCCACGGTCGTCTTCTTGCCAATCGAAGATTGATAAAAAGCCCAGAGCGGATTACGGGACAACTTCCGCTCCGGGGCGGCGGAAACGGTCTCGGCGGACATAGCAAGCACGCTATTAGGATTGCTAATAGAGTCAATCGTAGAACGTCTTACGTTTCTGGTTTCTCGTGTTTCGCGAAGGATGAGCCATAGGAGGGCGCCTGGGTCAGCCGCTGGAAGGAGCCGTTGTAGGGCGCGGGTCAGGCGCCGGAAGGTTAGCCGTTGTAGGGCGCCTCTGGGTCAGGCGCCGGAAGAGCTAGACACTAGAAACGAGAAACTGAAAACATTCTACGATTCTTCAAACTCGACCCTTCTCCAACTTCTGGTATAAATGCAGCCCATGCTACGTTTGGGGACCCGGCTGTTTGCGCTCGCTTTGGGAGCAATCCTCTCCTCCTGTGTCACGAAGGACACGACGCATATTGTGCTCGTGAGCATTGCGGATCAAACGATGGACGTCTATGACGGGAAGTACTGGATTGCCCGGTATCCGGTTTCGACTTCCCGATTCGGCGAAGGTGATTACCCTGGTAGCCGCGGCACGCCTCTGGGCAAACTTGAAATCGCCAGAAAAATAGGGGGAGGCGAGCCATTGGGCGAGGTCTTCAGAAGCCGCCGACCGACCGGTGAGGTCCTTTATCCAAATGCGCCGGGCCGGGACCCGATCGTCACCCGTATTCTCTGGCTGAGAGGCCTTGAGGCTCGAAATCGCAACGCATTCGATCGTTATATTTACATCCACGGTACCCCGGTGGAGCGCGACCTCGGCCACCCTGCTAGTTACGGGTGTATTCGGATGCGCTCGGCGGATGTGGCGCGGCTGTACAACACGGTGGGGATTGGAGCACGGGTGGATATTCTGTCGGGACGGCTCCCCGACCCGAACCCGGCCGCTCGCGCGACGGCTGGGAATCCGGCACCGCGCGCAACGGCTGTGAATCCAGCACCCCGCGCAACGAGTGTAAACCCAGCACCCCGCGCAACGAGTGTAAACCCAGCACCCCGCGCAACGGCCGTTTACGGCGCCGGTTAGCTCGCGAGCCTCAGCAGCGTAGCCACTGCGGCGACGCCGCACCCTCACTTCTCCATGGCTAACTGCCGGCTCTTTCCAAGATCGAGCTTTCCAGTCCCGAGAAGAGGAATCTGCCCGACCATCTTTACCACCTTCGGGATCCAAAGGCTTGGGAGGCCCGCAGCCAGCAGCCTTTTCCGGAGTTCTTTCGGCGAAAGCTCCCTGGTCGTCAGCAGAACCAGTGATTCCCCCTTTGATTGGTCTGGAATTCCGACTACGATGACCACCCGTTCCTCTTCCATCTGGAAGCCGAACGCTTCGTCGATCTTTGCCTCAATCGTTTCATGCGGGACCATCTCGCCGGCGATCTTTGAAAATCGGGACAGGCGCCCTTCGATAAAGAGGAACCCGTCCTCATCGAACCGGGCCAGGTCGCCGGTTCGGAACCAGCCGTTCTGGAGAACTTTGTTTGTCCATGCCTGGTCATTCAAATAACTCTCGAAGACGTTCGGGCCTTTCAGCCACAGGATGCCAAGCGCATGCGGGTTGAGAAGTTCGTCCGACTCGATGTCTCGAATCTGGGCGGCTTGACCGGGCAGAAGAAGGCCGACTGATCCAGTTCGAGACGAAGGTTGCACCCTCTCACCCGCGTGGCTCTTTGGCGGATCGGGAAGATTCACGCTCACCACCGGCGCCGTCTCAGTCAGGCCATACCCTTCCAGGACAGGAATACCGAATCTCTGCTCAAAGGATGCAGCGAGGTCACGCGGCAATTTCTCCGCACCTGCCACCAGTAGCCTGATGCTTGCGAACTGCTTCGGTTCCGAGCGTCTTAAGTAACCGCGGATAAACGTGGGCGTCGTTGTTAGCAACGATACTCTGTACCTTTGTATCAGCTCCGAGTTCTTCACCACATCGACCGGAGTCGGATAGGTAACAGTTCTCACTCCTTCCATAAGCGGATGCCAAAGCGTAACAGTGCAGCCAAAGCAGTGGAAAAAAGGGAGCGAAGCCATCAACGTATCGGAGCGATCCAGGTACACCATGGCCCGGAATTGCATCACGTTGGCAATGATGTTGCGGTGGCTGAGAACCACCCCTTTTGGTTGGCCGGACGTGCCGCTGGTGAAGAGCAGGACTGCCTCTTTCCGGCCACCCTTCGCCGGAAGGCGTAGCAGGGCGCTGATCAGCCGGGCGGGAGTCAGGAGCACTACAAGTCGCCAGAGCACAATCCTGGATTTGAGTTTCGGAACCAGCTCTTCAAGTCGATACACCTGTTGTGGCCACGGAAAATCCTGGAGCCGATTCATGACCGGCTTAGCGGAAAAGGCGTGAAGGATCTGGCCTCGTTCGATTGCTGACTGCAATGCCGCGCGCCCAGCCGTAAAATTCAGGTTAACGGGAATTCTATTAGCCAGTGTAATTCCGACGTTAGCAATGACCGCACCGATCCCCGGCGGCAATACGACCGCGATACGCTCACCGGGACAATTTTTTTTGATCCAGCGACTCAATGCCAGGCTCGCGGCGAGGAGAGTTCCGCCCTTCATGCGTCGATGGTCCATTCCATCGATCACCGCGTCGGAAAATTGGTTCCGGCGAAGCCCCCGGATGGTCACCCGTCCCAGATGATCATCGAGCCCCGGCCGCTTCTGAAAGCAGAACTCGCCTAGTTCGAGAAGGCGTTCCCGGGCTAATCCGATGGTGATCAGGCCCGGCGAAACCGGCTTTCCAAACGCGACGGTATACGGTATGGAAAAACTCTTCGGCTGCGCGATTTTCTCTGTTTCGTCCGTTGCTCGGGGGCTTTGCATCCGGTCTAGCCACACCGGGACGACTGGCGCTTCGGCCAGCCTTGCGATCAGCTCAAAACCGCTCTGGAGTTGGATCTGCGTGCCCGGCCTGCAGGGTTGGGCCACCGGCACGACGCATACAACCTCGCCCGCGCGAATACGAGCGACTGCCTCCCGGACGGCTTCCTCCGTTCGTACGTTGGGCAGAGGAATCGCATTCGTCTGACGGAAAAACTCATTCAGCCAGCTGACTCGAAAAATTGATTCCTGGACGATGAATCTGATAGGCCGGCGACAGGCTGACTGGAGCGCCGCCGGGTCCAGATCGGTCAGGTGGTTCGGCAAGAGCTCAAATCCACCCTTTGGCAGATCTCCCGCGCCGAAAGCCTTGATGTTCTTGAGAGAAGCTCTGACCGAGCCTCTAAATAATCGGAGGATGGATTCGCGGGATCCGGGAGCAGTGGAGGAAGGAAGCATTGTAGGGCGGCCGGCCGAGCCGCCACGGAGTATGGAGTATTAGAATATTGGAGTGATGGAGTGGGCAGCGATGCAAAAGGAATATCCTTGTAGCACACGTTTGGAGCAACTACTACAAGCGATTGGAGGGCGCCAGACCGGCCACCGCTAAGATTCTTGCGCCGGCCGCATCCGGCGCTTAACCTGCCGCTAATGTCCGCCACTCCGATGATGCAGCAGTATCAGAGCATCCGGAGAACTTTGCCCCCGGACACGCTCCTCCTCTTTCGCCTGGGCGACTTTTACGAGTTGTTTTTCGAGGATGCGAAAGGTGCGTCTGAGATCCTCAATGTCGCTCTGACCAAACGGAATGGCATTCCGATGTGCGGTGTCCCTTATCACGCCGCGGATGCCTACATTGGCAGATTAATCAAGGCCGGTCACCGGGTAGCAATCTGTGACCAGCTCAGCGATCCGCAGCCGGGCAAAATCGTTGATCGGCAAGTGACACAGATTATCAGTCCCGGAACGGTCAGCAATCTTGAGTTGCTGGACGCCCGCCGAAATAACTTTCTGGCTGCAATCAACCGTGCGAATGGAAGGTATGGTCTGGCGTTGCTTGATGTTAGCACTGGCGATTTTCGCGTGAGCGAACTGCCGGGTCTGAGTGCTGCCTTGGACGAGCTGAATCGTTTTGCGCCCGCCGAAGTGATCGCGCCGGATTCGCTCAATCTATCCGAAATACGCAACGCCTCACCCTATGACGGTTACGCTTTCGAGTGCGAGCATGCTGACGATCTTCTCCGGAAGCAATTTTGTGTGCAGTCCCTCGACGGATTCGGGTGCAACGGAATGCCTGCGGCGATTGGAGCGGCCGGAGCGATCATTCACTACCTGAAACATCAGCTGCGCCGATCGACTTCGCACATCAGATCGCTGGGCGTGTTCTTGTCCGACGAATTTGTCGCTCTGGATATCGCGACCCAGCGCAACCTTGAATTGGTCGCTTCTCAGGGGAGCAGTGGGCAAACAAGCTTGTTATCGGCGATAGATCGGACCGTTACCCCGATGGGCGGACGCATGCTCCGGCAATGGATCTTGAAACCGTTGCGACAGCTGGCCGGGATCCGGCGCCGCCAATCGTTGATCCAGGAGCTGCTCGATCAGTCGTTTTTGCTGAATTCCTGTCGTCGGACGATGCAGGGAATCCGTGATATTGAACGCACGCTGAGCCGGCTCAGCCAGGGAAGCGGAAACGCCAGAGATCTTGGTTCGGTCAGAAATTCCTTGGAGACTTTCCCTGAGCTCCTTGACCATCTGGAAGCGCTGGAACGGATCGCCTTGGGCAGCGGCCAGGATCGCCTGGGCCACGAAATCAGAACTCAAATCCATCCCTTGCCCGAACTGAAAAAGCTGCTCGACCGCGCCCTCGTGGATGAGCCGCCCGCCCTCATAAAAGAGGGCGGCATCTTTCGAACGCGCTATCACGAAGGACTGGACGAGCTGAGAAGCGCCTCCGCAGGCGGAAAGGATTGGATTGCATCACTCCAGCGCAGGGAGATCGAGCGCACGGGGATCAAGTCCCTCAAGGTCCGCTTCAACTCCGTTTTCGGTTATTTCATCGAGGTCACCAAAGCGAACCTTGATGCTGTTCCAAACGATTATACCCGGAAGCAGACCACGGTTGGCGGAGAGCGCTTCATCACCCCGGAACTGAAGGAAATGGAGGCAAAGATCCTGGGGGCTGACGAGCGATCCAAGGCGCTGGAGTATGAGTTGTTTCTCGACCTGAAGGAACAGACGCTCCAATGCTTGCCGCAACTCCAGGAAACAGCGCGGGCAATCGCTATGCTGGACGCGATCGCGTCGCTAGCCGAGACCGCGCGCCTGTACGGCTACTGCAAGCCCGCGCTGAGTGATGGGCTTCGGATCTCCATCCAGGATGGACGCCATCCCGTGCTCGACCAGAGCCTGACGGAAGAGAAGTTTGTCCCTAACGACTGCTTTGTCGACGGCGACGAAAATCGCCTCCTCCTCATTACCGGGCCGAACATGGCCGGAAAATCGACTTTTATTCGCCAGGTGGCGCTGATCGTGTTGCTGGCTCAGATCGGGAGCTTCGTTCCGGCGAGCGCTGCTGAAATAGGGATCGTTGACCGCATCTTCACACGGGTCGGAGCTTCTGATGATCTCTCCAGAGGCCAGTCAACATTTATGGTGGAAATGAACGAGACAGCCAACATCGTCAACAACGCCACTTCAGCCAGTCTGATTATCCTCGACGAAATCGGGCGCGGTACCTCGACCTTTGACGGGCTTTCAATTGCCTGGAGCGTGGCCGAGCATCTTCATGACCTCATCCAGGCCCGTACATTGTTCGCGACACATTATCATGAAATGACTGAACTGGAGAGGATTTGCCCAGGCGTGAAGAACTACAATGTCGCGGTTCGAGAGTGGAATGATCAGATCATTTTCTTGCGCAAAATTCAGCGGGGCGCGGCCGATAAAAGTTATGGGATCCAGGTGGCGCGTCTGGCTGGGCTGCCGATCGGGATTGTTGATCGGGCCAAGGAGATCTTAGCTAACCTGGAAGCTTCGGAGTTGAACGCCCAGGGTAAGCCCAGGTTGGCAGAGGCCAAGGTCTTCCGGAACAAACCGAAACGAACCGAAGAGCCGAAACCACAGCTGAACCTCTTCGATTACGGTAGTTAAAAGCCCTAGCTTTTACAGAAAATCGCCCAAAGCTGGGGCTTTTGCGCCGCACGTGTAAAAGCTGGAGCTTTTGCCTGCTCTTGACTCTTCCCTGGTTCGCGGCTAGTCACCATGCGCCAAGAACTAGTAATGAAGAAACTCTCGGTTTTTTTTGTGGTCGTCGTGCTCGGCCTGGCGGCTTGCGAACGCCATCCGGCAAGCCAGCTCGATGTGCAGGGAGGCGGCGGATTGGGAGTCCGTGGCGAGGAGCGAGGAGGAGATGAGAACAAGCCACTGGTGGCCCCGCCTAATCAGTCTCCAACCCGCCAACCCTCTCCGACCAGTACGCCCAAGACCTATTTCCCTCAGTGAGCCGATTGAGCGGCATGCGACAAGGCTAACTAAATTTAGAGTTTTGGCGACTTGAATGATCTTCGATCCGAGACCTCGGCGCGAGCTCGGCCGAACGCTCAATACTTCGGCGGGACTTCGACGAGCTCAGTCGAGGATGCTCGCCGAAGTCCACCTTGCAAGACTCGGGTGATTTGGGCGTAGCCCGGGGCCTCCGACCTCGCTCAAGCCGCCCGGGCCAGCCTCTCTGGATTAGAATAATTCTTGATATCGTTCTTAGGTGTGCGATGGTCGGTTTTGTGAGGCTTTCCCCGGAGGTAACCCAGCGGTTGGCAGCGAAAGGGATCCGACTGACAAAACAGCGCGAGGAGGTCTTGGGCATTCTGCTCCAGAAGCGAGATCACCCGACCGCGGCAGAGGTGTTCCTTCGAGCCAAACGACATATGGCATCTATCTCCCTGGCAACCGTTTACAACTGCCTCGAGGCTCTCGTTCAATCCGGCGTCGTGAAACAGGTAAACCTGGACCGGGCGCCGACACGCTATTGCGCAAACCTGCTCGAGCATAGCCATTTTTTTTGCGAGCGGTGCGGATCAGTCTTCGATGTAGATGTGCCGTCCGCCGGCGGAATAGAGCTGGGGCTGGGATTCGTTATTTCTCATGCTGAGATCGCTTTGCGCGGACTTTGTCCAAAGTGCTCTGGAAATGCAGGCGCCAGCGTCTCGCTCGAGGTAGGGAAGACAAGGGAAACGCCAATGAGTGCGAGTGCGACGAGGCCAAACGCGGAACGTCAAACGCCAAACGTTAATTTATGAGTTCGATCGTTATTAGAGACTTACACGTATCTGTCAGTGATCAGGAGATCATCCGGGGTCTGAATCTTGAGTTTCGCCAGGGCGAAACCCATGCTGTCATGGGGCCGAACGGTTCTGGCAAGAGTACCCTGGCCAAGGTGATGGC
>Ga0306926_10006631_pt1 | contig 12454 bp, 9 predicted proteins | sample flu12Cox44000178_FD_203759 | JGI IMG/M metagenome (GOLD analysis project Ga0306926, IMG submission 203759) | Lab enrichment of tropical soil microbial communities from Luquillo Experimental Forest, Puerto Rico - flux8day.12C.oxic.44.000.178 (v2)... | ecosystem: Environmental > Terrestrial > Soil... | reverse complement strand
TTGCAGATGCGCTGGACAAGGCCCGTAGCGGCGTGGTGCACCGTGATTTGAAGCCGGGCAACATCTGCTCACGCCGACCGGGGCAAAATTGCTCGATTTCGGACTGGCGAAGCCGGCTGAGGTCCTGGTAACCGGCGCAACTCTGACAGTGGCTGCAGCGCGGACGACACCAATGACCCAGGAAGGCACTATTCTAGGCACTTTTCAATACATGTCTCCCGAGCAAGTCGAAGGCAAAGAAGTCGACGCTCGCAGCGACATCTTTTCGCTCGGCGCCGTCCTCTATGAAATGCTAAGCGGCCAGAAAGCATTTGAAGGAAAGAGTCAGTTGAGCGTGGCCAGCGCAATTCTGGAGAAAGAACCTGCGCCCATTGGCACGATCAGCCGATGATTCCGCCTGCGCTGGATCATGCCGTTAAGAAGTGTCTGCATCTGGACTTATGAATTGCTGCGCGATAGTGCCAAGCGACTTACTTTCGACCCGGCCGCTGACTCGGTGCCCATCTGGAGCCCAGATGCCGCGCGTTTGGTCTTTGCCTCTAACTAATCGTCTTCATTCCTTTAACAATCTGTATCTGAAGAACTCCGATGGCACGCAAGAAGAAAAGAGTGTCGTGTATGGTGCATCGACAAATGGCCGAATGACTGGTTTAGAGACGGGAAATACATTCTGTACACCCAAGACAGGGACTTATGGTTCGCGACTCTTCCGGAGCTGAAGAGCAGTCTGTTCCTGAAAGCACCTTCGGTTCTACGGAACGGCTATTACTCGCCCGACGGAAAATGGGTGGCCTACGCATCAAATGAGACCGGAAAATGGGAAATCTATGAGGGGCATAAGTGGTGTGATGATAACCCCAGGAGACTCTTGCTGGCGTTTTCGGTCGTCAGTGCCTACTTTAGCGTGCTTACCCTACTTGTCGGAACTACGAGGAACTTGTCCGGTTTGCCGACTTATCCAACGCGGTGAGAATCCACGCTTGCAACACACTCCGAAAATGTGGCTTCGTGTCGCCGAACACTAAGCCCACGCCGGTCGGCCTCACGTAAATTACCTCCGCCAAAGCTTCGAAGTATTCATCCGAGTAGTAAATCTTTACCATCACGCGTTGTTGTTCCTTTAACAAAACGGAAGTCTCTAAAAAACATCCTCGTAAGCTCAATTCCATTACACGAGCGGGAATGCTTTCAGGCGAGCTTTCCGGAATGATCGCAGCATCGGCGCTAAATGGAAACCTTAGACCACGTTGCTCTTGCTTCATTGTCAGAGTATATCCCTCTCAGGCATCCCTCTGAATTGCATTTGAAAGATGTGAGTCAGCTTCTGATTAACGTGCTAATTAGACAGGTAGTTTCCAGTACGAACGAGGACGGTCAGCCGACTGATTCCCAAAGAAGTCGCCCTAGTTCGGATGCTTTTGCTTGCTAAACTTGCGACGAATGTCGGGCCAGAATTCCTTGGCCACATTGCACGCCATATTCAACATGGTATCGGTACCCCAGACGCTGACCGAGTTGCCTAATGTGCGTTGGTTCTGCGGAAGGTACGTGTTCGAAATACCGGCCGCGACCGCGTTGCCAACGATCTCGGAGTAATTGAATTGAAGTTCGCCACCATCGGCCCGAGTGACGAAGATGCGGCTCATGGAATACCTGGCGCGGTGCCAGGTACCGCCGCTGCCGAGCTGGAAATAGCGAGGGTCTTGATGCAGGAGCGTCGGGAACACTGAGGTCGTCATCAGGGTGCCGATTGCCGTGTTGGCATAAAGCGTGCCAAAACGCTTCTCGTAGCCCTTGAAACCCTGCCCATACGACGTATCACTGTTCCGCGCTTGTCCCATCAGCGCGATTACTCCGATGAAAGAAATCGTGACCGGATCCGACATTGTTTTCGCGGAGAGCTTGAATTTGGTCTTTGCTGAGAGCCGATCGAACTGGTCCAGGTTTTCGACGGTCGTGTAATTCGGCAGGATCCAGAAAAGACGATGGTTTTTTGGAGCCATCTGCGATTGGACTGGCGCCGCCGGCTCCTTTCTGTTTCCAAGGTCATTGCCCTCCTCGGAGCCGTTTCCGAACGCAGACTCACCATTGATTTTCGGGCAGGATGGGTCCGTGCCAACAGGGTCTGTCGCAGTTTGCGCGTGTACTTGTGTGGCAGCTACGATGAGCGACACAAGCATCAAAAAAATGTGCGTCCAAGAACAAACGATCGGGTTGCATGACCCATCGCCCGCCTTCGATCTCCGCCGCGACTGAATTGAGCGTCTAGATCAATCTTAGAGCCCAGGGAAACAGACGCGACAAAGCGAATTGGCCACATAACCTTTGCCGTTAACTGTCCGTAGGGGCAGGCCCGAGACTCTCGAACAGAATGCCCATTTTCAAACGACCGCTGGTTACGTACCTGATTGGCGCCGTTACAGAATGCAGGCAGCCTCCGAGGATTCCGGTTATCCGCTTCGATATTTCGGTGAGCCTCCAACTGCTTTTGATGTATCCTCGGCCTGCTGCCACTTTTTGATGGACTGTCATCAAAGGCACAAAACCATGAGCACCACGCCATTCCGCGAGCAGTTGGCCACCCCCCCGCGACACAACGACAAACGAAAAATTGTCGAGCATTATGATGCCATCAGCCCCTACTACCAATCACTTTGGGGCGAAAATATTCATCATGGTTATTGGATTCGCGGCGACGAATCGAAAGAACTGGCGCAAATACAACTCACCGAGCACCTCGCACAGTTGGCCAATCTCCAGACCGGCTCCACAGTCCTCGATATCGGTTGTGGCTTCGGCGGGAGCAGCCTTTACCTGGCGCAGAAGTACAAGGCGCGCGCGACGGGCATCACCATCTCCCCAGTGCAGGTGGAAATGGCCAGGAAAGCGGCCGCCGCTGCACAGGTGGACGCGCAGTTCCTTCTCATGGACGCCGAAGCCTTAGATTTCCCGCTTCCCTTTGACCTTCTTTGGTCTGTCGAGTCCATCTCCCACTATCAGGATCATCGGAGTTTCTTCGCCAATGCAGCACGGTTTCTGAAACCGGGTGGTATTTTTGCGCTCACTGACTGGTTCAAGAGAACGGGCCTTTCCCCTGTGCAAACACGCAAGTTTATCGAACCCATCGAGCGCGGTATGTTTGTTGATCTCGAAACTATGGACGACTACGAATCCCATCTCGTTGCCAGCGGTCTGCAAATCGTCCAGCGGCAGGATTTGTCACGTCAATGTGCAAAAAGCTGGGACCTCGGTTTGGATATGATTCGAGACAAATCCTTTTGGGCCCTGGCTGCAAAAAAAGGAAAGGATTTTGTAACAAATCTGAGAGCGTTCCAGGCCATGCGCGCGGGCTACTCTTCCGGTAATTTTGTCTACGGCCTCTTCATCGCCCGCAAACCTTTCGACGCCAATGCAAAGTAGCATCGATTCCATCCCAAGAGTTCTAAGATCGCCCCTAAAGCGCGCCACGCTCTTCCGGATTTTGAATCGAGGGCAAAGGGAAAGACCAGCGCACGCTTGCAGCTAGAGCGTTCCCACAGCGAAGCACAAGCCTGTGCCTTTCACGTCGAGACAAATCATTTCCCGCGTTCTTCCGAGAGCAGAATTGTGCTAACTGCTCTGTCCAAAATCCGGCTCAGGTTCTGGTAGCTTGTCGCCATCTCGTGCAAACTACACATACAAAGTTGGAAGCAGGAAGATACTCAGGAGTAGTAGGGCTCGGAGTAATCCCCCGACAATGACAATCGCGAAGGGACGTTGCGAGTCCGACACGATAAACAGCTTGGACCTGTCAAAGCGGTCAGGGGAGACGAGCGGAATGTGTGTCCCGAATACAGTTTGTCGTCCCAACAGAACTGCCCTTTGTAAAAAGGGTTTTTGAGCAATCGGTCCAAATAACTCTTGGCTAGATCAATTCCAAACTCTTCCTTCACAGCTTTGCGAAGGCTTGCGAGCGAATGCCGGCCAAGAGAATCGATTTCAAACATCTGCTGAGCAATCGGAGCAGGCCGGAGAATCTTTGGGATATAATGGCGGCGATTATGCCCGGGATGGCAATAAACAGACGAGTGACCGCGCCGGCGGCGATTGTGTGCTTTTTCCTACTGGCGTGGTTCACTGCTGTTGTCGTTTCGGTGAAGGAGAGCTCGCATCCCCGGGCCGAGTATGGGCAAGTCACCGGGCATATGGGAGCCCAATTTGCCATCGCAGATTTCGACGGGGATCAGCGGCCGGACCTAGCAACCATTTATGTGGTCAGCGACTCTGAACGGGCCTCTCGTTATTCCATTCAATTCCAGTTGAGTGCGGGCCCTTGGACTGCCATCCGAATTGCGGCGCCTTCTGGCGGCTTGCTGGTTCTGCCCCGAGACGTCAATGGAGACAACTTTGCGGATTTGATCGTGACAACGGCCATCGGTTCGCAATTTGTCGCCGTATTGTTGAACGACGGACATGGACATTTTACCGAGGCCGAGCCGGGTGCGGTTTCTGTATATGGAATCGGTGTGGATGCAAGCGTTGCGCCTCCCGAGGAGGGGCTGGTTAATGAGAGCAGTGTGATTCCTTCCCGCTTCACGAGCGGTTTGGAAGGCGGTCTCGCCAGCGGCTGCCAGCCGCAAACGGGTGCAAATTCGATCCCCTTGAGCAAACAAGGCCCGTTTTTCCGCTTTCCGCCCCAGATTCGCACCGGACGGGCGCCGCCTGAATCTGTCTTTCTTTCGTAATCCTTTCCTAACATCTTGGTCATAAGCTCGGGTTGCGACGCTTAATCCGCGCGCAAGTCCCGTCCAAGCTCCATCTAAACAGAATTGCATGACAAAGACAGAAGTTTGAAGTGTAGGTCCGAAGATCGCAGTACAGCTTAAGACAAGAGGGTAGATCCATGCAGCGTTTTATCAGGGGTGTAAGCATCGCCCTACTGCTCATCGCAGGAATTGCCGAACGGGCACAAGCGCAAAGACCGTTGACGTGGGACGAGGTGAAAACGCGATTTGAAGCGAACAACCCCACCTTGCGGGCCGGACAGATTGGAATCGATGAGTCCAAAGCCTCGGAGATCACTGCCTACCTTCGACCAAACCCCCAGGCGTCGGTCACCGTCGATCAGATTGGCAACACTACGCGGGGGAGTGCTTTCTCGGGTGCGACCCTACTCACCGCCGTCAATTACCTCCACGAACGCCGGCATAAGCGCGAACTGAGGCTGGAGAGCGCGGAGAAGGCAACCGGGATCGCCGTCTCCGGCCAAGCGGATTTGGAGAGGAATCTTCTCTTCACCTTGCGGAGCGAGTTTGTGGGGACGCTTCAAGCAAAAGCCGTCTTACGAGTGGCCACGGATAATCTGACCTATTGGGATCAGGTTCTGAAGATCAGTCGCGACCGGTACCAAGCCGGGGATATAGCGCAAATTGACCTGGATCGCCTGGAACTCCAACGTGTGCAATTTGAATCCGATGTGGAGACGGCGGAGGTGAGTCTTCGCACGGCAAAGATCCAATTGCTAATGCTTCTGAATGATCGGACACCGATCGACCAATTCGATGTGCTGGGACTGTTTGAGTTCAACGACCAACTCGCGCCGTTGGATAGCTTCCACAAAATCGCTCTCGATACTCGGCCGGACTTGAAGGCCGCTCTGCAATCCGTGGACAGGGCGAAAACAGATCACCAGCTTGCCGTGGCCAACGGATCGACAGATCCGACCATCAACATCGACGCCGGCTTCCCGACAGTGTCTCAAGCCTACCTAAGCTATCAACCTCCAATCCGTGAGTATGTGGGCCTCGGCTTTAGCGTGCCATTGCGAATTTTCGACCGAAATCAGGGAGAGAAACTGCGAACACAATTGGACATCGATCGCAACCAAAAACTGCTGGATGCTACACAAGCGCAAGTCTTCAGCGACGTGGACTCGGCACACGCTATGGTGAACAGCAACCTGGTCCTCCTTCGGCCGTATAAAGCCAAATACCTGGAGCAAGCGGTGCGGGTCCGGGAGACCGTGAGATTTTCATACGAGCATGGAGGCGCGGCGTTGCTGGACTTCCTCAGCGCCGAGAAAGACTACCGCAGCGTTCAATTGAATTACGTGAACCTGGTTGGCTCTTACTTGATCGCGGCCAGTCAACTCAATCTGGCGGTGGGCCGGGAGGTGATCCAATGAAACGTGGGCGTCTGTTTCCCACGGCATACGCAATCGCTCTAGGGATGGTGTTCTACGGCTGTGGCGATAAGCAGGAAACGGGCGGCGGCGCACCGCCTCCTGTAACTGTCGTGAAGGCCATGGACCCGAATAACTTCCTCGTGTCGAATCCGCAACAGTTTCCGCTAGCGACCGCGGTTGAACATAGGGCACCTTCCGCACTGAATGTGACCGGTGTGGTGAATCCCGACATAGCGCGCGCAGTACCCGTGATCTCGTTGGCCGCGGGACGAGTCGTGGAGACTAAAGCCAGGCTGGGCGATGAGGTGAAGAAAGGTCAGTTGCTGCTAAGAGTCCGGAGCAGTGATGTTTCTGGGGCATATCAAGTCTATTTGAAGGCGGCAAACGACGAGCGTTTAGCGCGTCTGCAGTATGAACGGTCGCAGATTCTCTACGACAAAGGAGCGATCTCCAAGAGCGTCCTTGAGACCGCCGAAGACACGGCACTGGATGCCAAGGTCGACTTGGACACGTCTATGGAACAGTTAAGGCTCCTCGGCGTAGACAAGGACCACCCTTCGGGGATCGTTGACGTCGTCGCCCCTGTCTCCGGAGTGATCACCGATCAACAGGTCACCAACGCCGCAGGTGTACAGGGTTTGTCAGGGCCGAATCCGTTCACAATTTCCGATTTGTCTTACGTCTGGATCATGTGCGACGTCTACGAAAATGATCTCGATGCGGTGAAGCTCGGTGAGTTTGCGGATATTCGGCTGAACGCTTATCCGGGCAATGTGCTGAAGGGCCGTATCGATAACATCTTGCCGATTCTCGACCCCAACATTCGTACGGCAAAAGTCCGGCTGGAAGTTCCGAATCCCGGACGGCTGATGAAAGTAGGAATGTTCGTGACGGCAACGTTCTACGGGAAAAAACCGGAAACACATGCAGCCGTGCCGGCGAGCGCGATTTTGCATTTGCGCGACCGCGACTGGGTCTACGTACCACTCGGTGGCGCCAACTTCCGGCGCGTTGAAGTCGTCTCCGGAAAGATGCTTCCCGAGAACTTGCAGGAAGTCATCTCCGGCATCCGGCCAGGCGAGAAGGTTGTCCAATCTGCGCTTGTGTTCCAGAACACGGTGGAGCAGTAGATGATTCGCAATCTGGTCGACTTTGCCTTGGAGAACCGATTCCTGGTCCTGGCGTTTGCGATCGCGCTTTTTGTGTGGGGCGCGATCTCGTTCCACCAACTTCCCGTTGAAGCCTATCCCGATGTAGCCAACAACTACGTCGATATCATTACCCAGTGGCCCGGAATCTCCGCGGAACAGATCGAGCAGCAGGTCACGATTCCACTTGAAATCGTGATGAACGGCATACCCCATGTGACGCACCTGCGCTCGTTTTCACTCTTCGGGCTATCCGACGTAAAACTGATTTTCGATGACGAATCGAGCAACGAATGGAACCGAGAGAGGGTTCTTGAGCGGCTTTCACAAGTCACGATGCCGCCAGGAGTGGTGCCAGTGATGGGCACCGATTGGAGTCCAGTCGGGCAAATCTATTTTTTCACACTACGAAGCACGAATCCTGGCTACGACGCGATGGAACTGAAGTCCATTGAAGACTGGGTGATTGAAAAGAACCTTAAAGCAGTTCCGGATATTGTCGACGTCGCCAGTTTCGGTGGACCCACGCGGGAATACCAGGTTCGGGTTGATCCGAACAAGCTCATTGCGTACGGACTCAGCCTCGCGCTAGTCGAGCAGCAGCTTGCTAGCAACAATGCGAATGCGGGAGGCAGTTTCATCGAGGCCGGGCTGCAACAGATCAACGTTCGGGAAGTGGGGCTGATCAAAAATGTGCACAACATCGAGGAAACAGTTATTTGGACCAAAAACGGCACACCGTTGCGAGTGAAGGACATCGCCGTGGTGGCGCAGGGCCCCAAGATCCGGCTAGGCCAGTTTGCCCGCGCGATTCACAAGGAAGACGGCAAGATCATCGATGATGACGACGTGGTTTCGGGGATTGCCCTGTTGCGCAAGGGTGCGAATGCGGATGAGGCTCTGGCAGGACTTCACGCAAAGATCAAGGAGCTAAACGAGCGAATCTTGCCGCCCGGGGTGAAGGTGGTGCCGTTCATTGACCGCAGCGACTTGACGCAGTTCACGACGCACACCGTGTTGCACAACCTGACCGAAGGGATCGTCCTGGTTGTGATCATTCTTTTCCTATTTCTTGGCAATGCACGTGGGGCCCTCATCGTTGCCTTGACCATTCCGTTCTCCCTTTTGTTTGCCGCGACATGTTTGAAGCTCAAGGGCATACCGGCGAATTTGCTATCACTGGGTGCACTGGACTTCGGAATGGTCGTGGACGGCGCGGTGGTAATGGTGGAAAACATCATCCGTCATCTCAGCCACCAGGAAGACAATTCCTATAAAACGCCGTTGGAGCGGATACGCGCGGCAGCGCACGAAGTGCAGCGACCTGTGTTCTACGCAATTGCGATTATCATTACCGCATACTTGCCGATTTTTACGCTGCAGCGCGTCGAGGGGCGTCTGTTTAAGCCCATGGCCTGGACCGTGGCGTTTGCTTTGCTGGGCGCTTTGCTATTTTCAATGTTGGTTGCGCCGGTCCTGTCCGCCTTCTTCTTTCCTAAAGGTGCGGGCGAGTGGCGTAACCCGGTGTTGAGGTGGTTGACGGCAAGGTATCGTGTGGCTGTCAAGTGGGCCATCGAGCACCGTTTCGTGACCGTGGGTCTTGCGGTTCTCGGGTTGCTGGTCGCGATTTATCTCATGGTGGGCGGAGTCGTCGGTTCCGAGTTTCTTCCGCACCTCGATGAAGGCGCTCTGTGGGTGCGTGGCACGCTCGCGCCGAGCACAGGTCCAACGGAAGGAACTCGGTTGTCAAACCAGGCCAGAATTGTCCTTTGCTCCTTTCCCGAAGTGCCGCAGTGCACCAGTCAGGTGGGGCGTCCGGATGACGGAACGGACACGACCGGCTTTTTCAACACGGAATACTTTGTTGATTTGAAGCCGAAAGAGGAGTGGCGGGCAGTGTTCCATGAGGACAAAGAGAGCCTGATCGCCGCCATGAATCGTGAACTCGACAAAATTCCAGGAGTGATCTGGAACTTTTCTCAGCCCATCGCCGACAACATGGAAGAAGCCGTCAGCGGAGTCAAAGGCCAGTTAGCCACTAAGATTTATGGCGACGATTTGAAAACATTGGAGGAGAAGGCAAACGCGATCGCGGCCATTATGCGCGGCGTCAAGGGAATCGAGGACCTCGGAGTCTTACAAGTCCTTGAGCAGCCGAACCTGAACGTGACGGTGGACCGCCAGCAGGCCGCGCGCTATCAGATTAACGTGGCTGACGTTCAAGACGCGATCCAAACTGCCGTGGGAGGTAGCGCTCTCACACAAATCTTGCAGGGTGAGGAGCGGTATGACTTGGTGATGCGTTATCAAGCTCCTTATCGCAATACCAAAGAAGCTATTGAAAACGTCCGTCTGCTATCTCCCTCGGGTGAACGCGTTTCTTTGGCGCAGTTGTGTAAGATCGAACCACTCGATGGTGCTTCTGAGATTTACCGCGAAGGCAATCAGCGTTTTATAGCGATTAAATACAGCGTACGCGGCCGCGACCTTGGCGGTGCAGTCGAGGAAGCCATCAGAAAGGTAAATGCTCAAGTCCAACTGCCGCGGGGTTACCGCATCGACTGGGAAGGGGAATACGAAAGCCAAAAGCGTGCCGAAGCGCGGCTGCTCGTCATTGTGCCGCTGACGATTCTGCTGATCTTTACCATCCTCTATACGATGTTCCGTTCTTTTAAGTGGGGTTTGCTCATTCTGGGGAACGTTGCCCTGACGCCCATCGGCGGGCTGCTCGCCCTGCTCATAACTGGGACGCACTTCAGCGTTTCTTCCGGAGTTGGCTTCCTGGCACTCTTCGGCGTTTCCGTGCAAACGGGCGTGATCATGCTCGAATATATTAACCAACTCCGCGCGCGGGGACATTCCATCGAAGATTCCGCCATCGAGGGGGCGGTACTCAGGCTTCGCCCCATCATGATGACCATGTTGGTGGCTACGTTGGGACTATTGCCCGCGGCGATGTCCCACGCCATCGGTTCCGATTCGCAGCGGCCCTTCGCTATCGTCATCGTAGGCGGCCTCATCTCCGCCTTGGTGCTAAGCATCTTCGTCTTGCCGACGCTGTATGTTTGGATCGCCAAAGACGGCGACAAACTCCCCATACCAGAAGACGACTTTGAAGAAGCGGTGTAGGAGACCGTCTGACTAGTTCGTCAGCACGGAGACAAGGAAATGCTCACGCCTTAAGGCCTGGGCCACGTTTTGTAAAAGCCGGCCTGGGTTCAGTTGGATAAGGGATAGATTTTTGCTGCAGAGTCTTATTTGCCCGAGGCTCTCGTTTGCGGCCAGATTCAAGACGTTCGACTCCGGCCTCATGATCGACGGAGACACCGCGACCAAAGCGGGTATTGCATTTTTTGCAACAAAGTCCACCAGCAGGGCTATGCCGGCCGTCGCAGGAAACAACTTGACCTATCCCGCCCTCTGATACCTGGTTGACTACCAGTTTCCGGTGCGGCAACACGCGCATGCAATTAGCAAACTGGGGCACTAGGATTTCAATCATTCCTTGGTCGCTTGCGGAGGATCCCGGAGCTAGGGCCGCCGTCTCGGGGCGGTCCTCTTCGAAGTATGCGGAATTTACAAACGCCGCAGCCATCTGGCCATTTAGTCCCACCGTCTGAAAATGTGGGTTTGCGAAGATGGAGCCTGGCAGGCCTCGCTAATCCGCGTGAACGGCTTTTCTGGCAATACGGCCAGCTTTGACGAGTTCGTTTTCGATCCAGGGATAGGTAATGGCCAGCCCCTTTGCCAGGGGTAAGGACGGCTCCCAGCCGAGGATTTTGCGCGCGAGGCTGTTGTCGCTGTTTCGGCCCCGCACTCCCTGGGGCTTGGAGACATCGTGTTTCTTGACGAAGGATTTCCCGGCAACCTTACTGGTGATATCCACAAGTTCGTTGATGGTGACGAGCTCCTCCGTGCCTAGATTCAAGGCGTCATGGAATCCCGAAGCCATAATGCGCAGCAACCCCTCGACGCAATCGTCCACATACATAAAGGATCGGGTTTGCTCACCATCGCCCCAGATTTCGATGGGGTTGCCCGACTCGGCCAGAGCCACCTTGCGGCAGATCGCCGCGGGAGCCTTTTCGCGTCCACCTTCGTAAGTGCCCAGAGGGCCGTAGACGTTGTGAAAGCGCACGATCCTGGTATCGAGGCGGTGATCCTGCCGGAAGTAGTTGCAGAGCTCTTCCGCATAGAGTTTCTCCCAGCCGTAGCCGGGCTCGGGTTCGGCAGGATAGGCATCTTTCTCGCGAAGAGGCGTGACGTCCGCGGCCTTTTGCTTCGATTGCGCGTAGACGCAGGCGGAAGAAGAAAAGAGAAAGCGCGAGACATTCTTCTGGCGAGCGGCCTCCAGCATGTGCGCATTAATCAGTATGTTGTTGCGCGCGATATCCGCATGAAACACAGTGATGTAGCCGATGCCGCCCATGTCTGCGGCCAGGTTATACACTTCGTCGATGCTGCCCGCGACTGACGCGAGGCAATTCTGATACTCGCGCAGATCCAGAAGCTGAAAATCGTTGGCTTCGCTCTTTTCGTATTCAGGCGATTTGATATCGACGCCACGGACCCAGTGACCATCACCGCGCAGACGCTTCACGAGATGATGGCCGATAAATCCGCCCGCACCGGTGACCAGGATTCGCATCGTTTTCTTCATGAGAACTCACTCTCTGGCTCCATCGGTGGGTAGGGAGCCGATCCTCCAAACCGGGCTTGGCCCGGGCGGAGGATTTAGTCTACAGCGCCGGGGGGCAAATTTCACACCAGATCTCGCCCGATGCGGAACAGTGTAATAAAGCCTGTCCCAAAGGAGAGGCGCACCCCGTTGTGTCACTGAGGGTGTGTGACGCGATTCGCTTGTCTGTGAATGGACTGATATAGAACTTGCCGATGCGAAACGTTTCTGTCTTCGCAACGCGAATTGACGTTTGTATTCATTTTCCGGAGGGGGAGTGTATTGTTGGGATGGAAGACCAGTTTCCGGGGGCGCAATGCGAAAGTTAAAGCTCGTTGTTTCTCTAACGACTAACGACAACGACTACCAGATCGAGCAGGCTAGCGCCGCGGAGTTGGCTGCACGAAAATTGGGCGTGGATATCCAGATACTTTACGCCGATAACGACGCCATCAACCAAAGCAC
>Ga0306926_10006629_pt1 | contig 12456 bp, 10 predicted proteins | sample flu12Cox44000178_FD_203759 | JGI IMG/M metagenome (GOLD analysis project Ga0306926, IMG submission 203759) | Lab enrichment of tropical soil microbial communities from Luquillo Experimental Forest, Puerto Rico - flux8day.12C.oxic.44.000.178 (v2)... | ecosystem: Environmental > Terrestrial >... | reverse complement strand
CGCCACCGGACAGCGCTGCCAGGTCCCGTGCCGCGCCGAGCACCCGCTCAGTGGCCTTTGAGTGGTCTACAGCCACTAGTAGTTTCTCGTACATCGGCCCTCCCATTACCCTAGCTGAGCATCCCAGAGTCCCCGGCTAATCAGATAATGAGGCATGCGTGTCGCACCGGCCAGGGACGAAAGGCCTTTTTATATATGTCGAATTTAGCTTGGCGGCCCGGGACCGTCTATCACCCTTCGTCCTGCCCGCGGATCTGGATGGTGTGGTAACGCCGGGCCGTCCTGACGAACTTGCGGGTTGACCAGCCGGCCTGATGCTCAATCCGAAGGGAGACGGCCAGAGGTCACGTCGGTCACCATGGTCACCTTCCACCCGGCCCGGGTATCTCGTCGGCTCGAGTTCGCAGCCGCGCGGGTCGCTGTCGGCCTGCTGGCGCTCGGCGTTCACACGGCCGGGGATTCGGTCGGCTGAGGCGTCTCGGCCTCGATGAACACCTTCCGCGTGTCCCGGATCCGCTCCGGGTGACGGACCGAGTAGTAGATCATCAGGACAATGCCGATGGCATACCAGGCGCCGACGACGGGTCCTGCCAGGTCCAGCGGGTAGCTCAGTTTGCTGATGAACTTGAATATCGGGATACCGAAGTTGGTGAAGAAGCCAGGAACGAAGAGCGCGATTCCGAGTATCGGGAAGAGCAGGTGCTTCACCACGTTGAATTCGGCCCGGCGGTCCCGCCAGAAATAGACGATGCAGGAGATGTTCACCGCGATGTAGATCGGCAGGATGGCTCCGGTGATGATGGTGCCGATGAGGGCGAAGGCGATTGTCGGGCCGTACTGCTCGCCGAGCCACAAGGTTATTATCAGCCCGGCCCCGAATACGACGATGACCGCGATGTAAGGCGACCTGAAACGGCCCTGCGTCCGGCCGAACAAATGCGGGAGAACGCGGATGCGGCCCATCGCCCACACGCACCGCGTGGCGGCGCAGCCGGCTCCGTTCGAACATGCGGCGCTCGAGTTGAGGAACGCGATGAACAGGAAGACCCAGCCGATGCCCCAGACCGCGGTGGCCATGAGGTTCCACGGGTTGCCGCCGCCCGCGGTGAAGAACTGGACGAACCGGTTCGGCCCGAAATACACGGTGGCCGCGTAGGTGCATAGTACATAGAACAAGCCCACCAGCAGGCATGAGCCGACAACGGCGCGGCCGACATTTCGGGTCGGGTTCCTTGTCTCCTCTGCCAGCGGCGCGGCGGCGTCAAACCCGATGAAGGCGAGCACGGCGTACACCGATCCAGCGAAGATGCCCGACATGCCCTTGAACCCGGGCACGGTGGCGTAGTGCGTGGTGAACACGGCGAGCGTGTTACGGTGGCCGGCGCTGACGATCAGCGTGATCGACAGCGCGACCATCACCAGGATTTCAAAGGTGCCCAGGATGATCCCGAAACGCGTGCTCACCAGGATGCCGAAGTAGTTGATTGACGCGACGAGCGCAACACAGAAGATCGAGCCGATCGGCCACCAGACGTTGTAGGACAACCCAAAATGCGTCGACAATGTGCTGGCGAGGATGTTGCCGAAGAGCACGCTGACGAGCGGTACCGCCATCGTGTACCCCAGGTCGAACCCCCAGCCGGCCAGGAAGCCCAGCTTCGTTCCAAGGCCGCGGGCGATGTATGTGTACATGCCGCCCGCCGACGGCAGGTGCTTCGCCATCTGCCCGATCGACAGCGCGGTGAACAGGCAGCCGATCAGGGCGATCGCGACACCGGCGGACAGGGCGCCTCCCGCGAACAGCGCACCGACGGTGATAGAGAAGGCTGCTCCGGCGGCCGGCGCCATGGTGGTAATGGAGGTAAACATGACATCGGGCAGGCCGACGGCGTTGGCGCGCAGTCCCTCTTGTGGCTGATCGGCAAGCTTCTCGGCGGTCATTTCACAGTCGCCCCTTACCGTCACGTGGCCGCCGAGCAGGTCAGGCGAGCTGCTCCCAGCCGCCGTGCCATGACGATGCTCTGGGTCCGTCAGGAGGTCTATTGCAAGGACCTTTGAGCCGTGAGCATAAGTAGGGCGATTGTGCAGTGTCAAGACGTCATAGCTGGTCAGCCGGCCGCCCGGCTCAGCCCGGCGACGGCGGACGAAACTCCGGCGCCGGGCAGCGGCCCATCACGTCTTCGACAGCACCTGCCACGCGCAATAGGGTCGCTTCCGACCAGGCGCTCCCCATGATGGTGATGCCCACCGGCAGAAACTCGACCAGCCCGAGAGGCACGGTCACCGCCGGATACCCGGCGATCGCGGGTGCTGCGGCCGCGCTGGCGAAACCATCGGGGTCGCCGTTCACCAGGTCCGTTTTCCACGCGGGCGGCATTGTGGGCGCGACCAGTACGTCGGCCTGCGAGTTGGCCATAGCGAGGTCGATCCCCTCGTGCCGTGACAACCGTGCGAGCTCAGCGGCCGCCGCGCGGTAGGCGTCGCTGCCCACGGGATCCGCTTGCAGCGCGGCCTCGAACATCTCCTGCCCGAACCACCGCAGCTCGGCAGGTTCCTCGGCGTTGAAGGCGACCAGCTCCGTGAGCGTCTTTGGTCCTCCGTCGCGTCTGCGCAGGAAGCTCTCGACGGCTGGGACGAACTCAGAAAGCAGCAGTCGGCCCTCAGCTCCTTCCCAGGCCCCGGCCAGCTCCTGCGCGGTGGGGATGTCGGCGTCGTCAACGATCTCGGCGCCCCGCGCCGACAGACCGGACAGCGCGCGCTCGGCCAACGCGTCCAGACCGCTGTGCCGACCCCATGACGTCGTGCGGGCCACGCCGATCCGTAGCCCGTGGACGCCCTGTTCAACCGCCAGAAGGTAGTCCGAAGGTGACCCGCGATCCGGCGCCGTGACGACCGCGAGAGCCAACGCGGCATCCCGGACGCACCGCGCGATCACCCCGACGGTGTCCTGGCTGGGGCCAACGGGCTGTACCCCGTCACCGGAGATCAGGCCCACAGTCGTCTTGACCCCGACCACTCCGCAGGCTGCCGATGGGCAGATCACCGACCCGTGGGTCTCGGTACCAATCGCGACCGGCACCAGTCCCGCGGCGACCGCCGCGGCCGAGCCGCTGCTCGAACCGCCAGGACTGCGATCTAGGGCATGCGGATTCCGGGTCAGCCCGCCATAGGCGCTCCAACCGCTTACGCCATGGTTCGACCGGAAGTTCCCCCATTCGGACAGATTGGCCTTGCCGACGATGCGAGCTCCGGCCCGGAGCAGCTGATCGGCGACCGCGGCCTGGTGGTGGGGGCGCGCGTCCTTCAGCGCCAGCGAGCCGCACGTCGAGAGCAGCCCGTCGGTGGTGTCGATGCAGTCCTTAACCAGGACCGGGATCCCCCCGAGGAGTCCATGCCGGTCGCCATCGTCGTCCTCTGGGAACACCTCACGGATCTGTGACACAGAGTTGATGGCCGGACCGTTCCGGTCGATGGCCTCATGAAGCTCGCGGAATGAGCGGATCAGGTCCGCCGGAGTGGCGAGCTGTTCTTCGAGCACTCGCGTGAGACCGCCGACGTCGAGAGACCGGTAACTGTCGAGGAATCGTCCGTCACCTGTTCCGGCGCGTGAAGCCTCGTCCCCATGGCTCATGAGTTGCTTCCCAGGCACTGCGTTGACGGACCCGTCGTTGACAGCGCTCATGGTAACTCTTTACGATCACGTCAAAGGTCCAGAGATTAGACCAGGTACCAGCGGCCGTGGCCCGGCGTTGGGCCGTGCTCGCGGCACCACGAGAGGGTGGGCAGGCATGACGCTCGAAGCCGTCCTGGTCGGCCATCTCACCGGAGCGACCGAGTGATGGACCCTAACGACCTCGCCGTCGAGCGGATCTGCGCGGCCGAGCCCGTCTTGATCGACATCCAGTCGGCGGGCGAGGCCCTGCCGGGGATGCAGCCGAACATGATCCTCACGTCCGGGCCGACCGTGCCGTTCGACGTCTACTCGGGCGGCCAGCGCGACGCCATCGTGTATGGCGCCATGTACGAAGGTCTGGCCGACGACCAGAACGAGGCGGTGGACAAACTAGAGAGCGGCGCGATCGTCGTCGAGGGATGCCACGATCACGGGTGCGTGGCGTCGGTCGCCGGGATTTACACGGCATCGATGCCGGTATTCGTGGTCGAGAACCTGACGGCTGGCAACCGCGGCTTCTGCAACTTCTACGAAGGCGAGTCGCGCCATCGGCTCAACTACGGCGCGTACGACGCCGGCGTCCGTGACCAGTTGCGCTTCCTCGAGCACGTCGTCGCCCCGACGCTGCGGCGCGCCGTCCGCGCCAACGACGGTGTCGCTCTGCGGCCGCTCATACGCCGCGCGCTGCACATGGGTGACGAACTGCACAGCCGGAACACCGCGGCCACGCTGCTGTTCGGGCGCGAGCTGTTCCCGCACCTGCTGGCCGACGCGGTGAACTCGCAGGAAGAGGCCCGGCGCACGCTCGAGTACCTGGCCGCCAGCGACTACTTCTTCCTGCGGCTGAGCATGGCCGCGGGCAAGGCCGCCGCCGATGCCGGCCACGGCGTCGACGGCTCCACCGTCGTCACCGCGATGACCATCTGGTGCCAGGGCACGGGCATCCGCGTGAGCGGTCTCGGGGATGCCTGGCATCTCGGCCCATTTCCCTCCGCCGAGGCCCGGTTCTTCGAGGGTCACACGGCCGACGACCTGGAGTGGATCGGCGGCGAGAGCCCCATCACCGAGACTGTCGGGCTCGGAGGGTTCGCGCAGGCGGCCGCCTTCCCGTTGCAGAACTATCAGGGCGGATCGGCCGAAGCCATGATGAGCCTCAACCTCGCGATGTACGACATCACCGTCGCTGAGCATCCGCACTACCGCATCCCCGTCTTCGACTACCGCGGCACGCCGGTCGGCATTGACGTGCGGAAGGTCCTACAGACCGGGGTCACCCCAGTACTCGACGCCGGGCTGGCCGGCAAAGGCGGGGGCCAGATCGGCGCGGGTGTCGTGCGGATGCCCATCGAGTGCTTCCAGGCCGCGGCGGCTGAGATCGAGGTGGATGCGCATGCCTTCCCGCGCTGAGATCGACGCGGCGGTGCTAAGAGCCGGATGAGTGCCGTCATCCCGCGCTTCACCAACCACCTCCCCGTGCGCATCACGTTCGGGGACGGAACGGCAACGGAGCTACCCGGCCTCATCGCCGAGCTGGGCGCCCGCAAGCCGGTGATCATGGTCGACCGGGGAATCGCCGACCTCAACCCAGCCGCGGGTGATCTGCTGGCGAGGCTGAACGACATTCCCGGCCTGGTGCCGGGGGTCTTCGAACGACCGCCGGGGGAACCGACCGTCGCCACCGTCGACCAGGCCGCCGACACGGTGCGTGAGGCGTCGCCTGACCTCATCGTGGCCCTTGGCGGCGGGTCGGTGATCGACACAGCCAAGGCCGCCAGGCTGTGCCTCCAACTCGAGCGGCCATTCGCTGAAGCCGCCGCGGTCCGGGAGCGTCCCGAGCCAACGGTTCCGCTGATCGCGATCCCCACCACCGCCGGCACCGGTTCGGAGGTCTCTGGCGGGGCGGTCGTGACGAATCCGGTGTCGGGCCGCAAGGCCGGAATCGCGCACCCGAACCTGCGGGCGCAGTACGCTCTGGTCGATCCGGTGCTCACGGCCAGCATGACGCCGCGGATGACGGCCAACACGGGCATCGACGCACTCGCCCAGGCCATCGCCGGCGTGATTGCCAGCGTCCGGACCCCCGTCGCCCAAGCGATCGGGCTAGAGGCGATCCGGCTCGCCGGGCAGTCATTGGTGCCTGCCTACCGCGACGGCCACGATCCTGTCGCCCGCTCGCAGATGGCCTGCGCCAGCCTCATGGCCGGCCTGACCATGAACCTGTCAGACTGCACTGCGGAGCATGCGATGGGCCAGGCGATCGCAAGCATCCGCGAAGCCCCCCACGGCCTCACCGTCGGCTTGGTGCTCGCTGAGACGCTCGAACGGGAACGCCGATTCGTGCCCGGCCTGCTGGAGCTGGTCGCCGACGCGCTAGGAGAAGCCCCCGACTCCGCCCGCGATGGCAGGCGGGCCGTCCGGGCGGTCCAGAGCATCCTGGCTAAGTTGGAGTTCCCGGTCCTGTCCGATCTCGGGATCGCCGGCCAAGAGGTCGACTCGCTCGCCGACCTGGTTATGGCGGACCCGTTGATGGCGCTCACTCCCGAACCGTGGAGCCGGGAGGACGTGCGCGCCGCCTACCACGCCGCCTTGCGCCTGACGACGCGCAACGCGGACACCGCCAGGAACCACGTGACTTGAGGCGCCATCCGATGCCGACCGACCCGATCCCCGGCGAGCCGCTCTATGACGTCCTGGTCGTCGGGGCTGGGTTCTCCGGTCTGTACATGCTCCATCGGCTGCGGAGCATGGGGCTGCGCGCCCTGGTGCTCGAGCGCGGGTCGGCGGTCGGGGGCACCTGGTATTGGAATCGCTACCCCGGGGCACGTTGCGACGTCGAGAGCGTCGACTATTGCTACTCGTTCTCCGATGACCTGCTGCGCGAATGGACGTGGGCGGAGCGTTACCCGCCGCAGCAAGAGATCCTGCGTTACCTCGAACATGTCGCCGACAGGTTCGACCTGAAGCGTGACATCAGATTCGGCACCACCGTCACCGCGGCGAGCTACCACGAGAACGCCGCCCGCTGGGTGCTGTTGACCGATGACGGGCATGCACTGCAGGCGCGTTTCTGCGTGATGGCGACCGGCAACCTATCGATGACAAAGCCGCCGGATATCCCCGGACTCGACAGGTTCGAAGGCGAATGGTTCCACACCGGGCACTGGCCCCACCGCCCGGTGGACTTGAAGAACCGTCGCGTCGCGGTCGTCGGCACCGGGTCCTCGGGCATCCAGGTCATCACCACGATCGCGCCGGATGTCGCCAGGATATACGTGCTGCAGCGGACGCCGAACTACAGCATGCCGGCGTGGAACCGTCCGCTCGCGCCTAGCGAGCTCGCGGCCACGGTCGCGCACTATCCCGCCCGGCGGGAGGCGTGCCGGGAATCTGACGCCGGCATCCCCCTCCCGTCGCCGACGCGCAAAGCCGTCGAGGTAACGGCGGAAGAGCGCCGCCGGCGCTACGAGGAGGGATGGCGGCGCGGCGGCGTCCCTGCGCTGTCATTCGCGTTCAGCGACATGTTCACCAGCGAGGAGTCAAACCGCTACGCCCAGGACTTCGCCCGCGAGAAGATCACCACGCTGGTCGAGGATCCGGCTGTGGCCCGCCGCCTGTCGCCCGTGCATCACATCGGCACCAAACGCACCTGCGTCGACACGGGGTACTTCGAGACCTACAACCGGAGCAACGTCGAGTTGATCGACCTGCGCACACAGCCGATCGACCGCATTTCCGCGACCGGCATCCGGGTTGGCGACCGGCACATCCCGCTCGACGTGATCGTGTTCGCCGTCGGATTCGACGCGATCACCGGTGCGCTCACCGCGATCGACATTCAGGGCCGAGGAGGAGTCCCGCTCCGCGCGAAGTGGTCGACCGGTCCCCGCACACTCCTCGGCGTGCAGACGGCCGGCTTCCCCAATTTGTTCATGGTCACCGGCCCGGGCAGCCCCTCCGTTCTGAGCAACATGGTGATCTCGATCGAGCAGCATGTCGACTGGATCGCTGACTGCATCGCTCACCTGCGCCGCTGCGGCGCCGACACGATTGAGCCAACGGCCGAGGCCGAGGACCGGTGGACCGCGCAGGTGGACGCGCTGGCGGCCGCCACGCTGTACCCCCAGGCGAACTCCTGGTACGTCGGGGCTAACATCCCGGGCAAGCCGCGGACATTCAGCGTCTACGTGGGTGGCTGCGGCGCCTACCGGGACGAGTGCCGGCGGGTCGTGGCCGAGGGATACCGCGGGTTCCGGATCAGCCGGCAGGACTCCGCCGGCGGCCCTCCCTCACCCGCGGCGATCCGAGCGGCGGGGTGAACTCGTGGAGGAACCGGCGTACTTCGCGGCAAACGACTCCACCGCGAGGCGGAAGTCGAACACCTCGGTCATGCGATCGTGGTGGGCGGACAGCGTTCGGCGCACCGCCTCTTCGTCGGCGGTGAGAGCGCGCACGAAAAGACCGCCGCCACGGCCACGCCGCACGTCAAGGATGCCTTCGCTCGCAGGATGGACACCGCCTCCTACACGGTCGTGCGCGACGTCTGGAGGAATGCGGCGAGTTGGCGTTCGGTCGGCAGGGTCTCGCCCGGGCGGAAACGGCCCAGCATGATCGCCGTGCGGATCTGGTCGACGACAAGTTCATGCGCCTGCACCTGGCGTACCGGCGACAGCTCGAAGGGCGCGGCGTCCTTCCATAGTGCAGCCGTCCCCATCGCCCCACTCCCGAGATCCATGATGGCCCACCATGGACAGTAGTCGGAGAGGGTTCGCGGGGCCCATCCACGCCAGAAGGACTACTTTCTGGGCCTTGACCGTCGCTCGGTCGCCGCGTAGACATTTTCACAGCCTTCGAGCCCGACGGTGACCCGAGGGGGAAGCATGACAGGACGAATCGTGGTCACCGGCGGAGCCGGGTGCATCGGATTGGCGATATGCCGCCGTCTCGCCGACCGCGGATGGTCGGCGATCGCTGCCGACCTGGAACCGGCCATGGCCAAGGTCCGATGGGAGGACCTGGGCGATTCGGTCTCGGCCGTCGCCTTGGACGTGAGAGACCGGAAGAGCGTTGACCAGGCGGCGGGAATCGTGACCGGCAGCGGACCGATAACCGGGCTGGTGAACTGTGCGGGCATCCTGCGCGACACGTTCATCGGCAAGCTCTCCGGCGAGATGATGACCGCCATGTTCGAGACCAACCTCGCTGGTATGGCGCGGGTCACGGACGCTTTCGCCGACTCGATCGAGGACGGCGGTGCGATCGTCAACATCGGCAGCATCACCGGCCACACCGGCCGGTTCGTCGGGGCCTCGGTTTACGGTGGGACGAAGGCGGCCGTGGCGGCATACACGAGCTACCTGTCGGTCGAGCTTGCGCCCCGGCGCATCCGGGTCAACAACGTCGCACCAGGGGTCATACGCTGCCCGATGAGCCCGTCCATGCAGGCCATCTCCGGCGGTGAGGACCGGTCGGTGCCGCGGATCGCGCTCGGTCGGCTCGGCGAACCGGAGGAGGTGGCCTCGGTCGTCGAGTTCCTGCTGTCGGCCGACGCCTCATACGTCACGGGTCAGACGCTGGTCGTGGACGGCGGGGCGCTCGTCACATGACCGCGCAGCACCCATTTACTTACGCAGGGGACACCGCGCTAGTGAGTGGCGCTGCCTCCGGCATCGGACGGGCCACCGCCGCGACGCTCGCCAGCGCCGGCCTCACCGTGCTACTGCTCGACCGGGACGGCGACGGGGCGATAGCTGCCGCGGCGGAGCTCGGGCCTGAGTGCCGCGCCGAGGCAGCAGACGTCGCCGACGAGCGGCAGGTCGCGGGCACGGTCACCCGGCTGCTCGGTGACAGGCGACTGTCCTACGTCGCCCATTGCGCCGGCATCCACCAGCGGGTCGAGCCGGCCTCGCTGACCGCTGAGGACTGGTCACGGATGCTGTCGGTCAACCTGGTCGGCGCGTTCAACATCGCGAGGGCGTGCCTGCCGCACTTGCGGGCGGCTCCCTCCCCGAGCATTGTCAACGTCACTTCCGTCGAGGCATGCCGAGTCGTGGCACTGGTGGATCCTCACTCGACGCCGCACTACGCCGCAGCGAAGGCGGGCCTGGACATGCTGACCAAGAACCTTGCGCACGAGTACGCCACCGATGGCATCCGGGTCAACGCCGTGGCACCGGGTCCCGTCGCGACACCGATGACGGCCGGGGCGCACGGCGGCAATGCCGAGCTGCCGGCCGCATTCGCGTCGCACCTGCTGATCAAGCGGTATGCCCGCCCGGAGGAGATGGCGGCGGTCATCTGCTTCCTGCTGAGCGACGCTGCGTCGTACATCACCGCGACCACCGTCGTCGCCGACGGCGGATACACGGCGCTGTAGCCGGATGACCGGTCACGTGACGACGACTCTGGGCCTGGGAGGGCTGATGACCATCTACAAGCATCAGCGACTGGTGGCGGCGGGTGAACTCGACACGATCGCACCGCTACTTCACCAGGATCTGATCGCATGAACGCCGCGCGACCCGCCACCCCGCCCGTGATCGCCGTCACCGGCTTCCTGCAGGACATCGGCGAGCGCTGGGGCGGCCCCTGGCCCGCGCTTGCGTGCGAGAGCGCATATTTCCGCCCGTTCCACGAGAATGGCGCCGTCCCCGTCCTCGTGCCGTCCGACACGGCGTCGGTGGCGGCCCTCGTGAGCCGGATCGACGGCGTACTCCTGACCGGCGGGGCCGACGTGCACCCGGCGCGCTACCGTTCGTGGTCTGGGCCGTATCAGTACCATGCCGACCCTGACCGTGACGACTTCGAGCTCGAGCTGATCCGCGCAGCGCTGGCCCGCGGGCTACCCGTCCTCGGCGTCTGCCGCGGAATCCAGGTTCTCAACGTCGCCCTCGGCGGAACCCTGCAGATGCATGTGGCCGGGCACCTGCGCCTGGAGGAGAGCTCCGAACCGATCCAGCACGTCCGGGTCACTCCCGGCAGTCGGCTGCACGCGATCATGGGGAGTGACTCGCTGCACGTGAACTCCATGCACCACCAGGCTGTCCAGGAACCCGGGCCAGAGCTGCGTATCGTCGCCTGGGCCGACGACGGCACCCCCGAGGCGGTCGAGCACCCGAAGGCGCCCGTCCTCGGCATTCAGTGGCACCCCGAGAAGCTCGCCGACCCGCACAACTACGACGCACTCGTGGGCTGGCTGCTCGACGCCGCCTCCCGGCGTCGTTACCTCCTCCGGCCGCGATCCTATGGAGACCGACATGCCGCTTCATCCCACAGCCGCCAAGCTGATCGCTGACGCCAAGGCGTCGGGCCGCCCGAACGCCCACCTCCTGCCGGTCAGCGAGGCCCGCCGCAACCTCGAATCCGACTGGGCCGAGTTGCCCAAGCCCGACATCGCCGTCTCGCAGGACCTGATCGTCCCGGCGATGGACGGCGCATCGATCCCCGCGCGGATGTACCGCTCCGCCGACGCGGTCGCGGGCGGACCGGTCCTCGTCTGGTTCCACGGCGGGGGGTGGTTGATCGGTAGCCTCGACAGTCATGACGGGCTGGCCCGCCGGCTCGCCATCGCCACCGGCATGACGGTCATCAACGTTGGGTACCGGCTGGCGCCAGAGTGGCGGTTCCCTATCGCGGTTAACGACGCCGTCGACTCTGTGCGGTGGGTGTCCGCGCACGCCGATCGGCTGGACATTGACTCATCGCGGATCGCGGTCGGGGGAGACAGCGCTGGGGGCAATCTCGCCACCGTTACCGCGGCAGTGCTGCGCAATGATGACTCAGTCCGGATCCGGCATCAGCTGCTCGTCTATCCGGTGACCACGTGTGACCTCGACGTCGGTTTCGATCCAGAGTACGAAGGCATCATGCTGTTCCGCGACGAGTTGCAGTGGCACCAGGACAACTACCTAGCTGACCCGTCCCAAAGCACCGATCCACGGGTCTCGCCGTTGCTGGCCGACCTGACCGGGCTGCCACCCGCAACGGTGGTCATGGCCGAGTGCGACCCGATCCGCCCGCAGGCCGAGTTGTACGTCGCTGCGCTGGAGAAGGCCGGGGTTCCAGTGCAAGCCCAGCAGTACGCCGGGATGCTGCACGGCTTTTTCGGCCTGGACATGATGTGGGACGAGGCCCGCGACGCCATGGACTTCGCCGCCGCGCGGCTGAAGGCAGCCATGACCGACGTCGCGGCGCGATGAGGACGGGCTCCCGGACTGCGGTCGTCACCGGAAGCGCCCGTGGTATCGGCCTGGCGATCGCCGAGCGCCTAGCCGGTTCCGGGATGTCGGTGGTGGGAGCCGACATCCGGGCGGCCGGATCCGACCGTCCGGGCATCCACCCGGTGATCGGTGACCTGACCAGCCCCGGAGCCGTCGAGGCCCTGCTCGCCCAGCCACTACTCGGCGGAACGCTCGACTATCTGGTGAACGCTGCGGGAGTGGCGTTGCTGGGCCACGACGGTCCGGCACCCTGCGTCGACGAGAAGACCTGGCAGCGGGTGATCGACGTTAACTTCGGGATCACGCGTCGGCTGTGCATCGCCGCGCTTCCCCTGCTGCGTCGCGGCGCGGGTGGGGCGATCGTCAACATCGCCAGCATCGCCGGGTTGCGCAACATGGATACCCCGATGGACGCCTACCAGGTCAGCAAGGCGGCGGTCGTCTCGTTCACCAGATCGCTCGCCCAGCAACTCGGTCCTGAGGGAATCCGCTGCAACACCATCTGCCCGGGAGCGATCCTCACCCCCATGGTCGAGCCCTTGTATGCGGAGGACCCCCGGCGCCGGG
>Ga0306926_10006626_pt1 | contig 12457 bp, 14 predicted proteins | sample flu12Cox44000178_FD_203759 | JGI IMG/M metagenome (GOLD analysis project Ga0306926, IMG submission 203759) | Lab enrichment of tropical soil microbial communities from Luquillo Experimental Forest, Puerto Rico - flux8day.12C.oxic.44.000.178 (v2)... | ecosystem: Environmental > Terrestrial >... | reverse complement strand
TCGTCGGACGCGGCTGGACGCAGCCGAGCGGGCGACCGCATGGTGAGACCGAGGCGCTCGGCCGGGCGGGCGAAGCGGCTCGCGGCGCCACCGCCTATGTCACCCTCGAGCCTTGCTGCCATTGGGGCCAGACCCCGCCCTGCGTCGATGCGCTGATCGCCGCCGGAGTGTGGCGGGTCGTCGTCGCGCTGGAAGACCCCGATCCACGCGTCGCCGGTGAGGGACTCCGCCGCCTGCGCGCAGCCGGGATCGAGGTCGAGACCGGGCTATGCGCCGGGCAGGCCGCCGAGATCAATGCTGGTTTCTTTTGCCGTCTCCGCCTCGGCCGACCGCTCGTCACCCTGAAGCTTGCAACCTCGCTCGACGGCCGCATCGCGACCCGCGCCAGCGAGAGCCGCTGGATTACCGGGCCGTGGGCTCGCGACCGCGCGCATGCGTTGCGTGCGGCTCACGACGCAATCATGGTCGGCACCGAGACGGTGCTCACCGACGATCCCGAGCTCACCTGCCGCTTGCCGGGTTTAAGTCGCAGATCGCCGGTGCGGGTCGTCATCGACCGACATCTGCGCCTCCCGCCAACCGCCCGCCTGATCGCCCAGGCCCGTCAGGTGCCGACCTGGGTCCTGACATTGCCCTTGGCGGACCCAGTCCGTGGGGAGGCACTCTGCGCCAGCGGTGCGACAGTGATCGAGGTGAGGCCCAACCCCACGGGCGGCATAGACATAGCCGCCGCCCTCGCAGCCCTTGGCGAGCGCGGCATCACGCGGCTTCTCGTCGAAGGTGGAGGGCAACTCGCCGCGGCATTGGCGCGCACCCGCCTGATCGACCGGCTCGCCTGGTTTCACGCTCCGTTGCTTATCGGCGGTGACGGCACTCCCGCGATCGCTGAGTTCGGGCTCGAAGTGCTGGCGGCCGCGCCGGGGTTCGAGCGGCTTTCCGTCGAGGTTGTCGGAGACGATGTGCTGACGACGTTCCGGGCCGGGCCCGGGCGCAGCGCGTGAGCCGGAATCCCAGAACACTGGCGTGCGCCTACCCAAGGATGGGCCCGTGTTCCGAGATTTCAGGCTTGGCCCTTTGGGCCGCCCCAGAATGACAGAGTGAGCCGGATCCAGAAAGTGCTCGAAATCACCGGCCTGACCAAGCGCTTCGGCGGATTTTTTGCGGTCAACCAGGTCAATTTCGCGGTCCAAAAAGGCGAAATCCTCGGTCTCATCGGGCCAAACGGATCGGGCAAAACGACCACCTTCAACCTGATCGCCGGCACGCTCGCGCCGACCGCCGGATCGATCCGCTTTGAGGGGCGTGAGATCGCCGGGTTGCCGGCGCACCGGGTGTGCCGCCTAGGGCTCGCCCGGACCTTTCAAATCCCACGGCCGTTCCGCAAACTCTCGCTGCGCGAAAATGTCGCGCTGTCGGCCTATTTCGCCCAGGGAGGCCACATCACACGCGCTGAGGCGGAGCGCCGTGCCGAAAGAGCGCTCGATCTCGTTGGTCTGCCCGCCGACGCGCAGACGACAACCCACGGACTCGGCGCCGCGGCGCTCAAAAAGCTCGAACTCGCCCGTGCGCTTGCCCCGCAGCCGCGCCTGCTGCTCGCCGACGAGAGCCTTGGCGGGCTCGACGCGACCGAGATGGAGCGCGCCGCCAAGATGCTCGAGGCGATCCGTCAACGGCTCGGCGTCACGATCGTCTGGGTCGAACACATCATGGGCGTGCTGATGCGGGTGGTCGATCGGGTCATCGTCCTCGATTACGGTGAGAAGATCTTTGAAGGCCGACCCGAAGCGGCGGCCCAGGACGAGCGTGTCACTGAGGTCTATCTTGGGCGCAGCCACCGCTGAGCCGGCGATGCTGGGGCTGTGCGGCGTGTCAGCCGGTTATGGCTCGTTTCAGGCATTATTCGAGGTCTCTCTATCAGTCGCCGCCGGCGAGGCGGTCGGCGTCATCGGGCCGAACGGGGCTGGCAAGACGACCTTGATGCGCGTAATTTCGGGTCTCCTCCCGATCGCCGCTGGTGAAGTCTCGCTCGAGGGGCGGCCGCTGACGCGGGTCGCGCATCAGGTCGTCGAAGCCGGCATCGCACATGTGCCGGAGAACCGCCGTCTCTTCCCGCGCCTGAGCGTCGAAGAGAATTTGCGCATGGGCGCATTCGTGGTCTCGGCCCGCCTGCACTTCACCGAGCGCCTCGCCTGGGTCTACGAGCTCTTTCCGCGGTTGCGCGAAAGGCGGCGACAGCTCGCAGGAACCCTGTCGGGCGGCGAACAGCAGATGTGCGCGATCGGTCGCGCGCTGATGTCCAAACCAAAGCTCCTGCTGATGGACGAGCCTTCGGCGGGTTTGGCGCCGCTAGCCGTCGAGCAGGTCTTCGATCTCGTCCGCCGCATTCGCGGCGAAGGGTTCACGGTGCTGATCGTCGAGCAGAACGTACAGCAGGTGCTAGATCTCGTCGACCGCGCCTATCTCCTCGAGGCTGGCCATATCCGCCTCTCCGGCCCCGCTGCCGAATTGCGCCAAAACCCGGCGATCCGGCAGGCCTATATGGGGTTGTAGGTCCGAGATGCGGCTTCCCGCACTGCTACCGGCCCATTCATTCTCGTCGCCCCGGCGAAGGCCGGGATCCATCCCAAGGATGGACACCGACCTTGGTCGGTGTGACGGGGTGGTTAGTATTTGCGCCTCGCCACGGCTGGCGGACGAGCTCTGAGCGGGACCGGTGCATGGATATCTTCCTCCTCGAGGCGATCCTCAACGGCATCCTCCTGGGCGGCGTTCTCGCACTGTTGGCGCTGGGCCTCAATTTGATCTTCGGTGTCGTCGATGTCGTGTGGATCGCCTATGCCGAGCTGGTTATGTGCGGCATGTATGCGATCTACTGGCTTTATGCCTTTTACGGCTGGCCCTTTTTACTCGCCTGCGCGGTCACGATCCTGTTCGTCGCAGCGCTCGGCCTTCTCGTCCATTTGCTGATCATCGAACCGGTCCTCGGCTCGGCGCCGATCAACCAGCTGCTGGCGACAGGCGGCCTCCTGTTTTTCCTGCAGAGCTTTGCGACATTGCTGTTCGGCACCGATTTTCGCAACCTCGGCCTGCGGCTGCCGTTGATCGAAATCAGCGACATCTCGATCAGCTTTGCCCGGCTGCTCGCCTTTGCAGTGGCGCTTCTCGGCGCCGGCACCCTCTACCTTTTCCTGACGCGCAGCTTTCTCGGCACCGCGATCCGCGCGATCGCGCAGGACCGCGACATCATGGGGCTGATGGGGGTGAGCCAGCGGCGGATTTACTTTACGACCTCGGCGATCGGCGGCGGGCTGGCGGGGCTCGCCTCTTGCCTCCTCGTGCTGCAATACGATGTGCACCCGTTTCTCGGCAATTCCTTTGGCCCGATCACCTTCATGATCTGCGTGCTGGGTGGCCTCGGCAATATGATCGGCGGATTCATCGCTGCCTTTGTTATGAGCCAGATCATCTCGATCGGCGGCTTCTACTTCTCGATCGAGTTCTCCTATGTGCTCGCTTTTCTCCTCTTCATTGTAATGATGTTCGTTCGGCCGCAAGGAATCTTCGGGCGATGAAATCTACCCGTCTCGTCGCGGCAATGGCGGTGGTGATCCTCGCGCTGCTTCCATTCGGCGTCTCGGAATATGTCCTTCATATCGCGATCCAGATCCTGATCTGGGGCTACATCTACACCGCCTGGTCGATGATGGGGCGTTTCGGCCTCACCTCGTTCGGCCACGGCGCTTTCCTCGGGCTCGGTGCCTATATCCCGGCGCTCTTATGGAATTTCGCCGGGATCACACCCTGGCTCGGCATTCCCGCGAGCATGGCGGCCGCCGTGCTGCTCGCGGTCGTGATCGGCTATCCCTGTTTCCGGTTGCGCGTGGTCGGCCATTATTTTGCGCTCGTGACCCTGGCCTTGAGTCAGGTCGTATTGCTGACCTTGATCGCGGCGCGTGATGTCACCGGCGGTTCGCTGGGAAGGACCCTCAATGCGGTGGGTCATTCCTGGACGGCGCTGCAGTTTCCCGAGAGGGGCTACTTTTACTTCTTCGCTCTCGTCATCTGGCTTGCTGGGCTCGCGGTGTGGCGCTGGATCGACGGCGGTCTCGACCGTGTCGCGCTCGAGGCGATTTCCGAAGACGAGATCGCGGCCGCCTCGGTCGGGATCGACGTGATGCGTGAGAAATTGCGCATCACGATGGTCAGTGCCGCGCTGACCGCATTGGGCGGCGCGCTCTTGACCCAGTATATCCAATATGTCAACCCGGAGACGGTGGCCGGTGTTGCAGTCTCCCTGCAAATCGTCTTCGCCGCGATCGCAGGCGGTATGCACGTCCTGTTGGGCCCGACCGTCGGTGCATTATTTACGATCGTGCTGAACGAAGCATTGCGGATCGTGTTCGGGATCCATTTCATCGGCGCCGCCAACACGATCTACGGCATCCTTCTCATTCTCTTCATCATCTTTATGCCGCGTGGCATCGTCGGCCTGTTGGAAGAGGTTTTCGCCCGAGCTTTCCGGCGTTCTCGCGAGGCACTCGGCGCGCCGGCAACGGGTGCTTGACGATTCCACCGGTATAGCGTCGTCGCGTCGATAGTTTAGTCAGGAAATCAGGGAGGAAATCGATGGTCCAGATGGCCAGTCGTATGGAGGTTCTCGGAACCGAGACTGCGTTCGAGGTGCTGGCCCGCGCCAACGCGCTCGCGGCGGAAGGCCGCTCGATCATCAATCTCGGGATCGGTCAGCCCGATTTCCCGACCCCGGAGCACATTGTCGAGGCCGGCCGCAAGGCGCTCGCCGACGGCCATCACGGGTACACGCCGGCAAACGGCATCCCCGCGCTGCGTGCGGCTGTCGCAGCCGATCTCTTCCGTCGACATCGTGTCGAGGTCTCGCCGGGGCAGGTGCTCATCGTCCCCGGTGGCAAGGTCACGATGTTCTTCGCAATCCTGATGTTCGGCGATCGAGGCACCGAGATCCTCTATCCGAACCCGGGCTTCCCGATTTACGAGAGCGTGATCCGGTTTTCCGGAGCAACGCCGGTGCCGATCCCGCTGCACGAGAGCGCGGGCTTCTCGTTCAGCGCCGAGGAGGTGCTGGAGAAGATTACCCCGCGCACCCGTCTCCTGATCATCAACAGCCCGGCAAACCCGACGGGCGGCGTTGTCCCGCGCCATGAGCTCGACCGGCTCGTCGCCGGGCTCGAGCGGCACCCGCAGGTCGCAATCCTCAGCGACGAGATCTACGGCGAGATCCTCTACGACGGAGCCGAGCATGTGAGCCTTCTCGGCTATCCATCGACCCGCGAGCGGCTGATCCTGCTCGACGGCTGGAGCAAGACCTATGCAATGACCGGCTGGCGGCTAGGTTACGGCGTGTGGCCCGAGAGCTTGATCGGCCCGGCGGAACGGCTCGCGATCAACTGCCACTCCTGCGTTAACGCCGCCGCCCAATTTGCCGGGATCGCGGCGCTGACCGGGCCGCGCCAGCCGGTCAACCGCATGGTGGCTGCCTTCGCCGAGCGACGCCAGATGATCGTCTCGGCGCTAAACAGCCTACCCGAGTTTCGCTGCGCCCAGCCGGGAGGCGCCTTCTACACCTTTCCCAATATCGCGGGGACCGGTTGCGATGCCCGCACGCTCCAGGGACAGCTACTCGAAAAGGTAGGGGTCGCGACGATCGCCGGCACCAGCTTCGGCGAATTCGGAGAAGGCTATTTGCGTTTTTCATACGCGAACAGCCGCGAGGCGATCGGCGAAGCAATCGAGCGGATTCGAAGGTTTCTGGGTAATCTGCCGACGATGTCTATGATCAATAATTAGGCAAACTTATGCTGCGTCTGATGGCAAATCGGGTCCCGCCAGAGCGGATTTGATCTCCGCGGTCGCGGGACGGCGATGGCATAGGTTATGCTTCAAGCCCGCCGAGGGCTGTGCCTTGGCTGAGAGAGACGAGAAGTCGATGAAGAAGATCGAGGCGATCATCAAACCCTTCAAGCTCGACGAGGTGAAGGAAGCTCTTCATGAAGTCGGTATCAAGGGGATCACCGTCACCGAGGCCAAGGGTTTCGGTCGCCAGAAAGGCCATACCGAGCTGTATCGCGGGGCCGAGTATGTGGTCGATTTCCTGCCGAAAGTGAAGATCGAGGTCGTCATGGAGGATACGCTGGTCGAGCGCGCAGTTGAGGCGATCCAACAGGCCGCTCACACCGGCCGGATCGGCGACGGCAAGATCTTTGTCACCTCGATCGACGAAGCTATCCGAATCCGGACCGGCGAGCGCGGCCCGGACGCAATCTAGCCTTGGCGCCATCTAGCCGCACAATCTGAGGCTCGCCAAGTTTGTCGAGGAAGGCTTGACAGGCCTCGCGCGAGCCGTAAATGGTGCTGCTTTGCGCCAGACAACTGGTCCGGCGGGAACGGCCATTCGGGCTCCCCAGTCCTATCAATCTTAGAACGGAACCTTGCGATGTCTGATACCCAAAAAGTCATGGAGATGATCAAGGAGCACGAGGTCAAATTCGTCGACTTCCGCTTCACCGATCCGCGCGGCAAGTGGCAGCATCTGGCGCATCACGTGCGGACGATCACCGAAGATTTCTTGAACGAGGGAGTGATGTTCGACGGTTCGTCGATCGCCGGGTGGAAGGCGATCAACGACTCCGACATGATGCTGGTGCCCGACTGTTCGACCGCGGTCCTCGATCCGTTTGCCGCGCAGACTTCGCTGGTCATCTTTTGCGACGTGCACGAGCCCTTGACCGGGCAGCCTTACTCCCGCGACCCGCGCTCGACCGCAAAGAAGGCCGAGCAACATCTCGTCGCCACCGGCATCGGCGACAAGGCCTATTTCGGCCCGGAGGCCGAGTTCTTCATTTTCGACGATGTGCGCTATTCGAGCACGATGAACGGGGCGATGTACGAGATCGACAGCGAGGAGGGCCCCTACGTTACCGACAAGAAGTTCCCCGACGGCAACACCGGCCATCGCCCGCCGATAAAAGGCGGCTATTTCCCGGTGCCCCCGGTCGACGGCCAGAGCGATCTCAGAGCCGAGATGCTGTCGGTCATGCACGACATGGGGCTAAAGGTTGAAAAGCACCACCACGAGGTGGCGCCAAGCCAGGCCGAGTTGGGGGCGGAGTTTGCGACCCTGGTGCGCACTGCAGACAACATGCAGATCTACAAATACGTCGTCCACAACGTCGCGCACCAATACGGCAAGACGGCGACCTTTATGCCAAAGCCGGTCAAGGGCGATAACGGCTCGGGCATGCACGTCCATCAGTCGGTGTGGAAGAGCGAGCGGCCGGCCTTTGCCGGCAACCTTTATGCCGACCTGTCCGAGACGGCGCTCTACTACATCGGTGGCATCATCCGGCACGCCAAGGCGATCAACGCTTTCACTAACCCGACGACGAACAGCTACAAGCGCCTGATCCCCGGTTTCGAGGCGCCGGTGCTGCTCGCTTATTCCTCGCGCAACCGCTCGGCCGCGTGCCGCATCCCCTATACTTCGAGCCCCAAGGGCAAGCGCGTCGAGGTGCGTTATCCCGACCCTGCCGCCAATCCCTATCTCGCCTTTGCCGCGATGCTAATGGCCGGGCTCGACGGCATCCAGAACAAGATCCACCCCGGCGACCCGATCGACAAGAACCTCTACGACTTGCCGCCGGAGGAATTGACCGACATCCCGGTCGTCTGCGGATCGCTGCGCGAAGCTTTGGGCGAATTGCGCGCCGATCACGCTTTTCTGTTGAAGGGCGACGTCTTCAACATAGACCAGATCGAGGCCTACATGGAATTGAAATGGGAGGAGGTGTACGCCTTCGAGCACACCCCCCACCCGATCGAATTCCAGATGTACTACTCGGTTTAGGAGACTGGACCCTCCAATCTCCTCCGCCGTGCGCGACTGGGGGAGAATGATTGCAGGTGGGCGTCAGCCAGCCCGGTTTTGGTGGGCATCCTTATAGGCCCGCAGCACGGCGTTCATGCGGGTCTGATACCCCTTGCCCTGTTTGCGAAACCAGTCCAGCACGTCCTGATCGACGCGCAAGGTCACGCTCTCCTTACCGGGAGGGAGCACGAGACGCGCCTGCGTCCAGTCGATGTCGAGCGGAGCGGCGTCGGGGTCTTCGGCTACGGCTTTGGCGATGTCTTCGTCGGTCATCGCATCGAGCCGGGCATAATCCGTACGATCCGGCATCTGTCGCGCCTCTTCAGCCGTCACGCGCACAATACGTTCTGGTTTCACGGGCATTTGCTTTCCTTGGGTTGATGCAGCGGCTACGGCCTTTACGGAGGTCGACGTTATCTGGGCAACTCCGGTCGGGCATACGCTCGTTTATCGGGAGCCGGGGCCGTTTGCCGAACAGCTCGCCTGCCCCACCAATGACGGCAAGTTGGTGCCGCAGGATCTCGTGGCCAAAGCCTCCGCGCTTGTGGGCAAGCCGAGCCTGCCGATCCCGGGCGATTCCGCATACGAACTCGCCACCACCTTCTTGACGCGGCATCCCAGGGCCGCGCCGGCGAATCTCGCCAATGCGCTGATTACCGGCTATTGCTCGGCTGTGACTGCGAACGCTTCCGTCGAGCCAGCCCCGCAACGCGGATGGCTGCAGGATTTCGGGTCGCAGGTCATCCAGACGCTTCAGGCCAGCACGCTGGCAAGCAACAAGCGTTAGACCGCTCGGTTGGTCGCGCTACGGTTCCGCCTTCGCCGGGTCGGGTTCGTCGGTCTGGAGCGGTTTCTCGCCGGAATGAAAGTCGAGCGACACGCCGTTCATGCAGTAACGCTGGCCGGTAGGCTGGGGACCATCGTCGAAGACGTGGCCGATATGACCGCCGCAACGGCTGCAATGTACCTCGGTACGGGACATAAAAAAGCTGCGGTCGGTTTCGGTTTCGACCGCGTCATCAAGCGGCGCCCAAAAGCTTGGCCAGCCGGTCCCGCTATTAAACTTGGTATTCGAAGCGAAAAGCGGTTGGCCGCAACCGGCACAGTGGTAGATGCCCTCACCATACTGTTTGTCGAGCGGGCTCGAACCGGCGCGTTCGGTGCCGTGCTCTCGCAAAACCCGATACTGCGCCGGAGACAGTTTACGCCGCCACTCGTCGTCGCTTAGCGCAACCGCGAATGACTTCGCCGAAGAACGTCCTCGACCGCCAAGGCGGCCCAAAAGACCCTCTGCCATGCCGTTCCCTTCTTGGACTGAGAGTGCAACCTACCGGATATCGCGGCTCCACGCCCCGCTTGAAGGGGGCGAGCAAAGACGACGGCATGAGGGCTCAGTGCACCCGCTCGCCGTCGTCGGGAACAGGGCGCAGCAATTCCGCGGTCGAGCGGGCGATCCAGCACCAGACGACGCAAGTCAACTCGTCGTCGTCGCTGCGCAATCGCTGCGCCTCACGCTGCGCGATTTCCGCGGCGGCAGCGCCGTGCCTGCGGACGAGAAGCAAGGCTGCTTCCCAGATCTTGCGCTCGTTGGTCATCATCGCCACCGTCATCATAAGCGTAAAGTCCCCACGCGCGCGAGAGTTCCCTGACGCCCGGGAGGCCGGTCGGGGGAAAGATGGAAATGCTTCCCTAATCCTCCAATATCTAGTAGCTGTCGACGCAGTCTACACCGAATGCTGCTTGTTCCAACCCCTGCCCTCGTATATTCGCACCATGCCTGATCTCTTCGACACGCCGCTCGCGAAAACCGGCGACGGCTACTCCGCCAAGGACATCGAGGTTCTCGAAGGACTGGAGCCGGTTCGGCGCCGCCCCGGCATGTATGTCGGGGGCACCGACGAACGTGGGCTGCATCACCTCGCCGCCGAGGTTCTCGACAACGCCATGGACGAGGCGGTAGCCGGTCATGCGACGCGCATCGAGATCGAGCTCGGTTACGGCAACTGGGTTACGGTTCGCGACAACGGCCGCGGCATTCCGGTCGATCCCCACCCTCGTTTCCCGGACAAATCGGCCCTCGAAGTGATCCTGACGACCTTGCATTCTGGCGGCAAGTTCGGCGGTGATGCCTACCGGACCTCGGGTGGCCTCCACGGTGTCGGTGTCTCTGTCGTCAATGCACTCTCGGACGAGCTCGAGGTCGAGGTCGCACGCGACCGGAAATTGTGGAGCCAGAGCTATCGCCGGGGGGCCCCGCGGACGCCGCTCCTCGACCGCGGGCCGGTGCACAACCGGCGTGGCACGACCTTACGCTTTCATCCGGATCCCGAGATTTTTGGCGACCTCGGATTCCGGCCGGCGATGCTCTACCGGATGGCGCGCTCCAAGGCTTATCTCTTTCGTGGCCTCGAGATCCGCTGGAGCTGCGACCCCGCAGTGCCACGTCAGGAAGGGGTGCCGATCGAGGCAAGGCTGCACTTCCCGGGCGGGCTCGGCGATTACCTCTCCGCGAGCCTCGACGGGCGAGTGCTGCTGACCCCGCGGCCCTTCATCGGCCAGGTCGATTTTCCAGAAGGCGGCAGTGTTGAATGGGCCGTCGCCTGGCCCGAGGACGAGGAAGAGGGGTTCAGCCATTCCTATTGCAACACGATTCCGACTCCCGAAGGCGGCACCCATGAGGTGGGGCTGCGCAGCGCTCTCTTGCGCGGGGTCAGAGGATATGGCGAGCTCGTCGGCAATCGGCGCATTCCGCAAGCAACGGGCGAGGACGTCACATCCGGCGCCGCGATGCTGCTGTCGCTGTTCATCCGCGATCCGCAATTTCAGGGCCAAACCAAAGAAAGGTTGGCCTCCTCAGAAGCGGCGAGGCTCGTTGAGAACGCGGTCAAGGACCATTTCGATCATTGGCTCAGCGCCGACCCGGCGACCGCGCGAGTGCTGTTGGAGCGCATCGCGGAGCGGGCCGAGGAGCGCCAGCGGCGGCGGCAGCAACGCGAGCTGGCCCGCAAGACCGCAACCCGCAAGCTGCGGCTGCCGGGCAAGCTCGCCGATTGCACCCGCGACAGCGCCGCAGGCACCGAGATTTTCCTCGTCGAAGGCGACAGTGCCGGAGGCTCCGCAAAGCAGGCGCGCGACCGCGAAACTCAAGCGATCCTGCCGTTGCGCGGCAAGATCCTCAATGTTGCCAGCGCCTCCGCCGACAAGATGCGGGGCAATCAGGAGCTCTCGGACATCATCTTGGCCCTCGGGGCCGGTTCGGGCTCGCATTACCGCGAGGAGGGGTTGCGCTACGAGCGGGTCATCATCATGACCGACGCCGATATCGACGGGGCGCACATCGCTTCACTGCTGATGACCTTTTTCTTTCGTGAGATGCCAAAACTGGTCGAGAACGGCCACCTCTTTCTGGCGCTGCCTCCCCTCTACAGACTGACCCAAGGCGAAGCGACTCACTATGCCCGCGACGACGCCCATCGGGACGAACTGCTGCAAAATGCATTCAACGGGCGCGGCAAAATCGAGGTCAGCCGCTTCAAGGGGCTTGGCGAGATGCCGGCGCGCTATCTCAAAGCGACGACGATGGATCCGGCGCAGCGCACGGTGCTGCGGGTGACCTTGCCGCCCAAGGCCGATCCTGCCGCGATCGAGCCGCCGGCCGAAGAGTTCGAGCGCACCAAGGTGTTGGTCGAGACCCTGATGGGCAGACGGCCAGAGTTGCGCTTCGATTACATTCAAAAAAACGCCCGCTTCGCCCGCGATCTGGACGTGTAAACAGCACTTGCGTAAATCGGCGGCACCCCTTAACTAACATAAGTCGACCCGTTTGGGTTCGGCTTTCCGGCCTGCGTTCCTCTGCGATCGTCCGACCGAGTCTCCCGAGCCAATCGATGTCCGATGCGTCGCGCGTTCGCGCGGCGTCTTACTTGCTACTTGGAGTTCCTGCTAATGGCGTCCGGTACGGTCAAATGGTTTAATGCGCAAAAGGGATACGGGTTTATCCAGCCGGAAAACGGCGGCGCAGACGTCTTCGTTCACATCTCCGCTGTCGAGCGCGCGGGGATGGACAACCTGCGTGAAGGCCAGAAGCTCAGCTATGAGCTTGAGCAAGGCCAACGCGGCCGGGTCTCTGCGGTGAATTTGCGCGCGGTCTGAGGACCGGCAAGACATTCACGCGGGGGCGCCCACCCAAGTTGGGAGACCGGGCGCCCCCGTCCCTTTATCCAGGAGATCTTTTTGGCCAAAGAAGACCTGATCGAGTTTGAAGGTACCGTGCAGGAGCTCCTTCCCGATGCGCGCTTTCGTGTAAAGCTCGACAATGGGCACGAGACGCTCGCCTATTCGTCCGGCAGGATGAAGAAGAATCGCATCCGCATCCTCGCCGGCGACCGTGTCACAGTCGAAATGACCCCCTATGATCTGACCAAGGGGCGGATCAACTTTCGCCACAAGGATGAGCGGGCGGCGCCCCCAATGACGCCTCGCCCGCAATACCGCCGGCGCTGATCCCGAGCAATCTTGAGCAAGGCGGCAGCTGCCTTGTTCTCAGCGTATGCCTCG